>Ga0070701_10000290_pt1 | contig 16391 bp, 16 predicted proteins | sample KBSK5102metaG_FD_65451 | JGI IMG/M metagenome (GOLD analysis project Ga0070701, IMG submission 65451) | Corn, switchgrass and miscanthus rhizosphere microbial communities from Kellogg Biological Station, Michigan, USA - KBS K5-10-2 metaG | ecosystem: Host-associated > Plants > Roots >... | reverse complement strand
AGGATCTGCTCGACGTCACGCGGCTCGAAGGCGGAAAGAAACTGCCGATCGAGCCGGCGCGCATCGAAGTCGAACCGCTCCTCCACGAAGCGCACGAGCTGTTCAAAGTGCAGGCGGCGGCGAGCTCGATCACGCTGCTGCACGAAGCGGAAAACGTCCCGCCGATTCGCGCCGACAAACATCGCCTCATGCAGGTGCTGTCGAACCTCATCGGCAACGCGATGAAGTTCACGCAGGCCGGCGGCACGATCACCTGCCGCGCGCGCAAAACGAACGGCGACGATGTGATCTTCAGCGTCTCCGACACCGGCAGCGGCATTCCACGCGAGCACCTCAACGACATCTTCAATCCCTACTGGCAAGCCAAGCGCACCGAACGCCTCGGCGCCGGCCTTGGACTCAGCATCACGAAAGGCATCGTCGAAGCGCACGGCGGACGGATTTGGGTGGAGAGTCAGCCGGGCATCGGCACGACGTTCTCGTTCACGATGCCGCGCGATCGCGGCGAAGATGAGGAAGAGACCGCGGGCGCTACGCGGTCGGCGGAATCCCGAGCGCGGCGCTGACGCTCAGCTCCGCGAACAGCCGGATCAGGCGGCGGCCTTCGTCATCGGACGCTTCGTAAACGCGGCAGAGACGCTGCAGATCGCCGCTGTCGGTCGTGCGCGCAACGGTGAAACCGAGCGGCGGCTGCTCCGGCAGAAACACGCGGCGCTTGTTCCACACGCCGTCTTCGAGCCGATACGAAAGATACGCGGCGTCTTTGCCGCGAATTGTTTTGTCGCCGTCGATTTCGCGATCGAGACCGAGCGATCCCATGCGCGTTTTGTCGAGCTCGAGGTTCACGAGCTCCGCGAGCATTTCGCGCAGCCGGTCGCCGGACTCGCCGAGCGCCGCGACGAAACGAATGCCCGACTGCAGACCGGCGTCGGGATACTGCGAATCGCCGTCCATCGTGCGAACGACTTCGCATCGCAGCGCGAGGTCGTGATCGCGATATGAAAAACGCAGCTCCGATTCCGTCTCTTCGATCGCTGCCGAATGCTGCACGCGAGCGCCGAGCACTCCGATCTCGAGGATTGAAACGGCAGTGGTGCCGAGCGTGCCCGGAATCGGAGGATCGAGATTCAGGCGCTGAAATTCGCGACGTTCGTCAGGGCGCGGCATGCCACTCACTCCAAAGCGATCATTCTACTCAGTCCACTTTTGAATGGACTCGATCTGGTAGTCATTGCCCATGAACGAAACGATGTCTCCGGTGCTGTGGCCGATGAGCGCTTTCGCGACGTCGGACTGATTCGAGTAGATGCCGTGCTCCGGCGCCGATTCCCACGGACCGAGAATGGTGACGAGGCGTTTTTCGTCGCCGTTGGAGAGGCTGACTTTCGTGCCGACGCGTACCGATGACGTGTCGACCTGCGACGGATCGAGCACCTGCACTCGCTGCAGTTCCGACGACACTTCGCCGACGCGAGCAGACAAATACTCGGCACGCGCACGCGCCGCTTTGTACTCGAAGTTTTCGCGGAGATCGCCCATCTCTCGCGCGGCCTGCAGCGCCTTCGAGTTCGCGGGGATCTCGACGCGCTTGAGGTGATCGAGCTCCTCGCGTTTCTTCGTGAGCATCTCGGCCGTCGCGTAAACCGGTTCCTGCTGCGGCTCGCGCAACGTTGGATACTTCATGATCGCCGCGGCCTTCACGATTTCGCGGCGATACTCCTCGATGGCGCCGTAGCGGTCGAGCGTTTCGACGAGCTTGCGCGCCTGCTCCTCGTTGTCGGTGTTCATGACGATGCGCACCGCGAGGCCGCCCTTGTCGAACATCTCCTTCAGCCGCGCGCGCACCGGCGAGAACTCGTCGGAGCTGACCGCGTCGAGCATCTGGAAGAGCAGCGTGTAATTCGCTTTCTCGCTCGTCAGCTGATCGTCATCGTGCAGACGTTTGACGAACCAGTAGAACGCGCGCGGATGGCGGCGCGGGTAACGCAGCGTTTCGTCGATGAGACGATCGCGCAGCTCGGTCTGCCCTTCTTTCTCGAGCATCGAGATGATGAGCGAGAGGATGCGCGGCTCTTCGTCGAGGAAGAAGACTTCGCTGTAGACCTTCGGCCAGTCGGGATGGTTTTCGCGCACCGACTGCATCGCGCGCTCGCGCAGCGTTTTGTCGCCGACTGCGACGACCGTGCGCGACGCCATCGCGCCGGTGAGGAGCGACGTCGGCTCGATCGTCGGCGTGAATTCACCCGGCAGCGATTCGAGTACCGCGAGAATCTGCCACGACAAACCGGGATCGCGAGTCGACAGGCGCGCCGCTTCACCGGCTAGCGTCGTCGAGAAGTAATCCGCGAGCTCTTTGCTGCGCGCGCTGTGTTTCTTCGCGAGATCGAGTTTCGTTTTCGTATCGGCTTTGTCGAAGTCACGGCGTACGGTGTTTTCGGCGCCGGCCGCGGAAGCGGTCCACGAATACGTCGCCTTCGCGCCGCTGCCGCTCGTCACGACCTGCGGATTCTTTCGCGCCGCGGTCCACCACGAGCTCCACTTCGTTTCGTCGACGACGCCGATGACGGCATCGCGAATTTCCGGCATCGTCATCGGCCGTCCGAAGCTCTGCAGCAGCCGCGCGACGAAATCCGCCGGCTTCGCTTTCGCTTCGGCGCGCAGCTTTTCAGGATCGCTGAACTTGCCGCGAAGGACGTGACCTTCCGGCAGCGGCGTCAGGTACTTCGCAGCCGCGCCGAGCGGAACCGCAACGCGTTTGTCTTTTTCGAAATCGAGCCGGCACATGCCGAGGTCGGGATTGAGCTCGGTGACGATGCCGGCGCCGCGGCCGGACATGAAGTACATCTCGCCAACGTCATATCCAAGCGCGAGCTCGATGCGCTCCGCTTTCTCCGCGGGATTGCTTGTCGGATCGGAGAAGCCGGAGAAATCGAACACGCGCTGGAAGCTCTTGCGATGTCCGACCGCGCCGCGCAGCGCCTCTTCGATCTGCGGCCGCAGCGTCGCCGGATGTTTCGACAGACGCGCGAGCTCCTTCAGCACCTGGAGGCGCTGAGGCCAGAGTTTCTTTTCGAGGAGCGTGTCGCCGAGGAGGCCGAGGAGTGTGTCGGATTGCGAGCGTTGCTCCGCTTTGCGAAGGGCGCGCGCGGTACGCAGAAACGCATCGACGTCCGATGGATCGCGCTCCATGGTGTTCATCCAGAGCGTTTCCAGGTCGTCGAACTTCTTTTTTTCAATCAGCGCGTTCGCATCTTCGGTGAACCCCAACAGCGGACCTCCCGGCGGGTAGTGGAGCGCGCATTCTATGCGAAAGCGGCGACGCGCCGCAGCGTGGGTTCGCAAGCGTGCGGCGACGCGCCGCAGCGAGGGTTCGCAAGCGTCCGCCGACGGCTTCGCGGCGGATTCGATGACGAACCTTTCGCGATGCCGCCGACGGCGGCGGCGTGATTAATGGCGCAGCTTGACGAGCGCCTTGAACACATCGAACGGCAGCTCTTCCGCGTGCACGATGCGGCGGAGGTGGTGGAGCGAAGTGCGGCGCTCCTTCACATCGTCGACGCTGATGTTGTGCTTGCGCAGAAGCTCGTGTGCTTTCTGATCGGGCATATCGCTCCCTCTGAAGTTGGTGGTGAACGCAGCGCGAAACGGCGCCTGCAGCGGGAGTTATTCCGGCGTTATGATGCGCCCGCTTGATCGAAGCTGATGACGCGCGGCCGGCGAACGGCGATGTCCGCAACGCCGTGCGTCTCGCGCTGGCGACGTTCGCAATCCTCGCGCTCGAGCTGTCGATCATTCGCTGGATGTCGCAGCAGGTACGCGTCTTCGCCTACCTCAACAACCTCCTCCTCATGGGCAGCTTCCTCGGCATGGGCCTCGGCATCGCGGCCGGCCGCGCGCGTCCGCGCCTCGTGCATTTGGCGCTGCCGTCGCTGGCGATATTGAGCGGGATCCTCACGTACTCGCGCGAGCTGAATCTGCTGCGGATGGCGTTTCCCGATCCGACGTTCGCGCTCTGGACCGCCGAGGTGCTGCGCGGCGGCGAACGATTCGGCATCAACCTGCTGAAGATCCTCGCGATGTTTCTGCTCGTCGTCTGGATTTTCGTCTGCGCGGGAAGCGCCGTCGCGACGCTGTTCGCGAGCATGCGTCCACTGCGCGCGTACACGGCCGATCTCATCGGCTCGCTGCTCGGAGTGATTGCGATTACGGCCGTTTCCGCGCTCGGCACGCCGCCGCCGGTCTGGTTCGCGATCGCCGTGCTGCCGCTGCTCGTGCTGTCGCCGCGCATCACGTCGTTCATCTCGGCGGCTTTGGTTGTCGTCTTCGCGTATCACTCCGTCGCAGGCGCGCGGTTCTCGCCGTACAACCGGCTCGACATCGGTCCAACCGAAATGCCGGGACGTCCGCTGACGCTCGCGGCGAATCGCGATGCGCATCAGATGCTGCTCGATCTGCGCACGAGTCACATCACCGATCCGAGTTTCAGCGCGGACGATCGCAAGCTGCTCGCGACGTTTCGCTACATGTACGACCTGCCGTTTCACATCCCGATCGAAAAGCGTCGTGCGCTGATCGTCGGCGCGGGAACGGGGAATGACGTCGCCGCGGCGCTGCGCAACGGATTCGCGGACGTCGTTTCCGTCGACATCGATCCGACGATCATGAATGTCGGCCGCGCTTTGCATCCCGAGCGTCCGTACAGCGATCCACGCACGCACCCGGTCGTCAACGATGCGCGCGCGTGGTTCGAGCAGCATCGCGGCGAGAAATTCGACGTCATCGATTTCGGTCTGCTCGATTCGCACGCGATGTTCTCGTCGATGGCGTCGCTGCGACTCGACAACTACGTGTACACGGTGCAGGCGATGCGCACGGCGTACGGACATCTCGCCGATGGCGGCGCGATGACGGTTTCGTTTTCGGTTTACGCGGGCGACTGGATCGCCGATCGCATCTTCGCGATTCTCACGGAAGCGACAGGGCAACGGCCGCGCGTGTTCGCGTTCGGACCGTCGCTGTCGAAGACGTTCGTCGTGACGAAAGGTGTGACGACGCTGCCGCCGCAACCGGTCGCGCTCGAAGTGAAACCGACGACGGACCTCGACGCGACGCGCGTAACGACAGACGACTGGCCGTTCCTCTACCTGCGGCCGCACACGTTTCCGTTCGGCTATCTCACGGTGTTGATCTCGGTGCTGTTGATCGCGGCGATCGGTTCGCGAATCGCGTTCGGCGCCGGCATTTTTGGCCGCGGTTTCGACCCGGTGATGTTCCTCCTCGGCGCCGCATTTCTGTTGATCGAAACGCGCGGCGTGACCGATCTTTCGCTGCTCTTCGGATCGACGTGGATCGTCAACAGCTCGGTCTTCGGCGGAATCCTGGTGATGGCGCTCGCGGCGAACTTCTTCGTCGAGCGCTTCAAGCCGGAAAGCCTCACGCCGTTCTTCGTGCTGCTGTTCGTCGCGCTCGCGGTCAGCTATTTCGTGCGGCCGTCGCTGCTGCTTCCGCTGCCGCTCGTCGCGCGCGGCGTGCTCGGCGGACTCGCGAACGGATTGCCGGTGGGATTCGCGGGAATCATCTTTTCGCGGCTGCTCGTGCGATCGAGTGATGCGACGTCATCGCTCGGCTCGAACCTCATCGGCGCGATGGCCGGTGGCTGTCTCGAATACCTTTCGATCGTGACCGGCCTGCGCTTCCTGACTCTGCTCGCGCTCGCGTTGTACGCGTTCGCGTTCATGGTCGCGCGACGGCGCGGACTGCTGCGCGCGGCTTAAGCGCGCAGCCGCTCGAGCAGCTTTTCGTGCACGCCGTCGAAGGCGCCGGACGACATCACGAGCACGACGTCGCCGTCCTGCGCTTCCGCCGCGACGCGATCGGCAATCGCATCGACGTTGTCGATCTGTTCGATCGGGACGCCATCCGCGGAGAGTCGCTCGACGATCGTTGGAACCGACATCATGTGATCGAGTCCGTATCGCTCTTTGTAACGGCCTTCGTGAAAAACGTGACCGATGACGACACGGTCTGCTTCGCGGAACGCATCGATGTAGCCGTTCTCGAATTCTTTCCGCGCTGACGAGATCGAGCGCGGCTCGAAAAGCGCCCAGATGCGGCGGCCGGGATAGCGCCGCTTCGCGCCGTTGAGCGTCGTGGCGATTGCAGTCGGATGATGCGCGAAGTCGTCGATGACCGTGACGCCACGCTCGATGCCGCGCACTTCCATGCGCCGCTTGATTCCTTTGAACGACTCGAGACCTTTCTGCAGATCTTCCGGGCTGACGCCGCGCAGATGCGCAGCCGCAATGTTTGCGAGCGCGTTCAGAACGTTGTGGCGGCCGGAAAGCGTCGACGTGAAGCGAAACCATTCACGACCTTCCCACCACGCCGTGAACGACGTTGTTTCCGGCGCGTACTCGATGTCGGTCGCGAAGATGTCGCGCGAACGATCGAGACCGAATGTGAACCAGCGCGCCTTCGCATCGTTGCGCAGCGAGACTACGTTCGCGTCGTCGCCGTTCGCGATGATCACGTCGCCGGGCGCAACGTCCTGCACCGCTTTACGGAAGGCGGCGATGATCGCGTCGAGATCGGCGTAGATGTCGGCGTGATCGAATTCGATGTTGTTGACGATGAGCGTGTTCGCCCGGTAGTGCGCGAACTTCGGACCTTTGTCGAAAAACGCGGTGTTGTATTCGTCGCCTTCGATGACGAACTCCGGTCCGTCGCCGAGCTTGAAGTTGTGATTGAAGTTCAGCGGGATGCCGCCGACGACCATGCTCGGATCCCGATGCGCGGCTTCGAGCAGCCACGCCATCAATGAAGTCGTCGTCGTTTTTCCGTGCGTGCCGGTGACGACGAGCGAGTGCTTTCCTTTGATGAAGAGCTCGTAAATCGCTTCCGGCATCGACGTGTACGGCAGGTCGAGCTCGACGGTCGCGGCTGCTTCGACGTTCGTGCTCGCGGCCGCGTTGCCGACGATGACGAGATCGGGGCGAAACGTCTCGAGGTGCTGTTTCGTATACCCCTCGAGCACCGGTATGCCGAGGCTCTGCAGGTAGGTGGACATCGGAGGATAGACGTGCTCGTCGGAGCCGCCGACCTCGTAGCCGCGTTCCTGCAGCATTCCGGCGAGCGAGGCCATCGCAGTCCCGCAGATACCGATCAGATACACGCGCTTAACATCCCGAAGTTCTTTTACATGTGGCATTTCGCGTCCTCGGAGCAAGAAGCGTGCTCCAACCGTTCATGAACTGAAAGCAGAGCGGCCCGTCGTCGGGAATCGTCATCCCGGCAGGGCTGTTCGGAACCGATCGATCCATCATCCACGATTAACGAACCACGTCGTTCAACACAGGAGGATTTTGCGCATGTCGTCGAAACGAATTCTTGTCATCACGATGGCCGCCTCCGTTTCGCTGTGCGCCTCGCTCTCCATGGCTGCTGATAGCACCAAAACGAGCAAGAGCAACAGTGAGACGGCGAGCGCGACCGCACAGGCTTCGGATGCGAAAGCACCGCGCCTCACGCTCACCGAGCCGGTGAAGGATTACGGCACGGTCGCCAAGGGCGAGAAGCTCAACTGGGCGTTCGAAGTGAAGAACACGGGCGACTCCGATCTGCAGATCATCGCCGCGAAGCCCGGCTGCGGCTGCACCGTCGCTGATTTCGACAAGGTCATCAAGCCCGGCCAGACCGGCAAGGTCACCGCGCACGTCGACACGACCAACTTCTCGGGACCGATCGCGAAGGCGATCACGCTCGAGACCAACGACCCGAACACGCCGACCTCGCAGCTGACGATCCACGCGATCGTCAAGCCGTACGTCGAAGCGTACCCGGCCGGTTTCGTCCGCTTCAACATGCTGCAGGGCGACGCCGAAACGCAGACCGTCACGATCTACTCGGAAGAGGAAACTCCGTTCGAGATCACGAAGATCGAAGTGCCGGGCGAGTGGGTGAAAGCGACCTATCGTAAGATTGAAAAGCCGGAAGAGATGGCGCCGGGCGTCGGACGTCCGGGACAGGCTCAGTACAAAGTCGACATCACCGCCGGCGGCCCGGATGCGAAGCTCGGCCCGCTCGCCGACAAGATCCGCATCGTCACCAACTCCACGCATCAGCCGGAGTACTTCGTCAGCCTCTCGGGCGTCATCCGTCCGGCGTTCCGCATCGATCCGCCGAACGTGAACTTCGGCGAAGTTGCGCCGAACGAGCCGGCCGCGACGCGTTCCGTCACGTTCCGTTCGAACGATCTCAAGACCCCGGAGCGCTTCAACGTTTCGAAGGCCGAGTCGAGCATCCCCGCCGTGACCGCTTCGCTGAAGCCGGGCGCGACCAAGGGCGATTACGAAGTCACGCTGCAGATCGCGAAAGACGCGAAGCCGGGCGATGTCGACGGCACGCTCACGGTTTACACGAACGACAAGCTGAACCCGAAAGTCGTGATCCCGGTGAAGGGCACGATCAAGGCCGCGGTCAACACCGCCAGCGCGGCGACCTCGAAGTAAGCCACACGAAACACAGCACCGCAAATTAGAAGCGCCGGCGCAACCCGCCGGCGCTTTTTCATTGCACGAGCGATACGCCGAGCCCGTCGCCGAGCGGCAGGACGATGGTCAGCAGCCGCGGATCGGTGGTGATGCGGCGATTGAATTCGCGCAGCGCGTCGGTGGCGGGATCGTGCACGCCGCGCGCGACCTGACCCTTCCACAGCAGGTTGTCGCAGACGATCATCGCGCCGCGCTCGAGCTTCGGCAGCAGCGCGTCGAGATAGTCGCCGTACTCAGTCTTCACGCAGTCGATGAAGACGAAGTCGAGCGTTCCGTCGAGCCGCGCGAGCACATCGAGCGCCGCGCCTTCGTGGAACTTCACCGCGCATTCGAGCTCCGCTTCGGCAACGAATCCCTTCGCATGCGCGAGAATCCCGCGATCGAGCTCGATGGTTTCAACGACGCTCCCCGCCCCCGCCTCCCGCCCCATGACGATGACGGAGTAGCCGATGTTCGTCCCGACTTCGATGATCCGCCGCGGCCGCTTCGCGCGGACGAGGATCCGCATCATCTGCGCAACCTCCGGATCGGCGATCGGCTGATTTTCATCAGCCGCGAACTCTTCCATGCGAACGAGCAGCGCATCACGCGGAGGAAGAATCGATTCGAGGTAAACGGCCTGGGAGCGGTCGAGGATGGCGTCGACGCGGTCTTTCATGCGGGGAGTCTAGCGGATGCGGGGGAGCGGCTGTGGCGTTCGTGAGACACAGCAACAATCGCCGGCACGCTTCAGGTCACGACAGGCTTGAACCGTGTTCGCAGCTCGCGGATCGCCTCGTCAGCGTCAACCAACTCCGCCGTTCCTGCCTGAATCTCACCGATGCGTCGCTCGAGCTCCGCGCGGTATTCGGGGGTGAGCTCGAAGTCATCGCAGCTGTCTTCGAGCATAAGGAGCAATCTCACTCGCTCCTCATCGCTGAGTGCGAGCGCCTCTGCATAAAGCTCGTCCGCCGTGCGTGCCATCGCCGTCAATGTTAATCCGCCTACCGTCTCATGCAGTTTCTTCACCGCGCGGCACGTGTGATCGGCCTGCGCGCAACTCGCGAAACACTTCTGCGGCAGGGATACCTTTGTCCCGACCGGAGCGGAAGTCGTCGACGCGGCGATCGATTTCTTTCTCCCACGCGGAGTCGTACTCCTCGCGCGCCAGCTTCGTCCGCTCGCCGTCCGCCGTGCGTGCCATCGCGAGCAATCTTACTCGCGCGCTCCGCGGACGCGAGAACGAATGAATCGCGTGCCGCGACTGTGATGCAGCACGGCAACGACACGAATGCCGCCGCCGTCGATCAGCTCGTAGTAGAGCGAGTACGGAAAATCATCGAGTGGAAACGCGCGGTATTCAGCGCTGTACTGTTCGCCGAGGACCGGGTTCTCGAACAGCAGCCAGCCCGCGCGTTCCACCGCGGCCATGAAATCGGCGCCGAGGTTGCGCGAACGGTCGTCGTAGAAGGCGGCGGCTTCGATAATGTCGAGGCGGGCGGGACTCGTGTACCGCGGCTTCTTCACTGACGCCGCGCGCGCAACTCGGCGAACAGCTCATCCGAATCAACGTCCGTTATTTCGCCGGCGCGCCAGAGTTCGGCGCGGCGCTGCAGCTCATCATCAACCGCGGAGTTCGCGCCCAACCTGCCAACGAGCTTCGCCCGCTCCTCATCGCTGAGCTCGAGCGCCTCTGCGTAAAGCTCGTCCGCCGTGCGTGCCATCGTCGTCAATCTTACTTCGCCTCTACCGCCTCACGCAGTTTCTCGGCCTGGAAGTGGGAGCTGAGCGGATCGATCAGCACATCGAGATTTCCGTTCATGATCTCGGGGAGATTGTGCAGGGTCAGGCCGATGCGGTGATCAGTCACGCGGTCCTGCGGGAAGTTATACGTGCGGATCTTCTCCGAACGATCGCCGCTGCCGATCAGGCCTTTGCGTGTCGACGACAGCTCGGCTTCGCGCTTCAGACGCTCGATTTCGTAGAGGCGCGCTTTCAGCACCTTCAGCGCTTTCGCGCGGTTCTTGATCTGCGACTTTTCGTCCTGACACGACACGACGACACCCGTCGGGATGTGCGTCATGCGCACGGCGGAGTAGGTCGTGTTGACGGACTGGCCGCCGGGTCCCGACGAACAGAACGTGTCGATGCGCAGGTCCTTTTCGGCGACCTGAATGTCGATGTCTTCCGCTTCCGGCAGCACGGCCACCGTAATCGCCGACGTGTGAATGCGGCCCTGCGTCTCGGTCTGCGGAACGCGCTGCACGCGGTGTACGCCGGACTCGAACTTCAGCCGCGAATACACCTTGTCGCCGGTGATCTCCAGCGTCGCGTCTTTGATGCCGTTCACGGACGAATAGTTCGCGTCGGTCATGTCGACTTTCCACCGCCGCGCTTCCGCGTATCGGATGTACATACGCATGATCTCGGCGGCGAACAGCGACGCTTCATCGCCGCCCGTACCGGCGCGAATTTCGACGAACACGTTCTTGTCGTCGTTCGGATCTTTCGGCTGCAGCAGGATGCGCAGCTCGCTTTCGAGCGCCGGCTCTTTCGCTTCGAGGTCGGCCAACTCCAGCTCCGCGAGCTCGCGCATTTCGTCGTCGCTCTTCAGCGTCGACAGCATCTCGCGCGTTTCCGCGAGGCCTTTCTGCACGACCTTCAGCTCGCGGTACTTCGCGACGACTTCGTTCAGCTCGGAGATCGACTTCATCGTCTCGCGATACGCCGCGACGTCCGTCACGATCGAAGGGTCTTCGATTTTCCGCTGCAGCTCTTCGTAGCGTTTTTCGATCTCGTCGAGTTTCTCGTTCATCGTTCTGCTCCAAAAACAAAAATGGGAAGACGCGCGTGCGTCTTCCCACCGGAAAAATTACGGATGTGCAGCTAAGCGACGGCGGCGACTTTCTCCTCGACGGCGTCGAACATCAGCGCTTCCTTCAGCGCGGTGATGGCGACTTCGAGCTGCTGATCGTCAGGCTCTTTCGTCGTGATCTTCTGCAGCCACATACCGGGACGTGTCATCACGCGGCACACCGGATTCGTCAGGTGGCGCGCCGAGAAGCGAATGATCTCGTACGCGAGTCCGGCGATCAGCGGGATCAGCACGACGCGCGCGAGGAACTTCACGGCAAACGGCACCGTCGACGGCACGAGCGAGAAGACGAGAATCGAGATGGCCATGACGAACATCAGGAAGCTCGTTCCGCAGCGCGGATGCAGCGTCGATTTCGTCCGCGCATTCTCGACCGTCAGCTCTTCGTTCGCCTCGAACGTGTAGACCGTCTTGTGCTCGGCACCGTGGTACTGGAAGACACGTTTGATCTCGTCCATGAACGAGATCGAGAGGATGTACGCGAAGAAGAAGAGCGCGCGCAGCACGCCATCGATCGCGTTGTACGTGAAGTTCCCCATCTGCGGCATCACGTAATGACGCGTGAGGTTCGTCAGCCCGAGCGGCGCAAGGATGAAGAAGCCGACACCGAGGACGAGCGCGAGACCCATCGATCCGGCAACCGCCCAGTTCGACATCTCCGGCTCACCCTCTTCACCCGCCGAGGCAACGCTTGCTGAATAGTTCAGCGCGCGGATGCCGAGGACGAGGGACTGGATGAGGACGACGGAGCCGCGAAGGACGGGCAGCTTCAGAAACGGATACTTCGTCGTCACCGAGACGAGCGTGTCTTTTTTGATCGACACTTCGCCGTTCGGCTGACGCACGGCCACCGAGTAACCGGTGAGGCCGCGCATCATCACGCCTTCGATGACCGCCTGGCCGCCGACGAGCATGTCGACATTTTTGTCGGCGACGCCGGCCGGCATGGAAGAGGTGAGGCCGTTGGTCACCGCGTTGAACGCGCCGACCGTCAGCTTCGCCGCGCGCACCCAGGTGCGCCGGAGCGACATTACTTCGCCGCCCCTGCTTCTGCCGCCGGCTTCTTGCCGTACTTGCGCTGGAAGCGGTCGATACGGCCGGCCGTATCGAGAAGCTTCTGCTTGCCCGTGAAGAACGGGTGGCACTTCGAGCAGATCTCGACGCGGAGCTCTTTCTTGGTGGAGCCGGTCGTCCAGGTCTCGCCGCATGCGCAGTGGACCGGAGCGACGTTGTAGGTCGGATGGATGTCTGTTTTCATGAATTTACCTCGGCTGAAGTTGTGAGAACGCGTGGAAAAACGAGGAGTATAGCGAATTTACTCCCGGCGACGCGCCGGTGCGTTGGCTGGCAAAGCCTCGGCGGACGGCTTCGCGGCGAATCGTTGCGAACCTTTGTCCGACTCCCGCCCTCAATGGCCGCCGAACAGGCGCACCACCCAGAACGTGATCGCGCCGATCAGCGCCGCCATCGGAATCGTCAGGATCCACGCCCAGACGATTCGTCCTGCGATGCCCCAGCGAACCGCTGACAACCGCCGCGTCGCGCCGACGCCGACGATCGCGCCGGTAATCGTGTGCGTGGTCGAGACCGGCACACCGATCGAGCTCGCGAGGAACAGCGTGATCGCGCCGGCGGTCTCAGCCGCGAATCCGCCGACCGGCTGCAGACGCGTGATCTTCGAGCCCATCGTATGGATGATTCGCCAGCCGCCGCTCAGCGTGCCGAGCGCGATCGCCGAATGCGCCGCGAGGATGACCCACGTCGGAATCGAGAACGTCTTCAGGTAGTGCGCCGTGTAAAGCACGCCGGCGATGATGCCCATCGTCTTCTGCGCGTCGTTCGTTCCGTGACCGAGTGAATACGCAGCGGCGGAAACGAGTTGCGCGCGACGGAAAAGCCGATCGACTTTGCGCGGAGTCGCGTGCTGGAAAATCCAGAAGATCGCGACGGTGAGAATCAGCGCGAGCACGAGTCCGATGAGCGGCGCGACGACGATGAACACCAGCGTCTTCGTCCAGCCGCTGAGCACGATCGCCGTGAACCCGGCGTTCGCAACCGCCGCGCCCGCGTAGCCGCCAATCAGCGCGTGCGACGAGCTCGTCGGCAAGCCGTAATACCAGGTGATGAGGTCCCACACGATGGCGCCGATGAGACCGGCGAAGATCACACCCAGCGTCACCGCCGAGATGTCGATCATTCCTTTGCCCATCGTCTTCGCGACGGCGGTTCCGAACGTGAACGCCGCGACGAAGTTGAAGAACGCGGCCCAGATGACGGCCTGTCCCGGCGACAGCACGCGCGTCGAGACGATCGTCGCGATCGAGTTCGCGGCGTCGTGGAAACCGTTGATGTAGTCGAACGACAACGCGACGGCGATGATGCCGATGACTACGAGAAGCTGCATCGTCACGCGCGTTCTTACCCGTGTTTTACGACGACGTTTTCGAGGAGGTTCGCGACGTCCTCGCAGCGATCGGTAGCGTCTTCGAGAAGATCGAGAATCTCTTTCCACTTCATGACGAGAATCGGATCGCGCTCTTCATCGAACAGCTGCGCGACGGCGCGGTGATGCGCGCGATCGGCTTCGTTCTCGAGGCGGTTGATCTCTACCGCATGCTGCAGCACGCCGTGTTTCTTTTCGAGCGCTTCGACGGCGAGCCGCACCTGATCGGCAGTCTCGGAAAGGATGTGCGTCAGCTCGCGCGCGCCCGAGCGCACGGACATGATGTGGTACAGCGGAAAGAGCGCGGCCGCGTCATCGATGGCATCCATGATGTCGTCGAGCGCGCGCGCCAGCGAGTGAATGTCCTCGCGATCGATCGGCGTGACGAACGTTTTGTTGAGCCGCTGGATGATCTCGTGCGTCAGAAAGTCGCACTTGTGCTCGACTTCCTTGATCTCATGAGCTTTGTCGTGGATGGGCGGATCGCCGGCGAGCATCTCCTCGAGGAGGCGTGCACCGTTGCGGAGCTGATCGGCCATCGCCTTGAAGTCGTCGTAGAACTTCTCCTCGCGCGGAATCAGACGGAATCGCGACAATTCGGGTGCCTCCCTCTCTCAGGACGGCGCGGATTCTAACAGAAGCATTTCTTCACACTCTCTCAGGACGGCGCGGATTCCAGCAGAAGCATTTCAAGCTACCCGGCGGGGATTCGCACCTCGAAGCGTGCGCCGCGCACTTCCCGATTTTCCGCGGCGATGGTTCCGCCATGCAGCAGCACGAGATGCTTCGCGATTGCGAGGCCGAGTCCGAGTCCCGGCGTCTCCTGCGAGCGCGATTTATCGAGCCGGTAAAAGCGGTTGAAGATCCGCTCGAGGTCCTGCGGTGGAATGCCGGCGCCTTCGTCGGAAACGCGCACGACCGCGTCGCTTCCATCTCGCGTCACTTCGACTTCGATCTCTCCGCCGCCGCCGTGTTTCCACGCGTTGTCGATGAGATTCACGATGACCTGCTGCATGCGCTCGACGTCGACGTTCGCCATCACGATGTCGTCGCTGCGCATCGTCAGCGTCACCGGCTGCGCCGCGCGACGCTCCCGAAATTCGTCGCAAACCGCGCGCACCACTTCGACGAGATCGACGTTCGCGCGCTCGAGCACGAGCTCGCCCGACTCGATCCGATTCAGCTCCGACAGATCGCGCACGAGTCTTCCGATTCGCCCGACCTGCCGCACGATGATTCGCCGCAAATGCTCTTCCTGCTCCGCGGTCAGCCCGCGCTGCTCGAGCGTCTCGGCCGCTGACCGCAATCCCGCGAGCGGCGTGCGCACCTCGTGCGAGAAATCGTCGAGGAAGTCTTTTCGGATGCGCTGCAGCCGCTCGATTTCTGTCATGTCGATGAAAAGCGCGACGGCGGCGATCTCCGTCGATGCGCCGACAGGAAACGCGCGCACTTCGAGCTGCCGTTCGCGGCCGCCGCTCGTAAGCGACAGCCGTTCGGAAGTCGTCTCGCCGCGAATCGCGCGATCGAACGCGTCGACGAGCGGCTGCCGTCTCACGACTTCGAGAAACGAACGTCCTCCGAGCTGTCCCTGCGCGCCGAACAACTCGCCGACGACCGCATTCGCGAATACAACTTTCCCGCGCGGGCTCAGCGCGATCAATCCCTCGCCGAGCGACGCGACGATCTGCTCCATCGTCGCGCGCTGTTCTTCGAACGACGCTTTCTGCCGCACGACGACGGCGCGCAACTCTTCGATCGCGCGTCCGAGATCATCGAGCTCGCCGTGAAACGGACGATCGCCGACGGGACGCGAGTAGTCGCCCGCCGCAACGCGCCGCGCGAGATCGGTCAGATGATCGAGATCGGCTGCACGTCGAAATGCCCAGCCGAACACCGCGGCCCACGGAATGAGATACGCGATGAAAACGCAGATGCCGAGGATGGTGGATTCGGTTTGAGAGACGCCGCTGCGGCGGAGCGTTTCGGTGAATGCGAACGCGACGACGGCCGCGATGCCGAGCGAGACCACGAGCGTGACGCGGAGCGGATGCATCGCGCCGCGATGGTACGGCGAATTTCCGCTACCGGCGCAGCGCCCGCAGTAGAATCGCGCCCAATCGCTCCACGCAAAAGTGCATGGAAACCCAGCGCCAACGCTTCGGGCAATATGAAGTCCTGGGTCCCCTCGGCTCGGGTGGAATGGGCGAGGTCTACGTCGCGCGCGATCCGGTCCTCGGGCGCAAAGTCGCGATCAAAGTGCTGGCCGTTCGTCTCTCCGGCGATCGCGACACGCTGACTCGATTCACGCAGGAAGCGCGCTCCGCATCGGCGCTCAATCATCCGAACATCGTGACGATTCACGAAGTCGGGATGGACGACGGCTCGCCGTACATCGTCATGGAGTGCATCGAAGGTCGCGACCTGCGCAGCATGCTCGCGTCGGGGCCGCTGCCGAATCGAAAGACGCTCGAGATCGCGTCGCAAATCGCGGAAGGTCTCGCCGCGGCGCACGAGCAGGGAATCATCCATCGCGATCTGAAGCCGG
>Ga0070701_10000287_pt1 | contig 16510 bp, 12 predicted proteins | sample KBSK5102metaG_FD_65451 | JGI IMG/M metagenome (GOLD analysis project Ga0070701, IMG submission 65451) | Corn, switchgrass and miscanthus rhizosphere microbial communities from Kellogg Biological Station, Michigan, USA - KBS K5-10-2 metaG | ecosystem: Host-associated > Plants > Roots >... | reverse complement strand
GGCGTCTACGAGCTCGTGCGTCGCCGGCCAACGCGCATTCGCGAATCGCAGCTGATCCTCGTCGCGCTCGCGGTCGTCGGCATCATCACGGCCGCTTCATCGATCGGTCCGCCGAACGCAGTGCGCTTCTTCCTGAGCGACGGTATTCGCGGCTTCATCGCCGCAAGCGTGCTGCTGGCCGGCGCGGTCGCCGTCTGGCGCCACGCGAAACGTCACGGCAGCATCGGGTTCACGCTGACCACCGGCGCGCTGCTGCTGTTCGGCGTCGAACAACTGCACTACTTCGCGATCAGCATCGCCTGGCTCTTCACCGGACGTCCTCAAGGCTACAGCGCCTACCTCGGCTTCGCCGATTTCGTGATCCAGACGATGCTCGGCACCGGCATGATCACCTGTCTGCTCGAGGACGAGCGAGAAGCGTCGGAGCTTGCGACCGTCGAGATCGAGCACCTCGCGTATCACGACGCGATGACCGGACTGCCGAACCGTCCGCTGTTCATGGACCGCCTGATCGTTGCGCTCGCGCAGTCGGCGCGCTCGAATCACAAACTCGCCGTCTTCTTCCTCGACCTCGATCGCTTCAAAGACATCAACGATTCGCTCGGCCACACGGTTGGCGACTCGCTGCTCAAAGCGGTGGCCGATCGTATTCGCCGCTGCGTGCGCGAAGGCGACACGATCGCGCGATTCGGCGGCGACGAATTCACGCTGATGATCCCGAAGATCGAGAACGTCGAAGACGCCGCGAAGATCGCACAGAAGATCATCGAGACGCTGAAGATCCCGTACATGCTCGGCGAGCGCGAGCTGTTCGTCACGACGAGCATCGGCATCAGCCTCTATCCGATCGACGGTACCGATCCCGACACGCTCGTGCGGAACGCCGACACGGCGATGTATCGCGCGAAAGATCAGGGCCGCGACAACTACCAGCTCTACGCGCCGGCCATGAATGCGCACGCGCTCGAACGGCTCGCGCTCGAGAACATGCTGCGCAAGGCGCTGACGCAGAAAGAGCTCGTCGTCTATTACCAGCCGCTCATCGACGCGACGTCGCGGATGATCGTCGGCCTCGAAGCGCTGATTCGCTGGCAGCATCCGCAGCTCGGCCTGCTCTCGCCCGCGCATTTCATCTCCGCGGCGGAGCTGTCGGGGCTGATCGTGCCGATCGGAAACTGGGTGCTGAAGACCGCGTGCAAACAGGTGCGCGCGTGGCAGAAGCGGCTCGACTACGACCTCACCATTTCCGTGAACCTCTCCGCGCGCCAGTTCTCGCAGCCGGATCTTGTCGAACAGGTTCGCCGCGTCCTGCAGGAGAGCGGCCTCGAACCGAGCTGTCTCGAGCTCGAGATCACCGAGAGCAACGCGATGCAGAACGCGGAGAACACGATCTACACGCTGCGCGATCTCAAAGCGATCGGCGTGCGCATCTCGATGGACGACTTCGGCACCGGCTATTCATCGCTCAACTATCTGAAGCGTTTCCCGATCGACACGCTGAAGCTCGATCAGTCGTTCGTGCGTGAAGTGATCACGGACAAGAGCGACGCCGCGATCGTCAGCGCCGTCATCTCGATGGCGCACAGCCTCAACCTCGAAGTCGTCGCCGAAGGTGTGGAGACCGAGGCGCAGCTCGATTTTCTGCAGCGCCATCATTGCGATCGCATTCAGGGATATCTGTTCAGCGCGCCGCTTCCGGCGGAGGATCTCGAGCCATACGTCATCGCGCAGAAAGCGCTGAGCGGAGCGACCGGTTGAGAGCAGCGAAGTTCTTTCGGTATCTGTGGCGCGCGAACGCGCTCGTGATCTTTCTGGCTGCCGCCGGCATCGTCATCGCCGTCGCGTATTTCACGTTCGATGGAATGACGCGCGGACACCGCGAGCTGCCGCCCGGCCCGGATGTCGTCAAAGAAAAAGAGGAACAGCTCCAGCTTGGCAACCTCGAAGCCGTCGCCGGCACGAACGTGCTGCAGGCGAACCTGACGGTCGTCAGCCGAAAGGGCTCTTTCGGCAGCAGCGATTACGACGCCGGTGACATCCGCAACGTGCTCACGCTCGATGCGACGACCGGCGCCGCAAAGTGGATGTTCCCGACGCACGCGCAGGTCATCAGAGCGAAGACGCTGGAGAAAGACGGTCCGGACTCTACCGATCATTCGACGATTCTCGACGTGCGATTCGCGAGAGCGATTCGCAAAGGACAGGTCGAACGCGAAGGACGCCTCATCGTCTCCGATCCATCCGCCGCGCGTGTCGTCACGATCGCGGAGCACGTCAACGATCTCGATGACGTCACGCTCGTGAACGGCAACGCGGTGATCGTCTGTCAGCGCAACAATCACTACGTCCTCATCACGGTCGATCCGAAGACGCTCGCGAAACTCTCCGAGCGCGACGTCGCGATTCCGAAGCTCTAATCGAGCGTGCGCAGTACCGCGCGCACCGGACTCGCATCGGCGCCGTGCAGTCGCAGCGGCAGCGCGATCAGCTCGTACTCGCCTTCCGGCACCGCATCGAGCACGACGCCTTCGAGGATCGCCATGTCGTTGTGTGCGACGGCGTGATGCGCCTCGAGCTCTTTCGAATCGAACGGATCGATCGACGGCGTGTCGATGCCGACGAGGATCACGCCGTGCTGATACATCTGATCGATGAGCTCCGGCGAGAGGCTCGCGAAATCGTTGTTCCACGCGCTGTGATCGGGGAACGTTCCCGTGCGAAACAGCACGCGCGGCGCGGTGATCGCTTTGCCGATGATGTCGTTCGGCGTGATGCGTCCGCCGCGCTCGACGTCGACGTGAATCACGACGCACGAACCGAGATACATCTCGAGCCGGCGCGATGCGATGTCGCAACCGCCGGCGACGTAATGACTTGGCGCATCGGTATGTGCGCCGACGTGCACCGACGTACGAATGTCCGACAGCGTGATGTTCGCGCCGGCCGCGATGTCGAGATTCACCGTGTGCACGTACGGCGTGTCGCCCGGCCAGACGTTGATCGACGGATTGATGACGGGCGAGATGTCGATCAGCATGATCGTCAGACCGCCGCGATGATCTTCAGCTCGACAGCAATCGGCGTGGGCAGAGAGTCGACGCCGACCGTGGTGCGGGTCGGCTGCACGTTGCCGAGGTATTCGGCGTAGATTTTGTTGAAGGTCGGGAAGTCGCGCTTCATGTCGGTGAGGTAGACGGTCACGTCGAGGATTTTCTCCAGCGAACTTCCCGCTTCCTCGAGAATTGCGCGCACGTTGTCGAACACCGCGCGCGTCTGCACTTCGATGTCGTGATCGAGCACGCTGCCCGCGGAATCGCGAATGATTCCGGGAATCTCGCCCGTGCCCGGACGACGCGGCCCGATGCCGGAGAGAAACAGCAGATCGCCGACGCGTCGCGCGTGCGGATACGGACCGACCGGCGGCGCGGCGCGCTCGGACAGCACGATGTCGTCGCGATCCCTTCCGCTGTGATCGTCGACGCCTTCCTCATCGTGGCCTGCGCTGCCCGACGCTGAATCGACGACTTCCGGCGCGTTGTGCGTCTCCAGTCCCGTCCCGAGCTCGGCCGGTCCCTCGTCGAACTCCTTCTCGAAATCGAGCTCTTTGTTCGGCGACGGCGTCAGCTCGACGATCGCGGCTCCCGTTCCCCACACCGGCTGGTAATCCCACACTTTCCCGTCGTAGAGATTGTGCTCGCCGATCGTGGCGCCGAGCCACCAGAGCGCCTTGAAGCCCATGTCCGCATTCGCTTCGCGCGCGAAATCGCGCGCGACCTGCGCCACGTCTTCGAGCCGTCCCTCGCCGAGCATCTCGAGGATCTTGCGATTCCACTCATCGTCTTTCATCGACGAGATGCGATCGTTCGCCTGATCGATGTCGGCGACTTCGTAGCGATTCGAGAGATTCGTCACGATGACGACGATCGTCTTCTTGCCGTAGCGATCGATCGCTGCGCGTGCGGCGCGTCCGAGGGCGCGCGTTTCGTCCCGCTCCGCGTAGATGTTGCACGACACGATCGACGCCGGAATGGCGTTATCGGGATTAAGGAGTTTCAACGCGACGACCGTTCCCGTATCGATCGGGAAGCCGTGATAGTTCACCGTCGCCGCCTGCATTCCGGCCTGCTTCGCGATGCCGCAATACAGCTTGCCGAACTCGGGATCGATCCTGAACTCGTACGGGATCTCGCCGAGCTCGTACCAGTTCTGATCGACGAGCACCCATTTCGGCTTCGGATCGACCTGCATCAGATGGCCGATGACGGAGAACCACTGCGTCGAATAGACGAGCATCAGCTCCGCGCCGGACTCCGCGATCTCGCGGCCGATCGCTTCGTAGCTCGCCTTCAGCGACGCCCATCCTTTGTTGCGATCGGCGCCGAGCAGCACGTGCGGCTGGCCGGGAACGATGTACGCCTTGTGAATGAGATCGGCCATCAGTGCACGTACGTATCCGGCACGATCTCCGTGCGGCGCGACTGAATGATCGACGTCGCGAGAATCACGCGCCGCCCGATCTCTTCCCACTGCTGCGCGCGGACGAGATCGGGAACCGCGAGCGACGGTCCGAGGTTCACGGCAACGCAGCCGGCGTCGAGATAGCCTTCGATCTCATCGAGCGGCACGGGACCGCCGGCGAGCATCGGGATGTTGCGAATCGGTCCGCGAATGACGCGGATGTAATCGGCGCCGCCGAGAAAATGCGCGGGGTAGACCTTGACGATGTCGCAGCCTGTTTCCCACGCGCGAATGATTTCCGTCGGCGTTGCCGCGCCCGCGACGCAGAGCATGTCGTTTTCGTTTGCGTACTCGATGATCCGGACATCGGTGTGCGGCGAGACGATGATCTCCGCGCCGGCGCGACGCGCGAGTGCGGCGTCGTTCGTCGAGCGGACGGTACCCGCGGCGATGACGATGTCGTTCTCTTTGTAGCGCTGCGCGACGCGGCCGATCAGCTCGATCGCATCGGGAGTCGTCAGCGTGATCTCGATGAATTTGATGCCGTGCTTCGCGTATGAATCGGCGACCGCTTCACCGGCTTCGACGCTGTCCTCGCGAACGACGCCGATGATCTGTTCTTTGATGACGCGGATGAGGTGTTCTTTGCGCGGCATGAGGGGCGGTAATTTATCACGCGCGTCCTAGCCCAGCTTTGCGGCGAGCTCGCGAAACGCCGGCTCATCGCGAAGCACATCCAGCCGCGGATCGACATCCAGAAACACCATCCACGCGGACCGATCATCGAACGCAACCTGCAGCACGCGCAGCGCCGCTTCGCGTTCGCCAAGTCCCGCGTGAATGATGGCGATGTCGTATGGGGAGATGTAGCGCGACTTCGCCTCTTCGCGAATCGACGCCAGCAGCTGCAGCGCCGCCTCGCGGCGTCCTGCAATCGCATTCGTATACGCGAGCATCGCTTCGAGAATCGGCAATCGATTTACCGACAGCGCGTGCTGAAACGCGTCGATCGCTTCGTCGTAACGGCGCTGCTGCCCGAGCGCGATGCCGAGCCAGCCGTGCGCGGGGATGAAATCGTCATCGAGATCGAGCGCCTTGCGGAATCGCTTGATGGCCGTTTCGTAATCGCGCGCGAAGAGAAACGGCCAGCCGCTGTGCACGGCGATGATTCGCGAGAGCGGATCGAGCTCCGCCGCGCGCGTGATCTGCTCGATCGCTTCATCGAATCGCCCGCGCGCGCAGAGCAGCATCGCGTAACCGTCGTGCGCGGTTGCGTAGCTCGGATTCAAATCGATCGCGCGCTGGTAATCGGCTTCCGCGCCGCTCCAGTCCCAGTCGAACCACCACTTCACCGCGGCGAGCGACGCCCACGCTTCCGCGAGTCCATCATCGATCTCGATCGCGCGCGTCGCCGCAGCTTTCGCCTTCGGCATCGCGTCGCGCGGCGGCAAAGGAACGTTGGTTCCGAGCGTGAGAAAACTGTCCGCGAGTCCGGCGTACGCGTTCGCGAATGAGGGATCGCTCCCGATCGCCTCCTCAAACAACGCAATCGCCTTCTTCAGCGACTCCTCGGTCCGTTTGTTCCAGTGATACCGGCCCTTGAGATACAGCTGATACGCCTCGCTGCTTTCGGTCGTGCGCTTCTTCAGCCGCTTCTTCTCGGCGCCGGTCAGCCGGATGCGCAGCTTGTCGGCGATTTCGCGCGACATCTCTTCCTGCAGCGTCATCAGATCGGCGAGCGGATGGTTGTACTGCTCGCCCCAGAGATGCGAGCCGTCGGTGCAGTCAACCAGCTCAACGTTGATGATCAGCCGATCGCCGATCTCGTGCAGCCGTCCGCTCAACGCGGCGCGCACTCGCAACTCGCGGCCAACCGCCTGCGCGTCGACGTCGCGGCCTTTGTAACGAAACACGGTGCTGCGCGCCATCACCTTCAGCTTCGGCAGCTGCGACAGTTTGTTGATGATGCCTTCGGTGATGCCGTCGCTGAGATAGTCGGCGTTCGGATCGTTGCTGGCGTTGCGGATCGGCAGCACCGCGATCGATTCGATCGATTTCGATTTGCGCTTCGAACGCGTCAGCGTCGAGAAGAGATCGCGGCGCACGCCGGTCGAGCTGCTCGCCATCGCGCGCAGCGTGAGCGCGAGATCGCGGGACGACTGGAACCGGGCGCCCGGCGCTTTCTCGACACACACTTCGACGATGCGCTGGAACTCCGGCGGCGCGACTTCCGAGAGGATGTCGTGCTCGATGTCTTCCTTCAGAATCGCGGCGATCGTCGCGGCGCCCGAGCCGCGCTGGAACGGACGGCGCGCCGTCACCATCTCGAAGAGGATGCAGCCGAGCGAGAAGATGTCGGCGGTGGCGTCGACCGGCTCACCGCGCAATTGTTCCGGCGCCATGTAGCCGATCGTGCCGACGACGGTACCGGGCGCCGTTTGAAACACCTGCGTCGGCACCGACGCTTCATCGCGCGAGCCGGCCAGCAGCGGATCGGTTTGCGCGAGTCCGAAATCGAGGATCTTCAAACGTCCGTCGACGGTGAGGAAGATGTTCTCCGGCTTCAGATCGCGATGGACGACGGACTGCGCGTGCGCGGCCGCGAGTCCCTCGGCGATCGACGCTCCGATATCGACGGCGGCGCGCCAGTTCAGCGGCGTCTGACCGATGCGATCGCGCAGCGTCTCGCCGTTCAGCAGCTCCGTGACGACGAAGAACGTGCCGTCTTCATCGCCGAAATCGTGGATCGAAAGAATGTTCGGATGGGAGAGCGATGCGATCGCGCGCGCCTCGCGTTCGAAACGGGCCAGCGCGTCTTTGTCGTGCGCCGATTCCTTCGCCAGAATCTTGATGGCGATGTCGCGGCCGAGACGCGGATCGCGCCCGCGATAGACCTGTCCCATTCCGCCTTCGCCGAGCAGCGAAATCACTTCATAAGGACCGAAATGAGTGCCCTGCGAGAAGGTCATCCGCGCGCCATTCTACTTTGCGACCGCATGCTAAGCTTTTCGTACGGTCCGACGGAGGCGTCGCAATGGTTCTGATCAACAAAGCGATCAACGAGGTGACGGTCAAGCTCGTCTACTACGGGCCCGGCCTGTGCGGCAAGACGACCAACCTCGAGAAGATCTACGGCAATCCGAAGCTCGAGAACAAAGGCAAGATGATCTCGATGTCGACGGAGACGGACCGTACGCTCTTCTTCGACTTCATGCCGATGGAGCTCGGCACGATCGCCGGTCAGAAAGTACGCGTCCAGCTCTACACCGTTCCCGGCCAGGTGTTTTACGACGCGACGCGCAAGCTCGTGCTGCGCGGTGCGGACGGCGTCGTGTTCGTCGCCGATTCGCAGAACTCGATGCGCGGCTCGAACATCGAGAGTCTCGAAAATCTGAAGACGAATCTGCGCCTCAACCGCCTCGATCCGAAGAAAGTCGCGATCGTGCTGCAGTACAACAAGCGCGATCTGCCGAACGTCGATTCGGTTGAGGACATGAACGAGTACCTCAATCCCGACAAGGTGCCGTTCGTCGAAGCGGTCGCGCGCGATGGCGTCGGCGTGACGGCGACGCTGCGCGCGGCGGTCGCGAAGATTCTCGACAACGTGAAGAACAACGTTGATACGACGCTGTACGAGGCGCCGGAGCTGAGCGCGCCGGACATGAGCGCGAAGTCGGGCGTCGCGCAGCACAGCGCGGGAACTCCGAAGCTGTCGATGAGAACCGAAGCGCCTGCGCCCGCGCCGGCAGCTCCGCCTCCGCCGATGGCGACCTCGCCGTTCGAGAGCGCGTTCCACGCGACGGCTGTCGAAGACGAGCCGGAAGAGGATCCGTTCGGCGCGGTCGCCGTCGTTGCCGAGCCGGAGGAAGACGAAGCGCACAGCCCGTTTTCGAATGCGGTCGCGGAGATTCACGATGTGTCGGCGGAACGCGACGAGATGATGGCGCTGCTCGAGAGCGCGCAGAAAGTCGTGGAGTCGCTCGAGGTCGCGCTGCAGGCTGCGCGCAAACACGAGCAGGACATCATGGAGCGGATGTCGCGCTGACCGTTCCGAACTACACTCCCGCATCGAATGGCCTGGTATCAGGAGTGGTTCGGCGAGGAGTACCTCGAGCTCTATTCATATCGCGACGCTGACGAAGCGCGCGAACAGGTCGCGTTCTTCGCCGATCAGTGCGGCTCGCTCGACGGTCCCGTCCTCGACCTCGCGTGCGGAATGGGCCGCCACATGCTCGAGCTCAACGCGCTCGGCTATCGCGCGGTCGGCTGCGACCTCTCCTACATCCTCCTGAAAACCGGCGGCCAGGAAGACGTCATTCGCGCCGACATGCGCCGGCTTCCCTTCTGCGATTCCACCTTCGCCGGATTGGTCAACTTCTTTACGAGTTTCGGCTACTTCTCCAGCGAGGAAGAGAACTTCTCGGTCGTCGCCGAAATGGCGCGCGTGCTTCGTCCGGGCGCCGCGTTTCTGTTCGATTACCTCAACGTCCATCGCGAGCTCGAGAAGCTCGTCGAGAAAGAAACGCGCGGCGACGCCGAGATCGAGCGCTGGTTCGACCGCTCCGACCGCTCGTTCAACAAACGGATAACAATCGGTCAAAAGCGATATCTGGAGCGCGTTCGCGGGTACGATCTCGATGAAATCTCGTCGATGTTCACCACCTGCAACCTGTCGATCCGCGCCGCATTCGGCGATTTCCAGGGAAGCGCATTCGAGCGCACGTCGCCGCGTTTGATTCTCGTCGGGAGCAAACGCGCTTGACCGACGCAGCCTGTCCGCGCGTTTCGCTCGCGCACTATCCCGGCTTCAACCGCTTCGTCCTCGACTGGCTCGGCGGCGATGAGCGCTTCCTCCCGCGCCGCGACGCCACGCCTTCCGCAACGTCACCGAACGCATCACCCGAGCTCGTCAACGCGCTCATCGGATCGAATCAGCGCTGGGGACTCTTCGTTCGCGAAGACGTCGAACGGTGGGCGCGCGGCGAAAACGTCGCGATCATCGCCGGACAGCAGGTCGGCTTCGCCGGCGGTCCGATTTACACGCTTGCGAAAATCGCCTCGCTGCTGAAACTGAAACGCGAATACGAAGCGCGCGGCATCTCCGCGACGGTCTTTTTCTGGCTGGCGACCGAGGATCACGATTACAACGAAGTGGCGGTGCTTTCGCTGCCTGCGAAAGAAGGACAGCGCGATCTCCTCCACCTTCGCGCCACCCGCGGCTTCGAATCGAAGGAAGTCGTCGGACCGCTGCCGATTCCGTCGACGCTCGTCGATGAGCTCACCGCGCACATGTCGATGGAGCGTCCGCCGTACTTCCGCGACGGCATCACGTTCCGCGATTCGTTCGCAGAGCTGATCGCGACGACAGTCGGCAGCGGAATCGTCCTTGTCGACGCGTTGCTGCCCGAGCTTCGTCGCGCCGGCGCGCCGCTCTTCGCATCGATCGGCGCGCAGTGGGACGCAATTCAGCGCGAGCTCGCCACGCGCTCCGCCGCACTGCACGACGCCGGCTACACGCCGCAGGTCGTGCCGCGAGACAGCGAACCATACACGCTCTTCTTCCGCATCAACGCACGCGGCGAGCGCGAGCTGATCACCGAACCTCCCGACGTCACCTCGCCCGAAACCATCTCGACCTCGGCGCTCACTCGCCCGCTTCTGCAGGATTTCGTTTTCCGTCCGGCGGTTTTCGTCGGCGGCCCTGCCGAGGTTTCGTATTACGCGCAAATCGGCTCGCTTCACGAGCTCCTCGGCATCCCGATGCCGCGCATCGCACTTCGCGGTCACGCGCTCGTCGCGCCGAAACGCGTCGTCCGCTACTTCGAGCGTTTCGACATCGCGCCGGAAGAGATCTTCTCGACCGCCGACGACATCCTCGCGACGCGCGAGCCGAAAGGCGTCGCGGAGATCGAAACGGTCCGCGACGAAGCGAAGCGCGACCTGATGAAGCAGATCGAGCGCATCTCCGATCTCGCGCTGCCGGCCGATCACGCGCTCGCGCGCTCGATTCATCGTTCCGTCGGACATCTCGAATATCACTTCGACAAACTCGCCGAGCGCGCCGTGCGCGGACTCGTGCGCAAAGGCCGCGACCGTTACGCGGCGGTGAAGGAACTGATCGCGACGCTGTATCCCGATCGCGTCGTGCAGGACCGCATCGTCGGCTGGTATCCGTGGTGGTGTGACAGCGGACGTTTTCTCGTCGATCGTCTGATCGATGAGATCGAGCCGGACAGCGATGCATTCAAGGTGGTGAGCCTGTGATGACCGAAGTCGATCTCCTCTTTTTCGGCGCGCATCCCGACGACATCGAGCTCGGATGCGGCGGCACGATCGTGAAGTCGGTGAAAGACGGACTGCGCGTCGGCATGGTCGATCTCACGCGCGGCGAGATGGGCACGCGCGGCACGCCGCAAACGCGCAAACGCGAAGCCGCGGCGTCGGCTCGAATCCTCGGCGCGTCGTTCCGCGAACAGCTCGACTTCAGCGACGGCGCGCTGCGCACGGGGCGCGATGAAGAGCTGCAGATCATCGACATCGTGCGGCGCACGAAGCCGAAGATCGTCTTCGCGATGTGGCCCGACGATCGCCATCCCGATCACACGCGCACCGGCCGCATCGTCACGGAAGCGTCGTTCTACGCCGGGCTGCGCGCGCTCGAGACGGGAGTGGCGGCACACCGTCCGCACACAGTCGTCTATTACATGCAGAACTACATGAGCACGCCGTCGTTCGTCGTCGACTGCACGAAGACCTGGAAGACGAAGATGCGCGCGATTCACGCGTTCAAGTCGCAGTTCCACGATCCGAAATCGAAAGAGCCGCAGACGTTCATCAGCGACCCGAAGTTCCTGAACATGATCGAAGGACGCGGCGTCCATTTCGGCGCACTGATCAACGCCGCGTACGGCGAGGCGTTCATCACGAAGCAGCCGCCGCGGATCGATGATGTGATTGCCGCGTACGGGGGACGGGAAGTATGAAAACCGATCAGGTGCTGAGTGCAGAGTGCAGAGTGCTCAGTCAAAACCTCGGCCGTTACTCAGCACTCAGCACTCAGCACTCAGCACTGTCTTTATGAAGATCGGGATCACCTGCTACCCGACTTTCGGCGGCTCCGGCGTCGTCGCGACCGAGCTCGGGCTCGCGCTCGCGCGCGGCGGCGATGACGTGCACTTCATCAGCTACGCGATGCCGTCGCGACTCAACGCGCTCCACGAGCGCGTGCGCTTTCATGAAGTGATCGTCGCTAACTATCCGCTCTTCGATCCGTACCCGCCGTACACGCTCGCGCTCGCGACGAAAATGGCGGAAGTCGCGGCGTACGAAAAGCTCGACATCCTCCACGTCCATTACGCAATCCCGCACGCAATCAGCGCGCAGCTCGCCAAACAAATCCTCGGCGACAAGCTGAAGTTCGTGACGACGCTGCACGGCACCGACATCACACTCGTCGGCCGCGATCCGAGCTATCTCCCGATCACGAAATTCGGCATCGAAGTCTCCGACGGCGTGACCGCCGTTTCAAATTGGCTGCGCGATGAGACGTCGAAGAATTTCTCGACGTCGAAAGAGATCGAAGTCATCCCCAACTTCGTCGACCCGCAGCGATTCCAGCGGCACAAAAGCTCGTTCTGCTCGATGTTCACGGCCGCCGGCGAGAAGATGCTTTGCCACGTTTCGAACTTCCGTCCGGTGAAGCGCGTGATGGATGTGCTCGAAGTCTTCGCGCGCGTCAACGAACGGATGCCGAGCCGGATGATCATGATCGGCGACGGTCCCGATCGCTCGCGCGCCGAATCGTTCTGCCGCGAGCGCAACCTCCGCGACCGCGTCTTCTTCCTCGGCAACGTGCCGAATGTCGAGGAGATCATCGGCGCGAGCGATCTCTTTCTGCTGCCGTCCGAGGCGGAGTCGTTTGGTATGGCGGCGCTCGAGGCGCTGGCGTCGGAAGTGCCGGTCATCGGCACGAGCTCCGGCGGCTTGCCCGAGGTCGTCGTCGACGGCGAGACCGGATATCTGCTGCCGGTCGGCGACGTCGAATCGATGGCCGCGCGCGCGATCGAGATCGTGAGCGACGAAACGCTGCGCCGGAAGATGGGCGCGCGCGGACGCGAGATGGTCATCGAGAAATTCGACGAGAATCGGATCGTGCCGCACTACCGCGCGTTCTACGAACGGGTCATCGGATAGGAGGGCGGACTTTTAGTCCGCCCACCAGGAAATGGCGGACTATAAGTCCGCCCTCCTTACGGCTCCGCGCGCACGCCGCCGACCGGTCCGCTGCCGCCGTAAATCTCGCCGTAGCGCGCGTAGCTGTTCATCACTTTGCGCACGTAATGTTTCGTCTCGTCGAAGTTGATCGACGAGAGGAAGAAGTCTTCGCCCGGCGCCGGCGCGAGCCGCGCCCAGAGCGCGACCTGATTCGGGCCGGCGTTGTACGCGCCCGCTGCTTTGTAGCGATCGCCGCCGAATTTCTTCGTCAGCTCGCTGATGTATTTCGCGCCGAGGCGGATGATGACGCGCGGGTCGTAGAGATCTTCGGGCTGGACGTCGACGAGGCCGACGTCGCGGCCGATGTCCCGCGCCGTCGTGATGATGAACTGCAGCAGTCCGCGCGCGGCCGCCTGCGATTTCGCGCGCGGGTTGAAGCGCGATTCCTCGCGCATGATCGACAGCACGAGCGTCGGATCCGCATCGAACTTCTTCGCATCTTCGGTGATGAATCCGAAGAAGTAGCGCGGATAGAGCAGCTCGCGCACGGTTTGCGGCAACAGCTCCGGCAGGTAATCGCGCGGCACGGAGTTCATCAGCACTTCGATCGCGAAGATCGACGGCTTCGATGCGCCGCCGCGATTGAGCGCGAGCGATTGCGTGAGCGCGGCGCTCGCGGGATGCAGCGGATAGCGATGCGGAATGTCGTCGATAGCTTCGTCGAACAGTCCCATCGCCATCAGTCGCGACGCGCGATCGGCATTTGGTGGCAGCGGAAACTGCGGCGTCGGCGACGGCTGCAAATCGCGAATCGTTCGATACGCGGGCAGCTCGCCGTAAATGCTCGCGAGCCGCTTCAGCTCGACGGCGCGATTGCGCGAGGAGAGCAGGATGCGATCGGTTTGCGCGCGTCGCGCGTCTTCGAACTTCTTCGCGGCGATGAGTTGCGCGACCTGCTGCTCGCGCGCCGCGAGCTCCTGCGTGACGCGCTGCGCCATCGAGGCGGATTCGAGTCGCGCGCGCGCGAAGTACGCGAAGTGCGTCGGCACGCTCGCGCGGAGAACACTGAGGTAGGTTTCAAACGCGGCGTGCGGATTGGAGCGTTCGAGTGCGCGGGCGCGCCAGTAGTCGATTTCCGGGACGTCGTATTTGTCGAGCAGCGCGCGCGGAATGGCGTTGAGTGCGCCGAGCGCGGCGCCGTCGTTGTCCGCCGCGATCATGTAGATCGCCCAGGCGAGTGATGCTTCGACGACCGCGTGATCTTTCGGCCAGCCCGCGCGAATGGCGTTGAGATCGGCGGCCGCTTCCGCGACGCGTTTCTGTTTGAGTCTCGTTCGCAACCGCTGCGTGAGCGCGGCGGCGGTGGACGGGAAACGTCCCGGCACCGCGATCGACTGCGTCATCAGCTGTTCTGCTGACTTGTCGTCGTTCTGGAGTTGCGCGGCGCGTGCGGCGTGCCAGAGGAAGGTGGATTTCCAGCGCAGGTCGCGCGTTTCGTTCGCGCCGCGGAGATAAGTTTGACGCGCGTTCGCGTATTGCTCCGCGCCGAACCACGCACGGCCGATGGAGAAGAGGAGGTCGTTGCGATCGATGGCGGGCGCAGCCGGCGGAGGCGCAGGCGCCGCAGCCTTAATCCCTCTCCCGCCGGGAGAGGGTGGCCGACGGCCGGGTGAGGGGCTCGACTTCTTCGTAACCTTCTTCGCCGCCAACATCGCCGCATGCACAGCCGGCTGCGCCGAACCCAGCGCCAGCGACAACACCGCCACCGCCCGATCGTAATGACGATGATTCCGAAACGACTCGCCGAGCATCACGCGCTGCTGCGCGTTCATCTTCCGCAGCAACTCGGGACGATCGAGCGCGCGGCTCACGCGATCGGACGGATCGTCCATCGTGCCGCCGCGAAGCAGCGCGAGACCGCGCGCAAACGCGCCGTTCGTATCGCCGCCGCGCATGAGCGCTTCGACGATGTGCGCATCGAGATCGCGACGCCGTTCCGTCGACGCCGATGCGTAAACGCGCGCCGCCAAATCGAGCAGCGGTTTCGGATCTTTCATCGACGCGCGCCACTCCGTCTCATCGTCGAGCGCTTCATCGCGATACACGGAGCTCGGCGAGGAAAGAATCAGCTCCGTCCGATGCGCGCTCGCCGCCGCATGATCGCCATTCGCATCGTCGAGCGCCGCCTGGTGATAGAGCGCAAGATCGCGATACGGATTTCCGGCGACGAGAAACGGCACGAGCTTTTTCGCGGCGCCTTTCGCATCATCATTCTCAATGCGCGCCCGCGCGTGGAGATACGCGAGCGAGTTCTGCGCGTACAGATCGGGATGCTGCTGTTCGAGCTTGTCGAGCAGCGCATCGAGATCGGCCCAACGTTCGGCCGCGCCGAGATAAAGAAACTGCTCCGACCACTCCGCGATCGGCCGCACCTCGGCGCTCGGAGCTTTCGCTTTCGTCTCCGCCGGCGCGGCGCGGAAAACGCGCCGGCGTGCGACACGCTGTCGCGAGGCAACGATCGCGACGATCGCAACGACGATCACGATCGCGACAAGCACCGACAGCAGAATGAGTAAGCGCCGCTTCTTCAAACAGACGCGTCCGGTGCAAGTTAAAAACCAGTGCAGAGTGCTGAGTGCAGAGTGCTGAGTCGGGGAACGGTTTTACTCAGCACTCAGCACTCTGCACTCAGCACTGGTTTTATTCGTCCGCGAGCGTTCCGCTGAACACCGCGTTCGGCGTCCGTCGCAGAATCTCGTTGCGCGCGATCGCGTATCCGAGAATCGCATCGACCAGCATTCGCCGGCCGTCGTGCGACAGCAGAATCAGAATCCGCTTCCGGATCTCGCGCACTTCGACGATGTCCTCCCACCGCATCCAGCTTCCGCGGCGGCCGAACAGCTTCAACAGCCGGTTCTCGTACATCACGCCGTCTTCACTGAAATAGATGTGATCGCCGTATTGCACGACGGCCGCGGCGACGGTGCCGAGGAAGAGGAGAATGAGGCCGGTGAGCGGGAGGGCTTCGATTTCCTTCTCGCCTTTTGCGAGATAGTCGAACACCAGCGCGGCGGAGCCGAACATCGCAGCACACGAAACCAGCCGCGCCACAGGAGTTCGGTCGAACTTCAGGATCTGCGTCCGCGGCATCGCGCGAATGATAAATCGCCGCCGGGCGCACAACCGTCCGCTCGGTTACAATTCGCCACTTTTTGCGTCAGGAAAACGAACATGCGCTGGTCCCAATACTTCATCAACACGTTGCGCGAAGTGCCCGCCGATGCCGACGTCGTCAGCCAGAAGCTGATGATGCGCGCCGGCATGATCCGTAAGGTCGCGGCCGGCATCTACACCTATCTGCCGCTCGGCCTGCGCGCCGTCCGCAAGATGGAAAACATCGTGCGCGAGGAAATGAATCGCGCCGGAGCGGTGGAGCTATTGATGCCCGCCATTCAGCCGGCTGAGCTGTGGATGGAATCAGGCCGCTGGCAGAAGTACGGCAAAGAGCTGCTGCGCATCAAAGATCGTCACGACCGCGATTTCATCTTCGGACCGACGCACGAGGAAGTCATCACCGACACCGTGCGCGACGGCATCTCGTCGTATCGCCAGCTGCCGGTCAATCTCTACCAGATCCAGACGAAGTTCCGCGATGAAGTGCGCCCCCGTTTCGGACTGATGCGCGGCCGCGAATTCATCATGAAGGACGCGTACTCGTTCCACACGTCGCGCGAATCGCTCGACACCGTTTACGAAGCGATGCGCGTCGCGTACAGCGCGATCTTCAACCGCTGCGCACTCGATCACGTCGCCGTCGAAGCCGATACCGGCAACATCG
>Ga0070701_10000285_pt1 | contig 16573 bp, 28 predicted proteins | sample KBSK5102metaG_FD_65451 | JGI IMG/M metagenome (GOLD analysis project Ga0070701, IMG submission 65451) | Corn, switchgrass and miscanthus rhizosphere microbial communities from Kellogg Biological Station, Michigan, USA - KBS K5-10-2 metaG | ecosystem: Host-associated > Plants > Roots >... | reverse complement strand
CAATGCTTGCACGGTTTGATTCATATTTTGAACCTGGGCATTAAGGTCTTCAATTTTTTTCTGGGCGTCCTGGTCAGCTGCACCCGAAATTATTTCTTTTGGTTTGTTCCAGGTCATTATCTTACTTATCACAATGAGCGTAACAACAATTAGCAGCATCCATTTCGCGGGAAACCTTTGCCAGTTTTCTTCCTCGACGGTGTCCTGAAGTATTACTTCAAGATCTTCCATGTCTTCACTATCCAGGGCAAGGCAATCCGGATTTTTTGAATTAATAGTTCGACCGATCCTGCGGGCGGTGATATTATAAAATTTTAGAATTGTGCTTGGTTTCATCAACCGGCTTACAGCGCGGTTTGTGGGATTGTCTAGGTTTTCTTCAGCACGTTTGTTTTTAGGCTCTCCTTCAGGATCTTTTTTTGACGGTTCGGGATCTTCACCTTCTTCGCCATTTTTATCTTCATAACCAGGTGCAGACTCCAGGTCCGCAAAATCGTCCGGGTTAATCTCGGTGTTTTCCTTTTTTTCATCCTTAACAACCGGCTCGGAAATAATATCCGTGATATTATTTTTAGTGCCGGTTTTTTCGGTCAAATCTACGTGCGGGACGTCCTCGATTTCTTCGTTATAAAGCTGTGGATCCATTATAATTTGAGATTACATTAGCGAATTGAAATAATAATAGTTTGCCGGCCTTCCGGTTTTACTCAATCCGGGAACCTTATTTATTTTACCGGCTTGCACCAGATCGTTTGAAATCTGGCTCATTCTATCCCAGGTTAGCAGGATCCTGGTACGCACAAAAAAAAGTGAGATCAGTTCATTAACCGTAAATTTGTCGCGGGTGTTTGTCATAAAAATGATGAACACTTCAACGGGAATTACCGTTGAAGCAAGTATTTTTTTTTTGTCCTGGATCCTGTCTGCCTTATCAGGATTTTTTTCTAAAGACTGTGACATTGTGCCGGTGTCCATTGCTAACCTGAATTAGATCTATATACTCAATTTGATAAATATACTTTCCTGGTATTTCCTTGCTGAAGCCCTCAAAGCTTCCCTGTGGTGCATCCAATGTTAACCATTGAGGTATTAACCAGGGCGAATCATTTTCATCCTTAAAAGCCCAGGTTTTCATCTGTTTGTCACCGGCAACTAAATATGTTTGTCCGGGGCCGGTAAATGTGCCGATGAAAATTTTATTGTCTTCAAAGTCATGAAACATTTGGGCGTTTTCCTCATCAGTAAGTGTCGGAAGGTTCTCTGTTAGCTCAGTTGATACATTAAGATTATTTTCGCCCTTGTATCTGGCGTTAAATTGTTCCTCGAAATAACAGGTGTAATCCATCATTGTGTTATTTTTCAATCTGTGTTGAACTAACGCTTTCAGTTGGTATAAATTCGCGCAAAGGCCACTTTGATAGAACGGATTTTTTTTCTTTTATCTTAAGTTCTACGCTATCCTTTTTGTTGGGATCCTCGGAGTATACCAGCCGTATATACATCAGAACATAAAACGGGGAAATGTCCCAACGCTTGGCCATGTCGAATAAAAATTCCTTGGCAATCGGAAAAATATCCTCTATTCTCACCGGATGATCATCGGGCTTAAAATTGGGATCCTGACCGAAGTAAGCGACATTGTCTTTGTTGACAAATGACTTTATAACCATGACATGATTATCGTGGTCTTCATAGGCGCAAGGGTGTTTTTGACCCTTCTCAACTTTAAAGACGTGTGTGTGCTTATTATTTTTGTGATCGTCTTTCTCACAGACGTTTTTGAATCCAACGATCATGTGAAGGTTGTATTTTGACTCACCAAATTGTTTGGCTGCATTGTCAAATGCCTGATCCAGGAATGGTGCCATGTTTCGCATTATCATGCGAAGTCCGGCGTAATCTGCATTAACGCCCATGGTTTACTCTTTTTCTAAATTTTTGATTTCCTTCAGGTAGTCCATTACACCTGCGTTTTTAGGATCAATGTCCTTTGCAGATTGAAAAAGCGGTTTTGCTTTTTTGTAATTTTTTTGTTTAAAAAAAGCAATTCCCTTTTGAACCAGGTCTGTGAATTTGTCATATTTCACAGGGCTTAAATGGTCAGCCTCTGCCGTGATCTCATTAAGTGAAGGGTGTTTCGGGAATTTTTCTTCCTGGTTTTTTTTTGCGGCACCAGGATCCTGCGTTTTTGTGGTTTTATCCTGAAGGCTTAAATCCACTTCGTTTAAATAGTCTGAGGCCTCTATCATTGAACGGTCAAAAACAATATCTTTTTCAGATAGTTGTTTTATAATTCTATGGCCGGAATGCATAAACGATTTAATGGCTATTCCGTTAGGGTCTTCCTTCGCACGTTCTAGTTTTATTTCGTGAACAACGTGAAGCAACTCTTTTCTCTGTTGCTCAAAATCTTCTGTGTTAGATTTATCTAAAGGCAGGGCAGAGGCCATGTTTTGCAAACCTGGATTTGGGGGAAACTTATCCGTTTTGACAATGGTCTCACTTGCAGGATTTATAAGGTGTGCCAGTTGCGGGAACAACTCCGCAAAGTCCAAACCTGGTTTAATTATTTCTACTTTTTTAATCCCATACATTTGCACTATTTGATCTGTTTCGGTTGCAATGATAGCATTATGATTTTTGCCGCCCTTTGCATAGTCAGCACGCATCAAGTAAACACCAGACATTATCACACCAATATTTGCGGAGCGTGCAACTACGATTTTAATGTCCGTGAATTCTTTCGGTACCGAATCCGCGTCTTCAGCTTCCAGGGCAAAAGCAAAATCTGCCTGGATAACGAATAAATGTTTAGCGTGGTTAAGTGTTGTAAGGGTGAACGCCTTAAACAACTTGTCGATTTGCTCTAACTGATCCATAGTAGTGGGTTTGGTTTTTTGGTTAAAAATTAAATGGGATTTGAAAGGGTATAAAAACCGAAAACCCGCAGGTCATGCGGGTTTTGGTATGCTAAAGAGTTGCGAAGCCCAAGAGCAATTAGAAAGGGGGTGTTAATAACTCCCGTTTTGGTAGTTTCAAAATTAGTGTTTTTTTGTAATATTTGTAGGGCGAAGCTCAATGATATACACCGAAATTATAAACAGTCTTTTCAACTTTCTTTCCGGGACCATCTGGGATATAATTAACATTACGATTCATAGGAACTGTTATGTTAACTACCCGGTGGCCCCGGAAATTGCGATATTAAAGAGGGCAGAAGCTTTAAAGGCATTTCTGCCCTCTTTTTTTTACTCTCTAACCAGGAAGGAGGTGCAACCGAAGTAGCAGGATCCGACATAGTTAAGTGACATAAAGGTTTTTTTGCTTGCACAGCGTTTTAAGCCTTTTTGCTGACTCCAAATATAGGGAAAAAGTCGGACAGCAATTCCCTTGCCCAAAAATTTAACAAAACCCCTGTTCTAGGGTTTTGTGAGGCTTTGAACCAGGTTCAAAACCTAACAGTTATCAACAATCAATAAACCCACTTTCAACAATTTTCCAGCAATGGAATTAATAGTCACAGTTCATACAGATCTGCTTCAGGATCTAAACGGTCGCTCTGCATTAATCCAGGATCGGGAAATGAACACGCGATACCAGACCAACAAAAAATTAAAATACGTGTCTGCGTTCTACGTGCTTAAATCCCTTAGCAGTAGCGGTGTCCTGAAAGACTATTACAAAAACGCTCATAAAATTTGTCTATACCTCAATTGCAGTTTGCCAACAATGTACAAGATCCTTCGTTATTGTGAAAATGCAGGCTGGCTAAGCAGAGTAGGGGGAAACATTGCTTTGACTTCGTATGAAAATTTTATTGAATCCTTCGACATTATTTGCACAAGGTTCACTAAAATAAAATACGATTGCACAAAACATAAATTTCCTTACCTGATGGAAAGCGCCTATTTACAGCTTGCAGAGCAAAAACGGGCGCAAACATTTGAAAGCAAATTTAAAGCAATTCCCGAATTGGTTGAGAGTTTGAAAGACTTGGTGCCCCCTGATAACTCAGGCTGTTACCGAAAAGCATTGCAGCAAATTCAAATACAGACGTTTATCAAAGGTCACGCTAAAAAGGAAAGTATCTTTTACTTCAATCCCTTTACTACCTGTAATAGCAAGACCTTACGCAGTATGTTTAATTTTAAAAGTGAACAAAGTGTCGCCTACCTTAAAACTAAATTACAGCGCAATAACGTTGCAAGCGTGCATGAATGCAAGGTATATAGTCAAGAACGAATTCACGTTAAACATTTATTCATTCAATGGAACGAAAAAAAACAACAAACCATATGGATTCAACCCGACAGGCTGGAATACGCGCCAATACTGGTCACGTAAAAAAATTGAGATATAGCGTAGCTGATAATTCATATGAACTAAAGTTCATATGATTATTGTTATTCTTTATTAATAAAAAAGGCCTGTTAGTAAGTGTTTTCGAACCGTTGTTAATAAGATCAGTTATGAACACAAGTCCGCACACCAGAATGATTCAGCCCTCGCCATTTGCCGCAAAAATGCTGTTTAAGGACGGGCAACTATATCAAAAAAAACATAAGATTTGGACCTTCAGGTCCGATCAATTGACCGTTAGCAAGGATCCTTCGGTTCACTATCGCGAAATTGAAAAACTAATAACCCATAGTTATTACGATACCTATGAACAGGCCACAATCTTTGATAACCGGCCAAAGCCCATCATTGACGGTAAAAAAGAAAACAACCTGGTTGTACAGTTCAATTTTAATATCGTGAACAAAAACTGCGATAACCGGCATAAACTGGACCTGAGTTTCATGGAATGGACCTTTGACAAGGAATATATGAATTTTTTAGCAAGTGATTTTGCAAACTATTGTTGGTTTGACCCTTTAAAATCAGCCATTTCACAGTATAAAAATTCAACCCTATGAGATTAGCCCCGCCAGAATTATCAATCAAAATTAAAAATGAAATCCTGCCTATTTTCGGTAGGTACCTTATGGACTGTGCAGTATCAGGCTTCACAGGGATAAATAACTATATCAATGTTAATAAAATCCGTGAGGAATTTTTAATTTTTCATCTTAAATGTCTAATAGACAAAATCTCCGAAAAGGTTCATATCAATGGATTGCAGCCACCAAGTAAAAACGTGACGGTTAAATTCAACCACGGTGAAAGAATTACTTTAAGTAACCTTTTTCGTCGCGTACAAGTCCCTGCAATCCTTACAGATATTGAATTCAAGGTAATAGATAAACTAACTTTAATAATGTAATCCAATGACAAAAATAATTTTATCACCGCAGGGATATTGTCCGGCCTGTGATATGAAGGCCGTAGAAGACAATTATCTAAAAGAAAAAGTTAAGGCCGGTGACATAACCGTGTGTTTTTTTTGCGGCACAATTCTAATTTTCAAAGAAGATCTGAAGTCTAGGAAAATGAATCTGGGAGACCTGGAACAATATTCAAAACGAATGATGAACGAGGTTTTCGGAATACAAAAATCTATCCTGGACGAACTACAAAGAACACATAAGAAACGGTTAGCTGAAATAAAAAAAATTGTCCTGAAGGTCAGAAAGGAGGATAAAAATGGAAATTAAAATTAATTGTCCGGAGTGCAAAGCCTTAATCCTGGGATTTAAAACAGATCCTAAAGCCGGGGACCATACAGTGTGTTACAAATGCACCGAAATATTGGTTTTTAGCGAAGATCTTTCCCTGAAGGTAGTTTCGGGAACTGAATTAAATAATATCCCTCCCAAGCGGCTGGAAAAGCTTTTGACGTACAAACAAAATTTATTAACCACCAGGAAAAAACCACAATGAAAAAATCAATAGATAACTACCCATTTATTAAGATCGTAGGTGATAAAATGAACGAAGATCAGTACACGGATCCAAACCCGCGCGTTTGGTTCTCATATTTCATCTGTGGAAATCCTGAGCCTTATAAGCGATGGGACTATGACCAGTATATCGATGATGCGATAGACTTAGCCTCTAAATGGCATCCTTCAGAAATCACTTATGAAAGGATCCTTCACCTTCGTTCGTGGTTGCGTGAAAACGAACAGCATAATCACCAGATCCATTTCAATAATGTCCGCACCCTGGAAGGTTGCAGAAAATTGATATACAGGATTATCGATGCGGAGTATAGATATATGGCAGGTCCCGAGCGCACAGAAGAAATCAGATTTCAGAAGGAACACACAGATAAAATTTTTGCCTGATGCCAACAAACAAACAACGCAAAATATGTATCTACTGCGGAAGCAAGAGAGTAGTTGATACAATGATACGTGTAGGTATAAAACACGGTCGTTACTTTCAGGCCGGAAAAGAAATAACCGGTTATGTCTGCACTTACAAGCAGTATATAAGCGATAGGACCTGTTATCAAAAGTTCCAAGAGGACAAAGCGCGTTATGGAACTGCTTATCATGAACCGGTGATCTGAACACTTCAGGAAAAGTGTCCATATAGATCTATATGGACACCCTTTTCAAAGAGTCAAGATCTCCCAGCGCTGAACCTACTCAACTAAGTGTCCATATTGGACGATATGGACACTATTTAAGCATTTGGAATAATTACAACCCTAAATTGTTGTCCTCCGGGGTTGCTTGGTGCAGCGCCTGAAGAAAGAGAGTAGTTAACTTCTAAAATACCGGTTCTAACTGCAAAATTTATTTGCACCCCTTGCTGTGTTATAGGCATAGCAATCCATCCAGCCGTTGCATCTTTGATGTAAACCATGACAGCGCCCTGATCCATAACATTTGTAGTTATTGCACTTAATGGATAGTTATATACATAAACATTGTTTTGATCAAGTAACCAGTTAGCGGTGGTGGTAGTGAACGTATAGTTCTGAATGTTAGCAGAACCATTTTTACCGTTTATTCCTGGTTCGCCTTGCGGACCGGTATCACCTTTTTTACAGTTAGTAAAAAGCGAAGCCATTAACAGAAGTAGGAGTATTTTTTTCATGGTTTTTGTTTTGATTGATCAAATGTATAAAAAGAACCCTTCCAACCAAAAAAAGCACCATAATCCCGTATTTTAAGCCCATCAAGCCCCTAAAAACAGGCCAATTTGCTTCAGCTGACCTTTATAAAAACCCTTTTCAAACTATTTGGAAAGGGCTTTCTTTTGGGTTCTCCCGGCAGTTCAAAAACAGTTTCCGGATAGTTTAAACTACATTTTATACAGTTCCCCAGGGAAACAAAAAATAATCTCCCCCTTTTATTTCACGGGTTTTGAAATTTCCCTACGCCCTAGTAATGGCGCAAATTCGCGCTTAACGAATTCACAAACCTTAAAAAATTTTCAAGATGGATCAAAAAGTATCAGACATGAAAGCATGGCAGGCCGTAATCCTGATCTGCGTTTCCCTATGGGTTGCTTCAGCCGGTGTGATTGCCTTCAAAAAAGCTTTCCCACAAATTGCCGCGTAAACATTTTATTAACTCAAAAAAGACAAAAAATGAATCAAGAAAAATTAATTGCTGAGTTAATGACCGGCAAACGCGACTGGAAAAACTTTAGTTACCAGCGCAACAAATCTGCATTGGGCTATGATGCAGACATAAAGAACTTTTTAGGTTTCTTCGGACCTTCCGGGCTTTCTGCCTTGGGTTTCAGGAACTACGATTCCGATTTTAAAAATTTCAATAATGACTATGGTATGCCTCCAGGCATGACATTTGCGCAACGAAGTGCGTGGTTAAATGATCAGGTATCATCGGGTGCAATGACCACATCACGAATAAGATTATCTTATACAGCCGTTGCAGGGTCTCCACAGGATGTAGATATCAGTCTATTTGCGTCTGTATTTACAGTAAACGCAAATGCCGGTGTATTTAATCCGGATGGCGATTTAGTTTTCACAAATGCTGGTGGTGACTTTGTAACTATAACCTGTCAGACCATTAATGGATCAGGAAATCAAAGAGTTACCATGAGGCAACTTTATGACATGACCCTCACGCAACCATTTGTAATCGGATTCTGCCGTCTTGACGTGAAAACACAGGCACAATTCGGTAACCCGATGGGAATTATTTTGCAGGGTCAATTCGGCGGTTATAGCGGTAACAGCATTGTACCGGCTGACTTTATAGATCCTTATCAATATCAGTTGTTGCGTGTGGATGTTCCAATGAACATCAACGCATCCAACCAGGAAGGTTTCTCCTGGACCGTTGATCAGGATCAAACCGGTACCGGAATAGGTATGACCTTGTTTATTCCTCAGACACTCAATCCAAACAAACAGCTTCGCGGCAAAAACCCTGTCAGAATGTTAAACGATGGTGTTATTCCTAATTTTCAAATGCCATCAGGACCGGCACAAAACCCTCAACAGGAAATGGCCCAGGCAATCCAAATGGTAGCAGCTGACCCGCAAGTAAAACAGATCATTTCAAGCGGTGTAGGTACTGGCATGGCGCAAGACCTGGTTAGAACGGAACTTCCCAGAATCCTGGGGATAGGTATGTAACTAATTAACTAATTGTTTTGGATCTGGGACCTTGTCCCGGATCCTTACAATAGTTAATCTCCGTTTCAGTCAAATTTTTGTTTTTACTAATTCTTTATAGCGCATGATCAATGCCCAGGCCATAAAACGATTAAACCTCAATGCACCGCAATCCGTTGCACTTGGTTTGTTTACAGATCTATATGGCCGGTTTCAACCTGAGATCAAATCCCTGTTAGAAAAAAACGGTCAGGTCTTCACCGGCAATCCTAATATTGATCTATTGCAATTCATCCAGCTTACAAAGCGAAAACAGTTTAACCAGGATCTGGGAAATATCGTCCAGAAAAAATACGCTCCAGGATTCAAAAATTTTGATATGAGCGATTTTCTATCGGATACCGAAGAGGGATTTGCAGGGCTGGGACAAAGTCTCAGTAACAATGCGGGATCCTTAGGCGGTGCCGGTCTTGGAATTTTCGCGCCTGTTCTGGGTGGTCTGGCAAATTCAGTTATACCAGGATCCGGAGGTATTGTCTCTGGACTCTCGGGTATTTTTGGAAACCTGCTTTCGCAACCCAAGCCGGCAGCAACTGCAACACCTTCGCAACCCCTTCAAAAGCCCCTTAAAACAACTTTTACAAACGTTCAGCCGTATTATAATCCGGCGGTTAAAAATGCTTTAACGATGCCACCAATTACACCACCGGCCACAGGATTAATCCTGGGAATGGCCAAAAAAACATTTTTTATCGTGCTTGGATCCGTTGTTGCAGTGATCGCAATAATCATTGTAATTATCGTGATGACACGCAAACACGACGAAAAGAAAAAAGACAAATAGATTTTAATTTTTTTTTCTGAAGGACCATGATAGACGGTAAAATTTTAAAAGATTCGAACCTGACTCCGGGAGAGAGCGTCGCTGTAGCATTATTTGCAGACCTATACTCAAAAAATCCAGCGGTTGTTAAGCAGCTCATTGAAAGCCACGAAAATAAATTCACCGGCAATCCCAATATTGACTTCATGCAGATTGCAGAACTGAGCAAGCAGAGAAAGAATTTTTTTGATAACGACTATCGTAAAGCCATGGCCGGGATCAAATATAAAAATTGCCATAACTTTTGCGATAAAACTGTTAGTGCATCAAGAAAACTATCCGGCAAAAACTTTTTAAACTTCAATGTAAAAAAGTATTTGGATAGCAGCATGGACGTTGTAAATTTTTACAAAACAAACGGATTTCCGCCAGAAGGTTGGAGCATAACACCCTCAGGTATCTTAACGGATGGGAAAAGATTCATCGGACTTAACGGTGATACTCCAGACCAAGTACAATTATTAAACGACATTGCCCTTGCAAATTCGGGAGGAGAAAACAGGGTGCCCCCTGAAATACAAGAACAATTAGAAAATTTAACCGTCACCGTTGCAGCTCCCGGACCCGGACCAAGTGGGGGAGACGTCTCTGCCGGTGGAACTCTTTCAACTGCTCCATCTGGAAATTTGGATTTAATGCCGGCAGCTACCCAGGTGCAAAGCCTGATAAATGCATGGCAACCAAATAAAAACTCCGCCTCGGGTAAAGTCCTGGGCATGGCTAAGAAAACGTTTTATATCGTTCTTGGATCTGTAGTTGCAGTAATTGCAATCATTGTTGTAATTGTTATGGTTCGCAAACACAAAAAAGCAAAAGCAGCAAAGGCAAAAGCCTAATGATGTTCAAAAAAAATATTGATTTGCGGGATCTGCCAAAAGGCGCAACACTTTGGGTTGAATTTGATTATCGTGGAAGAGATCCTTTTTTAGTTTTAGTTACCGGTCCCGATGAAAAAATGACTTACTACTATCGGGTAATAGATCAACCAAGCGTTAGCATTAATTTGCCGGTTCATCCCAGAATTATCGTGCTTGCATCTACATATCCGGTAAAATCAATTTTAAAGGGTCCTCTGAAGATCTATCCGATAAAGTACAACTTCAACACAGAAATCATTACGCCTCGTTCTTATCCATTCCATGCAATCCGTACCGAGATCCTGCCATTTATTCCGGACGAATACGGAAACCCTTCCGATCAACCGGCAAGGTTTGCACCCGAAGAAGGCCTAAGGCAAATAAGCGCATCTGTATTTCAAAATTTACCCCAACCGGTAGCTAAATTTGTTTTGGAGCATGAGAACGGACATTATTTCTATGGCCGAGATTTACCAAACCGTGATTATTGGGGATTTTTTCCACAGGACCAACAAAAGAACATAGAACGTATGTTCATCCAGGATGAAAAAGAAGCCGACCGCTACGCAGCATATAAGCTGATAAATGACGGCTATAATTTTAGCGGTGCTCTGGGATCACTGGCAGACTTTTTAAGCAACAATTATATTTCACAGGAAAGAATAAACGATCTATTCGAAATCCTGGACCGTGAACATAAAAACCCTGAAAACGCCTGGACACGAAAAGCAGCCTAAAAAATAAGACCGTTGAAAAAAATGAAAGTCATATTGATAATTTTTATTGTACTAATAGCACTTGCAGCCGTTTTAATATTTGTTATTGTTCCCAGGATCAAACGAAAGAAATTAGCCCAGGCATGGGCTGACCTTGTAAAGATTGACGGCAAACCCTTGCTACCTTCCTTGCAAAAAAATATTGAAGAGGGTCTGAAGAAAGTTTCAAATTCCGAAGTTGACAGGCTCATTGAATGGAGTAGGGCCATGCAGGCAAAGGATTTTGTAAAGGCCGGAGTTATGACCCTGGAAATCGGACCGATACTTTCAAAGACGGGTTTAGATAAGACAATTTTTGCCGGATAAAATGGATAAGAGCAAAACAGAAGCGATTGCGAAAGCAAAAAAGATGAAGCGCATTTTTATGGTCGTCATTATTTTTGTGATTCTGTTACTTGCTGCTTACGGTATTTTGATCTACATAAAAAAACGCAAGCAGGATAAAATTATATCTTCAGAGAATAACGGTGAATTTGTTGGTAACGCTCCAAGTTCAAGTAATAGTTCACCTCAGGGCGAAGGGTTTTATTTAGCAACAAAAGAAAACGTTACAGCCATTCAGAACGCACTTAATCGTGATTATTCAGCGGGGCTGACAGTAGACGGATTAATGGGACCAGAGACAAGAAATTCAATCATTCAAAACTACGGTCCTTCAGCTTACCCATTGAGCACGGATAGTCTTTCAAAAATAATTACCGGTAAAAAATCCGGAATAGGTTTTGTCCCTTCCAAGGGCGGTGATGAATGGCCTTTGATTGTTGGAAGTAGTGGAGATAGGGTTAAGTCATTAAAAGTGATCTTAAACAAGATCAACAAAAGCGCAAACCTGGATGTGTCCTCACCATTTTTTGACAATGCAACTTATGACGCTACGTTAGTTGGACCAATACGATACTATCCCGTGGATGCAGAAACTTTTATTGCGCTCAACACAATGAGCAAAAAATACGCCTAAAGAAACAACATGACCACCGACGTTTCAGCGACATATATAAACGGGCTCACAGCGAGATATCGCATGGGAATAAAAATTGTATTGATAGTTTTCGTTTTGGTACTGCTCACTTTTTTGGTCCTAAAATTTTACCGTGCATTTAAAAAACCTGCCAATGCAACTTATGTTACCGGTGGCGGTGCTATCCCACAGGGATGGGATCCAAAGCAATTGACCACCAGAATTTTTGATGTCATAGACGGTGTATTGGTAGGATCCGGCACAATGGAAGATGTTTTCGGGGACTTCAACAAATTAAACGACAATCAAATGATTGCAGTTTATAACAGCTGGATGGACCAGGGCTATAACAACGTAAAAAAATATTTTGTTACGCCTTTGGGAACACTTACCAATGCGATCAAAGACAAAATCGGATACTTCACTATTGATATGAACCAAAAGGATCTGGCGGTAAAAAATTTAGAGAGACTTCATTTAACTTAAAAAAAATATACAATGGCAGATTTACGACTCCCAACACTACAAAACGCAAAACAGCTTTTCGATGCGTATAACAATATTAGCGATCCGACCGCACAACAATTTGTGGAAAAAGTTTTCGGGATCACTCCCAGCGGGCTTACTACGTTGCAAACCGATTCAGCCCAGCAAGGCGCAAACCTGGGAGCTGAACTAACTTCAGCAAGCGGATGGACAAGTACAAACTGGACCGGAGACTATAACGCAGGATTTGACCATAACACAGGAAATACTTCACCACTGACATTTGCGTTTACAACGGCCGGGATAAAAAGATATTTAGTTTCTTTTACCGTATCCGGAAGGACCGCCGGTTCCTTTACCGTGACTGTTGGCGGTGTGGCAAACAATGAAAATTTTATCGCTACAAACAAGTGTTCAATCATTACTACCGGGGCGGGAAATTTGATTTTTACACCTACAAGTGATTTCGACGGTACGATTAGCGCCATTTCAATGAAGCTGGTTACGGTATCGGAAGCTGTTTACATTATCCTGGACTCAACCGAAGTGGTTTCATATCAACAGCGCGCCACACTTGCAAGTTTGTTCAATATATTCATGGGAAAAAATGCCGGTGGATCTAATACAACCGGAAATTACAACTTAGCAGTTGGCCCGGATGCCCTTTCAAGTAATACAACGGGAGGCTTCAACGTTGCATTGGGTGGTGATGCCCTGCGGGAAAATGTTTTGGGTGATGGAAACGTTGGAGTAGGTACCGGTGCAATGTATGTCAACACTAATGGATCAAATAACGTTGCAGTTGGGGGATCTTCTATGACTTTCAACGGAAGCGGAAATCGAAACGCTGCATTGGGTCAACAATCATTAAGATATAACGAGGCCGGATCTGACAACGTAGCTTTAGGCAGTCGGGCGGGTTCTTTTATTACAGGCGGGGCCTCACATAACACGGATCCAAACCGTTCAATTTATATCGGTGCTCAGGCCCTGGCAAAAACAGCTTCAGAAACTAACGAAATTGTGATCGGATCAAATGCAACGGGTAACGGATCTCATACAATGACCTTTGGTTCGGCCGAAATTATCGGGAACTATTTTAACGGTCCGTTGATCCTTGCGGCAATGGCAGGACTTCCGAATTTACAATTAGCTGTTACAGGTGCTCCAAGTCCATTAGCGGACGGCATGATGTGGAGGGAGGACAATACAGATACCGGTTTAAAAATACGCGTGGGCGGAGCAACCAAGACCGTGACACTTGCATAATTTTATCTAAATGACACAAGACAAAAACGGTTCAGCCGGCACTGAAGCGGCTGAGCCTTCACCCGAAATTTACACACTTGAGATCAACGACCAGGACATAAAAAACCTGCACGCGATGTTCGACTATTACCACAGGGGACACGGCCTGGGTGGTATGGTCACAAGTTCAAAAATACTGGACCAGATCTTTAGACAATCCCCGGAGATCAATCCGGATAAAAAATAATTGGACACGCTCTCCTTCATAAAACAAAATGAAGGCTACGCCATAAGCGATGCAGTTAAAACCGGTGTGCCTGCTTCCATTACAATGGGGCAGGCCATAATTGAATCCGGTCACGGCAATTCCAGGCTTTACCAGATCGCAAATAATACATTTGGTATCAAATGCCATTCCGATTGGAAAGGTCCTTCAGTGAGGGCAAATGATGATGCCCCGAACGAATGTTTTAGAAAGTATGACAGTGTAAAAGAATCGTTCCGGGATCATTCCAAGTTCCTGAAGGAAAATTCCCGGTACAAAAAACTTTTTGAACTGGATCCTTCAGACTATAAAAGTTGGGCCAGGGGATTAAAACAGGCCGGATATGCCACAGCTCCGAATTACGATACTGCATTGATCTCAATTATTGAGCAATTCAAATTGCAGGACCTGGATAGAAAAGTAAAAACGCGTCGCACGCTTCGAAAAATATTAATCCCACTTGTTTTAGTACTTTTGTTGATCGTTGCTATTATCATGTACTACAAATTCAGGCAGCGTGCAACACTCAAACCAATACTAGCATAAACTCTAAAAAATTCAGCCATGCCAATAGTTAGAAAAAACATTGAACCTGCATACGAATTTGTTAACTCGCAGGATGCCACTAAAATAATTAAGAAAGGCGGAGTAGAAACACCCTTTGATATCCCCAGCGAAATAGGGGCGGGGCAAAGCTTTTGTCTCCAGGTGATTTTTTCAGACCTGGACATGGCCTCCGCAGCTACTGTTTACTTAATGCTATCCATGGATAGCGTAAATTACCAGCGCATTACAGCAAAAGAGTGTGTTGTTTCGGGGGCAAGTGTTACAGGTTATTTTATTTTTCCAGACCCTGCCATGTCCCGTGCCAGATACGCTCAGATTGGAATTACAGGCGTTACGGCACCCGGAAAAATTCAAAGCGTAATATTCGGCTGCTAAACAAAGATCATTCATGAAAAGTGTCCATATAGATCTATATGGACACTTTTTTCAAAGGGCAAGATCTCCCAGCGCTGAACCCACTTAAATAAGTGTCCATATTGGCCGATATGGACACCCTGATCAGGCCCTGGAGATCTAGGGGACAATCGACGGACGTCCGGGGGAGTTTTTAAAAATCGTTTTGCTTTCCCGCAATAATTCGTAACAGTATCGAAATGATAGCTATTACTAAAAGGACGTGTATTAATGGTGCTGCATGAAACACACAAAATCCTATGGCCCATGCCACAATTAGAATAACCGCAATGATGTATAGTAAATTTCCCATGGCGATTATTTTTTCTTTCGCAACACTACTTCGTATCCGTGTGGCAATCGCAAGCCTTTGTTTTCAAGCTTTTTCTTTAGTGCAGATTTGCGCGAAGGTTTACGTTTTTTTGTGGTCCGCTTCCTGGCTCTTTTCTTGGTAGCTTTTTTTTTCTTAGCCGGTTTGCGTCTCGCTACTTTACGCTTTTTTACTGCTTTTCTTTTTCGTGTTGCCATCTTGTTTTGATTTATGGGTTAAGGTGTTTTGTCTGTGGTTCAGATCCGGGATCTATTTTCTTTTTCTTTCCGAAAACTTTTTCAAGTAGGAACTTGAGTGCATCACCGTGCGTCATGTCTCTGCCTGGATACTCTTTCGCATATTGCTCTGCAAGATTCATTCCCATGGTTTCAATTGTTGAAGCCCGTAAATTTCCGATGTCACGCAAAAAGTCGCTGAGCTTGTGTTCAAAATCGCTTTCTGAAAATCCTTGCTTGCGGTAAATGTTTTTTAGTGCATGGTCACGTTGGTTTATCATTTCCTGGAAAGCTATTTTTGAACCTTCAGGATCCTGAGGGTTTTTGTCCGGGTGCATTTTTACAGCGTGCAGCCTGTACCTTGTTGCAATCGCTTCCTCGGTTTTGCAGTTAAGAAAATAGTTTTCCATTTACTTCTTTTTATCTAATAGTTGCTTAAGTTTAAAGGCATCTTCATAACGTTCTTCTTTTACAGCAAGGGCAATTCTGTCCGAAATATCCATTGCCATCAATTTTTCAATGTCTTCAATGTCTTCTCCGTTGATTTTGAAGTTGGTTTCGATACCCTGGGATTTCAAAAGCGCCTGTCCTATTAACGAAAAAGCTAGCCCGATCGCTCTGATAAATTTTTGTCTGTCTTCAGCAGACATTTTTATAATTTCCTGTTTCATCGTGTACCGTTTTTAGCTAATATTACCCGACGCCATGCGTGCGGATCCGGATCAGCGTTAACTTCATCAAATAATTTTTTTACATAGTCTCTCTTAGTTTCCGGGAAACGGTCCTTTGCAATGTCCCAGATATCACCGGTTTTTAATAAAATCATTTCGTTGAGCTGTTCAACGATATATCTGGGAAATCCCGCAATAGCGTGACCGATCATGTGAATGTCTATGTCATGGTCCGGATGCCGGAGTCCGACAATATTTTTGAACATCGCTTTATTTTTCTGCACGGGAACCCAATTAGAAAAATCTTCCATCACTACCTGACCACCTTTGAAGTGTTCAAAGGTGCAATCTAAAAATTCGAAGGGGTCTTCATAACACATCCGGTAAACTCCGCCCTTCATTTTTTTATATTGTTCCATTGTGATCATGGTGTAATCG
>Ga0070701_10000282_pt1 | contig 16597 bp, 20 predicted proteins | sample KBSK5102metaG_FD_65451 | JGI IMG/M metagenome (GOLD analysis project Ga0070701, IMG submission 65451) | Corn, switchgrass and miscanthus rhizosphere microbial communities from Kellogg Biological Station, Michigan, USA - KBS K5-10-2 metaG | ecosystem: Host-associated > Plants > Roots >... | reverse complement strand
CACTGCACATGTCCGCTTTCGGGGGTAAAGTGGACCGCTTTTAGCGGGCGAAGCGGACATCCGTCATCGCGGCGCATCTGTCCGCTTCTGACCCTTTGCAGACAAGCGCTTTTGCGATTCGCTGCACTATGTGCCGATTGACCTCGTGGATATTTGAGCTGGGCTCGGGCTTCTAACCAGCGCCTCGCGGACGCTTCCGCCATGGATCGAGTGGTGAACTACGGAAAGCCTGCCAACCCATCGGCAGGTCCGCGAGCTGGCCGACGCTTGGGTCAAGAAGCCAGATCCGCCGCAGCGCGACTACTCGCGCATTTTCCTCCAGCACCGGCCCGCCCGTCAGGAACTGCCAGGCACCGTCGTCTCTGTCGTGCGAGACGAACAGGATCGGCACCTTGTCCTCTGTGACATCCCGCGTTGTGACAACGGCCACATTCGGCGGATCGTCGAAAGGCCAGTCATCAGCGAGAGATGGCATCGGTGGTCTTGGTTCCTGCGAGGTGACAATTTTAGCGCACTGAGCTCGATTTGGCGCGGGATATTTCCCTTTACGGTTTGCTGTTCGTTGCCACCCGATGCGAAATGTCCGTTTATGACCCAAACCGGACATCAACCGACTTTACGCGCAACCCCTTCCAGTACGCCCATCCGCTACCATACTTGTCTTAAGAGTCGAGGGAGGCCTCGATTTCCTTCGCCCGCTCCAGCGTACCGATGTCCGCTTTTGCGGTCGCTGTTGGGAGTAAAGCGGACATGGGTTGGTGCATTGCAAATGTCTGCTTTTGACCCAAAGCGGACTGCTCGGGTCTTTTCTGGTGCAGGCTCGGGCCGCTAAGATGGCGTCTCGAGCCACGGCGGTCGACAATGAGGCGACGAGAGTTCATCAGGCTTGTTGGTGGTGCGCTGGCTGCACCCAGCATTGCCTGTGCACAGACGGCCAAGAAGATTCCGACGGTCGCTTACCTCTGGCATGCCGCGAACCAAAAAGAAGAGTCGCCTTACTATGAAGCCTTGCTCGAGGGCTTTTCGACACTGGGTTATGTCGATGGCGGGAATTTTCGTTTGCTGCATCGGTTTCCAAACGAAAATCCCGAACGCTTCAGACAAATGGCTGCGGAACTTGTGGGAATGAATGTTGACGTTCTTATGGGCGGTGCTCTTGCTTCCTCCTATCTAAAGGATGCAACAAAAACAATTCCAATCGTCTTTATGTTCATTCCAGATCCCGTGGGAATGAAGTTTGTTCAAAGCCTGGCGCGGCCGGGGGGGAATGCAACGGGCTTGGCGAACTTCGGAATCGATGTTGCCGGTAAACGCTTGCAGATGCTCAAAGAACTTGTTCCGAGCCTCTCACGTGTCGGGATCCTCACCACGCCACACAATGAGGTCAATAGACTGACAGCAAACGTGATAGGCGCGGCTGGAGACCAGCTTGGATTGCAACTCCAGACATTTGATGCAGCTTCGATGCAAGAAATAGAGCCAGCGTTCGATCGGATGGTCAAAGCGGGGATGCAGGCGGCAATCCTTGCGCAGGGCGGTCTAGCTTTTCAAGCCCGGCACATTATCCCCAAGCTAGCATTGTCGCGCGGCCTCCCTTTGTGTGCCTACTCAAGAGAAACATTTGAACATGGAGCTTTGCTTTCCTATGCGGCAGATCATGTAGAGATGTGCCGCCGCTCGGCCGTTTTTGCCGACAAAATCCTGAAGGGCGCAAACCCAGGCGACATCCCTGTGGAGCAACCGACAAAACTCGAACTGTTGGTCAACTTGAGAGCCGCAAAGGCTCTGAGCTTGACGGTACCCGCTCACATTCAGCAAATTGCCAGTGAGGTCGTTGAATAGCTCGATGTCCGCTATTGGCCCGAAGCAGACATGAGCTACTGCATCGCACACGTCCGCTTTCAGGGGTAAAGCAGACATGGGCTGGTGCACCGCAAATGTCCGCTAATGACCCAAAGCGGACATTGCTCGCCTGCCAGCACGTCTTCTAAAATTGCCTGGACACAAATTTTTCCCGCTCGTTGTACGGAACTTCGGTGGTGCCCTTTGTTTTAGCTGCAATCCTCCTAAGATACTTTTTCATCTCATGGTCTTTCAAATCCGCAAACGAAATTGAGCGCCAAAACTCGCCCAATGAAAGCCGATTCGCGTCGTGGGAGGGGAGATAAACAATATTCCGCCCTTCAAGGAGGATCACCTCGGGACCAACATGCTCATAGGGTCCAAATCTTGGATCTGTTGCAGTCGCGGGCGGCACCATAGGTACGATATCGTTCTCATCGACAACCCGCGCCAGCGGCAGGAAACTCAGCCGTTTTACGCCATCGGCGGTCGTGAATCGTGGCTGTCCAAACGTCACCACACGAACAACTTCCACGCCGTCCTCAATCAGGTAGATCGTTAGAATGGCCGCGACAGCTCCGCCAAGAGAATGGCCGGTCACATAAGTCTTATAGCCAGGCTTCAAGCAGGGATTCACATCGTCATATATCGCTCGAGCCGCTAGATCGAAACCGGCATGCACCGGAATGCCGGTCTTGCGGTCTTCGCGCACTCTGATTCTAAAATCCTCAGAAAAGTTCTCGTCGTTTGCTGTTCCACGTACCGTGATGAACTGCGTACGGGTCTTGTCATTCCGTTCCAGAAAATACCTCACATCGGTCTGGCCCGGCGAGTTGATACGAACCGTTAAAGGATATTTTGAGCGGATAACAGATTTAGCTGCATAAGCAGCGCTTGCTCTCTCAGCGTAGGTATAGAGTTCGCCGAAGTTTATATTTTCAGGGGTAATCTTTGAGCCAATGCTCTGCAGCTCAGTTGTTGATATCCCAACACATGCCGTAAGCAGCGAAACAGAGGTCGCCAAACTCGCCAGAAAAAAGATGTGGCGCTGTCTAATCAACTTGACCCGGCTAACTGGTCCATCAACTGATGGAATTCTCCGAAGCAACACCTCATAACGCGATTCAGAGGCCGCACGGTATTGCCCCAAGGGGCAATAACTGCAACGAACAGAACAATATGACACTCAGCCCACGCCACCTCGCCGACGCATGCACCGGCTCACGCAAGAGGAGTGGGCGCGATGGCCAATGCAAATCACGCGTTTGCAATAATCGGGAATCTGTTGCGATCGATGGTACGCCGTTGCTGGGTGCTCCTGTGCCGTTTTTATGCCCTTCGGGCAATACCGTCGCCCAAAATGTTTGCGCTAAAATTGCGCCGTCAGACGCCGAAGTTGCAACGATAACACCATGAGGTGGTCAAATGCGTATGTCATTAATTTTCGGAATCTGCGCCGCGTTCCTCTTCACCCTGCACACTGGCGTCTCACACGCTCAGACGAGTTATACTGGGTATAGAAGTCCAAAGTCGGAGACGGCCTGCTACAAGTGCTGTAGACGCTGGCAAGCCAGGATGGGTTGGTCAGGGGCCAGACTCGAAGCATGCTCGCAAAAGTGCATGATCGGGACGGGCCGTAACTGCTGACCGCAATTCCTATCCTTACGATACGTCCGACCGGCGATCAGACCGCGTAAGCCTGAGCCGTTGGACCGAAGGACACACCAGCAAGAGCAGCGACAGCAGCAAAGGTCAGGCGATGTCGCCAACGCCACAGAACACAGGCGATGATAGAATGCGTTTATTGCTTTCGGGTGCCGTTATCATCGGGTTGTTTGGAACGATACCAGAGCCCGCATCCGCTCAATTTTATGGACCGGGACCGTGGTGTGCGGTGACAAACCAAGGCATCGGCGATTTTTACTGGGATTGTCAGTTTTGGTCCCTTCAGCATTGCGCATCTAACGTGATTGCCGGTAATCGCGGTTTCTGTAATCAGAATCCGAGTTTCGTTCCGGGCCCGAGAGATCGCAGATATCGGCGATCTTACCGCTATTAGTCTGGTTAGATTTCGAGCTCCTGGATCTATCGTCGCGGGCCATAGAGAGGAATTTGATGCAGTTCGTCAGTGATTACATGAAAGCTATAGATTTTATTGCTTTAGCGGCGCTCGTCGTTATCGGTGTCGTTTCATTCTATCGTCAGGGGTCTATTTTGCTTTTGGTTGCAGCAATCGTCGTAGCCATTTGGGGTGCAAGTCGCGTGTTTGGTCTCTTCTGACGGATCGTTACAGTTCGTGGCGATCCAGTACGATCAAGTGATGATTGGAGATGTCAAATGGTGCACATTGGAATCGCCGCCACATCTGCATTCAAAGACGTATCGCCTTTGTCGGTATCGCTTCGCCGATGGAAGCGCCTCGCTTTCGCGCTCCTGCTGAGTGGCCTATTCATGTGCCTGCCTGCTCGCGGCCACGCGGCCGGCCTCGACTGCCCCGAAACGGGTCCGGGTGCAGTTCCAAATCTTCTCACCGGCCTCCAATTGAAACTGGTGATGTCCGGAAACAGTGTCGATCTTGCCAACGAGATCAACTACGTCATCAATAAGCTGCAGATCGAGAAGCCCAACATCTCTTACGCCGAACTGACGAATGTCATGGTCGCCGCTTATTGTCCGGTGATCGCGGGCATGGCTAATTTGTCGGCATCAGAGAAATGGCGCCTCATGCGTCAGTTCGATACGGCTCTGCAGCAACAGCTCGCCGCCAACACCTTGGCGCCGGGAACGCTCATTATTGCCAACGTTCCCCTTCCACCTGCGGTCTACCGTGAGCTTCAGAGTCAGGCAGCGATGGCGGATAAAACGCCGGCGCAATTGATGGCGGCGATTCTCTCTCGAGCCGCGGGCGCTCAATGATCGTAGCGATAGGGGCCGCAAGGGTAGTAATTCAAGCCCCATGGCGAAGGCGCAGTGCACCAACGAATACCGTACCAATGCTCTCCTCGCGCTGCGCGGTGGCGGTGGTGCGCGTTCGCAACACTCGATAGTGTCACAACGCCGGCTGCAACGATAAGAGTTATAGCTCGTAATTTGATACCCATGGCCTTCGCCTTTCCGGTTTCAATCTCAGTATCGAAGATGATGCTTGGGGTTGCCAGGCCGTTGCCTCTCTGTACCATTCGACGCCGTTGTTAGGGTTGGCTGATTGCCCAAGCGACCAGACCGATGACCACGATGACGAAGAGCCCGACGACTCCAATCTGAAGCGGACCGGCCCTGCCTTCGCTCAATCGCAACATAGGGTCGGGCTCCAGCTTGATTTCCTCTTGAAGGTCGCGGTCAGATATCGCCTTCGGATGCCGTTTCTCATTGGCCATCGTTGCAGCTCCATCGCTTCGTCGAATTTTTCACAGTCGTTTGCTTCCAAGACACAGTGGCAACCGGTTTAAGAATTTGAGTCTATTTTGGTACCCGGCGAAATTGCCCTTAGGAAGGACGAGGCTACCGCGCAGAACGCTTTTCGGGAGAGGTGCGCTATTGGCGCTTAGTGGACACGGGCTAGTGCACGGCAAATGTTCGCTTTCATGGGTCAAACCGACATTGGGAAGCGCTTCAGTTGGACTACGGTCCAATTGCTCGCGCCGCGCGTTCATCAAACAATCCCGGTAAAGAGGCAACGACCCGCCGTGACGATGCTGCTATCGATGGCCACCGTCACAGTGATGGTTGTGCTGTTGTCGAGCGTAAGGCTGGCCTCGGCTCTTAGCGGAGGCCTCCCTACATCGCCGAAGGCGACAAGGCGACATTGGAGTAACCATGTCCATCCGCGATCACATTAGCCAGGCAGCACAGGAAATGGCAGCGCACACCAAAGAGCGCCTGTCTCATATCGAGCGCCGTCTTGTCGAGGCTAAGGAGCAGGTAGCGAAGATAGAGGCGGAACACGAAGCGGCGCGCCTTGCTCCCCAACGGCTTTCCGATTTTCCGATTGAAAGCGGGGGTAATTATCTTTGTCCCCGCTGCGGCGTTGAAAAAGGCGGTCTGTCGCCGCTCCGGCACATTCCGAACGATGCGCGCGATGATCTTCTCCGCTGCCCAGTGTGCGAATACGAACTCTTAATTCCGCATGTGTAACCGTGCAATTTTCCCAAAGGTTGCGCAGGCATAGCTCGTGGAAAGAGCCAGCCGCGCCGCTCTTTCTGGCTAGTCAGACTGCTGCAAATGTGCCGAAAGTTGCCCCTGCAGCTTTTTGGCTTCGCTTTCGTAGTGGTCGCCAAGTTTCCGCAGTGCCTGCTTTACCGCCCGATCCTGGGTTAGCCGGGCCTGCGAATGGCACAGTCGGGCAAGGTTAAGCAGTTCGCCTTCAATCGACATGAGAATCTCTGAGCCGCGATTCCTCGGTCGTCGTCTCCCTATTCCCCTTCACCTGAACGGCTCATGGCCGGCAGATTAAAGTTCCGTAAGCAATCTTGCGAGAAAAGCCGGCGCCGCCATTTCACGTTTGATGCGGATGAGATTGAGCCGCCGTTCCGACGGCGGGTTATCGAGCGTAGCGAGGCGGCGTCGATGTTTGGATCGCTCAAGAATTTCATCGTGAGCCTCGTGGGGGACACGAGGCTGCACAAATCCGAAGATAGGGATTGCCAGCTCGCAACCGCGGCGCTGCTTACCCGTGTAGCAACCATCGACAGTGAAATGTCAGAAGCTCGACGAGAAAAGCTCCACGCCCTTCTGAAATCGCACTTCGGACTCGACGATCTTGCCGTGGCGCAGTTGGTCCGTGACGCCACCGAAGCCGCCCGAAGCGCGGTTGATCTCTATCATTTCACCCGCCAGCTCAATGGTGTTCTCGACAATGAAGGCCGCCAACGTGCTGTCAAAATGATGTGGCAAGTTGCTTATGTTGACGGGCGCGCGAACGAATTTGAGAGCAATATCATCTGGCGTAGCGCCGACCTGTTAGGAGTTTCGTCTCGCCAGCGCATAGAGCTTCGCCAGCTCGTTGCGTCGGACAGGGCGGCAACAAAATGGGATGTGACTATTGAACGGTAACGCTGACTTGAACTGCAGACGTGCCACTGCCGCCGGGTCCGCTACCGGAAAGCGTGAACGTAAAGCTGTCCCGCCCCGTAAACCCGGGTTGCGATTGATATAGCACGGCATCGCCGCCAGCGCCCACTGATGCCGAACCGTTGCGCGCGGGAACGCTGATCGTAACCGATGTGATTACGTTGGTTCCGCCCACGCCTGGGTCAATTTGGCAAACTTGTCCGCTGCCGACGAGCATCGCCGTACTGGTATTCGAGCCGAGATACGGGATGGACCACGGCTCAACCGCACAATCGGCATACGCTGGCCAGTAGCTGCACCCCAGTAGAACCGAAGCTACGATGAGAGCGCGCCACATTGTCGTCTCCATAATGCAACCAAGCATCGGCCGGACACAGCCAATTTCGGCAGTCCGTAGAGACGGTTTGATCATCCCACCCCAATTGTTAACGTGGTAGTGCCCTTTGGGGCAGGCTTCTGACCGAATGCGGACGTGCGCCAAGTGTGTAAGGGAAGGCACTGTCACGTTTCGTTGCCCTTAGGTCCCACTTACGCTGTCGCAATTTCCAGGTAACATTGAACCAACCCGAGCTAGCCAAGCCGTTCAATCTTATGTCGACATCGTGGGGCTGAAGATGACTCGATTGATTTTAGTTATCACCGTCTCTTTTGCTTGTGTGTTCCTCGATCTGCAGCCAGCAGATGCCGAAGTCGCCTCTCACACCTTTGCGGCCGCTCAGACAGCTAAACAGAAATGCGTAAATACCTGTCGTGCACGCTATCGAGACTGTCGTCGCCTAAAGCAGTTGCCATCGTTTGAATGTCGGAGCGTTTACCAGGACTGCACCCGTTACACTTGTACTGGTTTAGGACCCGGATGACCGAGGGAGGAAAATGCTTCGACTTCAGCTCTTACTGTTTGGAATCGCCATCACCAGCATCACAACTGTCCAGGCCATGCCATTCAGCCGGCCACAAACTGGATCAGTTGTACCGGTCGCAGCAGGATGTGGCCTCGGCGTCAATCGGGCCCTTGATTACGGGTGCTTTCCAATCTATCCGCCTTCTTACAGGACTTATAACAACCCTTATTACGTTGGTTACTATGCGACTTACGATCGTGGATATCCCTGGTGGTGGTACTACGACAGGGCCCGACACCGACGCTAACCTTTATCCACTTTTGCTCCTTAGCGGATATCACTAGTTGCGCTGCACGTGTCCGCTTTTGAGTCATTAGCGGACGTTTAGCGATGCCCGCTTTACCCCTGAAAGCAGACACCGGCGCGCCACCTATTCCTTCCCGCGAATACCAGGCCGATCCGGCGGGGCAGGGACTGCCCCAAAGGGTAATTTCGCCTCATAAATTTGCAGGTCACAGTTCGGTTTATCCACTCCTGCGACTGATGAGGCATTGCGGTGGAAGAGATCGGCCAACTTGTTGCTGGCCTGGAAAGTTTCGTTCGCAACTACGGCGCATTCGCGGTCATGCCGATTCTCGCGATCGAGGCTATAGGCGCGCCGGTCCCCGGCGAGTCGCTGTTGATATTTGCGTCAGTGTTGGCCGGCCGTGGAGAAATGTCTTTGCCGTCTCTCTTGATCTTCGCGTGGGTCGGCTCGGTCCTTGGCGACAATCTGGGCTATCTGATCGGCAGAAAGCTCGGACGAGGTACTATTTTGCGCTACGGGACAAAGATCGGTCTCACTGACGAACGCTTTAAAGGGATTGAACGTGTGTTTGCCCGCTACGGCTCCGCCGCGGTGCTGTTCGCTCGCTTCTTTAGTATTCTGCGCCAACTCAACGGCATCGTGGCGGGAACGCTGGGAATGTCCTGGTGGCGTTTCGTATTGCTCGATGCAGCCGGTGCAGCACTCTGGGTAACGGTTTGGGTGCTCGGCCCTGCCTATTTCAGCGAGCACCTGACTTTCATTGTCGGGCTGGCGCATCACACCAAGGTGGTCGCGAGTTTCCTGGTCGCAGCTGGTCTCATCCTTGTACTTGTCCTTTTCATCCGGCGTCTACGCGTGACGGGCTGGCAGGTGCGGCGATGATTACAGGCGACAGGACGGCTACGTCTGCACGGCTGAGATCTGGGGGATCATCATGAGCGATTTTATGCCGAACGATAAATCAGCTGCTCCCACGACAGCCCCGAAGAGTATCTGGCTCAAGGAGCTGCCATACGCTGTTGTACTGATCCTTACACTCCTTGGCGTCGCCTATACGAGCTTCACGAGACGGCCGACGACAGGTTATTGGGAATTTCTTGTGCCTGTGATGGGGGTCGTCTGTATTTGGAGCGGCTGGCGCTACGCGCACGATAAAAAGACACAACTCCGCCTAATCTGGACCCAGGCAGTACATTGGCTGGCCTTCTTTGCCGCCATGAATCTGCTGTTGCTGCCCAGCGTGCAGAGAATGCTGAATGCGGATGCCACCGGCCTCGCTATTCTTCTTTTGCTGGCGCTCGGCACGTTTGTTGCCGGTATCCACATTCCTGCGTTGGAGGTTTGCATACTGGGTTTCGTCATGGCGCTCTTCGTTCCGGCTATTGCCTGGGTCGAGGAGGCCGCACTGATTGTGCTGCTCGGCGTGGTCGCGTTGCTTGGAGCGGGAGCAATGTTCTGGTGGATCGGGAGCAACAGGCAGGTCACGACCACATCAAGCGCCGCAGGACATTGATTGGATTGATTTTCGACCCTGCATTGACTCGGCCCGCCGAGTGTCTGTTTTTGCGGTAAAGCGGACATAGTGCGGGCTTGGCAATGCGCGCTAATGACCTAAAGCGGACATGCCGTGCTTCGGCGTAGGTGCCGGTTATGCCCCTTGGGGCAGTAGTGCCACCGCCAGTCCCGCTTTAAAATTTGCAACGAACGCCAAAAAACTGCGCAAGCTGGGTACTCACCGGCATCGAAGGAGGCTGACATGTCATCCGACCGTCCGTCATCCAGCATCGATCGCCGCGTGCTGATTTCAGGTATGGCGTTGCTTCCCGCGTTATCCGGCATGCGGCTCGTCGGGATTGCCCAGGCGCAGACGACACAGGGCGGCTCGCTGGCCTCGTGGAACGATGGCCCCGCGAAACAGGCGATCCTCGACTTCATTAAGGCCACAACCGACCGGGCAAGCCCCAATTTCGTGCCGCCGGAAGAGCGCATCGCCACCTTCGACCAGGACGGCACGCTCTGGGTCGAACATCCGATCTACTCGCAAGTGATCTATTGTCTGGATCGCGTACCGGCAGTGGTCGAAAAAAATCCGAAACTCAAGAACGTCGAGCCATTCAAGACGGTCCTCTCGGGCAACCGCGAGGCAATCGCCAAGCTTTCGATGCATGACCTTGAAAAAATCCTCGCCGCGACACTGACGGGCATGTCGGTGGACGAGTTCAATGCGGAAGTCAAAAAATGGCTGACCGCCGCCAAGGACCCGCGCTGGAAGCGGCCCTTCACCGATCTGATCTACCAACCGATGCTGGAAGTCATGCAGTATCTGCGCGGCAATGGTTTCAAGACCTACATTGTGACCGGCGGCGGCCAGGATTTCGTGCGTGTCTATGCCGAGCGTGTGTACGGTGTACCGCCCGAGCAGGTAGTCGGCACCGCCGGCGGCACAAAGTTCGGCTATCACAAGGACGGCAAGCCGTTCCTGACCAAGGAGCCAAGGTTACTCCTGAACGACGACAAGGCCGGCAAGCCCGAGGGCATACACCTGATGATCGGCCGGAGGCCATACGCGGCGTTCGGCAATTCGGATGGCGACCGGCAAATGCTCGAATACACCGGAGCCGGCGATGGTGCGCGGCTGAAGATGCTGGTGATGCATGACGATGCGAAACGCGAATACGCCTACGGCCCCGCACAAGGGCTTCCCGCCAGCAAGGTCGGCACCTTCACCCAGGCGCTCTACGACGAAGCGAAGAAGAAAAGCTGGATCGTGATCAGCATGAAGAACGACTGGAAGCGCATCTTTGCGTTCGAACAACCTGCTTAGTGCCTTAACTCCGGCACTCAACGGAAATTCTGGAGGGCAGGCCAAAGTCCGCTTCTGAGAGGGACATTGCGTTTGGAAAGCGGCATGTCCGCTAGAGGCATATTCCCATGGAAACGTTGCTCGGATTTCAGATCAGCGGCTGGGACTATCTGACTTTCTTGGCCATATTCATCATCGGCGTTGCATTTTTGGCGCTTGCCATTTTCATTTTGGGCCTTCCGGGCCGCATCGCTATTGCCCGCAACCATCCTGAGGCAGACGCGGTCAATGCTATGGGATGGGTCGGCTTTTTGGCCGTCGTGCCGTGGATTCAGGCATTTATCTGGGCCTTCAAGCCTACGACTGTCATCGACATTCGTTATTTGCCCGAGGACGAACTGCGCGAAACCAAAGCAATGATTGCGCGCCTCAAAGGTGAGGCCTCGGTGCCCGGCGCGGAACGCCCACCTGACAAGAGCCGGCCATCATGACCGCGGCAATTCTCGTACTGGCTATTGGCCTCGCGATCTTCTGGCTCGTTTTCTTCAAGCTCAAGCTGCTCAGACTCACCCCTGCTTGGGGCTTCGGCTTTGCCCTGGTTTTTGCACACTTTTTTCTCATATTCCTTATTGGCCTGAGGTTTGTCACGCCCAACTCCGCGAACGCCACGGTGGTGCAGCACACAATTCAGCTCATTCCGCGCTTGCCCGAACCAACCCTGGTGACCGAGGTGCTGGTCGAAGAAAATATGCCGGTGAAGAAGGGGCAGCCGCTATTCCAGTTCGACCGGCGCCCCTACGAATACAAGGTAGCGCAACTTGAAGCGCAACTCGCCGAGGCCAAACAAAACGTCCTTGTACTACAGTCAAATGTAGCAGCAGCGACGCAAACAGCGGCGAGGACCAAGGTTGAATTGGACTACCAACAATACCAGAAGGCCATGTTCGACAAGCTCGCACAGGAGCAGGCCGTGCGCGGGGAGGATGTCGTGCAGCGGCAAACTACCGTGGCTGCCGCGCAAGCAACCCACGATGGGGCGCTGGCTGAACTCGAAATCGCTCGCCTCAAGTACAAATCCCAGATCGATGGCGTCAACACCACGGTTGCCAATGTCGAAGCGCAACTTCGTCAGGCACGGTACTATCTGGACAACACGACGCTGGTGGCTTCGGAGGACGGACGCATTATCAATTTGCAGGTCCGCCCAGGAATGGTGTCCGGCATTTACCGGATTGGCGGAATCGCGGCGCTGATTGTGGACGCCGATCGCTACCTGCTTGCAACTTATTACCAGGAGAACCTCAAATACGTGCGGCCCGGGCAATCTGTCGAGGTGTCTCTTGATCTCTATCCCGGGCAGATCTTTCCGGGGAAGGTCCATAGCATTTGGCGAGGCAATGGAATTGGTCAGTACCTCCCAAGCGATGAAATTCCAAAATTTCAGCCGCCGCCGCCCAACGTTCCGCAAGGCCAATACGCTGTGAAGATCCTTCTGGATGGCGCTAACCAAACGGACTTCCCGATCGGCGCGCAGGGCACTGCCGCCATTTACACCAGCGGCGAACACGGCGCTTGGGCTGCGCTGCGCAAGATTTCGATTCGCGCCCACTCGTGGCTGAACTGGCTCTACCCGATCAATTTCTGACATACCCTGCTCACACAGATGGAACAGCACCTTCAAGCGATTGTGACGGTTCTTTCACTGGTGAATCCTTTGATCTGCGGGGTGATGTTCGCACAGGTCGAGGCCGGTCAGACGCGCGCCATACGAATAACCGATGCCACCAAGGCGGCACTGGCCGTGCTGGTCATTCTGTTCGTCGCTGCACTGGCGGGAGCGAGAGTGCTGCAAATTTTTGGCGTCTCGCTCGACGCCTTTTCGATTGCCGGCGGAGGTGTGCTGACCTGGATCGGATTTTCCATGTTGCGCGGTAACTATGCGCAGGCCAACCCCTCGAAGAACGGCGCCGTCGAGAAGCGCTCGCTAACGCCGGTGATCTTGTTCGCGGCGAGCCCGGGCACGATTACCGGAGTTATCACGCTCGCTGTTGCGCATGCGAAGCTGGCATTGCCAGTCACTGCACTCGTCGCGGCCGCGGTAGCCGTGGTCGTAATGTGGGTCGTTATGCTGCTTGTGGCCCGCGGCGGGTCTCGCGCAAGTGGCGCGGGCAGCCTGCTGCACGACATGGTGACGCGGTTTATGGGATTGATCGTCCTCGCTATGGGCGTGCAGTTCGCGCTGACAGGCTTGCACAATTTTTTCAGCTAAGGACAATTGAAATTGTCCGCTGCTGGGCCCTTTTCTAATCAAGCGCTTGCCGACTTTACCAGTCGATGATGAATCAGGCGACCTTGGCGGTGCCGTTTTGCGCTTCCACCGATGCCAAATGACGCCGGGTTCGATCGATGTGAGCCCGAAGCTCAAAAAAGAGATCGGAACTATGCATCGGGACGATGTTGGCCGCCCTGCCAATGTTTTCCAGTTCGGCATGGAGCGCCTTCACCCGAGCGGAATCGACCTCCGACAGCAGCGCCTTATCAACCATCCTGAGCCGGCGATACAATCTGCGCACACGATCGCGAATGAGCCAGAGAAACAGCTTCGGCGCATAATTAAACACCGGAACGACGATTGCGACGACCGCCACCAACACAGCGAGGAAACGCTGCGCATAGTTGGTCATCCAGAAAGGCAAATACCGATTGAGGAACGAAGGGCCATTTCTGTAGAAATCGCGGGCCCCTTGCGAGATGGAATATTCCGGATCGGTCTCGGTAGGAAATTCGCCAACCTTTCGAAAAAGCCCCGGCGTGCTGTGCGCCTGCAAGGTTGTTTGCGCCAGAAGATCGACAACCGCCGGGTGAATGTCCTTGCGCGCCAGCAAGACATTCGTTGTTGCAACAAGAGCGGTATCGGAAGTGGGCATTTTCCGCGCCAGGTCAATGGCACCTTTCGGCAACACCAGGCGAACCAGATAAGGAAAGATTCGGGTGAGTGCCTCCGCCTCGGCAAAACTCATGAGGCGGTACTGAGGACCTCTCAGCAACGCATCGAGGACGGGCGACTCCGGAGAAAAGTTGCGAAAGACCGCGTCGATTGCTCCACCGTCAAGGTTATTGATGACATTCTCCGGTGCCACGGTCACCAGAGTCGTGTTGTCATAAGTTATGCCGGCGACAGCAAGAATTTTTTCGCACACGGCTCGATCGCCGCTGCCTTCAGCGCCGAGGCCGATGCGTTTGCCCTTGAGCTGCACAAGATCGGTCAGCGTCTCGCCCGCTGGATAGAACAGCCAGAAGATCTGATGGTCGATACGGCCAAGCGACATCAGATCGGGCGCCAAAATGCCATTCGAGATTCCGCCCTGCATGAACGCGAGCTGAATCCCGGAATTCGGATCGTTCAGAAGCGCCAAATTTTCTTTTGCGCCGTTGGTGGCACGCAATTCCACTTTCATATCCGCTGCTGCCAGGAGCCCCTGATAGCGTGTGCCCAAATTATGATAGTGCTCCCCGATGGGAGATGTCGCTAATTCGATCTGTGACGGCGGCGCTGGAATTAGGTACGCCATCCCAAGCCATACGAGACCGGCGACGCACAATATCGCCGCCGATAGCCTGATCAGATGCCAGCGTGTGATCCCCAGCACGGACATTCCCGCAAAGATTGCTTGTCAGAAGAGAAAACCGCAAACGAAGGCGGGTTGCATTTGTTCGGAAGCGGCCAGACGACCGCGGGGCCTGCAAAGCCCTCAATGAAATCCCGCCGGCGCACGCGACCGTCCCCCCTGAGGTCGAAGACAACGCCAATTCGTAAAACGATAGCAGATCATGGCGCGGAAGTAAGTCCGCCAGCTTTGGGCAATAAGCGTGTTTTTCGCACTGCGGCGGCGATGCACGCCATTCAGATGCGCGCATAGATTGCGTACTTACCGGTCTATGGTGATGTCGCCGCCGCGCGCGCGAGAGACGCAGATCATGATCGTGTCCTTGCGCTCGTGATCGGCGAGCACGAGATCGCGGTGGTCGGCTTCGCCGGAGAGCATTTTCGTCCGGCAGGTGCCGCAGGTGCCGGTCTCGCAGGAGCTCGGGACGTCGAGGCCGTGGTCGCGGAGGACCTCAAGGATCGTCTTCGTTGTCGGCACGTCGAGAACGGTGCCCGAGCGTGCGAGCTTCACCTTGAACGAGGTGTCGCCCGCCTTGTGCGTTTCCGCGTCGCTGAAGGCCTCGAAATGCACGGCGGTCGGCGACCAATGGTCGGTCATCGCACGCACCGCTTCCATCAGCGGACGTGGCCCGCAGCAGTAGAGGTGCTCGCGGTTCTTCCGCTCGGCCAGAATCGGGCGCAGGTCGAGCGAGCGCGAGACGTCGCCACCATCGTAATGGATCGTGACCATATCTCTGAACTGCTGCGCGCTCAGCTCTTCGCGAAAGGCCGTCGTCTCAGGCGATCGCGAGCAGTAGAACAGACGGAAACGTTTGCCTTCGGCCATCACCTGCCGGATCATTGCAATCATCGGCGTCACACCAATGCCCCCGGCGATGAACAGGAAATCCTGCGCTCGCGGCGGCAGCGCGAAGTCATTCACCGGCGCCGTGACGATAAGCTCATCGCCCGCCTTCACGCCGTCGATGAGATTTATTGAGCCGCCACGACCGGTTACCTCACGCTTGACCGCAATCTGGTAACGGTCGCGCTCGGCAGGATCGTTGCACAGTGAGTATTTGCGCAGAAGACCCTTCGGCACACGCACGCCGATATGCGCACCCGCCGTAAATTGTGGCAGCTGATTGCCGGCAGGATCGCGAAATTCAAACAGGTAGATGCCGTCAGCGATCTCGTCATTGCGTGTGACGCGCAACGGCATCGTCGGCGGTGGAGGGCTGGTGGTCATCATGGCTCCGATAAGGACGCTCGCCCCAACAAGTGGCGACTTTCGGCGCCCGAGGCAAGGGACTCTGCCAATGCCGTCATCCTGCGCAGGAAATATATTGCTCGGGTCGCGGATTCCGTTCAGCGCGCAGGCTTCCAATGATCGGGATCAATCGGTCGTGGCAATGAAGTCGACGACTTTATCTTCCTGCAGCTTCTTCACGATGCGGGCGAGCTCAGCCTTTGGAATTCCCGTTACCGCAACGCGGACTTTGTACAAGCCGCCGGCTGTCGGTCCGTTTGCGATCGACAGCTTGTTGGCTTCGAGAAACTTCGTGACATCGTCCGCCGAAGCCTGTGACGCAAAGCGAATGAGCGCGAAAGTTCCGGTGTCCGGCGCCGTTGTGGGTGCCGACGCGGTCTGGTAGCCGCCGGGCTTGCTGTCGTTCAGCATCACGCCGGCGATGAAGCCGGCCTGCACGAGGATCGCGAGCACAGCGGCGCCGCTGGCCAAGGCCAGTGTGCGCGGCGTCAGGCTCGCGAAGAATTCCGAAATGCGGCTGCCGAGATTAAGCGACACCTGGCTGCGCGCCGGCTCGGCGTCGATCTGGGCGAACAATTTCTCCAGCGCACGCGCGGACGGCGCGCCGAGCGTCTCGTTGAGATGAATGGTTTCGCCGAGCTCATCGCGCACCAGCGCATAACGGCGCGCGAGCTCGGGATCCCGCGCGAGCGCCTCCTCGACGCGTTGGGCATCGCGACGGCTGAGCGTGCCCGCCGCATGCCACGGCAGGAGCTCTTCGATTTCCTGGCGCTCGGGCGCTTCTTGTTTCATCGCGTTCATGGCCAACCTCGATCTA
>Ga0070701_10000280_pt1 | contig 16632 bp, 15 predicted proteins | sample KBSK5102metaG_FD_65451 | JGI IMG/M metagenome (GOLD analysis project Ga0070701, IMG submission 65451) | Corn, switchgrass and miscanthus rhizosphere microbial communities from Kellogg Biological Station, Michigan, USA - KBS K5-10-2 metaG | ecosystem: Host-associated > Plants > Roots >... | reverse complement strand
CGGGTCCATAGCTCAGCGGTTAGAGCTACCGGCTCATAACCGGCAGGTCCCAGGTTCGAATCCTGGTGGACCCACCGGACCCGAGCGGGGAACATGCACGAACTGAAGAACTGTCCATGCAAGCGCGCGCTCGGCCGCGAACAAGAAACCGCACAGGCGTTCCGACAGAGGAACGCCTTTTTCGTTTCATGGAGGAGCTGTTGAATCAGGACGTCGAAAAGTTGTGGGAGCTGCAATCCGTCTACTCGCAGCTCGCCGATCGCGAGCGGCAGCTGAGCGTCAAGCCGGAGTCGTTCGCGGCGATCGATCGCGAGTGGCAGTCGGCGAATGAAGAGATGGCGCGCCTGTCGGCGCAGATCGAAGTGCTGTCGAAAGAGCGCCGCCGCGTCGAAGGCGAGCTGTCCGATCAGCAGGAGCTGCTGAAGAAATATCAGGGCCAGCTGATGCAGGTGAAAAACCAGCAGCAGTACGCCGCCGCGTGGAAAGAGATCGACGCCACGCGCAAGCACGTCAAGGAGCTCGAAGACTCTGCGCTCAAGCAGATGGGCGACATCGACGTGATTCAGAAACAGCTCGATGAGCGCAACGACGCGCACGCCGATCTGAAATCGCGCTACGACGCCGCATACTCGGCGTGGCAGAGCTCACTCGGCGATCTCCGCGGCGAAGCCGACGCGCTGAAGAAACAGGCGGCGCAGATCGAGTCGAAACTGTCCGAACCTCTGAAGCGCGAGTTCCACCGCGTCTTCAAACAGCGCCAGGGCGTCGCGGTCGTCGCCGTCGCCGCTGATACGTGCAGCGCGTGCCGCTCGCGAATTCGCCCCGCACTTGCGCAGCAGCTGAAGCGCGGCGAGCTCGTTCACTGCGAAGGCTGCCACCGCATCCTCTATCTGGAGAAGACCACCTGAAAGTCACCGCATTCGTCGACGGAGCCTCGCGCGGAAATCCCGGACCGGCGGGCTACGGCGTCTACATGAAAACCTCCGGCGGCGAGATCATCGAAGTCGCCGGCTACCTCGGCACCACCACCAACAACGTCGCTGAATACGCGGGCCTCCTCGAAGCGCTCGCGGTCGCGGCGTCGGAAGGCGCGACGGACGTCGAGATCGTTTCCGACTCGCTCCTGCTCGTGCAGCAGATGCTCGGCAAATACAAAGTCAAACATCCGAACCTGATCCCGCTCTACACGAAAGCGAAGACGCTGGTGCGCCAGTTCACGCGCTTCTCGATTCGGCACACGCTGCGCGGTGGGAACAAAGACGCCGATCGGCTCGCGAACGTCGCCGTCGATCGTGCGAACGGCAAGTCGATCGAAAGACATCGTGTCGATTCGTGAGAATGTCGCCGCCGTCGAAGCGCGCATCGCTGCCGCCTGTGTACGCGCGGGGCGTTCGCGCGACGACGTGACCCTCGTCGGCGTTTCGAAAACCTTTCCCGCCGAATTCGTCGATGAAGCGATCGCCGCCGGCATCGCGCACGTCGGCGAGAATCGCGTGCAGGAAGCGCGCGACAAGCGTCCGCTCGTCCGCGGCAGCGCGCGCTGGCACCTCATCGGACATCTGCAGTCGAACAAATCGAAAGACGCCGTGAAGCTGTTCGACGTCATCGAAAGCGTCGACTCGCTCGAGCTCGCGGAGAAGATCGCGAAAGCGGCGAGCGCGGCGGGGAAGCGTCAGGAACTCCTCGTGCAGGTCAACGTCGGCAATGAGCCGCAGAAAAGCGGAATCGCGCCGGATGACGTGGATGCAACTGTGCAGAAGATCGTCGCGCTCGATGGCGTCGACGTGCGCGGACTGATGGCGATTCCGCCGGCGGTCGGCGCCGATGCGGTGCGTCCGTATTTTCGCGAGCTGCGCACGATGCGCGACGCGCTCGGATTGCGGGAGCTGTCGATGGGTATGAGTGAAGATTTCGAGATCGCGATCGAAGAAGGATCGACGATGGTCCGCGTCGGCCGCGCGATTTTCGGGAGCCGTGGCTGATGATCGTCCTCGTCGAAGTCGAACGCGTGCTGTTGATCGTCCTGGACATCATCCAGTGGACGGTGCTCGCGTGGGTGATTCTTTCGTGGGTGCTCCTCATCGCCGGCCAGACGTCATTCCGCTGGCGCCACGCCTCCGCGTTCTCGATCCTCAGCCAGATTTACGACATGCTTGCGCGGATGGCGCGGCCGTTCGTGCGGCCGTTTCAGCGCCTGCTGCCGTCGTACAAAACGGGCGGCATCGACTGGTCGCCGATCCTGCTTTACCTCTCCATCATCATCCTGCGCGCTGTGGTTATTTGGGTCTTCAGTCTTATACTCAGGCCATAGACGGGCTGTGCCGGGAGGGTGTCATGCAGGACCTGACTCCGCTGGAGATTCAGAAGCAGACGTTCGCGAGAGCGCTCAAAGGGTACTCGACCGATGAGGTGCGCGGTTACCTGCACATCGTGGCCGAGGAGATTGAGCGGCTGCTGCAGAGCGTCGATCGGCTTTCGCGCGAGAACGCGATGCTGCGCTCCGACCTCGACGAGCACTCCGAGCGCGAGCGCATTCTCAAAGACACGCTGATCTCCGCGCAGAAAGTCTCCGAGGATGTGAAGGCGAATGCGCGCAAAGAGGCGGAGCTCATCGTGAAAGATGCGGAGCTGCTTTCGGAGCGCCTCGTCGATCAGGCCATGCAGCGCGTCGGCGAGCTGCAGCGGACGATTCAGGATCTGAAGGTCGAGCGGAAGGTCGCGCGCAACCGGCTGCAGGCGATGCTCGACACGATGCAGCAGCTGGTCGTGATGGATGCGGAGCAGGAAGCGAACGAGCTGCCGGTGACGGCGATTCATCGCGCGACGCTCGGCGGGTCGTAACTTTGTGGCACTGCTGATTCGCAATCTGTCGCAGATCGCGACACCCGCCGGCAGCGCACCGAAGCGCGGTAAAAAACTGCGCGAGCTTGCCGTTCACGAAGAGAGCGTCATCGTCATTCGCGACGGACGTTTCGCCTTCATTGGACGCGAGAGCGACATCAGCGAATCGCTGCGCGCGACGATCATCGAAGACTTCGACGCGCGCGGCGCGACCGCGGTGCCGGGCTTCGTCGACTCGCACACGCACATTCCGTTCGCCGGCTTTCGCGAGTCGGAGTTCAATCGCCGGCTGCAGGGCGAGACGTACAGCGAGATCGCGGCCTCGGGCGGTGGCATCGCGTCGACGGTTCGCGCGACGCGCGCGGCGTCCGAGGAAGAGCTTTGCCGGAACGTCGTGGCGCGCGCGCGAATGATGGCGCGTTACGGCACGACGACGGCGGAAGCGAAGAGCGGCTACGGACTGAATCTCGAAGACGAGCTGAAACAGCTGCGCGCGATTCGCGGCGCGACGGAGACGTCGCCGGTGCGGCTCATCCCGACGTGTCTCGCGGCGCATGAGTTTCCGCCTGAAGATCGCAGCGCCGCATGGGTCGATCGAATCATCGATGAGATCCTGCCGCGCGTTGCCGAGGAGAAGCTCGCGGTGTTTTGCGACGTGTTCGTGGAGAAAGGCGTCTTCACGCGCGAGCAGGGCGATGCGATTCTGCGCGCGGGTGCGCGTCACGGCATGACGCCGCGGATGCATGCGGACGAGTTGTCGGACACCGACGGCGCATCGCTCGCGGCGTCGCTCGATGCGGCGTCGGCCGATCATCTGATGCACATCAGTGATTCCGGCATCGCCGCGCTTGCGGCGTCGAACACCGTCGCGAACCTCCTGCCGGCGACGAGTTTCTTTCTGATGTCGGATCGTTACGCGCCGGCGCGGAAGCTGATTGAAGCGGGTGCGATCGTGTCACTTTCGACGGACTGCAATCCGGGATCGTCGATGACGGAGTCGATGCAGACGGCGATGCAGCTTGCGACGCTGCAGATGAAGATGACGGTGGAGGAGTCGCTGACGGCGGCGACGCTGAACGGCGCGTATTCGCTGCGCATGGCGACGGAGACTGGTTCGATCGAGAACGGCAAGCGAGCCGATCTCGTGCTGCTCGACGCGCCGAATTACCTGCATCTCGTCTATCACTTCGGCGTGAATCTCGTGCGCGACGTGCTCCGCGACGGACGCTTCGTCGTGCGCGGCGGCGTCTGCGTCGGATGAGCGCCGCGGCGCGCGCGCTGCTGCTGCTCGTGGCGCTCCGTTTCGTCGTGCACGCGCTGTACGTGCCGGCGTACGAAGGTCCCGACGAGCCGTTCCATCTCGCGCACGCGGAGCGGGTCGTCGATCCGGCGATCGTGGCATCGATCGCGTCGCATCCGTGCAGTGCCGATTTGCAGAAGGCAATCGGCTGCGCGCCGTTCGGCAGCGCGCCGGCGGAGTGGAATGTGTTGCGGTTCGGTGAGACGTCGCGCGCGGCGAAGCCGATTGCGAATTACGAATACCACCAGCCGCCGGGCTACTACGTTCTTCCGTCGCTCGTATCGATCGACGATCCGATTGCGAAGCTGCTCGCGATGCGCCTCTACTCGGTGCTGCTGGTTCTCATCGCGCTTTTCTTTCTGCGCGCGGTGCTGCCGGATCGTGCGTTCTGCGCGGCGATGGTCGTGCTGCTCATCCCCGGCGCGGCGGAATCGCTCGCGCGCTGCGCGAACGATTCCGCTGTCTTCCTCTGGGCGGCAATCGTGATGTGGGCGTTGCATCGCCGCGCGAAAACGCCGTGGCTCGCGCTCCTCGCTGCGCTCGGGCCGCTCTGCAAGTTATCCGCGATTCCGATCGTCGCGCTGCTCGTGCTGTGGACGTTCTGCAATCGCCCGCGCGTTCACGCGCTGCTCGTCGCGATCGCATCGCTCGCCGTGTTGCCGCTGCAGTGGGTGCGCGGATTTCAGTGGGGCGGCACGGTCGAACTGAACGCTGCACGTGCGCCGTTCCACGAAACGCTCGCGCAGTCAGCAAGCGGACTCGCGCGCAGCGGCTACACGTTCGTGAAGACTGCGTTCTGGCTCGGCGAATGGAGCTTCTTCCGCGCACCGATGTGGCTGTTGATCCTCGTCGCGATCTTCATCGTTGCAGTCGCGATTTCGTTGCGACGCAAGACGATGTCGCTACCGCACATCGGCGCACTCGTCGTTGCGATCGCGGCAACGCTCTGGTGGTTCGTCTCGCACCGCCTGTTCTGGGGCGACTGGGGCGGCGTCGGCGGCTGGTATGCGTGGGCGTGGTTCCCGTGGCTCGCTGTTTCGTCACACGAGCTCTTCACCGTCCGCCGCGGACGTGCGCTCTTCGTCGCCGGCGCGTTGCTCGTGATCGTCGCGAACGTCGCGTGGTTCGTCGCGGCGCACGGCGTCTACGCGCGCTGAAGCACCGCACGCCGTGCGTCTCGTCACGATGCATCGTGAACGTTCCATTTAGCTGCGGTCCGGAAACGATTTCGGCGCTTCTGTATGGCTATGTATCGCTATCTCGGATGCTTCGTCGTCGTTTTTCTCATTTGCGCGAATGGATTCGGTGAGCTCTCGCGGGCATACGCGGGCCCGGGAACGCAGAGAGCAGAAACGAACGCCACAACGGTGACGTTTCAGGTCGTCTTCTTCTGCGGAATCCCGACATGTCACGTCACGGGACTCGACGCGGGCGACTTCGAGATCCGCTTCAGCGGGACGCTGTCGTCGCCTCGCATCGTCTCCATCACCGAGACCGGCCAGTGGTACTCGGTCGTCGTCGAAACCGGACCGGGCGATGGAAATTTGTGGCTGTACCTCCACGACGACGACTCGATCGTCAACGAGAATCAGGAGCCGCTCGGCGGACCCGGCGCCGGTAATGGCGACGTTGACGGCATGTGGTCGGCGTTCCACATCGATCGCACACCGCCGCGCGTCGCTTCCATTACGCCGACCGTTTCGCTGACGTCCGCGGTCGAGATCGAGTTCCGCGTTTTGTTCAGTGAGTCCGTGACCGGTGTCGACGTGACCGACTTCACGACGAACGACGTGAACGTGTGTCCGACCTATCCGTGGGGTTGCGGGCCGCCGCTTTCGACCGTCCCCGGATATTGGCCGGTCGCGGTCGTGCTGCGCTCGACGCGGATTTCGGGACACGAATTCTCGGTGGTCATCGGTGCCGGCAAAAGCGACGGACCTCTTCGGCTGTACCTTGTCGATGACGACTCGATCACCGACCCAGCGGACAACACGCTGGCCGGTGCTGCAGGCGCTGCGGATGGCTCATTCCGCGACGGCGCCAGCTGCGAGATCGATCGCTCCCGGCCACACCTTTCGATGATGCGCGTCGGTCCCGCGATCACGAATGCACAACGGGTTGAATTTCTCGCGACGGCGGGCACCGAGGCGGTCCGGTTTTACCCGCCGCGTCCCCAAATTGCGTCGCGCGACTCCGGTCTCGCGGATGTGTCGCTCGAATCGATGACCTGTCTCGACTGCGACGGCGATGGCTGGGGACATACGTGGAAGCTCGTCGTCTTCACTGGCACCGGCAGCGGCGCGATCGTCTGGTCCGACAGCAGCAGCCTGAACCCCTTGTGGCCGTCGAACGGCAACTTCCAGTATTGCCAGCGATGCTCGGGATGCACGCCGACCTGCACGTCGGGTTGTACGCCGTTGTGTTGGGAAGGCGCGCTCTGGATCGGCGCGCACGATCGGCTCGGCTGGACGGCAATCGCGGACAGGAGCGATTCGGTCACCATCGACCGCTCGATGCCCGCGGTCCTTTCCATCACGCCCGTGCAGTCGTCCTCCGCAACGCGTTCCGCGAAGGCGGCGTCGCCGCAGTTTCAGGTCCTCTTCTCGGAATCCGTCAGCGGCGTTGATGCCGGCGATTTCGCGGCGTCGGGCACGGGCGAGATGTCGCTCGGAAAGATCGTCGCCGTCACGCGCGTGAACGAGACGACGTGGCTCGTCACCGCCGATCCCGGCAACGGCTCGCGCGGACTGTTCAGCGTTCGTGTCGCCGATGACGACTCCATCATTGACGCCGCAGGAAATCCGCTCGGTGGCATCGGCGTCGGAAACGGCGCATTCAACGCCGGACAGCCTGTCGTATTCGGAACGCCTCCGACGGTGATGAGCGTGACGCTGCTCGATCGCAATCCGGCGCGACACCTCGACGTCGTTCGCTTCGCCTTCGATTTCAGCGCGCGCGTCACCGCCGTCAGCGGCGATGACTTCCGGATCTTCGAGCACGGCATCACGCGCTCGACGATCGCGGGCGTCGAACCGGGAACGACACCGATGCAATGGATCGTGAGCGTGCCGCTCGCGCCGCTCTCCAGTGAAGTGGCTGTGCGTCTCGCCGATGACGATTCGATCGTCGATGATTACGGGCTGCCGCTCGGCGGCGTCGGCGCGGGCAACGGCGATTACCTGTCGCCGGCGTACATCGTCGCGGAGGCGGACCCGATTCCGGCACTCGATCCCTATCTGCTCGCGGCGCTCGTCATCGCGCTGGCGATGGCCGGAGGCGTTTTCATGCGCCGATGAAGTAGTGCGCGATCAGCTTCTCGTACAGCTTCGCGCCGATCGACGCTTTCGCTTCCGTCGTGCAGCCGGCGATGTGCGGTGTGAGGATGATGCGCGGATCGTTCGGGAACGTGATGTTCGGCGGCTCGGGCTCGTAAACATCGAGCGCGATTCCGGCGAGGTGATCCGCCGCCAGCGCATCGAACGCCGCCTGCACGTCGAGCACGCCGCCGCGCGATGCGTTGATCACGTACGCGCCGCGCGGCAGCTTCGCGAGCTGCGGCGCGGCGATCATCTTCGACGTCTCCGCGTTCAGCGGCACATGCAGCGTGATGATGTCCGACTCGGTGAGCAACTCGTCGAGCGTCGCGACGCAGCGCGCGTCGTTGATGTACGGATCGAATGCGCGGACCTTCATCGAGAACGCCGCGGCCATGCGCGCGACGCGGCCGCCGACCTGGCCGAGTCCGATGATGCCGAGGCGGAAGTGGGCGAGCTCGTGGCGTGTGGCGCAGTCGTCGCGTTGCCAGACGCCGTCGCGCATCTGCCGGTCGTAAAAAGGAACCGTTCGCGTGAGCGCGATCATGAATCCGATCACGAGCTCAGCGACCGCGTTCGCGTTTTCGCCGGGGAGACTGATGACGTGAATGCCGCGCTCGCGCACCGCCGCTTCGTCGATGTTGTCCGTGCCGCTCGTTCCCTGCGCGATCAGTTTCAGTTGCGGCGCGGCGTCGAGCACGCGGCGCGTGACGTCGTTGTACGCGCGGGTGACGAGGATCTCCGCGTCGCCGATCGCGGCCTCCAGCTCGTCGGCGGTGCGCACCGGCTGATGACGAACGTTGAAGCGCTCGTCGCGCCTGATGCGATCGATGAAGGCGCGATCGACGTCGGCGGCGATGAGGAGTTTCCGTGGCATGGTCGCGTGAGTTTATCGCGCTAAACTCCGCCCACCTTGCGCCGCATCCGCAAACACCGCATCGCGCTCGCCGTCATCAGCGCGGCGAACTTCATCTTCTTCTTTCCGGTCATCTTCATGGCGCGCGTGGTCTCGCCGAACGACGTCTTTTACAGCTACGACCCGTGGGCGTCGGCGCGCAGTTTCGACATTCAGAACTGGCTGCTCAACGATCCGCCGACCTCGTACTACACGCTGATGTCGCTGATGAAAAGCGGCCATGCATTCGCGTGGAATCCGTTCATCGCATCCGGCATCCCGGGCTGGGGCTCATCTGCCGCCGCGGTGCTCTCGCCGTTCATCGCGATTCCCACACTCATCCTGCCGCTCGCCTGGGTTTACACCGCGATCATCTTCCTGAAGCTGAACGTCGCCTTCTTCTTCGCATACCTCTGGCTCCGCGAAGAACGCCTCGGCAAACGGAGCGCGGCACTCGGCGCGATCGTGTTTGCGGCGTCGGGCGCATTCGCGGTGCGCTGGCTCTGGCAGGTGACGAATGCGACGGCGCTCTATCCCGCGCTGCTCTGGATCGTCTGCCGCATCGCGCGAGGTCGTCGCGTGCCATTCGGCGTGATCGCACTGATCGCGCTCGCATACGCGCTGGCCGGATTTCCGGCGACGATGGCGTACGGCGCGTACCTCGCCGCCGCGTACTTTGTTTTTCTCTGCGTTCGCGAACGTCGTCTTCCGATTCGCGCGGTCGCCGCCGCGACGCTCGCGGTTGCACTCGCGATTCTGATTGCGTCGCCATCGCTCGTCCCCTTCATCCAATTCATCCGCCGCACCGGCTACCTCGGCATCCGCTCGACGATGAGCAGCAACGCGTTTCCCGCGCATCATGCGCTTTCGTTTCTGCAGCCGGATCGCATCGGCAATCCCGCGTATCACAACTGGAACGGCGATCGTTCGCTCCCCGTCAACAACTACGTCGAAGCGACGATCTACCTCGGCATCCTCACGCTGCCGCTGATCGCGCTGTCGATTCTCAGCGGTCGCGCGCGCAATCGCTGGTACTGGCTGGCGATGCTGCTCGTGCTCGCGGCGGGGATGTTCGGCGTTCCCGGAATCTCGAACGCGCTCGGCTGGCTGCCGGGCATTCGCTACTCGCCGCTGACGCGACTGCAACTCGTGCTGCCGGTCGCCGCCGCGTATCTCGCTGCGGCCGGTGCGCTCGTGATCGCGCGGCGTCGTTATGCGAATGCGATCGCGATGACGATCGCGCTGCTGATCGCCGCCGACCTCTGCGTGTTCGCAGGACGCTTCCATCCGTACCTGCGGCCGCAGGAAACGAAAGTGCCGTCGTCGCCGGCGATCGCGTATCTGCAGGCGCAGCCGAAGCCGTTCCGCATCGCGCCGTTCTTCGCGTACATGTGGCCGAATTCCTCCGAGCTTTTCGCGCTGGAAGACGTGCGCAGCCATTTTTCATCCGAGGCGGCGTATCGACGGATGCTGCAGCGGGTGGATCCGTCGTCGTGGACCGGCATGTCGACGGTCATCACGTTCAACAGTCTTCATTTCGATTTCGCCGATCCGTTCATCGCGCTGCTCGGTATTCGCTACTTCATCGAGCAGCGCAATATCGACATCATTCGCTGGAAGGTGTTCGAAGCGACGGTGCCGGGGGTGACGGAGCTGAAGGATTCGAACGTCGTGATGAAGCCCGGTGACGTGCTCGAGCGAACGATTCGCGTCGACGCCGAACCGTTCTGGGCGATCGAGCTGCCGGCGACGATGGAATCGGCTGCCGGCGCGACGCCGCGTCTGATGGTGACGCTCCGAAAAAACGGCGCGGACGTTTTCACGCGCGCGTTCACACCGGAAGATCTCAGCGCACTCGGCAAGGTCTACATCCCGCTGCATCCGTACGCGCGACTCGGCGAAAGCGTGACGCTGCGCGTTGAAGCCTTCGCGATGAAAGCGGTGCTGCTGCGCGGCGCGCAGACCGTCGCAGGCGACGCGCCGATCTTTTACGGCCGCGTGACGAAGCCGCTGATTTTCGATCGCGAGCTGCCCGATGCGCGGCTGTATCTCAACGTCGCGGAGCTTCCGCGTTTTTATGCGGTTCCGCGCGTGCGACGGATGAGCGAAGACGAGTTCTTCGCGGCGAAATCGCTGTCGTTTGCGGATGAGGCGATCGTCACCGACGCGCACGCGCCGCTGCCTGCGACGTCACCCGCAAACGTGCGCCTCGTGCGAGCGAGCGAGTCGGAGCATGAGCTCGTCGCGAGCGGCAGTGCGCCGTTCTTCATCGCGTCTTCGGAGAAGCTCACGCCCGAGTTGCGCGTGCGCGTCGACGGCCGCGAAGTCACGCCGGTCGCGACGAACGTGCTTTTCGCCGGAGTCGCGGTGCCGGCCGGCGAACATCGCATCGTGTTCGCGCGCCGAATCGGCGGCGGGTGGTGGTGGACGGCGGCGCTCGCTGCGCTCGTCGCGATCGTGCTGAGCGCGTTCGATGCGTGGCGCTACCGCAGCTCGGCGACGATGATGATCTGATACGCGAACAGCGCGCGCCACAGACGTGTCATCAGCGTCAGCACGTGCTCGCCGAATTTCAGCAGCGGCTCCGGCGTGAAGCGGCCGATGATCAAACGGATCGGCACCGACGAGCCGCGAATCGTCAGGATGCGAAATCCGGCGTTCTCGATTTCGCGTCGAATCGTGCGCTTCGTATAGAAGCGGACGTGCGTGTTGTCGAGGATGCCGCGCTCGCGATATTCGAAGATGCCGAAGAGCAGGCCGAGGCGGACGGTGATGTTTGCGATGTTGGGGACGGAGATGAAGAGGCGTCCGTCCGGCGTGAGCGATTCGCGGATCAGCGCCAGCAGCGCCGGCGCGTCGCGCAGATGTTCGAGCACGTCCGCGATCACGATCGCTTTCATGCCGACGGGCAGTTTCTTTACGCGCTCCAAATCGGTGACCATCGCCTGATCGAAGTGCTTGTGCAGGTCGGCGATGCAGCTGACGTTGAACTCGAATCCGATCGTGTGATCGAACTGATCGCGCACCGCGGAGCCGAGCTCACCGCCGGCGGCGCCGAGATCGAGCAGCGTGCCGCCGCGGCCGCCGAAACGCCGGATCAGCTCGATCAGAATGCGATGGCTGCTGCCTTCGAAATCCTTGAAGGAGTAGACGTTCGGCACGGTGCGCGAGGGTAGTGGATCGATCCGGCGGGGTCAACGACTCAGTAGCTCGACCACGCGCGTCCGTCGGGATCGGCGCCGTTCGCGCCGCTGTGCACTTCGATGATCCACGCGTGGCGCTCAGCGCCGCCGCCGCTGCCGAAGTCTTCCGACATCGACACGCTCTCTTCAGTAACCAGTCGCCAGGTCGTGCGCGATTTCGTGATCGGATCGAGCGGCACTTCGCGCAGCACTTTGTCTGCGACGAGATCGTTCAATGTCGCCGGACCGTGGCCGTGTCGCGTGCGATAGGTCGCGATCGCGCCGCGCATTTCGGTCAGTCGTGCGCGGAGTCCGGCTGCATCCGGCGGTGGCGTGTGCGTTCGCGTGAGCATCTGCGCGACTGCGATGGCGACGATCGCCGCAAGCAGCGCGACGACGAGCGGCGCGATTCGAAACCTGCGCGGCAAACGCGGATGCGAATCCACGTCAGCGCGAGCCGATCGTGCCGACGTTCTTCAGCGTCACCGCGATCCCGTAGTTGAAGATCGGCCGCGGCGTCGGGTCGGAAACGACGTAGCGGCGGAACTCCAGCGCCACGCCGTAGCACGCCGCGTTGATCCCGAACAGATAGCGCTGCTCGAGAAACGTTCCCTTCTTCACGTCGAAATTCAGCTGCACGTCCGCGCGCAGCCGGTCGCGGAAGATCGACGACCCGCTGTTGATCAGCACCTGACTCGTCGACGAATCGAACACCGGCTGGTCCTTCACCGGCGGCGGACGATACGTCGAGAACCAGGTGAAGCTCAGGTACTTGTCCGCGTTCACGCCGGTGCCGACGAGATTCGCGGAAAGACTCGACTGATCGAGCTGATGCGAGACGTTGCCGAACGTCGCGTTCGCATCGAACGTCATCGTCTGATACGGATTCACATGCAGGCTCGCAACGAGCGGCGTGAATTTCTGGCCGTTCTGCGGCGCGAACGACGAACCGGGGAAATTGCCGCCGGTCGCGGACGTAAACGGCTTCGACAGCGACACCGTTTGCCGCAGCGAGAACGAGAGAATTTCGCGCGCGGACGCATTCGGTCCGCTTTCCCGGCCGAGGAGGCGCTGCGTGAGTGAATACTCAACGGAGTCGCGCACGATCGGCAGGAACGGCGAGTCGACCGTGTCGAATCGGATCACGCGATTCTGTTCGTCGACGTCGGACGTGTAGACGTAACGGAAACGCGGCTCGATGACGTGCTTCAGTTTCGTGAAGCCGAGCATCTCGCGATTGAACACGCGCGAGAACGACGGACCGACGAGATCGACCTGGCCCTGCGCGTAAAAACGCGACAGCGATTCCTTCACCGCTTCCTGCGGCGCGAACGGATTTTCGGCCGACGGCTCGGTGAGACTCGACGTGTAATACGTCTCGCGCGCGGAGATCTGCGGGCGAATCGAGAACCACGCCGGCGTGCGCAGCTGCAGCGACAGCGTCGGGAAGACGTCGCCGCGGAAGTAATCGGCATTTGGTCCGGTCGACAGACCGCTCGCACTCGTCACGAGATGCGACGCGGACGATTCGAGCGCGACGTAGAACGGCGTCGGGCCGACGCGCGTCGGGTACGAACGGAACTGCAGCGACGGCAGCTGTTCGAAGCTCTGGCTGCGCTCGGTCGTTGGCGTTGCGCCGGAGCCGAGGAGAATTTCGCGGCGATCGGCGAGAAGGTTCAGCGAGTAGTTCGAGACGTTCTTCGTCAGATACGCGCTCGAATAAATCTGCGACTTCGTGTGCAGTCCCGGCTCGCGCGAGTACGTCCGGAAGAAATCGAGATTCGAGTAATCCTCGACGTCGACGACGCCGCGGAATCCGCCGGGCAGATTGTCCTGCGCGTGTTTGTACGTGTAGCGCCATTGCTCGCGATCACCGGCCACGTCGTGCACGGCGTACGCATTCAGCTCGCCCGCTTTGATGTTCGAGTTCGGCAGGTAACGGGCGTCGATGCCGAGGCCGTTGTAGCCGGCGGTGTTGAGATCGCCGTAGATCGTGACATCGGCCGACTGTCCGATCGGCAGGAAGTAGCCGATCTCGAAGCGCGTGCCGAACGTGTCGGTGTAGTTGACGCGCGGAATCAGGAAGCCGCGCGAGCGTTCGCTTTTCGTCGGCCAGAGCAGGCGCGGCGTCCAGAAGACGGGAATGTCATGCGCGCGAAACGAGACGTCGCGCATGTGCGCGTAATCGTCGAGCGTGATTTCGGCCTGGCGCACGTGAAACGACCACGACGGCTTATCGAGATCGCACGACGTGAACACGCCGTCGGTCATGCGATACGTCTGATCGCCGATCTTCTCGATCTTCTCGCCGGTGAAGTACATCGACGGCTCGAGCGCGCCGGTCGCGTGGAAGAACGTGCCGGTCTTGCTCTCCATGTTGTACACCGCGCGATTCGACGTCACGCGCGTCGGACCCTGATCGATGATCACGTGACCGTCGGCGACGACGTCTTTCGTGCGCATGTTGTACGTGACTTTGTCGGCGCGCAGCTTGATGTCCTGATACTCGATCGTGACGTCGCCTTCGAGGATCGAGTACTCGTCTTTTTCGGTGACGATGTGGCCGCCGGGCGCGAGGTTGATGCGCACGTCGCCGCCGCCTTTTTTGGGCCCGGGGACGAAGCCGAATTTCGGAGTCGGCTGTTTGTAGTATTGCGTCGCCGGCCCGAGGTCCTTCGTCTGTGCGAGAAGGGTTGTGGGGATGATGGCGAGGAGGACGATCGCGAGTCGGCGGAGGCTCGTCATTTGCTGCCGCTGATTGTACCCGCGCCGGCCCCTTCCTCATCCTCCTCGGCGGCCCGCGCGCGTGTCGCGTGATCGATGCGGCTCATCTCCTGGATCTGCATCCGCAGCTTGATGATCTCGAGCTGATAGAGACGAGCGACTTCCTCGGAGCGTCCGCGCTGCTGCCGTTTGCGCAGCGCGATGCGATTGGCGAGACGGACGAACTCGCGATGCGCGCGCGGATCGGTCCAGCCGCCGCGGCCGAAGCGAAGCAGCGGATGCGCGGTCGTGCGGACGTCGGCGACGTCGATGAAGCCGAGCGATGCTTCGTGCGTCAGCTCGTTGCGCAGCGTGATCCATTGCACGAAGACGGCGAGGATGACGAGGAGCGGTGCGAACGCAGCGGATGCGAGCAGGACGTTTCGATCGGCGAATTGGCGGACCCGGAGCACAGGCGGCAGAAACGCCGCGCCGATTGCGGCGACTGCCGTGACGAGATCGAGCAGCGTTTGACGCAGGCGATCGGCGACGTGAAACGCGGCGAACGTGATGCCGAATCCTGCGACGCTGCCGGCGAGGAGACATTCCGCGACCGGACGAATCGTCGTGCCGCGAAACACGAGCAGCGGCACGGCTGCTGCGGCTCCGGTGCAGGCGCCGAGAAGCATGCCGTCGATGGCGTCGCTCTCGTCGCCGGTCAGTCGTACGTAAAGCGCGGCGATCGTCAGGATAACGCCGATCGCGGCGATCTCCCACTTCTCATCGAGCAGCGCGACGATGATGCCGGCCGCGACGCCGGAGACGAGCGGCGTTTTCATCGCGCGTGCGACGTTCGCGTCGAGCGTGCGAAAGAAACGGGTGGCTGCTGCGACGGGGATGAACGCCGCCAGCACGGCGAAGGCGAAAACGGGGTCGGTCATTCGAGGTGGTCCGCGTCCTCTTCGAAGCGAATCGGATGCCGAAAAAACCACCGTCGCGACCGCTCGATGTCGGCGCGAATCTGATTCGTCAGCTCGAGCGCGGAACGGAACTGCTGTTCGCGGCGGAGCAGCGTGTGGAAGTAGAGACGCACCGTATCGCCGTAGACGTTTGAGTCGAAGTCGAGGATGTGGCTCTCGATCGTCGTCGCGTAATTTTCGTAGAGCGTCGGCCGTACGCCGATGTTCGTCACGCTCTCGAACGATCGCGCGAAGCTCGCGAAGCGCGAAGTCGTGATGTACACGCCGTCGCCCGGAAACAGCTCGTTGACCGGATCCATGTTCACGGTCGGGAAGCCGATCTTGCGGCCGAGTCTGCGTCCGGTGGCGACGCGGCCGTCGATGAAGTACGTGCGGCCGAGCGCGAGCGAGACGATGCGCATCGAGCCTTTCGAGATCGCGTCGCGCACAAGCGAGCTGGAGACGCGGATGCCGCGAATCTTCACGTCGTCGACGCCGCGCACGCCGAAGCCGAGGCGGGGGCCGAGCTCGTCGAGTTTGCGGAGATTGCCTTCGCGGCCGGCGCCGAAACAGAAATCGCGGCCGATGTGAATCTCCGCGACGTGCAGCGCGTGGACGAGAAACTCTTCGATGAAACGATCGGCCGTCCAGCGCGAGAACTCGTGCGTGAACGGCACGACGAGGAGCGCGTCGACGCCCATGCCGCGCAGGATTTCTTCTTTCTGCTGGAGCGTGAGGATCTGTTTCGGTACGCGATCGGGCGCGACGACGGAGAGCGGATGCGGATGAAACGTTACGACGGCCGACGGCACGCCGAGCTCGCGCGCGCGCTCGATGACGCCGCGGATGATGGCCTGATGACCGACGTGCATCCCGTCGAAGTTCCCGATGGTGGCGACGCAGCCGGACGGGAGGTCGGTCTGTTTCAGAGGATCGTGGAGGACTAACAAACGGGCGAAGTTTATCCGACGCGCGCTACGCCAGCCGCAACACCGGCACCGGCAGCGAGATCGACTCCCACTGCGGCGAGCGCTCGCCGAGCATCGCGGAGAACTTCGACACCATCTCCGGATCCCATTTGCCGCCGGCCGCTTCGCGCCGCAGCGTCTCCATCGCCGCCGCGTGTTCGAGCGGCGCGGGACGATACGCGCGATGCGACGTCAGCGCGTCGTACGCGTCGACGATCGAGAGCAGACGAACTTCATACGGAATGTCGTCGCCGCGCAGTCCGTCGGGATAACCGCGTCCGTCGTAGCGCTCGTGATGATGGCGAATCATCCGGAGCACCGCGTTCAGCGTCACCAGCGGCCGCACCATCTCTTCGCCAATCACCGGATGATCGATGACGCGCAGGAACTCATCGCGAGTGAGCGGTCCCTGTTTGTTGAGCAGCGCTTCCGGCACCGCGATCTTGCCGATGTCGTGCAGCAGTCCGGCG
>Ga0070701_10000273_pt1 | contig 16814 bp, 13 predicted proteins | sample KBSK5102metaG_FD_65451 | JGI IMG/M metagenome (GOLD analysis project Ga0070701, IMG submission 65451) | Corn, switchgrass and miscanthus rhizosphere microbial communities from Kellogg Biological Station, Michigan, USA - KBS K5-10-2 metaG | ecosystem: Host-associated > Plants > Roots >... | reverse complement strand
AATCGGATCGACGCGCGACTCGTAGTAACGAATGGCCGCACGCGCGACGGCGCGCACCGAAACGTAATTCAACGCTCCGCCGGAGATCGCGCCGACGAGCGGCACGAACTTCAGCAAACGATCGCGCATGAACTGCGCGCCGAGCTTCTCGGCAACGACTCCGCCTTCGAGCGTCGCCGCTTCGACCATCGTCGCGATGCCCTGCTTGCCGATGCCGACGCCCGACGCATACGCGAAGCATGAAAGCGCTTCGCTGAAACGCTCGCGGCTCGACGGCTCGTGTCCGTAGATCGTGGCGATGCCGAGGATGAGGCGGAATTGCTGGAAGACGAGGTAGGCGAGGTCGGCGCCGAGCGTACCGAGTGCGAGCAGGCCGCTCGGCAGTCCGGTCACGGCTCCGGCCGCGGCGCAGCGGATTGCAGTTCGACGGGCGAGCAGATTCGCGTGCTCGTTCGCGGCACTCTCCGGCGCATTCGACTTCATCGCAGCGACGTCGGCGCGCAGCTTGTCCGTGTCGATCTCTTCGAAGAGCGACCGGAACACTTCCTCGAGCACCGAGTCAGCGCGCTGTTTGAGCTGCGTCACTTTGGCCATGGTCGGATTCAGCGGGACCGCGAGCTCCATCGGGGATCAGTCCGCCTTCGTCGCTGCCGTCGTCGAAGAGGATGACGTATCGCTCTTCGTTTCACTCTTCGCTTCTGTTTTTGTCTCTGTCTTCGTTTCTGACTTTGATTCTGACGAGCTCGAGGCCGGCGTCGACGATGACGACGCGTAGTCGGTCTTGTAAAAGCCCGAGCCCTTGAACTGGATCGCCGGCGCGGAGAAAAGCTTCTTCACCGTGCCGCCGCATTTCGGACATTGCGTATGCGGCGGATCCTGAATGCTCTGCAGGATCTCGCTGCGCTCTCCGCACTGGTCACACTTATATTCGTAAAGTGGCATGTGAAACCTTTCGCGGTGTCGACAACACCGCATGGATTCAGGCGATTTCCCGATTTCAGCGCGTTTCTGCAACACCGACAAGCGGCGCGATTTTCGCGCTCGAATTCTCCTCGGCTGCGAATAGCCTGCCGTCCCGGAAATAGACACCGGCCACGGCGCCGTCGGTCTTCCGGTAGTACCACGACTCGAGCTCCGCTTCGCGCCGCTGGCGCTTCACCGTCCATCCCGGAATCGGCTTGCCGAGCACCTTCGCAACTTCGTGCGTCGTCATCCCTTTTTCGAGCGACAGCAGCTTCTCGCGCGAGACGGCGAGATGATCGAGCGAGGCGCGCAGTCCATCCAGTGCGCGTTCGTTGTCGGGATGTTGTGCAAGCACGGCGCGATAGAAACGGATCGCGTCCTGATGGCGTCCAAGCGATGCGAGCTCGCGCGCGAAATCGAGCTGGATGTGCTCGTAGACCTCGCGCGCGCGACCGTGATGCGGATTCCGATTGACGAACGCGGCGAGCGAATCGGCGTACATCTGCTTTTCGCGGGTCGTCGCACTCGGTGCCGCGGCCGCTTTCTTATGGTTGAGGACGTTCAGCCATTCGGCCGAATCATCGGACGAACCGGCACCACATCCGAGCACCAATAACACGAGGACAGAGGCCGCGCGACGCATTGCACGACAAGTTAGCACATGGAGCTATAATCGCGACCGCCTTCGGCAGGCACGTCAAGCTATAGCAGCAGGAGGATTTATGGCCGTGAGGGGCGAGGAAGTCGCGAGCTCGATCGAAGCGCATGTGCGCGAAGCGATCGAGAAGATGGTGAGTGAGATTCGCTCATCCGTCGACGACGTGAGAGTCACGGTCGATTCCCAGCTCAAAGCGGCTCTGCAGAGCGTTCAGGCTGACGTCAATTCGATTACGTTTCTTCCACACATCAACAAATCGATCTCGGAACTGGAACAGAGCATTCTGGCCGACGCGCCGGCTCCGGCCGCGGCGGCTCCGATGGCAGCGGCGTCCGGCGGCGCGAACGCGTCGCAGCTGAAACGTGCGGTGCAGGCGGTCGAGCGCGGGAAAACGCAGGTCGACGTCCTCAACGCGTTTCTCGAGCAGTGCCTCGATTTCGGCTCACGCGCGGCGCTGCTGATCGTCAGAGGTGAAACGTTCAGCGGCTGGAAAGGCGTCGGCTTCTCGGCGCACGGCGGCAACGACGAGATGATCAAGCGCTTCAACGCGGCGCCGGGACTGATCCCGGAGCTGGACCGCGTGATGCGCGAGGAAACGGTCGTCACCTGGGACGGCGACAATCTCTCCACCCGCCTCGGCGTCTCCGGTTCGACGCGCGCGATCCTCGTGCCGATGATGATCAAGGACAAGCTCGCGGCGGCGGTATTCGTCGACGCGGTGGCCGAGGATGCGGGCAAGCTCGATGCGGCGTCGCTGCAGCTGCTCGTCTTCACGACCGGCCTGCTGATCGACACGCTCGCCATTCGCAAGAAAGTTCCGTCGCCCTCTCTCGGTGGCGAGGACGAAGGCGATGCGACGTCGTTCATGGCGCCGCGGCCCGCGGTTCCGGCAGCAGCGCCGCCGCCGGCCGCTCCCGCGCCGGCTCCTCGTCCCTCTGCACCTCCGCCTCCGCCGGCACCCGAAGTTCCGCAGGCGAATGCGACGGTGAACATGTCGTCGGCGCAGATGCGCGAAGTGATGCAGTCGCCGCGGCCGAGCTTCAACATGCCGTCGGCTGACGAGTTCAGCGGCGCGAGCAGCACGCCGCAGTCGGCGAAAGCGACGACTCCGAGTGCGCCGCCTGCGGCCGTACCGACGTCGACATCGCCCGGACTCGGCGGCGGCGAAGATCGGCCGAGCACGCAGTACGTCCCGCCGAGCGGCGTTGCGCGCGGCGGCGCACTGAGCGGCGGCGCACAAAACGAAGAAGCGAAGAAGCACGATGAAGCGCGGCGTTTCGCGCGCCTGCTCGTGTCGGAGATCAAGCTCTACAACGAGCCGAAGGTCGATGCGGGCCGCAAAAATCGCGATCTGTACGAGCGGCTCAAGGAAGACATCGACCGCAGCCGGCAGATGTACGACGAGCGGATCCCTGAGGATGTGCGGAAGTCGTCGAATTACTTCTACGACGAGCTCGTCCGGATTCTGGCGGACGGCCACGCGGAGTCGCTCGGACTGTAATTCGCGCCGCGGCGTGACTTTCGCAGAAGAGCGGGCCGATGCGCCTTCGCCGTAAAAGCATCGTTGTCTCCGTTCTGATTCTCGTCGCGCTCGGTCTGGTCATCGCCGGCGGCTATTTCTTCACGCATCGCGAAACGCCGGCGGAGCGCGAAACGGCGGCCGCGCGACCGAAGCCGGAGGCGCCGCCCGATCTCGCGAACCTCCGCGCGCAGTTCATCGCCGGAGTCGACGCCGTCAATCGCCGCGCGGGCGACAACGGCGTGAAGCAGCTCGCCTCGTTCACCTTCAAACAGCGCGCGGTCGAGGAGTACCGGCTCTGGTATCTCGCACGCGCATACGAGCTGGCCGGCAACGCGGACGGTGCGCGCGCAGCGCTCGCGCAGCTGTGGCATCGCGGCCCGAAGATGGCCGCACGCGATGACGCGGGATTGAAGCTCGGCGGTTTGTACGCCGAACGCGCGGACTGGCGTCGCGCTGCGAACGTGTACAGCGACGTCGCAACATCATCCGATCCGAAGAACAGCGCCGCCGCGCGCTGGTCGTACATTGAAGCGCGATTCGCGCAGGGCGACGTCGCGTCGATCCTCTACGCCGCGCGCAACATCGCCATCAAAACTCCAAAGGCCGCAGAAGCGGGACCGGCGGTTGCCGTCGTGCGCGCGGTGACGGGACTCGCACCGAATCAATCGCTCCGCCTGACGACGGATGAACGGCTCGATCGCGCCGTTTCGCTGTTGCGCGATTACGACGCGCAGGACGCGCTCGACGAGCTGACCGCGCTCGAACAGAACGGCCTGCCGGCGGATCTCGTCGCGCCGGTGCGGCTGAACAAAGGGCTCGCGCTCAGCAACCTGCGGCGCTACGAAGATTCGAACCGGCTGCTCGAGCCGCTCGCGTCAGGCGCGTTCCGATTTGCGATTCCGGCGATCTACACGGCGTCGAAGAACTACCGCGCGCTCGCGGCCTCGATCAATCCGACGGTCGTGAAAACGATCACGGAGCGAAAGCAGATCGGCACCGTGAAGGTGCGGCAGGGGAAAGGGAAGAAATCGCGGCTCGTCGCGAAACCGAAGTTCGGCAACGTGAAGCGCAACGTGCAGCTCGTCGACCTCGCGAAGAAGTCGAAGAAAGATACGTACGAGCGGCTGGCCGTCGAACGGCTGAAGGATCTGCTCGCGCTGCCGCTCGCCGATGAAGTGCGCATCGAAGTACTGAACACGCTCATCGCGATTGCGGAGTCGAAGAACCAGGATGACTACGAGCGCGACCTGATCACGAAGCTGGCGAAAGTCGATCCGGGTCAGGAAGCGGGGCTGCAGCGTTTCTGGGACAAAGCGTGGGCCGCATATGCGCGCGGCGATCTCAATGGCGCGCGGCCGCTGTTCAAATTCATCAGCGACACGTATCGCAATCCGAACATCCGCCGCCAGTCGCAGTATTGGTTCGCGCGTGCGGGCGAACGGCTCGGCAACAAAGAGGAAGCGAACGCGATCTACCGTCAGCTGGCGTCCGCGCCGTATGACGACGTTTACGCGATTCACTCTGAGCAGCGCGGTGCGCCGCGGCCGGCGCGCAATACCAATCCGCTGAAGGAACCGCGTCCCGACTGGGGCGAGATCGCGGAGAAGTCGATGCCCGCGGAGCTGCGCCTCGCGTACGAATTGACGGCGCTGTCGGACGCGCGCGACGCGCAGCTCGAGATTCAGAAGAATGCCAATCGGAAGAACCAGCCGTTCGCCGATGCGCTGCTCGCGGAGCTGTTCAGTTCCGCGAACAACCTGCAGATGATGTACGGCGCGCTGCGCCGCGCGTGGCCGACGCTCGCGACGGTCGAGCAGGATTCGGTGCCGCCTCATTTCCTGAAGCTGTACTACCCGATCAAGTACGAGAAACCGATTCGCGAAAATGCGGAGAAGAACGGGCTCGATCCATATCTTGTGATGGCGCTCATTCTTCAGGAGAGCTACTTCAATCCGGGCGCGAAATCAGCGGTCGGCGCGACGGGACTCATGCAGCTGATGCCCGCGACCGGCCGCGAGCTCGCGCAGAAACTGCACACCTCCGCGCGGCTCGAGAATCCGGAGGTGAACGTGAAGCTCGGGAGCTATCACTTCCGGCATCTCGTCGATCTGTTCGACGGTCACACGCAGCTCGCGGTGGCGTCGTACAACGCGGGACAGGGGAACGTGCTGAAGTGGCGAAGAGCCGCGCCGTCGAAACCGATGGACGAGTTCCTCGAATCGATCCCGTTCCCGGAAACGCGGAACTACGTGAAGCGAGTGACGCTGATCGCGAGCACGTATCGGCGGCTGAACTCCTAGCGCCACTCCTGCGCGCCGGTGAAGCGTTCGCGCACGTGCCCTCGTTCGTCGTAGACCAGCGTCGTCGGTAACGCATCCGCGTGATTTGCGCGCGCGAAACTTCCATCGCGATCGAGGAGCACATTCAGCGACAACGAGCGAGCGGACAGGAAGCGATCCACATCAGCGAAGCTCCGGTCGCGCGCGATCGTGATCAGCGGAATCCTCCGCTTCCCCGCGTACGCGACGAGCAGCGGCAACTCGTCGCGGCACGGTACGCACCACGTGGCCCAGAAGTGGACGATCGTTCCGCGCGTCTCCACCGAAACCGCGCGCCCGCTTCGGTCGACAGGACGCGGCGGCGCACCGCAGCCGATCGCCAGCAGCGCGCTAAGGAATGAAGCCGCGAATCGTCCGGACCTTCGCATCTGGGCGGTCGACCTTCACCTCGACCGTGCGGTACTTCGTGTCTTTCTTCGAGCTCTCCGTGTTGTACGACACGAGGTACTGCGAGCGCAGATCTTTTTCGAGCTTGTCGTACGTCTCCTTCAGCTCTTTCACGTTGCCGATGAAGTACGCCACGCCGCCCGTCTCCGCAGCGAGCGTGCGCATCTTCGACGTGCCGGACATGTCGCCGAATCCCATTCCGATGCCGATGAAGTAGATCGGCAGATGCGACGCGCGCACGTACGTCAGCATGTCGTCGTACGTTACGCGCGACGTCGTATCTTCGCCGTCGGTCAGCACGATCAGCGCTTTGCGGCCCTGCAGATTGCGGAAGCGATAGAGGCCGGTGACGATCGCGTCATACAGCGACGTTCCGCCGCCTGCGTCCGGCAAGCCCATCACCTGTTCGCGCAGCGACCCGACGTCGGTCACGAACGGCGCGAGCTGTTTCGCATCGAACGAAAATCCGCCGACGAACGCACGATCGCCCGGCTTCATGATGTCTTTGAAAAATTCGGCGGCCGCTTCCTTCGTCGCCGCCATCCGCTTCTCCATGCTGCCGGAATGATCGACGAGCAGCCCGACCGACAGCGGCAGGTTCGCCGCGTAGTTGAAGCTGCGAATCGTCTGCGCCTTGCCGTCCTCGAGCACCGTGAAGTTCTTCTGCACGAGTCCCGCGATCGGCGCGCCGGCCGCATCGGAAACGGTCACCGGCAGCTCGACGAGATTGACCTCGATTTCTTCCATGTAGCGATCGCCGCTCAGAAAGAGCAGATCGCTCGCTTCGTAACCGGTCGAATCGACGACGGACGCGCGCACGAAATCGACGCCGGCGAGTTTCGCGTCCGCGATGTTCACCGCGTACGGCGGCTGCGTCCATTCGTAAATCTTCTTCGCGCCCGCGAACAGCGCGATCGTCTTCAGCTCGTTGTTCTTCGGGTTCTGCACGCTGATCTTGAAGTGCGAGATGCCGTCGGGAGTGACGGTGCGCGTGATCTTCGCTTCGAGCGGCGTCTCGCGCTCGTTGACGATGAATGCATCGGCATCGACGTAACGACCCGCCGCGTCGTAACCGATGGCGCGCACTTCGACGCGCTTCGGCAGCTTGCCGAGATCGAGCTCCGCGCGGTAGGGCGGCGCGTTGCGCGCCATGATCTTTTTTCCTTCGACCCAGAACTCGACACGCTTCACGGGCGGCTTCACGTCGACGTCGACGACGAAGAGGTTCGGCGCGACGTCGCGGCGCGGCGCGCGAATGCTGACCGCGCCGCTCGTCTCCGGCACGACGCCTTCCGCGATGATCTCTTCCGCGCCGCCGGCATCGGTCGCGACGAAGACCTTGTTCGTCTTCGCGATCGTCGCGGTTTTCGAAACGCGGCCGAGCACGACCGGCGCGTCTTCTTTCAGCGGGATCATGAGCCTCACATCGACTTCGACGTCGCCCGGCTTCACGAGCGCCGATGACGTCACGACGTTCGGCACAGGATCGAGGAGCAGCTGCCGGAAGCGCTTCACGACTTCGCCGTTCTGCGACCAGGAGCCCTGAATTTCCATCGGCGTGCTCGGCGGGAGATCGGATGGAATCGTGAAACGAAATGTCGCGCGCGTGACGACGCCCGCATCGGTGTCGCCGAGCGGCTCGATGGTGATGGTGAGGTTCGCGCGGTTCTCGGCGGCAGGCGCTTTCGTCGCGGATTCGGGAATTTGCGCCGAGGCGACGCTCGCAACGAGCGTCAGCAAGAGGAGGGCGGACTTATAGTCCGCCCACTGCCTCACGAACCCGCGAAGTGGGCGGACTATAAGTCCGCCCTCCTGATCTGGCTTCATCATGTACTCCAGCATGCACGTCGTGCAGTTCGCCGGCTGGTCACGTTCCGGCAAAACAACGCTGATCGTCTCGCTCATTCGCCGCCTCGCCGCGCGCGGCGAACGCATCGCGGCGATCAAGCACACGCATCATCCGCTCGTCGATGAAAATCGCGGCGACACCGCAAAGTTCCTCGACGCCGGCGCAACGCTCGCGATTCTCGCCGGCGACGGCGACGCAATCATCTTCACGCGCGACGCTTCGCATCACATCAGCTACGACTCGCCCGCCGAACTGCCGAACCACTGCGGCGACGTCGATCTCGTCGTCGTCGAAGGCTTCAAACATTTCGACGGCTGGGCACGCTTCGATGTGATCGCAGACGCAGAATAGAATTCGACGCCCATGACCGCCGCTCTCCGATATCGCGCCGTGCTGTTCGATCTGGACGGCACGCTCGTCGATTCATACGCGGCGCTTGCCGAGGCGGTGAATTACGCGCGGCGCGAGCATGGGCTGCATGAGCTGAGCGCCGCGCGCATTCGCGACTTCATCGGCGAAGGACTCGAACGTCTGCTGCAGCGCGCGTTCGATTGCGAAACGGTTCCCACGTCCGTGCGCAACGCATTCGAGCGACGCTACGACGACATCTGCTGCGAAGAATCGAAAGTGCTGGCGGACGTCGAAGCGACGCTGGCCGATCTCGACAAGCTCGGCGTCGCGATGGCAGTCTGCACGAATAAGCCGACGTCGTTCTCGAAAAAAATCCTCGAGTTTCTGCAGCTCGCGCAGTTCTTTCGCGCGATCGTCGGACCCGATCTCGCCGGCGCGCGCAAACCGGAAGCGCAGCACGTCCTTCGCACGATGCAGGCGGCGGACGTTCTCGCCGAAGGCGCGCTGTTCGTCGGCGACATGCCGATCGACGTGCACGCCGCGCGCAACAGCGGCATCGACGTCGCGGTCGTCGCAACCGGCTCGTCATCGCTCGAACAACTGCGCGCGTCGAAGCCGGATCACTATCTCGATCGCTTCTCGGATCTCGTGACGCTCGTGCAGCAGGGGAACGCGTGACGCGCTTTCGCTTCGTCTTCTTCGACGTCGACTCCACCCTCGCCACAATCGAAGGCATCGACATTCTCGGCGCAGGCAACCCGGAAATCGCGCGGCTCACCGAGGCGGCGATGAATGGTGAGATTGCGCTGGACGAGGTGTACGGCCGGCGGCTCGAGCTCATTCGTCCGACGCTCGCAGCGGTGGAAAAGCTCGGCGAGCAGTACGTCGCGTCGCTCACTCCCGGTGCTGCGAAAACGGTCGCGGCGCTGCAGGACGCCGGCGTGCAGATTCACATCGTCACCGCCGGAATCGCGCAGGCGATTCTGCCGCTGGCAGCGTCATTGAACGTTCCCGCGCGTGCGGTGCATGCGGTGAAGCTGCGATTCGACTCGAACGGTAATTACGAAGACTTCGACCGCCGCTCGTTTCTGACGAAGAGCGGCGGCAAGGAACTGGTAGTGCGCGACGTGCGCGCGCGTTCGCACGGAAAGGCGGCGCTGGTCGGCGACGGCGTCAGCGATCTCGAAGCGAAACCGGCCGTCGATCTCTTCGTTGGCTTCGGCGGCGTCGCGGTTCGCGAAAAGGTGAAGCAGAATGCGGAGGTCTTTGCGATGACATTCGACGAAGTACTGAGCGCACTGCTATGACCTGCAAATACTTCATCCCCGGCCCGACGTGGGTTCGTCCCGAGCTCCTGCAGGAAATGACGCGGCCGATGATCGGCCATCGCAGCAACGAGTTCAAAGCGCTGTTCCGCGGAATCGCCGCCGATCTGAAGCCGCTGTTCGGCACGCACCAGGACGCCTTCGTCGCGACGTGCAGCGGAACCGCGATTCTCGAAGCGGCGCTCGTGAACTGCGTGCCGCGACGCGTGCTCGTCACGACGTGCGGCGCGTTTTCGGAGCGCTGGCTGAAGATCGCGGAATCGCTCGGCCTCGAGGTCGATCATCTCGATCATCCGTGGGGCGAAGCGGTAGATCCGGAACGGCTCGCCGATCATCTCGCCAGCCGCAAGCACTACGACGCGGTGACGATCACGCACAACGAGACATCGACCGGCGTGACGAACGATCTCGAAACGCTCGCGCGCGTCGTGCGCGAAGAATCGCCGGACACGCTCGTGCTCGTCGACGCGGTTTCATCGCTCGGCGGCATTCCGGTGCGCGTCGACGACTGGGGCCTCGACGTCTGTCTCGCCAGCGTGCAGAAAGGAATCGCGCTGCCGCCCGGCATCACGGTTTTTGCGGTGTCGCACCAGGCGCTCGCGCGCGCGAAGAAGATGCCGTATCGCGGCACGTACTTCGACTTTCTCGATTACAAAAAAAACGCGGACGGCGACAGCGTGCCGACGACGCCGTCGATCCCGCATTTCTACGCACTCGCGAAACAGCTCGACGCGATCATTCGCGGCGAGACACTCGAAGCGCGTTATCGGCGCCACGAAGCGATGCGCGACACGACGATCCGCCGCACGGCCGAAATCGCGAAGCTCGCATCCCATCGCGCGCACGCATCGGCAACGGTCAGCGCGCTGACGCCGGTCGTTCCCGCGGACGCACTCAAAGCGGAAATGAAAAAGCGCGGCTTCACCATCGGCGGCGGTTATGGACAGTGGAAGGATTCGACCTTCCGCATCGGTCACATGGGCGACATCAGCCTGGCCGATCTGGAGACGATGCTCGATGCGCTCGAAGATGCCGCGCGCGAGCTTGCGAAAACAGCATGAGCAAATACCGGGTACTCGTCACCGACACGATCGCCGACTCCGGCCTCGCGATTCTCCGCGCCGCCGATGACGTCGAGCTCGATTACCGCGCCGGACTGAAAGGCGCCGATCTTCTGAAAGCAGTTTCCGAATCGGACGCGCTGATCACGCGCAGCGGCACCGCGGTCACCGACGAACTGGTGAATGCGGGAACGCGGCTGCGCATCGTCGGACGCGCGGGCGTCGGACTCGACAACGTCGACGTCGACGCGTGCACGCGTCGCGGCATCCTCGTCATCAACGCTCCGACGGCGAACATCATGTCGGCGACGGAGCACACGATGGCGATGCTGCTGTCGCTGTGCCGGAACATCCCCGAGGCGCATGCGAGCGTGAAGCGCGGCGAGTGGGTGCGCTCGAAATTCATGGGCGTCGAGCTGAACGGCAAGACGCTCGGCATCATCGGACTCGGCCGCATCGGCACGCGTCTCACGGTTCGCGCGAAAGCGTTCGGCATGCGCGTCATTGCGTACGACCCGTACATCTCGCGCACGGTCGGCGAGAAGGTCGGCGCGGAGCTCGTCACGCTCGATGAGCTGCTCGCGCAGGCGGACGTCATCACCGTCCACACCCCGCTCACCGACGAAACGCGCGGCCTCCTCGGCGCCGCCGAAATCGCGAAGATGAAAGACGGCGTGATGGCGCTGAACATCGCGCGCGGCGGAATCTGGGACGAGCAGTCGCTCGCGGATGCGCTGAACAGCGGAAAGATCTCGGGCGCGGCGGTTGACGTGTATGTCGAGGAGCCGCCGGGCAAAGAGCATCCGCTGATGAATGCGAAGAACGTGATTCTCTCGCCGCACATCGGCGCGAACACGATCGAAGCGCAGGATCGCGTGGCGGTGCAGACGTCGGAAATGGTGATCGAAGCGCTGCGCGGCTCGATCTTCGTATCGGCGGTGAATCTGCCGTTCGAAGGCGTGACGGATGCGGACGCGAAGGGACTCGTGAACCTGGCCGAAAAACTCGGCCTCTTCAGCGCGCAGATTCTCGATGGACCGGTCACGAGTGCGACGGTCGAAGCGTGGGGCATCGAAGAGCCGATGCTCAAGATCCTCACGGTCGCCGCGCTGAAAGGCGTGCTGACGCCGCATCTCGCGGAGTCGGTGAACTTCGTGAACGCAGCGCAGCTCGCGGAGCAGCGCGGCATTCACGTCGACGCGACCGCGAACGATCGGCCGCGCGATTACACGAACCTCATCACGTTCCGCGCGAGCTCGAAGAGCGACGAGGTCTGCATCTCGGGCACGCTCTTCTCCGAACATCAGCAGCGCGTCGTGTCGGTGAACAACTTCCGCGTCGAGTTCAAACCGGAGGATTACCTGCTGTACATCATCAACAAGGATGTGCCGGGTGTCGTCGGCAAAGTCGGCACGGTGCTCGGCGATCACGAGATCAACATCGCGGAGTACAACCTCGCGCGCACGACGAGCGGCGGAAAAGCGCTCGCGATCATCACGGTCGATTCTGTGCTCGGCGAGAAGGCGATGACGGCGCTGCGGTCGATCAATGCGGTGGAGGAAGTGACGCTCGTCAAACTCTGAGCGGGCGCGTCACCGTACAATCAACTCGATGCAGTATCGCGAGCTCGGAAAAACCGGAATCCGCGTCAGCGTGATCGGCTTCGGCGCTTGGGCAATCGGCGGCGCGACAGGCGCTTCCGGCGCGCCTCTCGGCTGGGGAAAAACATCTGATGATGAATCGCTCGCCGCGATTCGCCGCGCGCGCGACCTCGGCGTCAACTTCTTCGACACCGCCGACAGCTACGGCTTCGGCCGCAGCGAATCACTCCTCGGCATCGTCCTCTCGCGCAAACGGCAGGACGTCGTCATCGCGACAAAAGTCGGCAACATGCGGTCGGCGACCGGCGAGCTGCGCAAGGACTTCACGAAGCAGCACATCTTTCACGCCGTCGACGGTTCGCTGAAGCGGCTGCGCACCGACTACATCGACATCTATCAGATGCACAACCCGACGGTGCCGGACCTCGCGCGCGAAGAAATTCAGGAAGCGATGGAGATGCTGCAGGACGCGGGTAAAGTGCGCTTCTGGGGCGTGTCCGTTTCAACTCCCGAAGAGGGAATCGAGATCATCAACCACGGTTGGGGTCACACGCTGCAGGTGCTCTACAACATCCTCAATCAGGCGCCGGCGAAAGAGCTGTTTCCGCTCGCGCGGCAGCGCGGCTACGGCATCATCACGCGCGTTCCGCTCGCATCGGGATTGCTGACCGGCAAGTTCCGCAGCGATACGACGTTTCCGTCCGACGACGTGCGCCAGAACTTCCTCACGCCGCGACGACTCGACGAAGCCGTCGCGCGGATCGATACCGTGAAGTCGATCGTCGGCGCGAGCAGCAGTTCGCGAGTGCTGACCGACGCCGCGCTGAAATTCGCGATTGCCGATGATGCGATTGCTACGACGATTCCGGGCGCGCGCAACGTGCATCAGGTCGAGATCAACGCAGCCGCCGGCGAAGGTGAGCTGCCGGCCGAAGTGCTGGAGAAGTTGCGGACGCGGCTCGGCGATTACAACTTCTACCAGCGCCACTCGATTCGGATCTGATGAGCGTCATCAGGCCGGCGGGATGAGAACCGGCCCGCGAATGGTTTTCCGTTCGTAATGCCCTCTCGTACCATCACCATTCGCGGCGCGCGCACGCATAACCTGAAGAACGTAACGGTCGAGATTCCGCAGCGGCAGCTGACGGTATTGACCGGTCCGTCGGGCTCGGGGAAGTCGTCGCTGGCCTTCAATACGCTGTATGCCGAGGGGCAGCGGCGGTTCGTGGAGTCGATGTCGACGTATGTGCGCCAGTTCCTCGAGCGCATCGATCGCCCGGACGTCGACGAGATCGACGGCATCCTTCCCGCCATCGCCATCGAACAGAAGAACTCGGTGAAGAACGCGCGGTCAACGGTCGCGACCGCTACCGAGCTCGCCGATCATCTGCGGCTGTTCATGACTTACTCGGGCGAGACGTGGTGTCCCGATTGCGGCGTGCGGGTCCGTAAAGAATCGCCGGAGTCGATCACGGCGCAGATCGCGGAGGAGCTCGGCGGGAAACGCGTCGTCATCCTCGCGCCGATTTTCTTCGAAGCCGAAAACCGCATCGAAGTGCTGAAGCAGCTGATGCAGGCCGGCTACTTCCGCGCGTGGATCAACGGCGAAGTCTGCGATCTGAAAGAGAAAGACACGACCGGCTTCACGTCGCTCGAGATCGTCATCACGCGCATCAAAGTCGATCCCGAGCGGACGACGCAGATCACGGAAGCGCTCGAGCAGGCCTTCGAGATTTCGAAAGGAAACGTGAACGTGCTCGAAGACTCGCCGGAGGGATGGCTGAGCCATCGCTTCACGTCGCGCTTCGCGTGCAACAAATGCGGAACGGAGTTCGTCGAGCCGACGCCGCATCTCTTTTCGTTCAACTCGCCGCTCGGCGCATGCACGAGCTGCCAAGGTTACGGACGAATCATCGGCATCGACACCGAGAAGGTCATCCCGAATCGCACGCTGCGACTCGATGAAATGCCGATCGCGCCGTGGAACTCCGCGGGCTACGAAGACTGCTACGACGATCTCCGCAAAGCGGCCGACAAGTACAAGATCCGGATGAACGTGCCGATCAGCGAGCTGACGCCGGCGGAGTACGACCTGCTGTGGAACGGGCGCTCGAAGTGGTACGGCGTCAAAGGCTTTTTCGAGTGGCTCGAAACGAAAAAGTACAAGATCCACGTGCGGGTGAAGCTCGCGAAATACCGTAGCTACGAGCCGTGCCCGCAGTGTCATGGATCGCGACTGAAGACCGCCGCGAGCAACGTGAAGTTTCGCGATCTCGCAATCGGCGATCTCTTCGCGATGAACGTGAAAACCGCGCGGCGATTCTGGGAGTACCTCGCGCTTTCGAAACAGGAAGAGAAAACGGCCGGACATCTGCGGCGCGAGATCGTCAACAGGTTGACCTATCTCGATGAGGTCGGACTTTCATACCTGACGCTCGATCGTCAGACGCGCACGCTGAGCGGCGGCGAATCGCAGCGCATCAACCTGGCTGCGGCACTTGGTTCGTCGCTGACGGAGACGATGTATGTGATCGACGAGCCGACGGTCGGACTGCACGCGCGCGACAGCGAGCGGCTGCTCGCCGTGCTGCGGCGATTGAAGAATGCAGGAAACACGGTGATCGTCGTCGAACACGATCCGACGATCATCGCCGGCGCCGATCAGACCATCGAGATCGGACCGGGCGCGGGCGAGTTCGGCGGAAACATTCTGTACGTCGGTCCGCCGCGACCTGCGATCGTTCCGCCGCCGGCACCGTCCGTCGATACGCGCGACGACAAGCGCGTCATTCGCATTCGCGGCGCGCGCGAGCACAACCTGAAAGGCGTCGACGTCGACATCCCGCTCGGGAAGCTCGTCGCGGTGACCGGCGTCTCCGGCTCCGGCAAATCGACGCTCATCCGCAACTGTCTCTTCAATCGCTATCAGCGCGACATCCGCGGCGTGGCCGGACTCGAAACGGGCAAAGTCGATTCGCTCGAAGGGACCGATCTCGTTTACGACATGGAGTTCGTCGATCAGTCGCCGATCGGCCGCTCGTCGCGTTCGAATCCCGCGACGTACACCAAAGCGTGGGACGAGATCCGCAAGCTGATGTCCGAGACAACCGCGGCGAAGCTGAACAACGTCACCGCCGGCATGTTCTCGTTCAACACGACGGGCGGACGCTGCGACACGTGCGAAGGCGCCGGCACGGTGAAGATCGACATGCAGTTCCTCGCCGACGTGGAAGTGGTCTGCGAAAAGTGCAACGGCCGCCGCTTCAACGAGCAGGTGATGAAGGTCCGCTACAAAGGCGCGGACGTGAACGACATTCTTCGGCTCACCGTCGACGAAGCGATGAAGTTCTTCGCGGACAAACGCCCCATCCTCAAGAAACTCTACGCACTCCGCTCCGTCGGCCTCGGCTACCTCCGCCTCGGCCAGTCGACCGATTCACTTTCCGGCGGTGAAGCGCAGCGACTGAAGCTCGCGTCGTTCCTCGCGGAGAACAGTGCGAAGACCGAAGCGGGACGGCTGTTTCTGTTCGATGAGCCGACGACCGGCCTGCACTGGACGGACGTCGAACAACTGCTGAAGACGTTTCGCGAGCTCATCGATCGCGGCAATTCGGTCGTCGTCATTGAACACAACATTCAATTGATTGAAGCAGCCGATCACATCATCGACCTCGGACCCGAAGGCGGCGACGGCGGCGGCGAGCTGATTGCGACCGGAACGCCGGCGGAAGTCGCGGCGAATCCGCGCTCGATCACGGGACGCTATCTGACGGGTGCCGTGGCGCGTGACGCGGTGGCGTAACGCGCTCTCCAAAAGCGAACCCGAATGTGGGTTCTTTTCCGCCGCGAAGCCGGTGACGGACGCTTGCGAGTCACGCAGCGGCTCGGAGCCGCTAGAATGGCGCACCCGCTGCATGCTCGAGAGGCGGCTTCAGCAGCACGCGCGGTCATCTGCATTCGCGAGGAGAACTGCATGAGTGTCACCGAAATGGAGTATCCCGACCGGGTTGGGACAGCGCCCGACGGCCCCACGGCCGTGCCGTTCGAGCCGTACATTCCGGCCGAACGAAACATCCGCGAGCTGACGTTCCTGCCGGTCCTGGTCGGCACGATTCTCGGCATGGTGTTCGGCGCGTCGTCGCTGTACCTCGTGCTGAAAGTCGGTCTCACGGTCAGCGCGTCGATTCCGGTCGCGGTCATCTCGATCACGCTCTTCCGATTGCTGTCGAAGTTCGGACTGCGCGACGCGACGATCCTCGAGAACAACATCGTGCAGACGGCGGGCTCCGCCGGCGAATCGATCGCGTTCGGTGTCGGCGTCACGATGCCCGCGATCATGATCCTCGGCTTCGAGCTCGAGATCACACGCGTGATGCTCGTCGCTATTCTCGGCGGACTGCTCGGAATCCTGATGATGATTCCGCTGCGTCGCGCGCTCATCGTGCAGCAGCACGGACTGCTGAAGTATCCGGAAGGCACTGCGTGCGCCGAGGTGCTGAAGGCGGGGGCGTCGGAAGAATCGATTGCGAATGCGTCGGAGAGCGCGAAAGAAGAGATGGCCGCGCTCGGCGGTCAGACCACTTCCGCGAAAACGATCTTCACCGGCTTCGGCATCGGTCTGCTCTACAAAGCATTCAACGTCGCGTTCCGCGGATGGAAAGACACGCCGGAGAAAGTGTTCGGCGCTCCGTTCGCGGCAGGATCCGTCGCCGCCGAGATCTCGCCGGAATTGCTCGGCGTCGGCTACATCATCGGACC
>Ga0070701_10000269_pt1 | contig 16962 bp, 18 predicted proteins | sample KBSK5102metaG_FD_65451 | JGI IMG/M metagenome (GOLD analysis project Ga0070701, IMG submission 65451) | Corn, switchgrass and miscanthus rhizosphere microbial communities from Kellogg Biological Station, Michigan, USA - KBS K5-10-2 metaG | ecosystem: Host-associated > Plants > Roots >... | reverse complement strand
GTCCCGCCCCGCCCGAGTGGGCGGGCTGGAAGCCCGCCCTCCCAGCCACCCGCCCGCAATCGCGAGCAGCGCGAGCTCCACCATCCACCGCGCGTGCGGCGTGCGGTCGAGCGCGGTCATCACGATGAGCGCGATCGCGAAAAAGTCCGACGCCACCGAAAGAATCGTCGTCGTCAGCGCATCGCGGCGCAGCCGGAACGCGATCACGCCGGCGACGCACGCGGCGATCGCGGCCGGCAGCAGATCGCCGGTCCCGATCGCGAGTCCCGTCAGCGTCACCACGGTGAAGACGGCTGCGATTCGCGGCGCCATGAACACCGCCACGAGCACGGTCAGCGCACACGCGACGAACGCGGGCAGTGCATGAAAACGCGTCGTCGCTTCCCAAATCAAACCGCCCGCGATCAGCGCGCCGACCGCCGCCTCGAACCGCAGCAGCACCATCGCGTACACGAACGCTAGCAGCATCCCGGCGCGCTCCGGCAACACGTGGAGTTCCGTCAGCGCGCGCAGCAAATACGCGCCGCCGATGAACAACACGCCGCGCGCAACGCGCGTGAAATCGAAGAGCGAAGGCTCGCTCTGAACGACAGGCGCGGCGTCTACGTGCCGCGGGAAATGCTGCTCCAGCGCCGCCAAACGCTCCTCGAGCCGAGCCACGCGCAATGCGAGCGAGTCGTCTTCCGTGTTTGCCATGAATCACCGAAGCACGTGCGCACGGCCGCGCCCGGTATCGGCCATCACCGATGACCGTGCGGATGCTCACGACTCCGCAACGCATCACCAACTTACGTTCGTGCCATGCAATCAGAAGCTGTCCCGCGGCGCCGGTTCATCAACTGGTTTCTCGGCACGTCGGTCGGCGCAGTCGTCGCCGCCGTCGTCTATCCGATCGCTCGCTACGTCAGCCCGCCGCGCATCCCCGAGCCGAGCACGGCGCAGATTGAAGCCGGCGACACTTCCGATCCTGCCTTCAACGAGAAGGGATTCAAGATCGTTCGCTTCGGCGCCGATCCGGTGATCGTCGTGAAAGCCGCGGAGAACGATTTCCGCGCGATGTCCGCGACGTGCACGCACCTCGACTGCATCGTCGGCTATCAAAAAGACAAATCACGCATCTGGTGCAACTGTCACGGCGGCGCATACGACCTGACCGGCCGCAACGTCGGCGGTCCGCCCCCGCGTCCGCTCACGCCGTTCAAAGTCGATCTCGTCGCGAAGAACGGCAAGCCCTCGACGATCGTCGTGACGAAGGTGTGATGTGAATCCGCCCGAACGCCGCAGCGTTGCCGCGTGGCTCGACGACCGCATCGGCCTGTCGCTGCTGCGCGATTTCCTCTCGCACAAGACGGTCCCGATGCACCGCTTCACCGTCTTCTACTACCTCGGCGGCATGACGCTGTTCTTCTTCCTCGTGCAGGTCTGCACCGGCGTCCTGCTGATGCTCTATTACCGGCCGGGCGCCGACGAAGCGTTCGAATCGATCGAGTTCCTGATGACGACGGTGCCGTTCGGCTGGCTCGTGCGATCGGTGCACGCGTGGTCCGCGAATCTGCTCGTCTTCTTCGCGATCCTCCACCTCGTCAGCGTCTACTTTCTGAAATCGTATCGGCCGCCGCGCGAACTCACGTGGGTCAGCGGCGCGCTGCTGCTTTTCCTGATGCTCGGCTTTGGCTTCTCCGGTTACCTGCTGCCGTGGAACCAGCTCTCATTCTTCGCGACGCGCGTCGGCACCGACATCGCCGGCGTCGTTCCCGGCCTCGGCGAATGGACGCTGCGCTTTCTGCGCGGCGGCGATCGCGTCACCGGCGCGACGCTCTCCCGCTTTTACGGATGGCACGTCGCAATCCTTCCCGCGATCACGGTCGCGCTGCTCGCCATTCATCTGCTGTTGGTTCAGGTGAAAGGAATGAGCGTTCCCGCCGCGGCGGAAGAAGAAGCGACGCGCAGACCTGCGATGAAGTTCTTCCCGCACTTCGCGCTCCGCGATCTCTCCGGCTGGGTCTTCGCGCTCGGCGTCCTCGCAGCGCTCGCGGCAACGCTGCCGTGGGAGCTCGGCGAAAAAGCAGACGCGTTCGCGCCCGCATACGCCGACATCCGCCCCGAGTGGTACTACGTCTTCATGTTCCAGACGCTCAAGCTCGTTCCGGGCGGCGAGGTCCGGGGCATCGAATACGAAGCAATCCCGATCCTCCTCTTCAGCCTCGGCGGACTGCTGCTCGTGCTCGTGCCGTTCCTCGATCGCAACGCTGCGCGCGACGGCCGCAGCCGCGGCTGGACGATCGCCGGCATCGTCGCGCTGATCTTCGTCGTCGTGATGACGTGCTACGGCTACGCGTCGATGCTGCCGCTGTACATCGTGTTCTTAACCGCGCTGCTCCTGGCACTCTTTGCGTGGATCACACGGTCACCGGAGGCGCAATGAACAAAGCGCTCGGATTCGCCGCGCTGACTCTGCTCCTCGCCACGGTGACGTTCGCGGCGCAGCCGCCGACGTCGTGCACGAACTGCCATTCGAGCTCGCTCTTCACGCCGCAGCAGCGCGCGAAAGTGCAGTCGCTGCACAACGACGTGCATTACGACGCCGGTCTTTCGTGTCACAACTGCCACGGCGGCAATCCCGATGTGAACGCCGACAAAGCGCACGCGATGGATGCGAAGTTCGCGGCGAATCCGTTCGTTGGACGTCCGACGCGCGCGCAGATTCCGGACTTCTGCGGCAAGTGCCACGCGTCCGCGGAAGTGATGAAGAAGTTCAATCCCGCCGCGCGCGTCGACATCGTGCAGGAGTACCGCACGAGCGTGCACGGACAGAAGCTCGCGCAGGGCGACACGAACGTCGCGACGTGCATCGACTGTCATTCCGTGCACGGCATTCGCGCGAAGACGAGTCCGGATTCGCCCGTCTATCCGACGCACGTCGCGGAGACGTGCAGCCGCTGTCACTCCGACGCGACGAAGATGGCGTCGTATCAGATCCCGACGGATCAGTTCGCGCGGTGGCGCGTGAGCGTGCATGCGAAAGCGATGTTCGAGAAGAACGATCTCACCGCGCCGACGTGTAACGATTGTCACGGCAATCACGGCGCGACTCCGCCCGGCGTCGAGAGCGTCAGCTTCGTTTGCGGCACGTGCCACGGACGCGAAGCGGAGCTGTTCCGCAAGAGTCCGAAGATGGCCGGCTGGACGAATCACAACGAGCTGCTCGCGTCCGGCGCGAAATGCGCCGACTGTCACGCCGACGACGCGCGCGCGAAAGTGACGCTCGCGAAGTTCGGCGAGTGCATCACCTGTCACGAAAATCACGCCGTCGTCCGGCCGAGCGTCGCAATGATCGGATCGCTGCCCGACGTGCCGTGCGCGTTCTGTCATGAAGGCACCGGCACGCTCGCCGCGCTCGTCGCCGAACCGGAAAAGAAAGCGAGCAATTATCGAACGATGCGCGATGCGCTGGTCGCATCCGCGAACGCGCAGCACCTCACCGGCGACGCGCGCTTCGACTGGCTCGTCGATCGCGCGCAGCAGCTGCCGACGCATCGCGATCGCGGCAAGCTGCGTCCCGAATTCGCCAGGCTCTTCGAGAAGTTCCGCATCGGCAAGACGCACTACAGCTACACCGACGCGCACGGAAAAACGGTTTCGGTGGCGATTCGCCGCTGCAACGATTGCCACGTCGACGACGCGGGCGCGGGTCGCATCAACGCGAAGGCGTATCTCGCGTCGACGCGCAATCTCACCGGCATGATCGGACGAGCGGAAAGGATTCAGCTCGCCGCGCACCGCGGCGGAGTCGAAACACGTCAGGCAAAGACGGAGCTCGACAGCGCCGTCGACAATCAGATCGAGCTGCAGACGCTCGTGCATTCGTTCGATGGTGCGGAGGTCGTGAAGAAGGAGAAGGAAGGGCTGACGCACGCGAAGTCGGCGCTGCTCGGCGCGCAGGAATCATTCGAGGAGCTCGCGTTCCGGCGACGCGGGTTGTTCGCCGCGCTCGCGGTGATCGTGGCGGTGCTGATCGCGCTGGCGATGAAGATCAGGACGCTGTAGCGCGCGTATCATCGCCCGCATGGGCGCGCGCTTCGTCGAGCTCCTGCGCCTCACGGCACTCATCGTCCTCTCCTGGATCGCGGCCGCACTTTTTTTCGCGACGCAGAACCATCTCGTCGAGTCAGTGCGCAATCGCCCCGACGATCTCGAGCGGCAGATTCTCGAGATGCTCGTCGTCGCCACCGCGGCCGCGATCCTCACGCCGTTCCTGCTTTACGTCGCCGAGCACTTCCCGCTTCGCCGTCCGGTCAGCAAACGAAATCTCGCCGTCACCATCGCCGCGGTCGTCGCGTTCGCGATTCTGCGCAGCGCGATGGACTTGGCGTTCGCGCGGCTGATGTACGACGACCTCACGCTCGACATCTACCGCGCCGTTTTCCTCGCCGTCTTCCACGTCCACATCCTGCTCGGCGGACTCGTCATCGTCATCGCGACGCTCGCGGCGCTTCGCCGCGAGCTCGCGCAACGCCAGCAGCGCGAAGCGCGTGCCGAAAGTGCGCTCGCGCAGGTCACGCTCCATCAGCTGCGCGCCGATCTTCATCCGCACTTTCTCTTCAACACGCTGAACGCCGTCGCCGCGCTGCTGCACAGCGATCCGCCCGCGGCCGAGCGCACGATTTCTTCACTCTCCGAATTGCTGCGCCGCTCGTTCAGCGTCACCGAACGCGTCGAGATTCCGCTCGGCGAAGAGCTGGAGTTCCTGGAGCGATATCTCGAGCTGCAGAAAACACGATTCGGCGAACGACTGTCGACGCGCATTCAAGTCGACGACGATGAACTGCTGCGCGCAGCCGTGCCGCCGATGCTGCTCCAGCCGCTCGTTGAGAACGCGATTCTGCACGGCGTCACGAAGCGCGCCGCCGGCGGCATCGTCGAAGTGCACGTGCGCGCGACCGGCGATCGGATGCACATCGAAGTGCGCGACGACGGTCCCGGCACCGACGCATCGACCATATTCGAGCGCGGCAACATCGGCATCCGCAATACCGCGGCTCGGCTCGCGTCTCTCTATCGAGAACGCCAGTCGCTGACGTTCCGCAACGAAGGAAGTTGGTTCGTCGCCGCCGTCGACATCCCGCTCGCGTGGACCGCAGCGGAAAGAATCGCCTCATGACCGCCGCTCACTTCCGCCGCCTCGTCCGCATCGCCCTCGGCTACGTCGGACTGTGGCTGATCGTCGCGGTTTTCAGCACGAGCGAATTTCTGCGCCGCGTCATGGCCGCGTACAACGAGGCGCCGCCGCTCATCGACGTGCTCCAGTTCCAGATCGTCTCGGCGCTCAACTGGGCGATGCTGACGCCGATCGTCGTCGCCATCGCCGAGCGCCTGCCGCTGCGCGGACCGCACGCGCTGCGCAACACCACGTTCTTCGTCGCGTTCGTACCGGTGGTTGCCACGCTGCGCGCGATCTGGGGCGCGATCGTGATGAACCTCGTCGAAGACGGCTACATCCAGCCCGCATTCATCCGCCTGTCGATCGGGATTCGCTTCCACCACTACATGTTCGTGCTCATCGTCATCATCACGGTGACGAATGTTCTCGTCGCGCAGGCCGAGGAGGTGGAGCGGGAGCGGAGGACGATCGTGCTGGAGACGGCGGTGACGACCGCGGAGATCGAAGACATGCGCGCGCGGCTGCAGCCGCAGTTTCTGTTCGCGTCGCTCGACGCCATCGCGGCGCGCATTCGCACGGCGCCGGCGGAAGCCGATCGGATGATCGTCTCGCTGTCGTATCTGTTGCGGCAAAGTCTCGATTTCGGGCAGCGCGACGACATCGCGTTGTCCGACGAGCTCGCGTTCATCGAGCGCTATCTGACGATTCAGCGACTGCGATTCGACGGCGCGCTCACGACGCGCGTCGAAGTCGACGACGACGTGCTCGACGCGCGCGTGCAGCCGTTCCTCCTGCAACCACTCGTCGATGACGCCGTAACGTCAGGCAGCGGCGCGATCGAGATTTACGCGCGAGCGAACGGCTCGAGGCTGCGGCTCGAAGTGCAGGGCGCGAAAACGGTCGCGCTCGAAGTGCCGCTGGTGCTGCCGGAGGCGGAGGTGAAGCAATGCGCGTCCTGATTGCCGATGACGAGCCGCTGGCGCGCTCGCGGATTCGCCATCTGCTCGCGCCGCATGACGACGTCACGATCGCGGGCGAGTGCGGCAGCATTTCCGATCTGCACGCGCTCGTCGCGCATGAACGGCCGGACGTCGCGCTGCTCGACATCGAGATGTCCGGCGAGAACGCCCTGCGTGCTCTCGATGACGTGCCGCTCGAGCTGCGGCCGGCCGTGATCTTCACGACCGCGCACGGCGAATTCGCGGTCGACGCGTTCAATCTCGAAGCGGTCGATTACCTCGTGAAGCCATTCGATCAGGAACGATTCGATCGCGCGCTCGAACGCGTGCGTCGGCAGCTCGGACGTCCGCCCGCGCCGCGCGTGACGAATGCAAAACGTCGCGAGCGCTTCGCCGTGAAACGCCGCGGCGAGATCATCTTTCTGCGCACCGACGAGATCGACTGGATTCAGGCCGAAGCGAATTACTCGCGCGTGCACACCGGCGAGCTGTCGTACCTGCTGCGCGAATCGATGCAGAGCCTCGACGAGACGCTCGACGCCGACACGTTCATTCGCGTCCATCGCTCGGCGATCATCAACATCGATCGCGTGCAGAAAGTGGTGACGTCGGCGGACGGCGCGTTCTCGATCGTGCTGAAAACGGGAGCCCTCGTGCCGCTCGGCCCGTCCTATCGACCGCGTCTCGAAGAGCTGATCGGACGGAAGTTATGACGATCGATTTACCAGGACCCGCTCGAGCCGCCGCCGCCGAAACGGCCGCCGCCGGCGCTCAGATCGGAGCCGGATGAGCCGCCGCCGACACTGCCGATTGCAGCACCCGCCGCGCTGAAAACGGCAGCGACGACGATCTCGATCGCAGTGTTCGCGATGCCGTTGAAGACCTGCTCCTGCGTCGGCACGCGGAACGTGATCGTCGCCCACATCGCTCTCAGCACGATCGCGACGGCGAGCGCGCACGATGCGAGCAGCACCGTCATGTGCGGCACCGCGACGGCGGGCTGCGTCGCATAAACGGCAATCGCCGCTGCGACCGCGACGATCAGGCCGACTGCAATCGCCGGAATGCGCGGCAGCCGCTTCACGCCGCTCCATGGAAATAGCACGAGCGTGAAGACGATCGCGAGGAACGGTGCGACCGCCCAATCGTGCGCGCCGGTGTTCGTGCGCATCAGCTCCGTGTACGCGACTGCCATCAGAAAGCGCAGCAACATCACGCACGCCGCGCCGGTCGCGAGACCGATGAGGATCATCAGCGTGATGCGCGTCGGTGTCGTGGAAATCGGACGCTGCGCAACCGGCGTTGCGGCGCGCTTCTGCGGTTTGCGCTTCATCGCCGCATCGCGACGATCGCCACGACGCACAACAGCACGCCAAGCATCGCGTCAACAGCCGGCGAGAACAGCGGAACGTCACCCACGACCGCACCCGACGCAATCGTGAACGACGACGTCGAGACGACGAACGGATTCATCGGTCCGGTGAACGTCCACGTCACGTCGTAATGACCGTCCGGCAGCGCGCCGAGATTTACCGGCAGCGTGAACGGCGTCCGCGGATACACGACGCCCGGCAAAATGCCCGAACACTCGCCGATCACGTACGGCGTCACGACGTTCACCTGATTGCCGGTCACCGTCGCGACCGGCGCACCGCTGATCGCGATCGAGCAGTACGTGATCGAGCCGGAGAGCGTGCTGACGACCGAGCCGCCCGAGCCCGGCGTATTCGCCGTCGTCGCGATCACAGGCGACGAATCAGCGAGCAGCGTGCCGGCTACACAAAAGGCCAGCACGACTAAGAGAACTGTTCTCCGCACGCGCGCAGTCTACGCCCCGGGCTGATATGCGCACAGCGGATCGGACGCGAACACGTCGCCCGTCGCCGCCCACGCTCTCGCTCTCGATCCTCCGCACAGATCGCGGAACTCACAGCGTCCGCACTTCCCCTTCAGATTGCTGTTGTCGCGCAGCGAGATGAACAGCTTGCTCGTGCGGTAGATCTCGGACAGCGACTGCTCCTTCACGTTGCCCGCTTTCAGCGGCAGGAATCCGCTCGGGTAAACATCGCCGATGTGCGAAATGAACACGAAGCCCTTCGCTTCATTCACGCCGCGCGGCGCGCGCGAGACGGCATTCGGCTGCGGCTGCACGCCGAGCATCGGACGCTGCACGAAAAGCGTCGACGCATCGATCAGTCCCGTCGCTTCATCCGTCTTCATCGGGATCCCGAACTCTTCCATCCGGCGCTGCAGCATGAACCGGCGATAGTGCATCGCCTCGGTCGTCCGAATCGCGAACGGCACTCGCTTGCTCGTCTCGTGCAGGAATCCGAAGAGCTCCTCGACTTCCTCCGGCGACACGAGATCGGTCATCTTCGCGCGCCCGGTCGGCACGACGAAGAACACGCTCCACATCGAGATGCCGAGGTCTTTGAGGACTTCGACCATCTGCGGGAGATCGTCGATGGTGCGGCGCGTCACGGTCGTATTGACCTGCACCGGAATGTCCTCGCGAGCCGCCGCGCGAATCGCGCGAATGGTCAGATCGAACGAGCCCGGCACGCGGCGGAACTCATCGTGCGCTTTCGCATTCGACGCATCGAGACTCACCGCCATCCGCCCGAGTCCGTGACGCTTCATCTTCGTCACCGCCTCCTCGGTCAGCAGCGGCGTCGCGCTCGGCGTCAGCGATGGCTCGAGTCCGAGCTTGCGCGCATGCTCGATCATCGCGTACGTGTCGTCGCGCTTCAGCGGATCGCCGCCGGTGATGACGAAGACCTTCGGCTGCATCGCCGCGATCTCGTCGATGAGACGGAAGCCTTCATCAGTCGAGAGCTCGTTCCGGCTCCGGCGCGACTGCGCGGCCGCGCGGCAGTGCACGCACGCGAGATCGCACGCGCGCGTGTTTTCCCAGATCACGACGAATGGACTTAGGTTGAAATCGACGCCGTTCATGTCAGCCCCACAGTTCTCGCCCAGTCGCGATACGCGGCCGGCGAAACTTCGGACGGTTTGATCTCCGCGCGTCCGCCCCAGTAGACGTTCGTGTAATTGCAGCCGATGCCGGTGGCGATGAGATGCGCGTCGATGGCCGCTTTGTGCGCGAGCACTTCTTCCTTCGTCTCGCCGTGCGCGACGGCCATGATGTTGACGTCGTTCAACTCGGGACCGGCGTCGCGCCAGTAGCAGTGCGTGAGAATCGCGAAGCGTCCGATCTCGCGTCCGCCTTCGATCTCGCGCCCTTTCGGAACGGCCCAGTGAAAGAGTCCGTTGAAGCTCGCGAGCCGCTCTTCGCCGGCGACCGGCTTCGAATGCTCGAGGAACGTCGAGAAGCGTCCGATCACACCGCGCCGATCGAGATCCTCGGCGATCTCACAAAACGTTTCGGGATCGATTCCCGCCGCGCGTGCGCGACGTTCCCACAGTCCCGGTCCGACTTCATCGACGTCGAGATCGCGCTTCAGTGCGATCAGCACTTCCCAGTCGCGATCCGACAGCTCGACGATCGCCGCCTGCATCGCTTCGGCCGGCTGCGGCGACATCTCGCCCGTCAGCATTCCTTTGCGGCGCATGTGGCCGACGCCGAGGACGAAGGCGCGGAGTGCGGGCATGATGCGGAACTTTTCGGCGCCGATTTGCCGGCGAAGAAATTCGCAGTGTGCTTCGACCGAAAATCCGCTCGGCACTTTCAGCGTCGTCCAGAGCCGCCATTCCGTCGGCCCCGTTTCGCTGTTGCGGATGACAACGTGACCCGAGAACGGATCGCGCGACGCGATGTACGCGAACGCGGCGTCGACGAGCGAGTCGTCGATCTTCCACGCGATGAGCGCGCCCTGCGCGAGGTTCGTCGCGAGCAGCGTCTGGCGCACGCGGCGCACGGTTCCCGCGGCGAGCATCGCGCGAATGCGCTCGACGACGACGTCGATATTGAGGTTCGCGCGCCGCGCGATCTCACCGATCGGCTCGCGCACGAATCCGCGAATGCGATCTTCCGAGACTTCGAGAATCTCGCGGTTCACGGGATCGTACGGCGATACCGGCACCGGCTTCTCGAGCATCACCGCCGTCATAGCGCCACCTCGCGCGCGATCTCCGAGTCGAGGAGGTAACAGCCCGGATCCGACTCCCAGTAATTTCCCGTCGCCGCCTCGGCACGCGCGCGGAAGTTGCCGTTACACATCGGCAGCCATTTGCACGTCGCGCAGCGGCCCTGCAGCAGCTGTTTGCGATTGCGCAGTCCGTCGAGCAGCTCGACGCGCGAGTCGCTCCAGATCTCCGAGAACTTGCGTTCGCGAATCGAGCCGAGCGTGTGATTCGACGTGAACTGATCGGGATGCACGAAGCCGAAGCTGTCGATGCAGCCGATGGCGATGCCGGAGCGATTGCCGCCGTTGTTGCGGATGAGCGAGAGCGCCGCGTCGGCACGCTGCTCGTCGTGTTCTTTCAGCCAGAGATAGACGTACGGCGCGTCGGCGTGATTGTCGACGGTCATCACTTCGATCGCGCGGCCTTCCGCGTTCCACTTCTCGACCTGCGCGATCAGCTTGTTCATCAGCGCGCGTTTTTCCGCGACCTCGAGATCGATGCCGGAGAGGTACGAGCCGCGGCCGGAGTAGACGAGGTGATAGAGGCAGAGGCGGCCGATGCCTTCGTCCTCGACGAGCTTGAAGACGCTGTCGATTTCGCCGAGGTTGTCTTTGGTGACGGTGAAACGGACCCCGACGCGAATGCCGGCGTCGCGGCAGTGGCGAATGCCGCGGATCGCATCGCGGAACGCGCCTTCGCGGCCGCGGAACATGTCGTGGCGGCCTTCCGCGCCGTCGACGCTGATGCCGACATACGCGACGCCCATCTTCGCGATGCGCTCTGCTTTCTTCTGATCGATGAGCGTGCCGTTCGTCGAGAAGGTGACGCGGATGCCGAGCGACATCGCGTATTCGGCGAGGTCGAGGATGTCGGGCCGCACGAGCGGCTCGCCACCGGAGACCAACAGCGCCGGACAGTTGATGCTCGCGAGATCGCGAATCATCGCCTTTGCTTCTTCGGTCGTGAGCTCGCCGTTGAAGCGCCGCGGCTCCGCATCCGCGTAGCAGTGGACGCATTCGAGATTGCAGGTTTTGGTCGCATTCCAGACGACGACGGGACCCCAGCCCTGCCGCGTTCCGGCCGTCTGCGCAGACGACTGCGAGTCATACCGGAGGCGATCGCCGAAGTAAGAGGGACCGCCGAGAAGTTTCGTTACGCTGATCATCAGATCCTCCGCATGGGCATCATCGGCCGGCACCAAACAGCCAGCCGTGACGCGACGAACCCGAGCATGTGACGAACGACACACGTCGATAAGCGGCGCGCGCCGCACGCTCCGGCGCATGAAACGAAGCTGCACGTTCGCACTCGCCGTTCTGCTGCTGACGACTCCCGCGCGCGACGCGTGGATCAAAGCGAAATGCGCGCTGTGTCACGGGACGGACGGCGCAAGCCGGACCGATTACGGGAAGAAAACGAAGGCGCCGGATCTGCGTGGGGCTGCGATTCAAAAGCAGACCGATGAAGCGCTCGCCGCGAAGATCGCCGCGGGTCACGAGAAGATGCCGGCGTTTAAGAAGCAGGTGGATGAGCAGCGCGTGAAGCTGCTGGTGAGCTACATACGTTCGCTGAAGTAGCGCCGCGAACACATCCTTCTCCCTCCGGGAGAAGGTGCCCGGAGGGCGGATGAGGGGCCACGCAAACGAATACGCCCGGCCCCTCACCCGGCGCTTCGCGCCACCCTCTCCCGGTGGGAGAGGGATGAAAGGTCAGATGCCCAAGCTCATCATCGCGGCGCCGACCGCGGCGATCAGCGCTCCCGCGGCCGCGTGTCCAAACCGATCGACCCACGCCGCGCGAAACACACGTGCACCCGCGTGCGCGGCCGTCGCCAACACGACCATCGTCGCGATCGTCGCGATCTCGTACGCGATCACCACCGCGATCACCGCGCTCCATCCGGCGCCGGCCGCGGCGACGATCATCGGCACCACAGCAACGCACGGATCTGCGCAGAAGAGCAGGAACAGCGACCACTCGGTCACTCCGTGATGATGATCGTGCGCGTGCGCATCGCGGCGGAAGCTGCGATGCAAACCCCAAATCATGTAGACCGTCCCGAACGCCATCAGCAGCCAGGTCGCGATGTTTTCGAGATGGCCGCCGATCATCTTCATCGCGCCGAGGCCGATGAAGACGGCGGCGATGCCGAGGAGCGCGGAGACGGTGACGTGGCCGAAGCCGCAGAGGATCGTCGTGCGCGCGGTACGTGCGCCGCTCCAGCCGCGCGCGCGGCCGAGCGCCGCGAACGGCATCCAGTGATCGGGCGCCGCGGTGTGCAGCGCGCCAATCGTCGCGGCGGCGAGCAACAGCGTCAGTGTCACGCCGTCACCTCGACGGTTCGCAGCAGCGCGGCGCGACTTTGGCGCAGCCACTCGAGCCACAGTCCGGTGCCGCCGAGCTCCGGCGCGATGATCGGCATCACGAGCGCTTCCGGCATCACGCGCGCGATCGCGTCGTAGATCGCATTCACGTCGACGCGGAGATGCGGCAGCAGATCCATTTTCGTCAGCAGCACGACGTCGGCTTTGGCAAACATGGTCGGATATTTGAGCGGCTTGTCCTCCCCTTCGGTGATGGAGAGGACGACGACGTTTGCATTCTGCCCGAGGTCGTAGACGGCGGGGCAGACGAGATTGCCGACGTTCTCGATGAAGAAGAAATCGACCTCGCCCGGATCCCACGCGTGCAGCTCGTGATGCACCATCTCCGCGTCGAGATGACACGCCTGCCCGGTCGTGATTGCGCGCGTGCGAATGCCGGCGCGCTGCAGGCGGAGCGCGTCGTTTTCCGTGGCGAGATCGCCGGCGAGCGCAGCGAGTCGCGCGGAGTCGCCGAATGCGCGCGCGGTCGCTTCGAGCAGCGCCGTTTTTCCGGCGCCCGGCGAGCCCATCACGTTGATGGTGAACATGCCGCGCGACGCGAAGTGCGAGCGGTTGTGCGCGGCGACTTTGTCGTTGCGCGAAAGAATGCGCGTCTGCACTTCGACAGGAACGATGTTGACGTCACCGCAGCCGCAGTCCTGACACATCAGGCCACCTCCAGTTCGATTCGTTGCAGGAAAATCTCGTCGCCGGCGGCGAGCCGCGCCGGTTCGTTGCAGAGCGCGCAGCGCAGCGACTTTCCGCGCTCGATCGCTACGCCGCAATTCGGGCACTGCCACAACGCGGCAATCGATTCGATCGTCAGCGACGCGTGCTCGCACAACGTGCCGGCGCGAAAGACTTCGAACGCAGTCGTCAGCAGCCCGCAGTCGACGCCGGCGACTTCACCGATCGCGACTTCGACGCGGTGCACGGCCGCGTTGCGACGATCTCCGACCGCCGCCTCGACCGCGCTAACGAGCGACTGCACGATCGAGTACTCGTGCATCACGAGCCTCCGAATTGCGGCTGCCGTTTCGCGAAGAACGCGTCGATCCCTTCGGCGAAATTGCGTCCGTCGGCAATGCGCGCGAGACAGTCGAGCTCGCGGTCGAGATGAACATCGAGCCGATCCATCCCCGCCGCCTGATTGAGCAGCTCTTTCGCGATGCCGAGCGCTTCGGTCGGACCCGACGCGAGTCGCTGCGCGACCTGCTGCACTTCATCGTCAAACGTTTCGACCGGCCACACGGCGGTTGCGAGTCCGATCTCGACCGCGCGCGCCGCGTCGATGCGCGGATTGAGCAACAGCAGCTCGAACGCGCGACGTAATCCCACGAGTCGCGGCAGCATGAATGTCGAGCTTTCAGCACCCGTCAGTCCGGTCTTCGCGTACGCCCATTCGAAGATCGCGCGTTCCGATGCGAAGACGAGATCGCACGACATCGCGAGTCCGAATCCGCCCGCTGCGGCGATGCCGTCGACTGCTGCGATGAACGGTTTCTGCGCGCGGCGAATCTCGGAGATCGTGCTGTGGATGTATTCGAGAATCGCGCGGAACGCGTCGCCGTACGCGGGCGATGCGGCGCGAATGTCTTTCAGATCGGCGCCGCTGCAGAACACGCCGCCGGCGCCGCGCAGGATCACCGCACGAATCGACGCGTCGCGCGCCATCTGCAATCCCGCTTTGCGCAGCTCGCGCGCGGCCTCGACGTCGAGCGAGTTGAAGCGCTCGCGGCGATCGATCGTAATCGTGCCGACTGCTCCATCGCGATCGACGATGATGTGATTCACGCGACCGCCTCCATAGACAGACGCGCGAGCGCGCTCGCGATGAGCGCCGGCCACGAACTGCGGATCATCCATTCGCGCTGCGCGTACGCGTACGCGCGAACGATGTCGTGCTCGCCGCGCGCGACCGCTTCGTGGACGAACGGCGCGACCGGGAACGATTCGCTGCGCGCGATGACCGGACCGGCGTCGAGCTCCGGCGTCACGATGTGCACGCTGCTCCGCGTTTCGCATTCGCCGGCGACGATGGCGTCGCGCGTGGCGTGCAAACCTGGATAACGCGGACCGCCGCTCGCGTTGCGCAGCGTCAGATCGGCGTCGTGCACATTGATGATGCGGCCGCGGAACGGGCGCAGCAGCGGCTCGGTGATGACGAAGAGATAACCGACGAGCACGACGGTGTCGACGTCGAAACGGCGAAGCATCGCGGCGGTTTCGGCATCGAACGTTTCGCGATCGCAGCCGCGCGGCGGACGCCGTTCGACCACGCAGCGCACGTCCAAATCATCGAGACGCGGCGCGCGATGCGACCAGAGAACGGCGGCGTTCAACATATGCGCGGCAGCGGCTCGCCGTCAGGCTCCGCGAGCAGCCGTCTCCCGAATCCCGTTTCGAGAATGATCGAGCCCGGACGATCGACGACGCAGCTGCCGATGATCGCGGAGCGCGCGCCGAGCGGTTGCGCGCGGAGCAGGTCGAGCACAGCGTCGGCGCGATCGGCGCGGACGCCGAGGATTGCTTTGCCTTCGTTGGCGACGTGAAGCGGGTCGATGCCGAGGAGCTCGCCGACGGAGCGAACGGCGGGAGTGACGGGGACGGTGCGCTCCTGCAGCACGATGCCGACGCCGCTCTTACCGCCCATCTCGTGCAGCGCGCTGGCGACGCCGCCGCGCGTCGGATCCTTCATCGCGGTGATCGCGTCCGGAAACGTTTCGAGCACCGTTGCGATCAGTCCGTTCAGCGGCGCGACGTCGGAGACGAGATCGCTCTCGAAGTCGATGCCGTGACGCGCGGCCATCACCGCGAGACCGTGTTCGCCGATCGAGCCGGTGACGATGATGCGATCGCCGGGACAGAGCGAGTTGTCGCGAATCAACGTGCGCGTCAGCCCAATGCCGCACGTGTTGATGACGATGCCGTCGAGCTCACCGCGGCCCATCACTTTCGTGTCGCCAGTGACGACCGGCGCGTGCGCCTCGCGACATGCGGCCAGCATCGAGCGCTGAATCGCTTCGAGCGATTCGATTGCGAATCCTTCTTCGAGAATCACGCTGCACGTCAGCGCGAGCACGTTCGTCGCGCCCATCATCGCGAGGTCGTTCACGGTGCCGCAGACGGAGATGCGGCCGATGTCGCCGCCCGGAAAAAAGATCGGATGGATGACGTGCGAGTCGGTGGTGATGACGAGCCATTCGTCGCCGATGCGGATCGCCGCGCCGTCGTCCATCGCGCCGACTCCGACGCCGTCGAACGGCAGCGTGGCGAAATCGCGCACGAACAGTTTTTCGATCAGCGTGCGCATCGCTTTTCCGCCGCCGCCCTGCTTCAGCGTGACCGCCGCCGCTGCGCTCATGCCGTCACCTCCAGCTCGGGCACGCCGCCGTACAAATGCCAGATTTTGCACGTGCCTTCATTCGAGACCATGCACGCGCCGATCGGCGTTTCGGGAACGCACTCGCGGTTGAACAGCCTGCAGTCGTTCGGGTTGCGAATGCCGGCCATGATGTCGCCGCAGATGCACTGCCGCGCGAGGCCGGCCGGCGCGTAATCCCAGAGCGATGGCAGATCGATCGTGAACTTCTTTCGCGCGTCGACGTGCGCGAACTCATCGCGCAATCGCAGATTCCCATTGGGCACGTGCGCGATGCCGCGCCACCGTCCGCCGACCGGACGAAACACGCGCCAGAGCAGCTTCTGCGCAGCGACGTTTCCTTCATCCGTGACGCAGCGCGGGAACATGTTGACGACGCGCGGCGTGCGCGCGCGAATCAGCTCCGTGAGCTCGACGAGGCCGGCCATGATGTCGATCGGCTCGAAGCCGGCGATGACGACCGGCACGTTGTGACGCGCGACGAACTCTTCGAAAATCTTCGCGCCGGTGATCGTCGCCGCATGACCGGCGGCGAGGAATCCTTCGATGCGCGACTCCGGCATCTCCGCGACGATGTCCATCACCGGCGGGATGTATTTGTGCGCCGAGAGGACGGAGAAATTCGGCGGCGGATCGTCGAGGATGATCGCCGCGGTTGCGACCGCCGTCGTCTCAAATCCCGTCGCGAAGAGCACGACTTCATCGCTCGTTTTGCGCGCGAGCTCGACGGCCTGACGCGGGCTGTAGATGATCTCGATCTTCGCGCCGCCGGCCTGCGCATCGGCGAGCGAGCGAACGGTGCCCGGCACCTTCAGCATGTCGCCGAACGTGGCGATGCGAACGCCCTGCGCCGCAAGCAAAACTCCTTCATCAACCTCGGGCACGTCAGTCACGCAGACCGGACAACCCGGTCCCATGATCACGTCGAGCGGCTTCGGAAACAGCGAGCGCAGACCGAATTTCGCGATGGCCTGTTCGTGGCTGCCGCAGACGTGCATCACCGCGACCGGC
>Ga0070701_10000267_pt1 | contig 17029 bp, 14 predicted proteins | sample KBSK5102metaG_FD_65451 | JGI IMG/M metagenome (GOLD analysis project Ga0070701, IMG submission 65451) | Corn, switchgrass and miscanthus rhizosphere microbial communities from Kellogg Biological Station, Michigan, USA - KBS K5-10-2 metaG | ecosystem: Host-associated > Plants > Roots >... | reverse complement strand
GCCGTGAAGTTCACCGAACAGGGCTCGGTCGTGCTGCGCGTGTCACAGCAGACCGAGACGCTGACGCATCGCGTCGTGCGGTTCGAGATCGCCGATACCGGCATCGGCATCGCCGACGAAGACCGCTTGCTCCTGTTCGAAAAATTCTCGCAGGTCGAAGCCGGCACCACCCGCACATACCAGGGCGTCGGGCTCGGTCTCGCCACCGCGCGGCAGCTCATCGAAACGATGGGCGGTTTGATCGACGTCGAGAGCACGCCCGGCACCGGCTCGTCGTTCTGGTTCTCGATTCCGCTCGCGAAGCAGGGAACGGACCGGCCGATCGCGTCGTCGGATCTCGAATTTCGCGGACGGCGCGTGCTGCTCATCGACGGCTATGCGACGAGCCGCAAAATCGTGCAGCACTATCTCGACACGACGTGGGAGATGCGCGTCGACCTCGCGGAGAACGCGGCGGAAGCGCTGCAGAAGTTGCGCGATGCGGCGACGTCGGGCGATCCGTATCGCGTGACGGTCTTCGATCGCATGCCGGATGCGGATCCGTTTTCATTTGCGACGCAGGTGCGGCGCGATCCCGTGATTGCCGGCACGCGGCTGGTGCATTTGCTCGCCACGAATGCCGATCCCGATGAAGAGCGTCTTCGCGCCGCCGGCGTGCAGGCGTATCTCGCTAAGCCTGTGGGGCAGGCGGAGCTGTTCGATGCGCTGACGATCGCGCTCGCGCACGAAGCGATTGCGCTGCCTCGTGCCGCGATGCCGGCAATCGCGCCGCCGAACAGTCCGGTGCTGCCGATTCGCGAGGAAGTGCGCGCGACGACGCGCGTGCTGCTCGTCGAGGACAACTTCCTGAATCGGAAGCTGACGATGAGCCAGCTGCAGAAGCTCGGGTATCCCGTCGACACGGTCGCCAACGGAAAAGAAGCGGTGGAAGCGCTCGCCGCGTTCGACTATCCGATCGTGCTGATGGATTGTCAGATGCCGATCATGGACGGCTACGACGCGACGATCGCGATTCGCAAACGAGACGGCGGCAAGCAGCGCCGCATCATCGCGCTGACCGCGAACGCGCTGCAGGGCGAGCGTGAAAAGTGTTACGCGGCCGGGATGGACGACTATCTCTCGAAGCCGACGAATCACGCCGAACTCGAAGTCGCGCTGGCGCGCGCGTTTCAGGCTTAGCCGCCGAGGACCTGGATGAACTCCGGGTCGTTGGAGAAGACGACGAGGTCGTCGTCCTTCGATCCCGGCTTCGGCCGCCACATCGCGCGCAGTTCGTCGATGACCGCGGGATCGAGCGCAATCGCTTTCTTCACGGCGTTCAGCGCCTGATCGTGACTCTCTTTCATTTCGCCGTCGGGACCGTGCGTCTGCTGCAGATATTCGACGCGCTGGCCGTGCGCGGCGGCGAGGTACATCCAGAATCGCGGCTGCGTCGGCATGCCGAGCTTCAGCAGGTTTTCGCCCATCTCGATCGCGCGCTCGAAGCCGCCGGGCGGCGGCTGATACAGCGCGGCATTCATCTGGCCGAGCGGTGAATCAGGAGCGTCGTCACGCGCGGCGTCGCGCAGCTCGCGAGCGAGATAAATGCGCGCCCAGAGATACGCGAGCAGAAATCCGATGACGGTGTAAAGGATGACGACCGCGGGACCGACGACGTCGCCCATGTTGCCGAGTCGTCCCGCGAGTCGGCTGCTCAATCCTCCGAAAAAATCGCCGATGCGTCCCAGCTCGACGAGTCCGGCGCCGACGAGGATCTTCGTCAGCCAGTCGGAGATCTGTTCGAGGTTCGTGTTGCCTTCGTACGTCACGCCGGCGCGCTGCTCGGCGGCCGAAGGCACGATCGTTTTCGGGATGCCGAAGATGAAACCGGCGAGACCGCCGACGAGCATCGACGCGAGCGCGACGAGCGTCGTCGTCGAGGCGACGATGATGCGCATGCCGGGATGCTGTTTGTATGCGTAGAACGCGATCGCGGCGACGCCGATCGTGATCGCGGCGGAAAGGCTGCTCGCCCAGGTCGAGTCGCTGGTCGTGTTCCGTCTCACAACGGAGGAGTGGCTCGGCGAAGAATTTCCCTACCCGGCGGGGAGACGGCGGAGGAGCGCGTCCGCGAGTTTTCGGTAATCGTCGATCGTGTTGTAAAGCTGCGCCGAAATTCGGAGGACGCGTTTCGGGGGCGCCGGCCAGTTGTTGATCGGCACTTCGATGCGCTCTTCGAACAACAGCTGATCCTGCAGCGGATCGCCGTAAAGCATCGGAACGTTCGCGGTATCGCCGTCGGGAAGCGGGATCGCGGCCATCGAGCCGAGCATGTCGTCGGGCGCGGGCGGCGCGATGCCGAGCGCTTCGCAGATCGCGTCGCGGCCGCGCAGCGCGAGCTCGTGATTGCGGCGCATCACTTCCGGCCAGCCGCCGCTGACGAGCGACGGCAGGAAACGCAGCGCGTCGGGAACGCAGAGAAATGGCGTCGGATCGTCGGTGCCGGTCCATGCGAACTCGTTGTGAAATCGGCTGCGGCGTTCGGTGTCCGCGCTCGCGCCGTGGCTGATCGAGACGGGACGAATCGCGTATTGCCGATTGCGGCGCACGTAGAGAAACGCGGCGCCTTTCGGCGCGCAAATCCACTTGTGCAGATTCGCGGTGTAGAACGCGGCGCCGAGCGTGCGCAGGTCGAGCGGGATCATGCCCGGTGCGTGCGCGCCGTCGACGAGCGTATCGATGCCGCGCGCGCTGAGCTCCGCGATGATTCGCTCGAGCGGAAAAATCAACGCGGTTGCGCTGGTGACGTGATCGATGAGCAGCAGCCGCGTGCGATCGGTGACGCGATCGAGCACGCGCTGCACGACTTCATCCGCCGACGCGATCGGGAACGGCAGCTCGACGTGAACGACCTTCGCGCCTTCGACGCCGGCCGCGAATTCGAGCGCGTTTCGCGACGCCTGGTATTCGTGCGACGTCACGAGCAGCTCGTCGTGTTTGTCGAGATCGAGCGAGCGAAGGACCGCATTCACGCCCGCTGTCGCATTCGGCACGAAGACGAGATCGGCCGGATCGGCGCCGACAAACGCCGCGAGCTCGGCGCGGGCGGCGTCGAGCAGCGGCTCCAGCTCGCGAATGAAAAAGCGGACCGGCTCGCGCTCCATCTGTGCGCGCAGCTCGTCCTGTTTCGCGAGCACGACGCGCGGCGTCGCGCCGAAAGAACCGTGATTGAGAAAGGTGATGTCGGGATCGAGCGTCCAGTGCTGTTTCATACGATGCGGCGGATTCCTTCGCGAAAGATGTCGGGCGGCGTGAGCAGCGAGACGACAAACCAGCCGTCGCGCTCGAAGTCGAAAAAGTATCCGGGATGAACGACGACGCCGCGATCGAGAAACTCGAGCGCGAGCTCTTCGTCGCTGCGCGTCTGCGGCACGCGAATGACGGCGGACCAGCCGCCTTCGACCGGCAGCAGTTGCCATTCCGGTTTCGCGGCGATGGCGAGCTTCAGCGCGTCGAGGTTCTCGCGCGTGCGTTGCGAGATCGCCGCGCGGATTCGCGGCGCGACGCGCAGCAGTTCCGGCATCGCGACCTGCACCGGCGTGGCGACGGAGAGGAAGTTGTCGGCGATGAGTTCGAGTGCGGCGATCGCTTCGCGTCGCGCCGCAGTTGGTCCGCCGACGCGAATCCAGCCGAGCTTGTAGTGCGGCAGTCCCGCCGATTTCGACAAACCGCCGAGCGCGAAATGCAGCACGTCATCGTGCGCGAACGTCGTGCCGCCGCCGTCGAGCGCGTAGTCGATGAATACCTCGTCCGAAATCACCGGCAGGCCCGATGCGGCGAGCGTTCGCTGTTCGTCATTCGTGACGAATGAGCCGGTCGGATTGTTCGGATTGACGACGACGATCGCGCGCGTGCGTTCATCGATCGCATGTTGCAGCGCTTCCGCGTCGAGCTCCCAGCGGCGGTGCAGCTCGAGTGCGAAATGGCGCAGTTCGACGAGTTCCATCGATGCGAGATGTTCGAGCAGCGGATAGGTCGGCGTCGCCGTCGCGATCGCGTCACCCGGATCCGTCAGCAACTTGAACAGATATGAATACCCCTCGGAAGTCGACGCCGTGATCACGACGTCATCCGGATGCGCGCCGATCGACTCCGCCACCGCCTCGCGCGCGCTGCGGATGCCGAGCGGATCGGGCGAATACGTCGCGCGCGCGGCGCGCCCCATCACGTCCGACAGTTCATCGAGCGGATACGCGATTCCGGCGCGCGTCGGATTCGATTCGGTGAGGTCGAGGAGATCGGTGCGCGATTGCCGCGCGATCGTCAACTGGTTGACCGGCGCGTCCCAGCGCGCGCGCCGCGAGAACATGCTTTTCGTCATCCTGAGCTTGCGAAGGATCTCAGAATGCGGTGCAGTTGCGTAGCCGGAGATCCTTCGCAGGCTCAGGATGACGTGGCGGAGTGGCAGCTCTGGCGCGTGGCGGCGAGACCTTTTTCGAGATCGTCTCGCGCGGCGGCACGTGACGACGGCACCGATTGCAGCGCCTTGTCGAACGTCGTCACCGCTTCATCGCACGCGCCTTTCGCCGCGAGGATTCGCGCGAGCGTGTCGAGGACGAGATACGGATCGGGACCCTGCTGTGCGACAGCCTGGCGTGCGAATGTCTCCGCTTCCGCGAGCCGATTCTGCTGGTAGAGCAGCCACGCCAGGTTGTTCAGCGCATCGCGCGATTTGCCATCGAGAGCGAGCGCTTTTCGAAACGCTTCCTCGGCTTCCGTCCGTTTGCCCAGCTGCATTTCGGCGTTGCCGAGGTTGGTCCAGACGAGGGGGGACTCGGGGTGAGAGGTGAGGATCGTGCGATAGCTCGCGGCCGCGTCGGCGTACTTGCCTTCGTCCTCGAGCGCGACTGCCGCGCGAAGTGAATCGGTGATGCCATCGCGCGGACGAATCAGCAGCGCCGCGTGACCGCCGCCGGCCCACGGTTTCTCGAGCCGCGCGAAGGAAGTCCAGCGCGCTTTGCCGTCGCCGAACTGCGTGCGAATCAGATTGCGATCGCGATCGAGACCGTCGACGACGATGTAGTGGAAGAAGTCGTAGCCGATGCCGGGCGCGTCGACGACCTGCATCATCAGAATGACAGGATGGCCTTTCGCGACTTCGTCCTCGACGAGTTGCGGCGTGCCGGTGACGAGCTCCGCGTCGTAGCCGCGATTGCGCGCGGCGAGGATCAGATCGATGGTGATGACGCCGCCGCGGACTTTGGGAAGCGTCGCGTCCCACTCGTTCATCGACGTCTTGTCGCCGTAGTGCTGAAGAACGGTCGAGAGCGAGCCGGCGCCGCACGATTCGATGCCCCACTTCTGCATCGGCATGTCGGGGAGCACGGTCGCGGAAGGCGAAGTGCGTGCGGAGCGCGGCGTCCAGGCGACACAGGAAGTGCCGAGGAGGAGCAGGAGCGCCGGAAGGAGCATCGGGCGAGCGGCCGCTCGCCCGATTGGTGCATGACGCCGGGAAGAAAGCATTAACTGAGTGCGATGACGAGGATCAGAGCGGCGAGTGCGCCGATGCCGATCCAGATCCATTCCTGACGGGTGAGGCCCGCCGCCTGAAGCTGATCGAGATTGCCGGCCAGCTGATGGAGGTCCTGCTGCGAGAGCTGGGCGACGCGCTGATTCACCTGCTCCTGCGTGAGACCGCGCGCGGCGAGCGCGGTGGCGACCTGCTCGTTCGAGATCACGTCGCGGACGAGAGCGAGATCGGCGGCGCGGGAGTCGAGACTCTGATTCGCTGCCGTTTTCGAGGGGACCGGACCTGCAAAGCTGGGAACAGCGACGAATGCCATCATGAGGACGAGGATGAAGAAGACCGATTTCGAAACACGCATGAACGACAACCCTCCTTTAGTTACATCCCGGCGGTCAGGTCCCGCGGCCGCGGCAGCCTGGCTTCCGACGTGGGGCGGGAGCAATTAGTAAGCCAGCGAGAGACCAGTGCTGAGTGCTGAGTCCTGAGTGCTGAGTGCTCGACCCACTTCGCGGCGAGCCGTCGCGGTCGCGCAGCGTCACTCTGCACTCAGCACTCGGCACTCAGCACCTTCTGAAAGCTGTTAGCATCCTGCGCTGTTTCCACAAAAATCATGATCCGCTTCGAAGACATCCTGGACAAGGTCGAGAGCTATAAGCCGGACTTTGATGAGGAGCTGCTTCAGAAGGCGTACATCTTTTCGGCTCGGGAGCATCGCGGGCAGGTTCGGAGCTCGGGCGAGCCGTATCTCGTTCATCCGCTGAATGTCGCGTACATCCTCGCGGACATGCGGCTCGACGAGACTTCGATCGCGGTCGGGCTGCTGCACGACGTCATCGAAGACACGCTGACGACGAAAGAGATCCTGCAGGAGACGTTCGGCGAGGACGTCGCGGAGCTCGTCGACGGCGTCACGAAAATCTCGCGCTACGCGTACGTGTCGAAGGAAGAGCAGCAGGCGGAGACGTTCCGCAAAATGCTGCTGGCGATGGTCTCCGACCTTCGCGTCGTGCTCGTGAAGCTCGCGGACCGGCTGCACAACATGCGCACGCTGGAGTTCCTCCCGGAGGAGAAGCAGCTCGCGGTCGCCAAAGAAACTCTCGAGATCTACGCCCCCATCGCCAACCGCCTCGGCATGGGCCGCATCAAAAACGAGCTCGAAGATCTGTCGTTCCGTTTTCTCCATCCGCGCGAGTTCGAAGAGCTGTCGAAAGCGGTCAACGAGAAGCTCTCCGTGTCCGGCGATCTGGTCGATCGCATCAAGAAAACACTGGCGGGAACGCTCGCGGCGAACGAGATCGAAGGCGAAGTCTTCGGCCGCGTGAAATCGATGTTCTCGATCTGGTCGAAGATGCGCCGGCAGGAAATCGACATCGGCCAGCTCTACGACTACCTCGCGTTCCGGATCGTGACGCCGTCCGTGAAGGACTGCTACGCGGGGCTCGGCATCATCCATCAGATGTGGCGTCCGGTTCCGGGCCGGATCAAAGACTACATCGCGATGCCGAAGCCGAACTTCTATCAGTCGCTGCACACGACGGTCGTCGCCGAGAAGGGACAGCCGTTCGAAGTGCAGATCCGGACGCGCGAGATGGATCTCATCGCGGAGCAGGGAATCGCGGCGCACTGGAAGTACAAAGAGGGACGCGTCGGCGCGAGCGGCGACGATGCGAACTTCCTCTGGCTGCGGCAGCTCGTCGAGTGGCAGCACGACATCAAAGATCCGCGAGTCTTCATGAACTCGCTGAAGATCGATCTCTATCCGGACGAGGTCTACACGTTCACGCCGCGCGGCGATGTCTTCGCGTTTCCGCGTGGCGCAATGCCGCTCGATTTCGCGTATCGGATTCACACCGACGTCGGCCACCGCTGCGTCGGCGCGCGCGTGAACGGGAAGCTCGTGCCGCTGCGGACGCCGCTGAAGAACGGCGACATCGTGGAAGTGCTGACCGGCGCGACGCAGACGCCGAATCGCGAGTGGGTGAACATGGTCGTCACCTCTCGCGCGCGGCACAAAATCCGGCACTGGCTGAACACGGAGCAGAAACATCGCTCCATCGAGCTCGGTCGGAAGCTCATCGAGAAAGAATCGAAGCGCTACAAGGTGCAGTGGCGGAAGCTGATCGCGGAGAACGCGCTCGACGGCGTGCTCTCGGAGTACGGAATCTCGAAGCTCGACGATCTCTACGCGGACGTCGGCTACGGAAAGATCTCGGCGCGTTCGATCGTCGAGCGTTTTGCGACAGACGAACAGAAAGACAAGCCGACGGACGCCGGCGTCATTCAGCAGGCGGTCCGGAAGATCTTCCCGTTCACGTCAGGACCGGCGGCGATCAAGGTCAAGGGTTACGACGATCTGATGACCTATCTCGCGAAGTGCTGCAACCCGCTGCCGGGCGAGCCGATCATCGGCTATATCACGCGAGGCAAAGGCGTTGCGATTCACAGCGCGAACTGTCCGAACGTAAAGAACCTGATGTTCAACCCCGACCGCGAGATCGCGGTGGAGTGGGCGGATCAGCGGCAGTCGCAGTTCCAGGTCGATCTGGAGATTCTGATGGAGGATCGGCAGGGGATTCTGGCCCGCGTGATCTCGACGATCGCGAACCTGAAGACGAACATCCGTCAGATGGATACGCGAACGCTGGACGGGCGAGCGACGGCGGAGCTGGTGCTGGAGATCGCGGATCTCAAACACCTCGAGAAGGTGACGCGCTCGATCGCCGGTGTGGATGGGGTGATGCAGGTGGAGAGGAAGTACAACATCCGCCACGCGACCGCGTAGCGGATGTCGTTACCTCGCGGCTTTCTGAATCTTGCCGGTACGAATGCAGCGGGTGCAAACGTTCATGCGCCGAACGGCGCTGCCGACCTGAACGCGAACGCGCTGCAGATTCGGCATCCAGCGGCGGCTGGACACATTGTGGGCGTGGCTGACCCGGTTTCCGAACACGGGCGCCTTGCCGCAGACTTCGCACATCCTGGACATGTTCTTACTCCTCAAATAACGTGAAAGGCGTGGGATTGTAACCGCGGTGCCCCGCCGGCGCAACTCTTTCGATGTGAGGCGGCCACGGGTGCAGCTAAACCGCTGGGTATCTAAATCTTGTAGAGTTGACAGCCCTCAGAAAACGTTGTAGTTTCGCCTCACCTGTCAACATCCTGGAGCCAGTGAGAAGTGAGTGTGTGAGATGGATGGGGTGAGCGGTGTTCTTCTCAAAGAGCAAAAATGTCGTCGGCCTTGATATCGGCTCCTCAGCGGTCAAGTTAGTAGAGCTGAAGGAGAAGAAGGGCGGGACTTTCCAACTCGTCAAGCTCGGGATCGAGCGTCTCTCTCCTGAGGCGATCGTCGACGGCTCGATCATGGACTCGTCCCTTGTGGTGGAGACGATCCAGCGCCTGAACACGGAGCAGGTCGTCAAGAATTCCAATTACGCGACCTCCCTTTCGGGTCATTCCGTGATCATCAAAAAGATCACGCTGCCGGCGATGTCGCCGGAAGAACTGGCCGAATCGATCCAGTGGGAAGCCGAGCAGTACATCCCGTTCGACATCAACGACGTGAACCTCGATTACGTCCCGCTCAACTCGGGCGGCGGCGACAACATCGACGTCATTCTCGTCGCGGTGAAGAAGGAAAAGATCAACGACTACACGTCGGTGATCAGTCAGACGGGAAAGATGCCGGTGCTGGTCGACGTGGACGCGTTCGCTTTGCAGAACGCGTACGAAATGAACTACCCGATCGAAGACGGGAAAGTCCTCGCCCTGGTCAACCTCGGCGCCTCCGTCACGAACGTGAACGTTCTCTCCGGCTCGACGTCGCTCTTCTGGCGCGATATCACCTTCGGCGGCAACCAGTACACGGATGCCATTCAGCGCGAGCTCAGCCTGTCGTTCGAACAGGCCGAGGAGCTGAAGAAGGGACAGCCGGTCGCGGATTACACGATTCAGCAGGTCATTCCTATCCTCAACTCCGTATCGGAAGACTTCGCGGGCGAGCTGCGCAAGACCCTCGACTTCTTCACGGCCACTTCGGGAGCCGACCGCGTCGACGAGATCGTCCTCGCTGGCGGCGGCTCGGGAGTGCTGAACCTCGACGCCATCCTCCGCGACAAGTTCGGCATTCCGGTCGCGATCATGGACCCGTTCCAGAAGATCACCGTCGACGAAAAAGAATTCGACCCCGAGAAGTTGGCTGAGATTGGGCCGAGTATGGCGATCGCCGTCGGTCTGGCCATACGGAAGTTGGGGGATGCTTGATTAAGATCAACTTAGTGCGGGAAGGGCGGGCTGTCCGGGGCGCTGGTGCGAGCCCTGGTGCAGCGGCCGTCGGCGCTGCGGCACCGGCGAACGTCAACAACATCATCGTCGGCGCATGCCTCGTCATCGCGCTCCTCGCGGCACTCGGGTACTGGTTCACCGAGACCCGCAAGCGCGACGCCGTGAAAGAGCAGGCGGCCAGCAAGCAGGCGGAAGCTGACAAGCTCGAAGCGATCATCAAAGACGTCGAGAACTATCAGAAGCGCAAAGACAACCTGCAGAAGCGCATCGATCTGATCAATCAGCTGAAGCAGAACCAGAAAGGTCCGGTCCGGGTGATGGATCACATCAGCCAGGATCTGCCCGATCTGGTTTGGCTCGATCGCATGACGATGAGCGGCGGTCTCATCACGCTGACCGGACGCGGACTGAATCCGACCGCGATCGCGCTCTTCGTGGAGAAGATCAAGACCGATCCCGTTTTCGAAGAGCCGAACCTGAAGAACGTCACCCAGCTCTCACCGGTGCCGCTCGTTTACGGATTCGACATGACATTCCACTTCTCGTACGCGGGCAAGACTGAAGAAGGCGCGGGCGGGACGAGCGGCGCTGCGACGTCGACGAGCGGTACCACGGGCACGAGCGGCACGGCCGCCACCGGCACCGGGGCGAAGAAGTAGGGGAGGAGCGATGGCCAGCGTACTCGACGGAAAGCCGATCTGGGTGGGGATACTCATCGGCCTCGCGCTGATCGCCGCGGCTGTCGGCGCCGTCCACTATTTCCTCGTCATCGACATCGAAGAGGAAATCAAGGCGACCGAATCGCAGATCGCGGAGCTCGACAAGAAGATCGAGCAGGGCCGCGCAGCGCAGCGAAAACTCCCGCAGTTCCGCGAGGAAGTGCGGCGGCTCGAGATCGAGCTTGAAAAACTGCGCCGCATTCTGCCGTCGACGCGCAACACGGAAGAGATCATCCGCAAGATCAAATCGCTCGTCGATCAGGGCGACTTCATCCTGCGCCGTCTGCAGTTCCCGGATCTCGGAGCAGTGAAGGGCAGCGATCCTTACGCGGAGTGGCCGATCACCGTCTCGGTGGAAGGTCGCTATCACAATCTGGCGATCCTCTTTAACCGGCTGAGCAACTTCTCGCGCATCATCAACGTCGAGCAGATCACCATCGGCGCGCTGGGCACGCAGGTAGACCGCACCATCGCCGCCGATTTCACGGCCAAGACGTTCGTGTACGTGGAAGCGAAAGACGACACGAAGAAACCGGCGAAGAAATGATGAGAACGAAACGTACAGCAGGTTCGTTTGCCGTTTCGCTGATCGTCGCCGCGGCGGCGATTGCGACCGTCATGGCGCAGTCGACCACGACCGCGTCGAAGCCGGCGAGCACCACGACAACAACTACTACGACGACTACGACCACCGGCAGCAGCACGACGTCCGGTGAGAAGAACGTGCAGCAGACGCTTCAGGAGATCCTCGACGAGCCGACCGGCGGCGAGGTGTATCACTACGATCCGCAGGGACGGCGCGATCCGTTTCAGTCGCTGATCGGACCGGCGCCGAAGCTCGACAAGAGCGGTCGTCCGGAAGGCGTTCCGGGATTCCTGATCGACGAGATGAAACTGCAGGGCGTCGTGAAAACGCGGCAGGGACTCCTTGTCGCGATGATCGGCGGTCCCGACAACAAGGGTTACATCATTCGCGTCGGCGACAAGACGCTCGATGGTGAAGTGATTCGCATTACTCCCTCCTCCGTGATTTTCCGGCAGGAGGTCAACGATCCCACTCGAATCGAGCGGTTCCGTGAAGTTGTCAAGGAGCTGACTCCGGTTGCGCAGAAGAAGTAGCGGGCGGGCGGTTCATGGGCTGCGTGGAGGGCTGTGTGATGGGCAAGGCAGGACGTATGACAAGAGCCAGGCGAATTCTGCTGATCGTGGGCATGACCGCGCTTTGCGCGGGCGTTGCGCCCGCATCGATCTTCAGGCGCGGCGGCGATAAGAAACCGGCGCCGGCTGCACCGGCCGTGGCACCGGCAGCGTTATCGCTGACGTCGATCGAGGTGGAGCCGTCTGCTTCACCGCGGCTCGTGCTTCGGACCAGCGGCGCACCGGTCTACAGCTCGTATAACCCGGCGCCCGACCAGTTCGTCGTCGAGTTCACCGGCACCGCGAAAGGCGAAGCACTCGCCGTTCCGTCGCCTCTGCCCGCCGCGATTCAGTCGGTCAACGTCGAAGAGACCACCGACATGGGCGCGATGCTGACGCGCGTAACGGTTCGTCTCTCGCAGCCGCTCGCGCCGCAGGTATCGGTCGGCGAGAACTCGGTGATCGTCACGATTCCGGGCACGGCCGTCGCCGCCGTCGAAGAAGCTCCGAAGCCGATCGTCGCCGATGACGCACCGGCAGTCGCGCCAATCGCCGAAACCGCAATCGTCGAGCCGACGGTTCATTCCGAGCCGGTCGCCGCTGAAACGCAGATCGCCGCCGCACCGGTTGCCCTCCAGCCCGCGCCGGCCAACAAAGCGAAGACGCTGAAAAAAGTCGAAACCTCAGGCAGCGGAAACTCTGTCGAAGTGCAGCTCGCCGGCGACGGCGACATCAGCTACAAAACGTTCCGCCTCGTGAATCCGGCGCGCGTCGTCATCGACCTCACCGGCATTCGCAATACCGTCGCGCAGAAAACACTCAACGTCAGCGACGCGGTCGTCAAGCGCGTTCGCGTCGGCCAGTTCAAAGATGCTCCGGATCCGATCACGCGCGTCGTGCTCGAGGTCGATGAGAAAGCAACGTATCGCATCGACAAAGACGGCAGCCGTCTCCGCGTTTCGTTCGGCGGCGCGGCGCCGGTGTCCGCACCGGCAGTCGCCGCGGTCAGCACCGTCACGGTGACCGAATCGAAGCCACAGATCGTCGAGCAGCCGCCGATGAAGGCCGCTGCGAAACCGGCGGACATTCCGTCGCAGGTTGCCGTCGTCGCGGAGAACGCGACGTGGAAGATGCCGCCGGCCGCGTCGAAGGGCGCGACTCCGGTCATCAACGCACCGCAGCCGCAGACTCCGCCGAAAGCGCCGCAGCCGCGCCGCTCCGCACCGAGTGCAAATCAGCCCGCGACCGTTGCGCCAGCGGAAGACGTCTTCAACGACGCCGCGCAGGCACCGGCCGTTCAGCCTTCGCAGAGCGGCAACGTTCTCGGCGGCACGCTCGGCGGCTCGCGTCAGCTCAGCGCCGGAGAGCACGTCTACACCGGTGAACCGATCTCGCTCAACCTCAAGGACGCCGACATCAAAGACGTCCTGCGTACCTTCGCGCAGCTGACCGGTCTGAACATGGCGATCGATCCCGGCGTCGCCGGCTCGGTCACGGTCGACTTCGTCGAAGTGCCGTGGGATCAGGCGCTCGATATCATCCTCCGCCAGAACGGACTGCGGTTCGTGCTCGACGGAAACGTGATGCGCATCGGCACGATCGATCGCATCACTCGTGAAGAGGCAGAAGTTCAGGCGCTCGCGAAGCAGCAGAGCGAGAACGTTCCGCTGCAGACGGTCAGCTTCAAGTTGTCATACGCGCGTGCGACCGACGTGCAGACGCTGCTGAAAGAAATGGCGTCGCAGCGCGCGCGCATCATCGTCGACGCGCGCACGAACCAGCTGATCATCAGCGAGATCCCGCAGTACCTGCAGACGATGCGCAACCTGATCGACGCGGTCGACGTTCCGACGCGTCAGGTCGTCATCGAAGCGCGCATCGTTGAAACGTCGAAGATCTTCTCCCAGTCGTACGGCTTCGTGACCGGTTTCCACGGCACGCTCGATCCGTCGCTCGGCACCGGCACCGGTCTCGTCTTCCCGAACAAGGTCGACGTCATCGGCGGTCCGTTCGACTTCGGCGGCGGCGGCAATCCGCTCGTGCAGCTTTCACTCGGCAACGTGCTCGGCACGTTCACGCTCGACCTCGCGCTGACCGCGTCGGAATTCGAAGGTCTGACGCGGATCATCTCCGCGCCGCGCGTGACGACACAGGACAACGTGCCCGCTGAAATCCAGAGCGGTTTCCAGATCCCGTATCAGACGCGCGTCAACTTCACGACGACCGTCACCTACATCGACGCAACGCTCCGCCTGTCGGTCACGCCGCAGATCACCGAGGCGGGGACGATCATCATGGATATTCAGGTGCAGAAGAACGAGCCGAACACGGCGCTCGCGATCGCCGGCGCAGCCGGTGTTCCGATCAGCACGCGGCAGGCGAAGACTCGTCTCATGGTGCGCGACGGCGGCACGTCCGTGATCGCCGGTATCTATCAGACGAAGGACGGCACGGGCCAGACCCGCATCCCGTTCCTGCATCAGATTCCGATCCTCGGCAACCTGTTCAAGACGCATGACATCAACACGACTCACGATGAGCTGCTGATCTTCATCACGCCGCGCATCGTGCGGTCGTCGTAGGAGTTCGTAATAAAATGGAGCGCAGGATCGTCTCGAATCAGTTGCGTTCGGAGGGTGGAATGAGAGGGTTATCGAGAAAACTGGTTCCGCTTGCGGCGGTAGTCTTCGCCGGACTCGCGGCGATGTCCTGCAGCGAAGTCAATCGGCAGTCGTCGCCGGTGTTGCTGACGCTGACGAATTCGCAGAACTTCAATCAGATCGATCTTTCGGGTGGCACCGGATGCACCGGCACCGTCGGTTCCGTCCAGATGACCACGCGAGTGATTCAGAACACGGCCAACGGCGGCACGGACGTCAACAACCGGCTCAACGATCTGCGCCTCACGCGGTATCGCATTTCGTATCAGCGAACCGACGGCGGCACGGTTGTCCCGGCGCCCTTCGTGAGATCGATGGACGTCGTGATCTCGCCGGGTGGTTCCGCGGCGCTGTCGCAGTTCCTGGTCATCGAAGGCGACGCGTTCAATCAGGCGCCGTTCGCCGCGCTTCTGCCGCAGAACGGCGGACGCGATCCGCAGACCGCGCGGCCGGTCGTGAAGATGGATGTGATCCTCGAAGTCTTCGGCGAAACGCTGGCGGGAGAGAACGTCTCCGCGTCGACGCGTTTTCCGCTCGATTTCTGCTACGCGTGCGGCGGCTGCGTCTAGCGAGCTGCTGAGTGCTCTCCTTTCCGGGAGCGTGTGGGTGTGATGAGAAGCTGGACGGGGGTTTTTATGAGTAAGTTCAGACGGCAGACGTGGGTGTTGGTGCTGCTCGCACTGCTGGCGCTGTTCGCCGGTTGCAAAGGCGAATCTTCGCCGACGGCGCCGCCGGTTACCGGAGGTTCAGGTCCCGGCGTGCCGACTACGACGGGCGGAACGCCGGCAACGGGTGCTGCGGTCACGCTCAGCGTTTCGACGGCGACACCTGCCGTTGGCTCGGCGTCGACGATCACCGCAACAGTGACGATCAACGGCCAGCCGGCTCCTGACGGAACCGCGGTCGAGTTCTCCACTGACGTAGGCTCGTTCTGCCTCGTCGTCACCGGCTGTACCGAACCGACGACGAACCCGGTTCGCTCGGCGCTTCGCACGACGGTTGGCGGCAAGACGAACATCGTTCTCACTTCGGCATCAGCCACGACTGCAACGGTGCAGGCTGTCGTCAACAACGTCATTCAGAAGACGACGATCAAGTTCTCGCCGACGCCGGTCGAGCCTCCGCTGCCCGATCTCAATCCCGCGATCACCTCGGTCAGTCCGGCGATCGCACGTCCGGCCGGCGGAGAAACGATCGTCATTTCCGGCCGCAACTTCACCGCGCCGGTTCGCGTGCTTTTCTCCACCGATACCGGAGTCACGAAGGAAGGGCAGGTCATCTCCGTCACCGCGAATGAGATTCGCGTGTTGTCGCCCGGCTTCGACATCGGCACGACGCAGCAGCTGAAAGTCACGATCACCGTCATCAACGCTGCCGGCAGCGCGAGTGAATCGCGAGTAACTGCCACCACGGCGACGCTGACGTATCAGTCGACCGTTCTCACTCCGAAGGTAACGACCGCGCAACCCGCGTCCGGCCCGATCAACGGCGGCACGCGCGTGACGATCTTCGGCGAAGGTTTCCAGTTTCCGACTCAGGTCTTCTTTGGCGCGGCCGAAGCACAGGTCGTCAGCATTACCTTCAATCAGATCATCGTTCTTTCGCCCCCGGGCAGTGCGACGGCCGATCAGGGCTCCGGTGCAGTGACGGGCTTCGTCGACGTGCGCGTCGTCAACATTAACTCCGCGACGACCACGACCGCGCCGTCGCTGTTCCGCTACACGCCGAAGATGCAGGTCACTCTCGTCGGTCCGACGGAAGGACCGTTCACCGGCGGCACGGAGATCACGATCAACGGCGTCGGATTCGATGACCCGCTGAGCGTCGTCGTGGCCGGAGTCGCCGCGCGACTGATTCGCGTTTCCGGTACGCAGATTCTGGCCATCACCAACGGCGTCGTTCCGACCGGCTGCGCTGACATCCCGGGACCGATCGTCGTCACCAACGGTGATAACGGCGACTTCGCAAACGGGCCGAATTTCACCTATCGCGTGGCGAAGGCGTTCATCGTCTCGACGACCGCGAGCGGCGCGGGCCCGGTCGTGCCGGGTTCGTCGGTCAATGTGACCGTCGCGAATGCGTTCGGCATCCCGCAGTTCAAGATCGGCGCGCTTAGCGCTCCGGTCAGCGGCTCCGTGGCGAATCCTGACGGCACGACGACCTACACAGTCACCGTCCCGCTCAACGTTCCGCTCACGACGGCGACGTGCGGACCGACGACTTCGCAGCAGCCGACATCATTCGACGTCACCTACACGAGCGCTTTGACGACGTGTACGAACACGCAGACCAACGGACTGCTCGTCAATCCGCCGCAGGTCGGCAATCTGTTCGTCACGCCGAACCCGCTGACGGTCACCGCGACGTTCACGCCCGCGCAGGCCGGTCCGCCGCCCGTGCCGGCGTTCACGACGCCCGGCAACGGCTTCTTCACAATCGTCAACAACGGCGCTGCGCCGCTGACGATCACGAGCATCGGCGGCGGTGGTTGCGCCGGCTTCACGGTCAATCCGCCGGTTCCGCTGCCGACGATCGCACCGTGCGACGTGGCAATCGTCTCCGTCTCTTACGCCGGTGGCGCTGCTGGCACCGCCGACAGCTGCTCGATCCCGATCACCGCGACTACCGCCGGAGGCGTCGTCCTCTCGCGCACGGAGACGGTCATCGGCAGGACTCAGTAACAGCGTATCCACATCCGACTCTGAAGAACCGCCCCCCTCGGGGGG
>Ga0070701_10000265_pt1 | contig 17055 bp, 19 predicted proteins | sample KBSK5102metaG_FD_65451 | JGI IMG/M metagenome (GOLD analysis project Ga0070701, IMG submission 65451) | Corn, switchgrass and miscanthus rhizosphere microbial communities from Kellogg Biological Station, Michigan, USA - KBS K5-10-2 metaG | ecosystem: Host-associated > Plants > Roots >... | reverse complement strand
TATTCATCATCTTTTACCAGTCTCATCCATGGCCACCAAGCAAATATCTGATCGTGTTTTTCAACCGGATTGATTGCGAGCGTGTCTTTTAATATCTGGTATTCCCGTTCGACTGAATCTTCGTGGCAAAAATGCGATACGAACTTTCTAATCTTAGATCGAGTCATACCGGCTTGCCTTCGTCATGATGCGCAAGGTAACTCATGGTTCTGAGTTCAGCAGATTCATTGCGCATATTGGAGTATCCGCCGCAAATCTCCGCAACTACAAGCACAATGTCAACCCAACCGTGACGTGCCCAGTCTGAGAACTGTCTGCGCCATTCCATTTCAGAGCCTTCCCAATTAACCGAATCCAAGTAGTTATTCGTGTTCAGCATCATGTGCGATCTGAGCACAGCCATGTTCTTTAGAAAGAACGGATGAGTGTACAGGCAAAGGGCCAGTGCCCCAATCTTGCAGACCTGTTCTGCGCGGGCCAACTTTGTATTTTCCTCATCAATTAAATCGTCAATCTCATGGACATAGACCCGGCCAAGCTGAATCCAGTCCAAAGCCTCGGCGTTACCACAGCACAGCCGGATCACGGTATCACGATCTATGTCACGGTTGCTTTTCATGTTCTAGATACCACGACTTTTGGTGTGACAGTAACGGTCTAGCCAACTCTTGATTATGGTAACATTCCATCGTGATGTTTTTGTGGCTTTTGATAAGGTGCCCATAACTGCCGCACATAAGATGCGCAAAGGATTGGTCTTGTTCATCGGTAAAAGCAACACCTTTGAATGCGTGATGCAATCCAGCGCAGGTATCGTAGAACTTCAATGGCTGTCCAAATTCCGGCACCCAATGCCATCGGAACAGTCCAGATTCAACTGTGTCGAAGAATGCGTTCTTTCCGGGCCACGAACGTATTGCTGTCCTGAGCGGTACTGGATTGAGCCACATGAGGGACGGATGCAATCGGGACATGTGGAAGGTTTTAGTCCATGGCTCAAAGAATCCAGGTTCGTATCGGCCCGCAAACAGCCCATCCCATTTCCAGTCCTGGACCTGATCGAAGAAAACTATGTCCGTGTCACAGATCCAAAATGGACCCGGCTCAGACACCATGAGTTTTTCAATCCATTCACCATGAGCTATAGGCGGGATGTTAATAAAATCCATACCATCATCCATGACCTTTTTAAGATGGGGGATTATTCGTTCATCAAGGTTATTTCCGTAAATTAGTATCTGATCAGTTGGGAATCCGACTCGGAGAGTCTTAAAGACTAACAGGAGAGAATAGATTCGAGCCGGGACAAGACAGGTTGCCAGAATATGTACTCTGATCATCCTGCGTATCCACCGCCCACCATACCCGGATCACCACCTTGAAAATTGAATGTAGTGTCAGCGCCTTGACCGAATCCGGAACTGTATCCAGAATTATAGGATTGTGGTGAACCTCCCATTTGTGGGTTCTGGGTCGGGGCGTAACTGTTTCCACCACCATATGAATGGATATAGCTGTCTATGGACTGCCAGATAGCGTGAGCGACTGGACTTGGCATTGCTCTAACTTGAGATTTTAGCCAGTCATGTTCAAATGATTTATTACGTTCCTCCGTGACCTGAGCAAGCCTCTCTTGTGGAGAGACGAACATGGAGGCCATATTAAACGGTTGTGGAGTCAGATAGTTCCGGGTTGTGTTTAACCATCGGTCAGTGCTGGCTAATGCCTGATTTGAAATGTCGTAACTGGTACGTCCAATATCCCGAGCGACCCACGCACCGCCCATGCTTCCACCGGCATGACCCAATGAACGTGCTACTGAACTACGCTCTACGGCGGCTTGAACATCAGGAGATAGTTCACCGGCAGATTCAGACAGAAGCTTTTGAGAAATGTTGCTCTTTATTCCAGCCAGATCTGGAATTTGTGCATTAAGCAATTGATCCAGTTCACTTTGATTCAGGGCATTGTATTTTCTAGCTAAAAAATCAGCTTGTGGAAGGATGTCGATGTTCTGTTGAGCGGCATCTTTCTGGACCTGATTGAAATCAACAGGCTTTAAATTGGGGACCTTTGGTTTTTGGCCAAATATATCGGTAAGCAGGCTCATATCACGTTAGCCACGGCTGAACCATACACAGACGGATGAGGCATACGCACGGCGATAATTTCACTGTCACCCATGAACGCTTGTAATTGCTCATCGAGAATTTGAATCGCGTTGGCCTCGTATTTCTTGGCTTCATCCCAGAGATTGTTTTCTTCCTTCCTCAAAGCCTGACACATGGCCCTGAGCGCGGGGATGCTGCTAATCAAAAGCCAGTCCGTGTCTTGTCGAACCGGGAGGAATGCCATCTTAGCAATGACAGTAACGGTCTTTTTGTTACAGGTTTCGTCCTCATTATCCGGGCAAGAGTTACGATTAGATAACCCAGGAATAAGGCTGCGACGATAAACCGGGCGCGTCTCGTCATACTCATAAAAAGCCAAAGGCCGTTGAGTCGATGCTGTGGTGTTGTATTCGTATAGCCGGATTGAGCCTTTGGTGATCGGCTTTTGAACACCAGTCAGTGAAGTGAAGAAATTGGTCGTGAGTGTTCCAGCCCCGGTCGGAGTCACGTATTCTCCATCAACGTAATCTCCATCAACCAACGTGCGAATCCAGTTGCCGTCCTCATTGTAGCCCTGTAGCAGGATGTCGGGAGTTGGACCTTCCTCGATGTCGCAGTAAACCTTTATCTTCTTATCTGTGCCGCGAATGTCCTCGAACGAGACAGCCATTCCCCGGTCCAGTAATTGAGAGCCGCAACCGCTACCAACTCTGCATGATGTTCCAGCCGTTCCAGTGCCTTCATCTCGCAAGCCCCAACCCATCTCGTTAAATTCAAACCATTCATTGCGGATTTGGATTGGGAAACCACAAATAGCCACGGATTCAATAGTCTCGAATTGGCGCGGCCAGGTGAGGCATCCTGAATAAACACAAATCTGATATTTCTGGGTCGTTCCAACCCACTTGCCTTTGGCTAACAACCGCTCTATCGCTTCATTGACGTAGTAGGCCAAGCGAGTGTCGGTGCTCGTAAGATTCAATATCTGAGGAATCCGAGAAGCCCTGATATCTCCCAATGTAAGTCTTTGAGGCATTATGCTGTGTAATAGATTCGTGCAGTGCGCTTAATGAAAAACACACCGTAATAGGGAGGAATGTTATTGTGAGCCTGCGTCTCAGCCGGATCACCTGAACCCCCAGCATCTTCGGTTTGAAAGAAAGGATCGTTAGCCTCAATCTCATCTGTCCCCTCAACAATATCACTATCGCCTGTCACGATCTTTCCAGCACCAGAATCATTCCCCGCCCACTTTGACGTGATTGGAGTAACTAAAGTCACTTCATGATTGTGTGGAGGCATCTCGGCCTCAGTCAGTTCATGCTTTTCTTCACCACCAGTGCCTGTAACGGCAATTAGGGTTGTAGATGGAAGCGTTCCGGGTGCTATCGGAAAGCGTGCATCAAAATTATGATCAACAACCCAAAATGGACCAGTTGTTGGAGTAGGATCACCGCCTGTTCCTTCGTCAAATGTGGCCAAATCTCCCTCTGTTCCAACCCAAAGATAGCGAAGTGATGTTGACGGAGGTGCTGGATGAGGACTACCCCAGACACCGTACCCTCCCCAAGTATAAAAACGAATCAGGTTTCCACTTGCGTCGGTCCTTGCCCAAACCATGTCATGGTCCGATGGTGCGGAGTCTCCAATGGATACCCCCGCTGTAGTTCCGGGGAACACCGCTCTGGCCAGGGCTAGAATCTGCTTCTGATACGCATCTGCTGATGCCGGGTAACAATCAACCGGCATTGTTCCAGCTTGGATGTTAAGAAGCAGATCGCTCACAACGGGGTAGTAATGGTTAAATCAGGCATTGTCAAGGGAGTCACAATTACTCTAATTGAGCTTTCGTTTTTCGGCTATGCGATTTTGTATAGACTGAGTTATGGTTTTTATGGCCTCTTTTTCATCCTCTCCCTCATCAATTATGTAATCGTTCATATATTTTGATTCTTTTGGAAATTCAAAAATACACGTAAACAAAGTCCTTGAGATTGATTGCTCTGAGAATCCCAGGCTTCTCATAGCTATTACAGTCGCGTCCCTATATGTCATTTTACGGACCTTCGAAGATTTCATCTCTCATGTCCTGTGCTGATGCTTTCGCGTGAATGATCAACTTGTCTAAGGCGGGTTGTAATGATTCCGGGGGAAGCGTGTTTCTTAATAGCTCCAATGCACCAACAATGTCTCGCTCTGCTTCGTCTATTCTTTCTAATTTCTTTAGATTCATAATCCCTTAGTGCTTTTACGCTTAGATTGTTTAATAGATGGATGCCTGACAAAATCTAACCATTTGTCGCGGTATTGATCTTTGACGCCAATCCAGATATTGCCAATCCAGATCTTGCTGCGTTTATTGAACTTCATACATCACATCCAGTCAACCGGACACAATCCGTTGACCCAATTTCGTAATACGGAAATTCCTGCTCATCGTAAGCATTCAACCGAAACGAAACGACATTGCAATAGCCGGTGATTTGTAGCCTGGCTTGAAAGTCGAATCCAACACGATTCAACTTGGCATTCGGAATATCATCGGTGTCGAGTGGAGTCGGGAACCTTATCTTGACTCTGGATTGCGATCTTAGATTCGCTGGAGGGCCACAATCCTCAACTGCATCATCACAAATTGTTGCGCAAAAACTGAACGTAGCCCATGGAAGCCATGGACCCGCGCCATCAGAGCGATACATCAGAACACCGTCAATCTGGCCCTCGCACTTCTCCAAGAACAATTGAGCGCCATCAAGTCGATTTGCTCCAAAACTTCGAGGTTGGGATATTCCAAACTGATTGGCAGTTGAGAAAGCGTACCTCGGAGTTTCCAAAGTCATTGGGATTCGTTCGCCATCATCGTTTGTGCCCGTCTTGAGCAATTCCCAAAGCTCAATTCGATTGTCATCGTTCAAGGCAAAGACGAAGCATCGTTCGACATTATCAACGACACCATAAACAAGCTGTAGAACCTTTAACCCCGTCCACGATCCCTCCCATACTGGATTTAGTTTCTGGCCCAAGGATGAAATCAGGTCAAAATCCATCGAGAGCAATTCATCATGGTAAATTCCGTAATCGGTAATTGTTGGCCGGGCAGTCATCAACATGCGATTATCGAAATTGACCGAGCTTCCGAACTGCAAAAGCCATGTTGGGTCTTTGCTTAGGGAGCGTTCTACCTCGGAGGATTGGGAAGTGTTTCCCCACTGACCAAAGTTCCGGACGGAAAGAAATAGCGAATGTTCCCCATCCAGTGCGCGATAAAATATGTCGCCATTAACCAGTGTAGTTGAATTCTGTCCAGTCGGACCGTTGCCAACCATGGCTACAGATTGAAGCACTGAATTTATGTCCTTCCACGTTGTTCTATCGAATGGAAGGTTGATTGAGAAAACTGTGTTCTGAGTGCCGACAATCATTGGACCTTGGCCAAGTGCAGTGTTGAGCACCACGCTCTGCCGCATGGCTGTTATCTTTCCAGAATTGGACGGGCCTCCAAATCTGCGTTCAATGAAATCACCACCTTCATTAGCAAATAATGTCTCAGTGAATTTCAGAACAGAATCACGATTCTCGTTTATTTCCGTTCCACTTGGGCCATAGACCAAATCTCCGATACGAAAGCTGGTGCCGTTCTTGAGAGCAACAACTACACGTCCAAAGGCGTATTCCATTACATTTCCAACTGGAACCTCATAAGCAGCAGCTTCGGACCGGCGCGAACTTGCCCCATCATAAATCAGACACTTGGAATCGTTATCCTGATATAACCACCATTTTTCAGCCGTAACTGACCATCCGATAAGCTTTGTGGATAGGTTCGGGTCGCCGGGAATGCTCACATCACGAACGCTGAAATCGTCACAGGATATTGCGTAAGGCTTACCGCTAATCACGCACATCAATTGCGGTCGAGTTACGCCGTTGAAAAATGCCGCATGTTGAAACCTGCCATCGGCCAGAACGCCACCGTCGAGGATTTGATGATAAACCAGCCGTGGCTTTGCAAAGCCTCCTCGCATGGTGACATTGTTAGCCCATGCCAGTTGGTTCTTTTGAAGTAAAGTAGCTGAACGGCCAGAATCAACTCCACCTTCTACAGTGATAAATCCGTCTGTTCGGCGTTTTAGATCAACTTCCATTACGCGAGTTTGAACAGTTCCAAGCTGGCGTAAACTTCTGTTCCAAAGCTCACGGCCTTACCAAATCCGTCAGTGGCTTCTGAAACAGAACATTGCGCTTCCAACCGAATCTGGGTCGGGCTTCCGATAGTGAAAATTCCTTCAATCAACGATACACCAGTTCCAGCAACAGCAACCGAGCAGCGCCCGTATCCAATCACGCTGGTCGTGTCCACATTGTAAAGCCTCGCCTGCATGTTCGTCACGGCATAACCAGTCACCCACGCATTGAATCGGTATGTGCCAGCCAAGAGCGTAACAATGTTTGCCGCGAGTGAACCGTTATTGTTCGTATCAGCGACCTCTGTATTGATTGTGACCGTTCTCCAAGCCGCATTGTTAAAGGTTCCACCATCAACACCGATTGTTTCCTGATGCTGATACAAAAGGTAATCTCCACAGGCAACACCGAGGGTGGTTCGGAATGCTGCTGCCGTGGTATCATCGAGCAAGGTTCGGACAAATGGCGTGCAGGTTATTTCCTCAACTGCACCAGCGCCGGCAGTGCTTCTTCCGATAAGTTTATCAGTAGCCGAAGATGTCAGACCAGAAGCGGTAGCTAATCCGGAGGCAGCAGCGCCAATTCCAGTTCGAGCGGTTGCGGCGGTGGTTCCGGAAGTACCTCCATTTGCCACTGGAAGGCTTCCAGATAGCGAAGTATTTACACCTGTTAAATCCAAAGAATTCCATATCAATCCCAGTGCCTGTCCTGAATCTGCGGTCAAAACCTTGCCATTGCTTCCAATCCCGACGCGAGCAGCTACGGTTGAATAACCAAGAATGTCTCCCTTAGTGGTCAGTGGAACACTTCCAGCTGGACCTGTCGCCCCGGTATCGCCAACCGGACCCATCGGACCTGTCGCCCCTGGTGGACCGCTCGGCCCTGTCGCGCCTGTCGCCCCGGTTGCGCCTGGTGTTCCTGGAACATTTACAACCTCCGGATCTGGACAGGTAGGGCAACAAGCATCAGGTGTTGGCAATGCGCTAGGCATACTCCTGTTTCGCTTGTTTTACCGTCAAGTCAAGCCCATAGTTTCTCGTGCCGTGGTACTACAACAAGCTATTCCCAGATACAGAACCAGCCATGACACGGCTGGAAGTTGAGCTAATTTGCTTCAAAAACAATCACAGTAGAGACAATGGTGGAGCTGGAACATACGGTCATTTCAAAAATATCTGCAAACTTTTATGGCCAGAGATGCAGTGGCACGACTGGATGTATTGGGGAATAAAAAGCTTGTGCGAGAACAAGACGAACGTATTTACAGGAGCCGGAGCTACCGGAAAAACGTACATGATGAGTTTGTACGCATTCGTTTTCTGGCTGGCTGACCCTCAAAAGACTTCGTGCATTCTAACCAGCACCACGGGGAAGATGGTTAAGAAACGTATCTGGCCAGTGATTCAATCGCTGTACACCACAGCGCCATACATGGGCATCGGGAATCTGGTCGATTCAAAAACAACCCTGCAATCGGTTAAGGGCGACGACAAACACGGCATATTCGCCATTGCTATTCGGGACGGTTCAATTTCAAAAGCTGTTGCTGATATTCAAGGAATGCACACGGAAAGAATGTTCATCGATGTGGACGAAGCCACCGACACGCCAGAGGCAATTATGGAAGCTATTCCCAACCTTAGAAAAGGATGCCGAGATTTCAGGATTGGATTGAGCGGGAATGCCTCGAAACACATGGACCCGCACGGTCGGGCGTGTGAGCCTAAAGATGGATGGAATTCTATCGGTGTCGAAAGCGAGGAATGGGAGACTAAAGGCGTTCCAGAATGGGAAATTGACCCCGGTGTAGCTCTCCACTTTGACGGCACCAAATCTCCCAATGTCCGGTGTGGTCAGGATAAGTGGCCGTTCATATTCACCAACTCAGACCTTAAGCGTGCCATGGCCAATCCTGGCGCGGATGAATCGGTTTCATTCTGGAAGTTCACTCGGGGATTCTGGCCCCCGGAAGGCGTGCTGCACACGATCATGTCCGAGGGATTGATTGAAAAGCATGATGGTCGTGGCAAATTCACGTTCTATTCCAAGTCCAGAGCCATTGCCGGACTGGACCCCGGATTCGGATCTGACAAATGCGTTCTGAGAACTGGCAGGATGGGTGACTTGGCTGATGGCCGGATTGCGGTTCAACTCGATAAAAGCTTTTACATCGCTATCAAAGCCAGTTCCAAGACTCAGGTTGTCTATGACCAGATTGTTCAGCAGGTCGTGCCATTGCTCCGGGATAACGGAATTGAACCGGATTGTTTCGGGATGGACGCAACAGGCCAGGGCGGGATGCTTGCCGCGACATTCGTTCGAGAATGGTCGAGCAACTTCGTGATGATTGAATTCGGTGGTGGAGCCAGTGATGAACCGTTCAGCGAAGATGATGTTCGAATGGCAAACGAAATCTATGATCGTCGCGTAACAGAGCTTTGGTTCACGGCGCAGAATTTCATGGCTAACGGTCAACTCAAAGGACTGAACGTGAACGAATGCACTCAGTTCTGTAATCGTGAATTCGAGGACAAGAAACGCAAGATGCGATTGGATACTAAGGCCGAATACAAGCTCAAGAACGGCCATTCTCCGGATGAGGCTGATGCTGCTGTGGTGCTTTTGGCTGTGGCAAAGAAGCTCGGAGCAATCCCGGCTGGCGGTGGAACACTGAATCATGGAAATGAATGGGAGAAGATAGCCCTACAAAAAGACGACATTAACATCAATGATACCGAAGAAGTATTTGCTGGAGATAGTGACCCGTTTTCACTGAATGACATTTGAATTATGACACAGGAAGAATGTATAAATCAGTTAGACCGCTTAATCACAAGGGCTGCTGGCGCAAAATCGCTATTGCTAATGAATTTAACCAAATACGACACCGGCTATTTTTACAATCCAGAGTTATACGATATGATTCTTGGTGAATTTCTTATTAGAGATACTTCGATACATCCTGTTCATGTGGAAGATCCTGAACTCCATTGAAACTTAAACTCGTCATCACGCAGCAAGGCCCGCCCGGAGGTTGGTATTACAAAGACCCGGAGACAGGCAGAGAATTCAAGCCAGTCGCTTTCGATGACATGCTGGGAATGATTAAGGCCCAGCGTAAGGCCAACAATCTACCAATCCCGGCCAATCTGAGAGAACAGGTCGAGGAACAGGTTTGTCAGCATGTACCGCCCGAATGGTGCGAGGGGCGTGATCCTAAGAAACATCCAGTCGAGCCATTAACCTTTGAACAAGCGTTGTCCGGCACAGCGGTCATGATCGATTGGATGCTTCACGGAGCAAAGATAATCGAACAGAAAGAGGCTGATGAACGGTCTAAGATATGTGCTCATTGCCATTTCAATAGTGGCATTTCAGGTTGCTCTAATTGTTCAATGGGCAGAGTGCGTGAGTTGGTTGCGAAGATAGTCGGGAATAAGGTGACGGTCGGGGACGGCAGGATTCAAGCTTGCAAGATATGCGGTTGCGCATTAAAGGCTAAGGTATGGATTCCACTGGACATACTTCAAAAGCACATGAGCGCCGAACAAAACGATCAGTTCCCGGAGTGGTGCTGGTGCAAAAAGACTCAGACACAATTGATCTGATAACCGATTTGTATTCTTTACAGCCATACCAAACTAAATTGCTTCATTGGTTTGAGGATAGTCAAGATGGGGTTGTGTTCATGGGTAGATAAGATGAAAAAGCCTCCGTTTAAAAAGTCTGATTTAAAAGCAATGGGTTCATCATGGTCCCCATCCGAACCAAGCATAACGGATTTGCTAAAGGCTGAAGTCGAAAGAAACATCAAAAGTGGATTCTATTTGCGTGAAATGGAAGCTCGACACCGATTTTGGATGGGCTGTCTAAAAGGTGGAAAGTTTCCAAAAGGCATGGGTAACATACGATGAGCGCCGAAAATCTTCTCGAACTACAAACCCTTTCCGAGTCCGGGACTCCACCAAAGAGCCGTATCGCTAACGCCTCAGATGCCTGCCAGATTGCCGATACGATAATTTACGCTGGCCAGGAACGGTCCAGACTCGATGCCGAGAAGAAGGGCATGTTTGATGGAAACCCGCCTTACAACAAGAACAAGCTCAAGAGCGAGGCACAGGCATGGCGTGCCAATGTAAATTTCCTAGAGGGTAAAGCTGCATCATCTGCTGCCCTTGTCCCGTATTACGACCTGTTTGCCGGTGCCAAGTATTATGCCCAGGTCAGAACCAATCAGGGAAACGAGGAGGACAAAGAGTATTGGTCAGAGGTTATTACCGAGGAATTTGATCGGATGCTCAAACGCTACAAGGGGTTCGACTTTCAGATGCAGCGTATGTTTACGGACCTTGTGCGTTACGGGCGAGGCATTCTGATGTGGAACGATACGACTGACTGGCATTTTAAGTGTGTGCCGCAACACCGGGCGCATGTACCGAATGGGACGGACGCAAACACGGAAGATTTGGAAGTGTTCATCGTGCGTGAGCAAGCCAAAGTTCACAAGTTATACGGCTACATTGAAGATCGTGAGTTAGCAAAAGAAATCGGTTGGAACATACAGGGCACGGTGGATGCAATTATCAATGCCATGCCGGAAATGCAAAGTGATTCGTCAACGAGTTACGATTATTTCTGGTTGCAACAACGCATCAAAGACCATGACTTGTATGAAGGTGTTCGGTCGTCCACGGTCAGTATCCGGCATCTGTTGGTTAAAGAATTCGACGGTCGCGTGAGCCATTTTATTGTCGAAGAGTACAAAGGAGAACCGAAACGCGCTTTCAGGACTAACGGCCAGCAGACGGATCAGCAGAAGCAATTCCTGTATCAAGGCATCGGACGATTTGATGATTACGATCAATGCCTCGCCACTTTCTTCCTCGAAACCAGCGATGGAAGTTGGAACGGTGCTCAAGGACTCGGCCATGACATCTTCTCGGCCATGGCACTCAAGGACAGAACCAAGTGTGCCGCTGTGGATTTGATGTTCCTGAGAACTGGAATCAATTTACAGGCTCAGAACGCGAACGCTGCCCAGAAAGCTAACCTGATTCGGTTCGGTCCGGTGAACATTATCCCGCCCGGATTCACTGTTCAGCAGGCGACCATAATGGGTGATACTCAAGACCCAATCGCTGTGGACCGTTACTTGGATGAGGTGGTGGCGAACAACACAGGCATATTTCGGCAGAGACAGGAGAAGTACACCGGAAACCCGAGGACCGCCACTGAAGTGACCGCTGCGCTTCAATCACAGGCCATGCTGTCCAACTCTGTAGTGAACAGGTTTTACGCCGGACTGGATAAGGTTTACTCGAATATCTACAGGATGGCCAAAGACCCTAACTTGTCTGGTGAGGATACGAATTCAGCCGTACAGATGGCTTTGGAATTTCAGCGTAGGTGCAAGAAACGCCAAGTGCCGATGAAGGCTATTGTGGACGTAGATACGGTTGAGGCATACCGGAACGCTGGCAATGGTTCGATCATGTTGCGCCAACAGAACATCGCCGCAACTATGCAGTTCTATCCGATGATGCCAGAGGATGGGAAACAGAACTTCCTGGGCTATGCACTGGCCAGTATAAATGGACAATCAATGGCCGAACTGTTCAATCCTCGCAGGTCCAAGATGAAACTTCCAGATGACCAGACTGCTCTGGCCATGCTTGAGAATGCCGCGATTAAGGTCGGTGCTCCGGTCCAGTGGACTCCGAGCCAGAACAACGTCATTCATGCTCAAGTGCATCTCCAGGCCGGTGCCGAGGCAGCTAATAGTTTACAACAGGGAGGCGACCCGCATGAGGTCGCTGCCTTTATCGAAGGCATCGGCCAACACATTTCGATTCACTTGCACGAATTGGAGAATAATCCAAATCGTAAGCAGGAATATGAATTGCTCAATGAACAATTCATGCAGCTTGGCAAGATTCACGACCAAATCATTCAGCGCGTGAAGTCGATGGATGAGGACCAACAGGCCCAACAGCAAGCCCAGCAAAAGGCTCAGGCTATGACTAATGGCACTGACCCGACTGTGATTATCAAGGGTGCTCAGGCTAAAGTGGACTCTGATTTGAAGGTTGCCAAGACTCAGCAGGACATGGCTAATCGCCAGCGAAAGCAAGAACAGAAAGCTATTGAGGCCAAGCAAGGCATGATGATCAAGGATTCTGTCGCGGCTGCCGATATACAAAGACAGAACTTTTTAGCACGAAATAAATCTAGACAGCCCGCCAAGACCTGATAGAACTTGGCTCGGATGTTTGCTTTTCTCCGAAAACAAAAGCGCAAGACAGAATTCGCGCCATACCCATCTGGATACACTCCGGATGAATTCAGGTCCAATCCCGGCCTCGTAAAGATGACACACGATCTGTTCAACGGTGCTCTCGGTGGACATATCCTCGCTGCACTTCACAATGGAATGCCATACGGCTATCCCATGCGCGGGAATGACCTTAGCCCGACCGCTGCTGCTGTGGAATTGGGAAGAGTGCAAGGCTACATGGATTGTTTGAACCTGCTCAATTCGCTTGGAGAACTTCCGAATATCCAGAACGAAATACCACAGGACTATGGAGCGGATGAACTTTTGAAAAATGATCAATAAATATGCCCGAGACTAACCCATCACCACCCGCACCACCTAAAACAGGACTGCTGACCAGCATCGACGAATTGTCCGATGGAATCTTCAACAAACCACCGGCTGAACGTATTCTAAAAGAGAAAGAGGCTATTGAGCGAGTTGCGTCTGGAAAACCTGCGCCAAAACCAGAACCGCCGACAGTTGCGCCCGCGCCCGGAGTTAATCCAGCCGAGAAGCACGAAGATGATCTGGTAATCGACGGTATCAAGGTCGAGCAACCCGCCGAGATTAAATCTGAGCAGGGTGTAAAATCATGGCGGGCGGCCAAGGAAGCGTTCATTCGAAAGACTGCTGAGTACGAGAAACGAATCAAGGACATGGAGTCAAGGGTGTCCACAACTCCGGACCCGGCTGCGCTGGCCACATATGAAGCCAAGATTATCGAGATTCAAAAAGAACGAGACGACCTGAATGAACGGCTTGGCCGAGCCAGTATTGAGCGCACACCGGAATTTGAACGGCATTATGTCAAACGTATCACGAATGTCATCGAAGATGCCAAAGGTGCTGTTGGCAAGGATCTGGCTGATCGTGTGGCGCACATCCTTGAAATGCCAGATAGCCCAATCCGTAATGGCCAAATCAATGATGTCATGGCTGACATGGATGAGCTTCAAAAGCATGAGCTTTCTTTGGCTGTCAAAGACCTGCGCCAAATCAATAAGGAAAAGAAAGAACAGATCGACAATTGGAAAGATGGATTGTCTAAGCGTGAAAAGATTCTGGCCGAGAAACAGGAACAGAGCATGAAACAATACAGTCAGGTATTCGATTCTGTCCTGTCTGATATTCACAAGGAACATCCATTGCTCGCGCCCAAAGAGGGCGATGCTGAATGGACAGGTCGTTCAAAGAATCTGGCCGATGCCGCCCGAGAATTGTATCTCGGCAAAGGCACGCCACAGGAACGTGCCCGGGCAAGTGTGTACGGCGTTGTTTCTGCCGTGCTGTTGGAAACTCTAAAGGCTCAGAATGAGGAAATGTCTAAGCTAACCAAACAGGTCGAGGCACTGCGCGGTAAGCAACCTGCCGTGGATGCTAAAGGTGATATTCCTGCCACAGCTTTACCTCCGGGAGTCAAAGCTGAGTCAATGCTGGACAGGATTGCAAGGACCGCTAAGGAGTCGGGATTTGTTAAGTGAAATCGTTCGCCCTCTATAGATGCAAGAGGTGTGGCACTTTTCACTATGTTGAGATTGAATCAAAGAGTGAAAATTTAGAGGAGGCAATGTTTAATTCCGCATCATTGACCACAGTGCATAATTGCGATTCAGTCGGGTCACTTGGAATAAGCGAACTGGTCGGAATATCAAAAGAGCTTCCAAAGACTATGGAGTTGTATTAAATGCACCCACCAGCCTTTGTCCTGACTCTTAAACGCTCCGAGGCACGTTATAAACGGTGCCAGGAACATCTGCAATCAGTTGGTATAACCGCGAAACCTTTCTATGGATTGGACTGCGAGATTACTGGGCTGAGGACTGTGCATACTTATGAACTGGATCATCCAGGTTCTAACTATGTAATGGGTGCTAAGACGGTTTCGCTAAACCTTTCACATTATATGCTATGGGCGATGCTGGCGTATCAGCCTGAGGATGCGTTTATAATTCTCGAAGACGACGCAAAATTCGACACAGATTGGAAACAACGATTCGATGATGCTTGGTCTGTTCTTCCCAAGGATTGGGATTTTCTGTTTCTTGGCAGTTGTTGCACGGCAGATAAGCCTCAGTGGAATATTGGAAAGAACTTAAACGTGGTGACTTTTCCAATGTGCACTCATGCGTACGCCGTGAGAGCCAAGGCATTGCCAGTTCTATTCACGTCCTGTCAGAAGGTTTACGCGCCAATTGATGTCACCCTCGTAACAGAAGTTTTGCACAAACTTAAACAGTTCACGATCCTGCCCAGGATAGCGTCCCAATTTGAAACTTTGATCTCACCATAATTTATGAAAATAGAAATTGAGTTACAGGTTGCGCCCGCCGATTCAATCAAATTTTATCATGGAGAAAAGTTTGACGAATCTGGAAACATTATCGGAAAGGATACCCCGGAAGAAAGAACAGAGTGGTTCGAGTCAAATAAGGGAAAGGTTCGACATCGCCTTATTGCAACAGTTGAAGGTAAGCGAAATACATTGGAGGGGCCAATAGTTATTCCAGAGGAAACGCCATCGGCACTATCCAAGATATTTGAACGGCTTGGAACGGATATAGCCAAGTTGCTATGACCCTGAATGAACAAGTTTCTGCCTTCATGCAACCCGGGGCCAGCGAGGGCTGGCTCACCCCCGAGCGCGGAATAGAACTGGCCGCGCTTACGATGCAGATGCAACCTGACACGATTGTCAGCATAGGTGTGTTCGGTGGAAGGTCAGTTGTGGCATTCGCTCTTGCTCTCAAGGCCATTGGAAAAGGCAAGGTATTCGGCATTGACCCATGGAAAAAGGAGGACTGTCTTGAAGGTGAAACTAAAGCCAATCAGGAATGGTGGAAGTCGATTGACCTTGAGAAAGTTCACCGAGGCACAATGGAAGCTATCTGGCGACTTGGCCTTGACGATTACGCGGTGATAATCCGCGCTGCATCTCATCGTTTGCCAAGACTGTTTCCGGGTGGGATCGATATACTTGAAATTGACGGAAGCCATGTAGAGGATGCGGCATATCGTGACGTGGAGATGTACGTGCCTCAAATGAATACAAACGGATTCGTGATCATGGATGACCTGAACTGGACAGATGATAGTGGGCATCGAACCACTAAGAAAGCGCATGACCTGCTTTTGACTTATTGCCAGCCATATAAGATTTCTGAGGATGGGAACTGGGGAATATTTTGGAGAAGGCCAAACGTGTCATGAGTGCTATTCCATACCAGCATCAAATCAAAGATGATAAGTGTTTTATAGATGGCCCCGATTTCGATCCGTTGCAAATGAAACCAGAAGCTTTTGGCCATTTGTTTAATAGAATCTACAATTACATTCCCGTGATGAGATTTTACGGATGGAATTTCTACAAGGTGAGTGTTTCCCAAATCAAAGACAAGCATTGCGCATCAGACCAGCCGGTTTATTGGGTGCAGCTTGAATTCGACAAATCACCATGAGCCAGATACAAACCCCATCACACCTTGGAGGAAGCTACGCCCAGTGCAATGATGCCAACACTTTCATGCCGGATAATTGGGAATACCTGATTAAAAAGTATGACATTAAAAGCGTTGTGGATGTTGGAACTGGTTATGGATGGAATGCAGAATGGTTTTTGAAAAGGGGATTGAATGTGATTGGAATCGAAGGTGATCCTTTGGCCCTAGTCGGTAACAGGCTTCCAAAGGAAAATCTGATCGCACACGACTATACCACAGGACCTTTCCCATTTTGTGATTTAAATGTGCATCAAGACATTCTTAGATTGATGCCAAAGGATCATGTCTCTCTTGCCTGGTGCAGTGAATTCGTAGAGCACGTTGAGGAAAAGTTCATCCCAAATTACGTCGCCACATTCAAGTGCTGCAAATATCTGTGCATGACCCACGGCGAGCCTGGCCAAGATGGATGCCACCATGTAAACTGCCAGATGACCAGTTATTGGATCGAAAAGCTTTTTGGTTATGGTTTTCTAATTGATGCAGACGAAACCGCGTATCTCCGCTCAACTGATAAGTGGAAAGCTGGTTGGGGACGAAGAACGTTGTGCTGGTTTAAGAACCTTGATTATGATGAGAAAACACTTTGAGTATCTTAAATACGTCATTCGCCACAAGTGGTTTGTTTTCGTTGCTTGCCGGGAATGTGGAGTCTCTCTATGGAGATCAATTATTCACGATTGGAGTAAATTCCTTCCGTGTGAGTGGTTTGCTTATGTGAATGAATTTTACGGGGACTGGAAAAAGGTGCGAGATAGTGAACCCGACGATTTTCGTTATTGGAACTATAGGGGTCCGATTGAGTATGCGTTCAAACTGGCATGGAATCATCACCAGAAATTCAATAAACATCATTGGCAGTACTGGCTTCTAACGAATGACTCAGATGAACCAAAACACGATGCGCTGGCAATGCCTGAGAAATATGTTCTGGAAATGGTTGCTG
>Ga0070701_10000262_pt1 | contig 17093 bp, 17 predicted proteins | sample KBSK5102metaG_FD_65451 | JGI IMG/M metagenome (GOLD analysis project Ga0070701, IMG submission 65451) | Corn, switchgrass and miscanthus rhizosphere microbial communities from Kellogg Biological Station, Michigan, USA - KBS K5-10-2 metaG | ecosystem: Host-associated > Plants > Roots >... | reverse complement strand
CGCTGGGCGTCGACCAGTCCCTCCGAGCACAGCAGCCGCTGCACCAGCTGATCCTTCGACATTTCGAGCGAGAAAATGGCGACGGCGGTGTTGTGCTCGATCGCCGCATGCTGGACGATGTTCAGCGCCAGCGCCGTCTTTCCCATCGACGGCCGCGCCGCGAGGATGACGAGATCGGACCGCTGGAATCCCGCCGTCAGGCGGTCGAGATCGACGAAGCCGCTCGGAACGCCCGTCACCGACCCGGCGCCCGACTGGAGCTGCTCGATCCGCTCCATCGTCGGCCAGATCAACTCCTTGATCCGGATGAACTCTTCGGCGCGCCGGAACTGCGCCACCTGGAAAATCCGGTGCTCGGCGTTGTCGAGCACTTCGCCCGCGGTGCCGTGGCCCTCGTAGACGTCCTGGATGATGCCGGTCGAGGCTTCGACCAGCCGCCGCAGGACCGCCTTGTCGCGGACGATCTTGGCGTGATAGTCGATGTTCGCGGAGGTGGGCACGACGTCGATCAGGGCGGCGATGTACTCCATGCCCCCGGCGCGGTCGAGATCGCCGCGCCGGCTCAGCTCGCCCTGCAGCGTGACGGGATCGATGACGTCGCCGCGCTCGGTCAGCGCGATCATCGACCGGAACAGCAGCCGATGGCTCTCCTTGTAGAACATCGTGTCGTCCAGGATTTCCGCCGCTTTGAGCGCGGCGTCCTGGTCGAGCATCATCGCGCCGAGGACCGCCTGCTCCGCCTCGTTGCTCCACGGCGTCTGCCGGCCGACGTACTCAGGCTTCGAGGAGGCGAGCTGCGATACGGACGTCATCCCAGGTTGGTCTCTTCCAGTTTGGGTTGCGCAGCAGCGCGGCCGGATGGTAGGTCACGACCAGCGGAATGCCGCGGAAGCGGTGAATGTGATCGCGCAGCGAGCCGAGCGACTGCCTGGTGTTGAGCAGCGACTGCGCCGCGGTGCTTCCCATCGCGAGAATCACTTTGGGATTCACGAGGTCGATCTGCCGGTAGAGGTACGGCATGCACGCCGCGATCTCGTCGAACTGCGGCTGGCGGTTCTCGGGCGGCCGGCACTTCACGATGTTGCAGATGAAGACCTGCTCGCGCGGCAGATCGATCGCCGCGAGGATTTTGGTGAGCAGTTCCCCGGCCCGGCCCACGAACGGCCGCCCGGTCTCGTCTTCCGTCTTTCCTGGACCTTCGCCCACCACGACGAGCCGCGCCGTCGCCAGGCCCTCGCCGGGGACGGTCTTGGTGCGGCCGCTGCACAACCCGCACTTTTCGCACGCCGCGATGAGCTGCGCGACATCCGTGAGGCTCGACGCGCGCTGGATGGGGTCGGTGGAGAAGAGATCGGTGGACGGGGGATCGAATGAAACCCCGGGAGCTGGGAGTTGGGCGTTGGGAGTTGGGGTAGCGACAGAGGTTGGAGCTGGTGTCTCCCCAACCCCCAACTCCTGACTCCCAACTCCTGAGGATCCGGTGAGAATCACCGAATCTCCACCCAGCAACCGTTGTTGTCGCAAGTATGCAGCTGCCAGAGCCCGCGAATCTGTCAAAGCGCCTCTTCGACGACGTCGAGAATTCGTTCGGCCACGTCGCGTTTGGGCAGCACCGGCAGGTCGACGTGTGTGCCGTTGCGTCCCAGAATCGTCACGCGATTGGTAGTGACCTCGAATCCAGCCCCGGGCTCGGTGGCGTCATTCAGGATCACAAAGTCCAGCGCCTTATTCTGCATCTTCGAGCGCGCCTTCGCGAGTCCGTTGCCGGTCTCGAGTGCGAACCCGACGACGAGTGTCCCCTTGCGTCGCTTGAGCGAGCGCAGTATGTCGGGCGTCGCTTCGAGCGCGACGCTGAACGCGCCGTTCGCGCGCGGGCGCTTCGTCTTCGCCTGATCCTTGGGCCGGTAGTCCGCCGGCGCGGCGCTCATGATCAACGCATCCGCGCTGTTCATCAAACTCTGCACCGCCTGCTGCATGTCCGCGGTCGTTTCGACGCGCTTCGTGGCGAGCCCCGCCGGCACCGTCAGCTCGGTCGGTCCCGTGACGAGCACGACGTCGGCGCCGCGGGCGCGCGCCGCTTCCGCGAGCGCGTAGCCCATGCGGCCGCTCGAGGGATTGGTGATCACGCGCACCGGATCGAGGTGCTCACGCGTCGGCCCGGCCGTCACAATCACTTTTTTCCCCGACCACTTACTTTTTGTTTGAGCCCCGGCTTTCGCCCCTGAGCCCAGCAGGCGCTGCGCCGCCGCGAAGATGGCCTCCGGCTCGCTCATCCGGCCGGGCCGCTCGCTGGGCCCTTCGGCCAGCGCGCCGACGTCGGGGCCGATGAATTGCCAGCCGCGCTCGGTGAGGATGCGGATGTTGGCGCTGGTGGCGGGATTCGCGTACATGTCGTCGTTCATCGCCGGCGCCGCGAGCACGGGCCGATTGCCCCGCGCGAGCAGCAGCGCCGTCAGCACGTCGTCGGCCATCCCCATCGCGGCGCGGGCCAGGATGTTGGCGGTGGCCGGCGCGAGAATCACGAGATCGGGCGCTTTCGCGAGGTCGATGTGCGCCAGCGCCCGCCCCGGATCCCACAAGGAGGTGAGGACCGGCCGGCCCGTGAGGGCTTCGAATGTGACGGGACGGATGAATTCGGCGGCCGCGGCGGTCAGCACCACGTCCACCGTCACGTTGGCTTCCGTCAGCCGGCGTGCCAGGGTGCAGCTCTTGTAGCAGGCGATTCCGCCCGACACCCCGAGCACGACGTGCATCAGGCTTCCAGCTGGCGCCGCCGCCGCACGAGGCGGTACTTGAGGCCGCCGCGCACGAGCTCGTCGAACGCGCGGGTGGTGAGCTTCTCTTCCCAGTCGACCGACCGGTCGCGCGGGAAGTCGTTCACGTAGCGCGCGAACTTGGCCGCCACGAGGACGCCCAGGTACTTGTTCTGCGTCTGGCCTGCGACTTCCGCCGGTGTCACGATCCGCATTGCTCAGCCTTTCTGGTGATGCAGTTGATCATACAGGCGCCGGGCCTCTTCCTGAAGCCCGCGGCCGTAATTCGTGATCCATTCGAAATCCTGCTTGTGGCGCGTGCGGGTGTTCTTCACGTCGTCGGCGATCGCCGCCACGTCCCGCACCGCGGTCTGCAAATCATCGTTGCGCACCCAGCGCTCGAAATTCGGCGCCTGGTTCAGCTCGTGCGCGGCGCGCTCCAGCCGCCACTTGAGCTGGTCCGCCGATTCGCTGCCGCGCGACCGCAGCCGCTCGAGCAGCACCCGCGGATCACTCGGCAAGATAAACACCGACACCGACCTGGGCGGGGGATACTGCTCCCGGACCTGCCGCGCGCCCTCCACCTCGATGTCGAGCAGCACGTGCTTGCCGGACTGTACGACGCGCTCGACTTCGGACTTCAGCGTCCCGTACAGCTCGCCGCCATACTCGGCGTGCTCCAGAAACTTGCCGGCCGCGACGCCCTCGAGGAACTGCGCGCGCGACTGAAAATGATAGTCGACGCCGTTTTTCTCATTGGCGCGCGGCTCGCGGGTCGTCGCCGACACCGAGAACCCAAACCGCTCGGGGTACTGCTCGCGCACCGCTTTCGCGATCGTCGTCTTGCCGCCGCCCGAGGGAGCGGACAACACGACGATGCGCGGCCCTTTGGTCACTCCAGGTTCTCCAGCTGCTCCCGAAACTTCTCCAGATCACCCTTCATCGCGATCACGGTCTGTGTGATGCGCGCGTCATTCGCTTTCGAGCCCATCGTGTTCGTTTCGCGCAGCAGCTCCTGCGCGAGAAAGCCGAGCTGCTTGCCGACCGCTTGATCCCCCGCCAGCGCCGCGCGGGCCGCCGCGATGTGCGAGCGGAACCGCACCAGCTCTTCGGTGATGTCGACCCGATCGGCGAGCAGCGCGATCTCGAGCGCGAGCCGCTGCTCGTCCACCGCCGCACCCTGGGTCAGCTCCTGCACGGCCTGCTTGAGCCGCTCATGCTCGGCCTTAAGTCGCGCCGGCGCCTGCTCCTCGATCACCTGCGCCGCGCCCTCGAGCGCCTCGAGCCGCGCGTTCAGCTCCGTCGCGAGCGCCGCTCCTTCTTTTTTTCGCATCGTGACGACGTCCGACGCCGCCTTCTCGACGACCTTCTTGACGTCGTTCCACGCGACGCTGCGTTCGACATCGCCACCGTTCGCCGACGTCAGGACCTCGGGATGGCGCGCCACGAATGCCAGGTCGACGGTCCCCTTCAGCTTGAGCTTCTTCTTGAGCTGCTGCGCCGCCGCGAGCACCTGTTTGGCGCGCGCGAGATCCACGATCACGCTGCGCTCCTGGACCGGCCCCTCGACCCAACGCGCCGTGAGCGCCACATGCCCCCGCTCGAGCAGTTGGCGCAGCCGCTCCCGGATCTCGATTTCGATCCCCGCGAGGTCGACCGGCAGCTTCAGCTGCGGATTGAAGTAGCGGTGGTTGACGGTGCGAATCTCGACCCGCAGCCGTCCACCCAGGACCTGATCTTCGGCGGAGCCGAAGCCTGTCATACTGCGCGGCACAGGGTGCTAAATGTAGTCGCGACCGGGCTAATTAGTGAAATACCAGCGGGCGCCCCACTGCTGCACCGCCTTGGGATAGGACAGCCCCTCCACGTAGCTCGCCCGCATCAGGTTGGCGTTTCGCATCATCCAGAACAACGTCACGCCGGCCAGCTGCATCTGGATGTTGGTCTCCACGAAGCTCGCGCCGTTGATCGCGCGCTCGTTGCCGGCCGAATCGAGGCCCGCCAGCGACCAGCGCGTCCACGACTCCATCGCCACCTCGCCGCGGAGATTGAAGATGCCGCTCGGGAACGTGCGCCAGAACTTTGACTGGAAGGTCGCCGACACGCGCGCATGATGCGGCGGCTCGAAGTCGCCGCCGCCCACGAGCGGGTCGAAGTACCACCCCGAGAGCCGCAATCCGGGCAGTACCTGCACGCTGGCCCGCACGGCGAGGAATTCGGTGAACGGGGTCGGATGCAGCGAGTCGATCGGAGTGATCCCGCCTCCGAAGCCGAGGGGAGCGAAGGGATCGCGCCGGCCGCGCCCGGCTTCGACCATGAGCCGAGGATGATCGAAGCGGATCCACCCGGCCATGTCGGTCGCTTCCTGCAGATCGTCCGTCGTGACCAACGACGATTGCACGTCCTTCTGCCACGTCGCTTCGCCGCGGACTGAAAACCCCCACGGCAGCGGCAGTCCGGCGGTCCCGTAGGCACGCACGCCCTCACGACCGTCGGAGTAGAGATTTTGCCGGAAGAAGCCCGCGAGGTTCACGCGGAGCGGTCCGATCCATCCGGCGCGCGCCTCGAGCATCGACGGCATCCCGCCCGCCCCGCCGCGTGCCGTGCCGACGACCATCGCCTTGCGGCCGGTCAGGCTCGCTTCCAACGCGCCGCTGGAGACGGAGCGCCCGCCTCCGAGCAGCGTGTCGTGACTGAGCCCGGTCGAAGTCAGGGTCGTCGTCAGGCGCCAGCCGAGTCCGTCGCTGCGCTGCGCGATGAACATGCGCAACACGCGATCGATCCGATCCTGCCGCCAGCCTACGATCTGCTGCGGAGCGAGATCGTCGGTTTTGCTGCGTTTCCAGCTCGACGTGAACAGCGCGAAGGATGCGCCGATCCGCCCACCGGGCGGCACGTACTCCGCTTTCAGCAGGAAAGCGCTGGTCCCGAACGGGGTCGTGGTACTCGAAAGCGGGCCACGGCCTATCGAATTCCAGTCGGCCAGGAGTGAGACGCCGAATCCCGAGCGCGCCCGCTTCGAATAACCCGCGCGGTAGCCCGCGATGTCCTGCCGGCCCGTCATGACGCCGATCTGGGTGCGCGGCCGGCTCGATTCGTGGGTGAGGCTGACGAGATAGATCTGCAGCGCCGCGGGCATGACGAGCACGTCTACCCGCTCATAGGCCGCCAGCGAAATGCGCGCGGGATCGACGTAAATCGAATCGCGGCCCAGCGGCAGGTATGGCACACCGTCCACGAAGATCTCGAAGCTCGCCGGCCCCCGTCCACCGTACAGCGCGATCTCGGCCTGCCCGTACCAGCCTCCCCGCGCCACGTACACCCCGGGGATGTGCGTCAGCAGATCGCTGAGCGTCAGCGAGCTGAGCAGCAGCAGCGAGTCCTCGGTGAAGACGTAGCGCGCGCCGGCGGGCAGCGGGCCCGGCGCGACGACGGGGGCAAACGTCGGCAACAGGACTTCGGTCGTATCGGGCGGCGGCGGCGCGGTGTCGCCGGCGGCTCGACTCGTATCGCGCTGCGTGGTGTCGGCTTGCGCGGCGAGGGGGCTCGTCGTCCAGGCAACGAGCGCCAGCGCGAGCACGACTCCTCGGATCAAGCGCCCGCGCGTTTGAGGAGAAACTCCGTGAACAGCCGCACGCCGATCGCCGTCGGTCCCTTGGCGTGGCTCGCGCCCTCGCCTTCGAGATATGCCGTGCCGGCGATATCGAGGTGCACCCACGGAAAGCCGTCCACGAATTCGCGCAGAAACCACGCGCCCGCGATCGTGCCGGCCGCGCGGCCGCCGGAGTTCTTCACGTCGGCGACGTCCGACTTCAGCAGGTCGCGGTACTCGTCCCACAGCGGCAGCGGCCAGCAGCGCTCGCCCGCCCGCTCGCCGGCGTCACGTACCTCGGCCAGCAGCTGCTCGTCGTTGCCGAGCATCCCGATCGCGTGATGGCCGAGCGCGATCACCACGGCGCCGGTGAGCGTGGCGGCGTCGATCGCGGCGGCGGGCTTGAAGCGCCGCGCGTACGAGAGCGCGTCGCACAGGATCAGGCGGCCTTCGGCGTCGGTGTTGATGATCTCGATCGTCTTGCCGGAGTGACTTTTCACGACGTCGCCCGGTTTCACGGCGGTGCCGGACGGCAGGTTCTCCGTGGCGGGGATCAGTCCGACCACGTTGACCTTGGGCCTCAACCGGCCGATCACCTCAAACGTGCCGAGCACGGCGGTGGCGCCCGATTTATCGAACTTCATGTCTTCCATGTTCGCCGCGGGCTTGATCGAGATGCCCCCCGAGTCGAACGTGACGCCCTTGCCGATCAGGACGACCGGCGCGCCGGAGCCGCCCTGGTACTCGAGCACAATGAAGCGCGGTTCTTCCGCGCTGCCCTGCGCCACGGCGAGCAGCGCGCCCATCCCTTCCTTCTTTATCTGCGCCTTGTCCAGCACCGTGACCGTGAAGCCGTGGGCCTGGCCGAGCTTGCGCGCGAGCTCGCCCAGGTGGCTGGGCGTCGCGATGTTGCCGGGCTGCATCTGGAGATTGCGCGTGTAGACATAGCCGGCCGCAATGGCATCGCCGACGCGCCGGCCCGCTTCCGCTTCGTCCTTGTCCGAGCCTTCGAACACCAGCTCGACGGCTTCGAGCTCAGGCTTGGGATCTTCGGGCTGCTGCTTCAGCTCCATGAACTGCCAGCTGCCCTGCGCCACGCCTTCGATCGCGACCTGCGCGAGCTCGGCGGCGCCCAGGCCGCCGCGCGCTTCCTTGGTAATGGCGACCGCGAGCGTTTTCGTCCCCAGTCCCCGTGCCCGCTTCGCCGCGATGGCCACGGCGCGCCGCACCGCGCTGCGCGTGACGTCGGCGCCTTTGCCGACGCCCACGAGCAGGATGCGCTGTGCCTGGCCCCCGCCGTAGACCAGCACGGTCTCGTCCTTCTTTCCTTTGTAATCGCCGCTCGCGACCGCGCGCTCGAGCGTGGCGTCGAGCGACGGCATGGCGCCCTGCGCCACGATCAGGGCCAGCAGCGGCGTCTCGACTGCATTGAGTGCCTTGGCGGAAATCGAAGACTTCATGGCAGGTGCTCGATGATCGCCTCGGCGAACGCGGAAGTGGAGACCTCGGTGGCGCCGGGCATCTGGCGCGCGAGATCGTAGGTGACGCGCTTCGCGGCGATCGCGCCCTCGAGCCCGCGGACGATCGCCACGGCCACGTCGTCCCAGCCCAGCTCTTCGAACATCATCACGCCGGAGAGAATGACGCTGCTCGGATTGATCTTGTCCTGGCCGGCGTACTTGGGGGCGGTGCCATGCGTGGCTTCAAATACTGCGAACCCGTCCCCGACGTTCCCTCCCGGAGCGAGCCCCAGGCCGCCGACCTGCGCGGCCGCCGCATCCGACAGATAGTCGCCGTTGAGATTCGGCGAGGCGACGACCGAGTATTCGTCGGGACGCAGCAACAGCTGCTGGAACATCGAATCGGCGATCCGGTCCTTGATCATCACTTTGCCGGCGTCCTCTTTGCGCTTGCCGCCTTCCGCCTCGCTCACCGTGTGGTCGCCGAATCGCTCCTTCGCGATCTCGTAGCCCCAGTCGCGAAACGCGCCTTCGGTGAACTTCATGATGTTGCCCTTGTGCACGAGCGTGACGGACGGCAGGCGTCGTTTGATGGCGTGCTGAATCGCCTTGGCGACGAGCCGTTGCGAGCCGAACTTCGACATCGGCTTCACACCGATCGCGCTGCCCTCGCGGATCTTCGCGCCGAACTTGCGCGTGAGGAACTCGATCACCAAATCGGCTTCGGTGCTGTGCGCCTTGTATTCGATGCCGGCGTACACGTCCTCGATGTTCTCGCGGAAGATGATGATGTTGAGTTTGCGGGGATCCTTCATCGGCGACGGCACGCCGTCGAAGTAGCGCACCGGCCGGATGCAGGCGTACAAGTCGAGAATCTGACGCAGCGCGACGTTGAGCGAGCGGATCCCCCCGCCAACCGGCGTCGTGAGCGGTCCCTTGATCGCGACGCGATGCTCGCGGATGACGTTGAGCGTGTCCTCAGGCAGCCAGCTGCCGGTCTGATTGAACGCTTTCTCGCCGGCGAGCACCTCGCGCCACACGACGCCGCGCTTGCTCTTGGAGACCTTCGCGACGGTGGCGTCGAACACTTTCGAGGCGGCGCGCCAGATGTCGGGCCCGGTGCCGTCGCCTTCGATGAAGGGAATCGTGGGATGATCGGGGACGAGCCAGCGACCGTCCCGATAGTCGATTTTGGCGCCCACGGCCCCGCCGCGGCGGCCTTCAACCTGTGTCGGCATGGCCCCCAGTTTACAACAAAAAGGCCCGCCTTTGGAGGCGAGCCTTTTGCTACGTCATGGCGGGCTTTTGGCGCCTTACCAGCCCAGCGCCAGCCCCGCGCTCAGCACCAGGTCGTTCTGGAACTTCTTGCTGCCGTCGAAATTGCCGCCATAGAAGTAGTCTTCGACCTCGAGCCGCATACCGACCGATGCCGAGAACGGGATGCGCACGCCGAGACCGCCGACGCCGCCCCAATCCGTCCTGCTTTCACTTTCGCGCGCGACATCGTGGCCGACGCGAATGAACGACGGTCCGCCGCTCAGGAAGAATCCGACGCGCGAGGTGGCCGGAGACAGGCCGAGCATGAGCTTGGCGCCGGCGACGAACACCTGCGAGTTGCGATCCGCGTTGACGGTGGTTCCGGCCACGCTGACGTGCGCGGGCGCGAAGCCGCCGGTCAGCTCGAATCCGACTGGGCTCTTACCCCAGAAGGTGAGACGCGCCCCGGCGATGAAGCTGTTGTCGCGCTTGATGTCGGTGCCTACGGTGCTGAAGCTGTTCCGTGTCGGGACATAAGCGCCCGCCCACGGGGTGACGGAAACGCCGCTCTGCGCGACCGCGGGCGTAACGCCCACCGCGCCGATCAAAGCGACGAACGCGATGCCTCGAAACATAGAGAGTACCTCCACAAGAGTTTGCCGCCGCTGCACTGGACGTCGGCGGTCTGCATTGAACGTTCTCGGGAATCGTCAGGGGCTTCAATCAATCGGGAGGGTCGAAAACGATCTAATCGGGAGGGTCGAAAACGATCTAATCGGACGCCGGGCGACGGACTAATCCTGTGCGGGCTCGTGACGCGTGGGAACGGCGGCCGGTCCTACTGGGTACGGTGAAGCATGGACCTACGACGCCTGACACACTCGAGCATCGCGCGCACCCTCGTCTCGCTCGTGACGAGCGCCTGCATCGGCGGGACCGGCTCCGGCATGATCGGGGTCAACACGAACGATGGCGGGACCACGAGCGGCGTCGCGCCGGTGCTCAGCTTCTTTGCGCCGCCCGGCAGTGCCACCGTCGGACAAACGCTCCCGCTCGTTCAAGTCGCGGCGAGCGACTCGCTCGGCAACATCGACACGACGTTCACCGGCGTCATCCGGGTTACGCTCGCGTCGAACTCCACGGGCGCCGGCCTGCACGGCAACACCGCGGTTCGGGCCACGGATGGAGTCGCCACCTTTGATGATCTCGCGATCGACGCGGCGGGCACCTACACGCTGCGCGCGACGGCCACCGGCGCCGGCGGCGTGACGAGCGGCGCCTTCGTCATCACGACGGTCACCGGCCCCTAAAGGCGATAGCCCACCAGCGTTCCCGCGGCGGTCTGCAAGAACAACATTCCAGCGATGTCATCCACGGCATAGACGGGCTCCCGTTCTTTGCCGAGATTGACGCGCGCGCGCGGCTGCGCCGAGTCCTTGTCGATCTGCAGCAGCACGTTCCCGTTCCCCTCCGGCGCGCGCGTCAGCATGAACACCGAGCTGGGCGCGCTCAGCGAAGCCTTGAAGCGCTTGCTCGCGAGCGCCGAGGCCTGGCTGGAGTAGCCCTGCAGCTGTGCCCCGCCCTGCGTGTACGCCGTGGCCAGCTGATTGTAGACGTACTTCGCGGTCGTGTCGTTCGACTGGCGCGCCGCCTGCGCGAACGCATCGCCGTAGGCCGACGCCGCGGCGCCATACAGTCCCGCCCGCACCGATTGAATCCGGTACAGCGCGCGCAGCAGGCCCGGCAGCTGCGGCGCCGGATGGTAGATCTGCTGCTTGACCTGACCGTCGCGCCCGAGCACGACGAGGTTTTGTGACGAGCTCAGCACGAGCCCGCCCGGGCGCAGCTCGAGCGCGCTGGGATCCTCATCGCCCTGGAGCTTGATCTCGCCGCTCAGCGCGCGATACGTGCCGTCCTGGCGATTCACCGAGTACAAGCGGCGATCCTTGCCGGCGAAGACGTACAGCGTGGCGCCGTCCGCCGCATACAGCAGAACGCCCGGCTTGCGGCCTTCGATCTCGTCCTTGTATTTGGGCTCGCCGGTCGCCAGATCGATGACGTTGACCTCGCCGTTCATCGTGGCATCCGAGCGCGAGATATACAGCAGGCCGACGGGCGTGAGCTCGGCACGCTCGAGCTGCCCCTTGATCTTCACATCCTTCTGCAGTCGCGTCGTCGCCGTCGCCACGTCGAGCACGTTGACGAACGTCTTGGACTCGGCGTCGACCGCGAGCACGACGGCGTCACCGCTGATCAAGGCGTCGCGCACCGTGCCGCGCATTTTCACCGGCTTCGCGGCGATCATCGATCCGTCTTCGTAGCGCGCCACATTGAGCCCGGTCTGCACGACGCCGTTGATGACGCGACGGCTGCCCGTGCTTTGACCTTCCGGAGGCCCCTCGGGGAGCATGATGATGCCGCGCGGATGCTGCACGATGTCGCGGATCCAGCCGTCCACGCTGGCAGGCTTGGGCCACAGCGGCTTGCCGTCGGTGAGGCCGTAGGCCATCAAGCGCTCGTCGTAGCTCACGTAGATCCGGTCGGGCTTCGCGACCGACTGATACAGCAGCACCTGGTGCGGCACCGTTCCCGACCGGGCCATCTGCAGCGCGGCGGTCCAGCGGATGGCGCCCGTCTTCGCATCGAGCGCGCGCAAGCCCATCAGCGTGTAGACGACGATCACGTCGGGGCCCGCTTGCAGCACTTCGAGGGTCGTCGCGCTGGCGGCGGCGCGCACGATGCCCTGCATCAATCCGCCCAGCCCGCCCTTCTTGGGCTCGGTCTGCTGAAACAGCGACTCGCTCACCCAGCGTTGCGCGCCCGTGCTCAGATCGTACAGCGCGATGAGGGGCGGTCCCGAGGCGCGCTGGCCGTGGACGAGCAGTGTGCCGCTCTGCGGCAGCACGCGGCGCGTGACGACCTTCGTCAGCGTCAGCTTTCGCGAGTCGAACAGTACGGTGCCGGTGACGGGATCGAAGATCAGAGACAGCCCCGGCTTTGCCGCTTCCATCAGGAGTGAGTTGTCGATCGCGCGCACGCTATCGAACGGCAGGCCCCCGAGCTCCGGTTTTTGCCACACGATCTGACCGCGCTCGATGTCGACGCCGGCGAGCGCCCCGTCGGTGGAGACGAGCAGCGCTCCGGCAGGCGTAACCTGTTGCCAGCGAATGTCGCCGTTGAGGCGAACCGTCCAGGCCGCGACGGATCCGGCCGGGGTCTGAGCGAGCATCGCCGACAGCGCGAGGAATGAAGCGAGCACCATGGGGCCTCCTGGGGGAGGCCACATATCCCCCCATCGGCGCTCGTCGCGCAAGAGGGAGGGCTAGCGCGGCGGCTGGCGGTTGGTGAAATGCACGTCGAACGTGCGTTGCGTCTGGATTCTGACGCTGCGACCGAAACGGTAGGTCGTCACTACCGACAGCGAATCCTGGAGCGGTACCCCCGGTGCGATGCTTCCAAACCGGGTGAAAAAAACAACCGAGCCCAGATCGTAGAGCTCGGATCGCTCGGGTCGTGTAATCCAGGTCGTCGTGTATCGAACCTGGAACGTCTGTGGATCGAGATATGCCGAGCCGGCCATGTCCGCGGATGCGATGCGCGTGGCCGGCTCGAAGTCTATCCGCAGCAGCGCCTCGCCCCCGATTGTGTCGGTCCCCGCCAGCCGGAAGCAATGATTTGCAATGAACGTTTCGTTGCCGAGATCCTCGAGATCGGTGTCATGGATCAGATGGGTGCCCATCGGGTTCTTCCAGGGTCCCCAGGCGGGCTCGATCACTCGACCCACCTGGTAGGGGCGAGTGTCCCGGCTGGAGAAGTGCAGCTTCCAGCGGCTGGGCTTCCCGGTGTCGCCTCGCTGATTCACGGTTCGCTCCGCGATCTCGAGGTCGTAGCGGAAGGGATACGACGTCCGCATGAGCTCGTAGCGCCGGGCATTCTCCTGCAGCTGTCCGAACACGCCCAGCAGCGCCGCGTCACTCGAATCGGGTGCGCCGGGAGCAGTGCACGGCAGCGCCGCGATGATCACCGGCGGCAGCTCGATCGCGAGTCTGTGCAACGCGACGTTCACAACGGTCGCCGTATCGGCTTGAACGACGACCTGGGTGTCCAGCGGGGCGTACCCGATCTGTCGGACACTCAGCACGTACGTGCCGGCACTTGAGATGTCGAATGTGAACGCACCGCCCGCATCGCTGAACCGCTTCGCGCCGCCCGGATACAACGTGACGATGGTATAGCCGAGCCCGAGCCCCGTCTCGACGCTCGTCACGGTGCCGCGGACAGCGGGATGCTGGACCTGAATAATCGCCAACCACAACGCGCAGATCATCATTGCTGTGGCAACGCCCGGGAGAAGTGCACGCCGAGCAGTCGCTGTGTCTCGACCCGATTGGCGTTGGCGCTCGAGCGAAATAGCCACACCGCGCGCACGTGGTCCTGCAGCACGATACCCGGTGCGATTTCGCGGAAGCGCGTCCACGCCACGCCAGAGCGGACGTTGGCCAAATCCGCGCGCTCGGGGTGTGTGAGCCGCGTCTCCGTGAACCGGAGTCCGTAGGTCAGAGCATCGAGGTACGCGGATCCCGCGATGTCCGTCGAGGCGAGCGCTTCGTCGGGTTCGAAGTCGATGCGCACGAGCAACTCGCCTTCAATCGTGTCGCGCCCCGCGAGCCGGAAGCAGTGGCTGTTGTGAAACGAGCTGTCGGCCAGCTCGTGCAGTGACGCGAGCGTGACCACGGTCCGGCCGCTGTAGGGTCCCGTGCCGGAGGTCACGACGAGCCCCGGGTGATAGCGACGCCGGGTCTGCTTTTGCTCGAGCTCGATCGTATCGACGTTGGCGTGCAGGCTGTCGCCACGGCGCGTGACCTCGCGCTGCGAGCGCTCGAGACGGTAGCGGAACGGATACGAATCGGCGAGCAGCTCGAGCCGGTGCGCGTTCTCGATGAGCTGATCGAACAGCGCGGCGAGCGCCGGCGTGACCTCGCGATCGGGTGGCCCGGGCCTGGTGCAGCGCGCATGTCCGACGACGGTAATGGCCGGCAGCTCGACCGCGAGCCGGCGCAGCGTGATGAACAGCGTCGCGCTGGCCTCCGATCGTACCACGATCTGTGTGTCGAGCGGCACATAGCCGATTTGCCGGACGCTCAGCAGGTACATCCCCGCCCCGACCTCGGCGAACGAGAACGCCCCGTCCGCGTCCGTGAACTGGGTGCCGAGTCCGGGGTGCAGGGTGACGATCGAGAGGCTGAGCGGTTCGCGCGTTTCAGCGCTCACCACCGTGCCGCGCAGCGCGGACTGTTGCAGGACGGCGACCAACAGCAAAACCACCTGAACCAACACCGGGAAGTGTGGATGTGGCCAATCTGGCCATCCACGGCTTCACCGGTCAAGAACAAGAACGTCAGCCATGCAGAAAGTGGTGTAACTCGAAGGTCCAACAGCCCCGCCGCGGTCAAGCCGGCGAGCTTCCGTTGGCGCCCTTGAGCCATCGAACAGAAGAGTGTATGGCCTCTCGCATTGTGTTGCGGCACAAGGTCGGACCAGGAAAGCGCCCCGCCACAGTCAGTCCACTGACGATTTCCGTGGGCCGAAGGTATCAAAAGTCGCACGCCTGGGAGGGGGCGCTGTCCCGCTCCCTGCGGCTCGCGCTCGAAGCCCTGCTGGCAGTTCGACCGGGAAGCGGAACGCTTACGCTGGACTGACCTGTCAGCGCTTCAGTTGATAGAACAGCCTGTCGTAGGTGTTGCCTTCAAACTCGACAGGCGTGTCGAGCAGAACGCCCAACCCGTACGAGACGGTACCGGGATCAGCCGGACTATCGCGATCGGTGCGCGTCAGGAACGCTCCCTCAAAGCCATCTGCCCGCAGGACCGCATCTTCGATCCTGGCGTTCTTGAGCTCGTGGCCGTTGGACGTCGCCCGCACACGACCGTCGTTGGTGATATCGACGACAAGCACGTACCCAACACCATCCACTTCATAGGTGCCGGCGTAGTCCTTGAGGGTTTGCCGTATCGTCGGCTCGCTCCGAACGTCTTTATACTTCTCCGCCCGAACACCGTGCTTTTCCTTCACGACCTGTTTGTGCTTGGTGAAAGAGGCGGCGATCTGCTGAGCGCTGGATTGGCTGGATAGGGGAATAGCGAAACAGCTGACCAGCAGGAACGCGATTGCAGGCGTGCGCATCGAACCTCCCTGGTGAACGCAAAAGGGCTCTATTCGATGGACACCTGAAGCGAGCAATGGGTTGTATGGGAAGGAGTGCCCGAGGAGAGAATCGAACTCTCACCCCGTTGCCGGGACAGGATTTTGAGTCCTGCGCGTCTGCCAGTTCCGCCACTCGGGCCGAGTAGGGCGCGAAATATAGTCTAGATCCCGCGACGCCACCCTCGCGTGCGCATCCGCATTCCCATCGCCCGACCTCGGCCCATTCCCCGACCCTGCCGGCGCATTTCCCCCACGCGCTGCATGAACCGCTCGCGCATCTGGTTGTAGCGCCACTGCTGCACCGGAGTGAGATAGTTGCCCAGCTCCTTACCCTCGTCCTGCTGAATCCGCATCATCTCCATCCGCCCCGCGTCCAACCCCTCCATCAGCTTGCGGACGCTGTCCTGATTGGCGGCCACGCCCGGCTGCATCTGATTCTCGAGCGCACGCCGACGCTGCAGCTGCTGCTGCATCAGCGCGCGGCGCCGCGGACCGAAGCGCTCCTGCGTGTCCTTGAGCTTTGCCGTTTGATCGTTCGTCAGCTGCAGCTCCTGCTGCACGCGCGCGCTGAAGCGCTGCTCGATCTGCGTGCGCAGCTGCTCCGCCTGCGCGCTGTCGCTCGGCGGACGACCGCTACCCGGCTGCTGCGCCGCGAGACCCGGCGCGAGAACGACGGCAAGACCCAGAACCAGAAGTGCTTTCACTCACCCCTCCTTCAAAAGTTCACGCAACGCTTGCGTATCGAGCTCAGGTAAATCAGCCGTGCTATCGGGCACGACGCTCTCGTCGATGATCTGATCGAACGACGTCAGCAGCGTGCGCAGGTCGTCCGTGGACAGGTCCCGCAGCTCGTCGGCGATGAGGTCCGGGTGGTGTGCCCCGGAGCCACGCTCCGGGGTCACCCGGGCGACCGCGAACACCCCCCCAACGACCAGCACCACGGCCGCCGCAATCCTGAGCCACATCGTCCGAGTCCAGATCGTCCGCGGCGCCGGCTGCTCGCGTAACCGTTCGAGCACTTTGCGCGCCGTGGCCTCGACATCGAGACGCTCCGCCGCACTCGCGCCGAGCTGTTTTGCCGCCTGGATCAGTTTCTCTTCGTTCATGCGATGATCTCCTTCAAGCGGCGCACCGCGTGGTGGTAATGGACTCTTGCTGCACCAGGCGATGTAGCCAACGCCGCGGCGATCTCCTCGTATTCCAGCCCCTGCTGCGCCCTGAGCAGAAACACCTCGCGCTGCATCCGCGGCAGCTTCTTCAACCCTTCCACGATCAGTGCTTCGGCCTCCGTTGCCTCGGCGTGCTCGTGTGGATCGCCACCCACGTCCCGCACGGCGTCGTCGAGCGGCATCACCTGCCGGCGCGAGCTCTTGCGGCCGAAATCCTTGAGCACGTTGCCGCCGATCGTCATCAGCCAGGTCCGGAACTGACATTGGCCGCGAAACCGGTCCACGCTGCGAAACGCGCGGATGAACGTCTCCTGCACCAGATCGTCGAGCTCCGCCTCGGGCGCCCCCGCCCCCGACAGAAAGCGCGCCAAAGCTCTCGCGTGACGCGCTACGAGCGCGGCAGCCGCCTGCTCGTCGCCGTCCCGCCAGGCCGCGATGAGCGCGGTGTCCGTGGGATGCTCGGCCGTAGCCGGCTGTGCTGTCATGGGCTCGGTCGGTTTGACGTGGGGGATGGCGAAATATTAAGGGCCCAAATAGCTTCCGATTCGAACGATCGTTCGAAATCATGCGACCCTACGACGAACGTCTCGACCACCTCCTCGCCCGCGCGGCTCGCGTCTTTGCCGACAAGGGCTACCACCCCACCACCATGCGCGAC
>Ga0070701_10000260_pt1 | contig 17137 bp, 16 predicted proteins | sample KBSK5102metaG_FD_65451 | JGI IMG/M metagenome (GOLD analysis project Ga0070701, IMG submission 65451) | Corn, switchgrass and miscanthus rhizosphere microbial communities from Kellogg Biological Station, Michigan, USA - KBS K5-10-2 metaG | ecosystem: Host-associated > Plants > Roots >... | reverse complement strand
TGCCGTAGCCGCAGCCGACCGCGATCTCGATCAGTGGCTGATCGCCGACCCAGCCGAGCATCGTCGACGTCAGGAGTGCGTCCGCGTGCGACGCGAGCAGCAGATAGCCGCGCGGCCCGCGAATGCGCAGCAACTCGAGCCGGCTGCGCGGCGACGCTTCAGGATCGACGAGGATCACTTCCTCCGCATCGCGCACTCGTTCGCGCGCCGCGGTGAGATCGCCGAGATGCGGAATCGGAACTTCACCGGTCGCAGGACCGACCCAGCCGATGACACGAATGCGCGCATCCGGTGCTGCGGCGAGCACGGCGAGCGCGCTCCGAACGTGCACCGCGTCGCCGATGAGAATCGTCTCGCGCCGGCGAATCGGCAGCGCGACGCGAAGCAGCGCGCGCCACGCAGGCAGCGCCATCGCTTCGAGCAGCAGCACGCCGATGAGCACCGTGCGCGCGAGCGGGCGTTCGGTGAGCGCGCCGCCGACCGCGATGAATGCGACCTGAATGATGAGCGCCGTCGCGATGAGCGGACGCTCGCGCGGCATGACGCGTCGCCGATAGAAACCGCTCAGCGCGAGCGCCGCGATGAACGAGCCGGCGAAGAGGATGACTGCGATTGCGTCGACCGGCTGCTTTTCGGGAGTGAGCAGCGCGCGCGTGAACCAGAGCGGAACGTTGCGGCGGATGAAGACGACGAGCGCGAGCGCGCCCCAGGCGAGGAGGAAATCGCCGGCGAGGAGCAGCGTGCCGCGCGCGAAGTGTTCTTTTGAGGAGGGGCGGATCATCGCGCGCCGCTCCCGTTCGTGCCGGCGAGTGCCGCCATCTTCGCCAACACACCGTCGCGCGAATGATGCTCTTCCACCGCGCGCCGCAGCGCCTCGCGCGGCGAGCCATTCCGCAGCAGCGACACCGCCGCATCCGCAATCGCCCGCGTATTGCTCGCGACCGCGACGTGCTCCGCGAGCCGCGGCAATCCGCGCAGCGCCTGCGGCGTCGTCACGATCGCGCATCCCGCCTCGGCCGCTTCGAGCAGTTTGCTCGACTGCCCGCTGCCGAATCGCATCGGCACGATCGCCACGCGCACGCTGCGTGCGAACGACGGCACATCGTCGATCGGCGACACGAGCTCGATGCCCGCGCGTTCCGCAGCGACGCGCAGCGACGGAGGAGCGTCAGCGCCGCCAAGCACAATCGTCGCGGCGGGATGTCGTTCGCGCAGCGCCGGCACGATCTCATCGAGCAGCCAGCGCGCGGCGTCGGCGTTCGCAAAGTAGGCAAGCCGTCCCCAGAATCCGAAGTCGAATCTTCGCGGCGCATCGGCATCGAGCGGCGCAATCTTCACGCTGTTCGCGATCGCCATCGCGCCACCGCCGAACTCGCGCGTCTCGTCTTCACTCACGACAACGACGCGGTCATACGCACTTGCCAGCTCGCGTTCCGCACGCGCCAGACGACGCTCTTCGAATCGCCAGAAGCGCCGCATCAAACCGGACGCCGCATCGCCTCGCTCCTCGGCATTCCGTCGCAGCGAATCGATCGAATCGAGAATGCGCATTCCGCCGCCGAGCGACGCGCGCACCCACGGATCGCAGCGCGAGAGAATCACGATCGTCGCATCGAACGGACCGAGCTCGCGCGTCGCTTCATCGATCGCGCGCCGCCACCGAAATCCGGCCGCGAGCAGCGTCTGGATCGGCAGTCGCTCGCGCAAAACACGCCACGCGCTGCGGACGCGATGAGTGAACGACGGCGCCGCCGGAAAGAAACGAAAGCCGCGCGCGGACGCAGGCACATCGCCCGCCGGCGCAACGAACGCGACGCGCGCATGCGGCGTGAGCGCGTCGAGCCAGATTGTCGCGCGCATGCGGTCGCCGGTGTACGACGGCCACGGAAACCGTGACGACACTACGAGAACGTTCATTTGCGGGACCGGCGGCGGACGCGCAAGGGTAGCAGGATCGGCGTGGTATTTTTCCCGCGTCCAGGGTGAAGAACTCCGCCGCCATTCTCGCCCTCGTCCTCCTCGGCGCACTCGGCATTCCCCTCATCGTTCTCCCGCACGCGTTCGATGCGTTTCGTTTGCCGAAAGAGCTTGCGCTGCGGGCCGAGGGGGTTTTGCTCGTTGCTGCTGGTGCGGTGGCGATTGTGATCGGTGCGCGCCCGCGCGTGCGGCTCGATCGCTGGCTCGTGCTGCCGTCGATTGCGTTGCTGTGGATGGTCGTCACCGCGACGACGTCGACGAATGCGAGCGTCAGCTGGTGGCGCGTCGTCGCCGGCGTCGCGACGCTGATCGTGTTCATCGCGACGATGTACTGCGCAGAAAACGGCCGTGCGTTTCTGCCGCTGATCGCGGTGCCGCTCGCGGCGGCGGTCGTCAACGCAATCGTCGATGTATTGCAGGAGCTCGACATCTGGATGCCGTTCGGCGTCGAGCCGGACGTGCGTCATCACTTTCAATGCACGGCGTTCATCGGCAATCCGAATGAGATCGGCAGTTACCTCGCGGTCGCGACGCTCGCGTGCATCGCGGCCGCGACCGCCGATCGCTCGCGGCGAAAGTGGTTCGCGTCCGCGGCGGTGTTGCTCGTTGCGGGCCTGATCGCGAGCCAGACGCTGACGGCGCTCGTCGCGCTGATCGCCGGCGCGTTCGTGTTGTTCGCGCTCGTGTCGTTGAAGCAGGCGGTGCGCGTTGCGATCGCCGCGACGATCGTCGCCGCACTGCTCGTCGTGCCGATCGCGCCGCTGCGGCATCGCGCGATGAACATGATGACGTGGCTGCGCACCGGCGATTACAACTCGCTGCTGACCGAGCGCTTGACGCCGTTCGTCGCGGCGACGTTGATGACGGCCGATCGTCCGTTACTCGGCGTCGGACCGGGCGCATTCGGCTGGAACTATTACGCGTACAAACTCCGCGCGGAGCAGCGATACGCGCCTCTGCGCAACGCGTGGAGCCGCGGCGTGAACTTCGGCGAAGTGCACGACGATCATCTGCAACTGCTCGCGGAAAGCGGCGTGCCCGGGTATCTGATTTTCATCGCGCTGCTGGTCACGCTCGGCGCGATCTCGCTGCGACGCGCTGACGATTCCCCGCCGCGCCGTTTCGCAACGCTGCTCGCGCTGCCGCTCGTCGTGCTCTGGTTCGTGCTGTCGCTTGCGCAGTTTCCGATCGAGACGACGGCCGTGCGCATGCTCATCGTTCATTTCGCCGCGTTGTGCGCGGCGTGGCGGCCGGAATGAAGCGCGCGCTGCAGCTCATCGCGTTGATTGTGATCGCGTTCGTCACGATCGCCGCACTTCGTTACGGCGTCTGGCTGCCGACGAAGTGCGAGGCGAACGTCACGCGCTCGCTCGACGCCATCGACGATTCATCGGCGCGCGATGATGTCGCGCGACGCGCGGCCGCGAAGTATTCGGACTTGGCGCTGCGCGACTGCGAGTGTCTCGAGCAAACGGACGTGAAGCTCGCGTACGTTCGCGGAACCATTCATCGTTATCGCGGCGAATCGCGCGCGGCCATCGATTCGTATCAGCGCGCGCTCACCATCGATCGCCGTCCCGAGATCTACATCGACCTCGGCCTCGCGCAGCTCGACGCGCTCGATCGTCGCGGCGCCATCGAAAGCTTCGCGACGGCCGGCAGCTTCGCGCCGTCGCAGCTCGAACGCATCCCGTATCCCGATGTCCGCGCCGACGCGGAGCGCCGCATCCGCGCGATGTACGGCAACGACTGGCTGCCGTGACGCGGGCTACTTCGCGGTGACGAACGAGAGCGACAGCTTGTCGTCCGCGCCAACCGTCAGCACCTGCGGCTTCGGCTCCTCGCGCATCTCCGGATACCAAACCTTCACCGTGTAACGACCCGGCGCGAGGTTCGCGAACGACGCGCGGCCGTTCTCCGTCTTCGCGAAATACGGCGTGTCGACAACGACGATGTACGCGCTCATCGACTCGTGAATGTTGCAGCCGAGGGCGACGACGCCGGATTGATTGAACTGAAGGGGGAAGGCGGGCTTGCCCTTGTACAGCGGCAGCTGAAACTTCTTCGCCGGAGACAGCGAGTAAACCTGATGGCGAATGTCGTCGCTGTTCGGGAACTCCACCCACGTGCCGGTTTGAATCGGCAGGATGTGCGGGACGAAGACGCGATTCTTCTGATCCATCTGCGTCACTTTGTGGCCGACCGGAATGCGCGTGTCGGGCACCGCATAAACGACCGCCTCGGAGATCGGCGAGCCGTTCGCGAGCGCGACCTGAACGTCGATCGACGCGGCACCGGCGGGAAGAGCAAGCAAAAGCGCGAGCAGAGCGATCATTCGTGCGTGCATGACGGCGCCAAACAGGCGCTCCGCCTGTATGCTTCCAATGCGATGCGACGCGGACCGAGCTCAGCAATCCTCGCTTTGATGTTGTTCGCAGTTCCGGCACAAGCCATCGACAGCATTCAGGTCAACGGCTTCGCGCTGCTCCGGCCGCAAACGGCGTCGACCGGCGTTCCGCTCGATGACGATTCGCTCTCCGCGCAGGTCCAGGTCGGCATCGACTGGCGGCCGTCGGTGACGTTCGGCGGTCACGTCCATCTGCTCGCGCGCAACGAGTCGGATGGCTCGCGCCGCGGACGCGTCGGCGTCGTCGAAGCGTTCCTCGAGCAGAACTTCACGCTCGGCGGCAGCAATCGCGTGCACGTGATGGAAGGCGCGTTCTTTCTCCCGGGCTCGCGCGAGAACATCGATTCGCTTTGGGAATCGCCGTACTCGATCACGTCATCGGCGCTGAACAGCTGGATGGGCGAGGAGTTTCGTCCGATCGGCGTGGATGCGTCGGTCTTTCACAAAACGCAGCGCGCGGGCGTGTTCGGATTTGGCGCGACGGCGTTCACCGGCAACGACACGTTCGGCGCGCTGCCGATCGATCGCGGCTGGGCGCTGCGCGATCACTGGGCGCTCCTTGGCGAACACATTCCGGTCAACGCGACGCTCTTCACGTCCGTTTCCGCGGAGAACGATGACCGCATCGGCTGGTCCGCGCGCGGACGCTGGAGCAACGACGTCGCGAACGTGCAGCTCACGCGCATCGACAATCGTTCCGACGCGCTGCGTTACGGCGAGCTTTTCAACTGGGCGACGCGGTTCAACATCGCCGGCGCTGATTACACGTGGCACGACTGGACGGCCGCCGCGGAAACGGGCTGGGGCACGACCGCGATTCAGGGACGGCGGCGATTCTCCGCGCCGATCCGCGCGAGCTATCTCCTCGTGTCGAAACGGATCGACAAACTGCGCGCGTCGGTTCGCGCGGAGCAGTACCAGGCGAACAGGGATCACGGCCACGCGTTCACCGCGGCCCTGTTGTGGGAAGCGCGCCGACAGCTGCGCGCGGGCGTCGAAGGGATCGTCGCGGACGGCGAGAAGCGACTCGCGGTCGAGCTGCGCTACAGCTTCTGAGTCTTGACAATCGGGCGCTTCGCGGTGAGCGTAGACGCATGCGTCCGCTCCTGGTGCTGTTCCTGGTATCCCTCGTGTGTCTCCCGCTCGCCGCGCAAACCGATCGCAATCAGTTCATCGCGGAGTACGGATTGCTGCCGCCGCCGGTGCGCACGGGCGGTCCTGATTTTCAGAACCTCGAAGGCGGACGATTCGACGAGCGGAACTTCAGCGGTTACCGCTATTCGCGAACGCTCGCCGCCATGCGCGACGCGTTTCGCCGCCGCGCCGATGCGCAGAAAAGCGCCGTCGAAGTGCGCGCCGCAATCGATCGCGCATACGGCGTCCCCGCATTCCTCGGCGACTTCAGCGTCGTTCTCCGCGAGCACATCACGGCTTCCGCGGCGGGCACCGTCGACTCGATCGATTTCCGTTTCGGCCCCGATGGCTACGGTCAGGCGCTCGTCGGCGTTCCATCACATCCGAACGGCCGTTTGCTCATCGCGATTCACGGCTGTCTCATCAATCCGGACGCGGTGCTGACGCAGATGACGAGCTACGGCAATTCGTTCGGACTGCGCGCGCTCGAGAAGGGTTACACGGTGATCGCGCCGTACGTCGTCAGCCAGTGTGACTGGATTCACAACCTCGACTGGATCGGGCAGATGTCGAACACGAGCGTGTTCGGATACGAGATCGCGAAGATCGGTCAGCTCACGATGTGGGCGCGGCAGGAGTATTCGCTCATGCAGACCGCGATCTGGGGCATCAGCGTCGGCGGCCAGTATTCAATGTTGACCGCCGCGCGATTCCCGGAGCTGTTCGACGTCGTCGTGATCTCCGGCGCGACGCTGGACTACGAGCAGAACTACACGGCCGCATTCGATCTCGTCGGTGTGAATCAGTTCGACGTGCTCGGCGCGAACACGCAGGTGGCGTTGTCGGCTCTCGTGCGACGCAGAGACGTGGCCGTGTCGATTCTGCCGAAACAGATGATCTTCGAGATGTCGACGTCCGATCTGTCGCAGGGCGGGATCGACTTCGTCAGTTATGTGACCGCCGCCGCGAACGCGCGCGGCGCGACGCCGCCGGAAGTCGTGCTGTTCCAGGGCGATCACGAAACGAATCCGGCGGCGACGCTCGCGAAGATCAACGACGCGTTTCTGCACGTGGCGCTGCCGCGCCAACGCGCCGCCGCGCATTAAGTGTTGCTCGATCACCGAACCAGATACGCGTCCGCGTTTGCGTACGCGGCGGCGCACTGCTCACGCGTGAGATTTCGCGACGAATCGGCCATGAGATTGCTCGGCGAGAAAGAGCCATCGTGGAAGAGCGCGTCGCCGCCGAGGTAGTGGCCGATTTCGTGAGCGAGCGTGTTCTCGCGATTGTCGCCGCCGTTGCCGAAGACTTCCGTTTCGCCGAAGAGAATGCCCTGATTCGGGTATGCCTGCGCCACGCCGCGGCCGGTGTAGTGCGTCACGAAGACGAGCGGAATCGTGCGCGCGCTCGTCGGCGGAATCGCCGCTCGCGCCCATCCGTCGACGCAATACCCGGTCGCGGTGTCGGGCTGCGTCGCCGAATGCGTGCATGCGCCCGTAACGACGTTCGACGCGACCTCGCCATAGTTCACGAGCCGGAACTGAATGTTCGTTCCGTAACGCTCGCCGCAGACGCTCCAGACTTCATCCGGGATCTGCATCCGAACCGGATCGGGACGTCCGTTCGACGGGCTCGCGGTCTGCGCGACATTCAGCGAATCGCGATGATCGGCGTCATAGACGCGCGCGTTCAGTCCGCCGCCGCTGCTGAAAGCGCTTTCGATGCGATCGACGGCGCGGCTGTCGATCCACATCTCCGCAAGTCTGCGATTCATCTTCGGTCGCGGCACGCCTTCTTCCGTCACGACGATCACGCTCACGCCGACGATCTTCGTGCGCTGGTCGAGCACGACGCTGGCGTCAGTGTCGGGAACATCGTCCCAGCCCCAGCGTCCATTCGGCGCTGCTCCGTGGTACGTACGCCGGCGCAGGTGAAGACTCACGGGTTGACCGGGCGAGAGCAGCAGGCCGTTCGATTGCCAGCGCACGAGTACCGGGCGTGTCGCCGGCGCCGGGCCGGTTGGTGCGACGCCGAGGAGTCCGTCGATGTTGCGCGGGTCTCTAAAGGTGTGACCGAGAGTTCGATCGAACACGAGCTCCAGGCCATCCCAAACGACGTTCTGCGCGGGCCGCGGTGGCGCGGGAGTCTCGAAGATGAACGTGCCGCCCTCCGGACCGATCACGCCGCTGAGCGGCGGATTGTCGCGAAAAACGGTGACGGTCTCGCCGTTGTTGCCGGGCACCCATTGGACGCCGGTGTGAATCGCCAGCGCGCGGCCGCGCGGATCGGTGCTGCCGCATGCAGCGAGGAAAATCAGCGAGACGACGGCGAGCAGCAGAAGGACGGAAGTTGAACGCCGGTTCGTATCCATACCGGCATTTTAAATGACTGATTGCCTGACGGCTACTCGATCAGCGCCATGCCGTCCGGCGCGATTCCGGTCTCGACGCTGCCGGTGATCTCGCGCTTCTCGAGATCGATCCGCGCGACGCGAAACGGCTCGTAAACCGAAACGTATGCGGTGCGCGAATCGGACGTGACGATGCCGCCGCCCGGCCCGCCCGGAAGCGTGACGCGTCCGATTTCGGCGCGCATGGCGCGATCGACGATGACGAGCGAATTCGACGGTCCGTCGAACAACAGCACCTTGCGTCCGTCGGGCGTGAACGTCACGCGCGCGCTGATGATCGCGGGAAGGATCGTCGCGACGACTTCATCGCGGCGCGTGTCGATGATCGAGATTCCGCCGCCTCCGCGATGCGCCGCCCAGAGCTCGAATCCGTCCGGCGACAGCGCGATTCCCTCGGGACCTTTGCCAACCGCGATCTGTTTCGATGCGACTGAATGCGATGACGCGACGTCAATCACGGAGATGCTGTCGGAGCCGATGTTGCCGGTGTAAATGCGCGCGCTGTCGGGGCTGAGCGCGAGCATGTGGCTGCCGCGCGCTTTCGTGTCGCCGGTCCAGTCGATCTCGCCGGCGCGATTGAGGCGCAGCACCGACTGCGAGGTCTCCGAAGTGACGAAGAGATGATCGCCGCGCGTCGTCATGCCGTGCGGGCGCGTTTTGCCGCCGAGCGAAAGGCGACCGGTTTCCTGCTGCGTGGCGACGTCGATGACGGCGATGCGATCGCCGACCACTTCGCGATTGCCGTAGAGCGAAACGTACGCGGTGCGGCGATCGGGCGACAGCACGAGCTCGTGCGGTGCGGGCGACATCGGAATCGTTTTCGTCACCGTCAGCGTCGAGGCGTCGACGAACGACAGCGTTTGCGAGCCCTGATTCACGACGAGCAGCGTTGCGTGATGCTGCGCGGGCGGCGTTTGCGAAGTCGCGCATGCGGTGAGGAGCAGTCCGGCCAGTGCGAATCTCATGATGGCCGCGATGATCGCCGCGGTTTTCGTTAGCGCGCGCGGTTTTGTGACGAGACGTCACCGCGATGACGCGAGCCGCCTTTCCGGCGCCACGACGATTCTCTATAACGTTCGCATGCGAAGACTCCTCTCTCTTTCTCTGATCGTTTTCAGCGTCGCGTGTGCGACGACTCCGCCACCTGCGCCGGTCGCGCAGACAGTTGCTCCTGCAACCAACGACGTCCTGAAGCGCCGTCTCGCGCTCGGCGCGCAGCTGATGCCCGGCGAGGGCGGCGTGAAAGTCGGAATGCTTCCGCCCGATGGCGCGGCGGCCGCGGCCGGATTGAAAACCGGGGACGTGATCGTGTCGGTCGCCGGACGCGCGGTCACGCGGCCGGATGAGATCGTCGGGATGATGAAGCAGCTTCCGGGCGGCCCGACCGAATTCCGCATTCTGCGCGACGGCGCTCCGTCGACCATCAGCGTGCAACTGAAGGAAGCGCCGCGCGATCAGAGCAGCGATTACGACGTCATCTACGACAGCGTCCGCGCCGCCGGCGCGCTGCGCCGCACGATCATCACGAAACCGCACGGCGACGAAAAGCGTCCCGCGGTTTTGTTCGCGGGCGGCATCGGCTGCTATTCGCTCGACACGCCGCCCGCACTCCTCGGCGGCTACGGCGCGCTGCTGCAGGAAATCACGCGCCAGGGCTTCGTTGTCATGCGCGTCGAGAAGAGCGGCATCGCCGACAGCGAAGGCATTCCGTGTCCGCAGCAGGATTTCGAGAACGAGCTTGCCGGCTATCGCGCGGGACTGGCGAAGCTCGCGACATATCCGTACGTCGACGCGTCGCGCATCTTTCTCGTCGGCCACAGCATCGGCGGAATCGTCGCGCCGGTGATCGCGTCGGAGCAGCCGCTGCGGGGCGTCGTGGCGATGTCGACGGCCGGCCGCCGCTGGTTCGATTACGAAGTCGTCAACACGCGGCGCCAGTCGTCAATGGACGGCACGAAGGGCGAAGAGCTCGAGAAGTTGCTGGCGCTGCACGAAGTTTGCGCGCGGCAGGTTTTGCTCGAGCGGAAAACGCCGGACGAAGTGCTGAAGAGCGAGCCGAAATGCTCGGACTTCCTGCATTACCCGGCGCACTACACGTACCTGCAGGAGATCGCGGCGCTCGATCCGACGGCGTTGTGGAAAAAGGTGAACGCGCCGGTGCTGCTGATTCACGGCGCGTCCGATTTCGTGACCGATCGCGACGAGCATGAGCTGATCGCCGCCGCCGTCAATTCGACGCATCCCGGCAACGCGACGCTGATCGTCGAGCCGCACATGGATCACTTCATGCGCGACGTTGCGTCGATGGACGAGAGCATGCGCATGCTGAAGGCGAATGAGACCGATAAACAGCCGCTCCAGGCACAAGTGCGCGCGGACATCCTGGCGTGGCTGAAGGCGCACTCCTGACGCACCCGGCAACTCGCCGCGGCACGATCCGCATCGTGGTGATCGGTGCCGCGGCGTGGCTGCTCATCACACTCGCGTTCGCAGTTCCCGAGCTCATCCTCTCGCGCCTCGCGGAGCGTCCGGCGACGTGGCAGCGCGTGCTCGCGGGAGTCGGTCCGCATTTCGCGATGTGGGCGCTGTTCGCGCTCTTCATCATCGCGTGCGTCACGCGCTTTCCGATCGAGAGCGGGCGCCGCATGCGCATCGTTTTCTATGCGGCGCTCGGCTTCGTTCTCTACTTCTGCGACGGCGCGATCAGCTTCGCGATCCTGCCGCGCATCATCGCCGATCGCGAGCTGACGCCGAACGTCATGCGCGCGCTGTTCGTACGCACGTTTTACGACGATCTGCTGCTCTACTCGATCATCGTCGCGGGCGCGCACCTCGTTCGCTTCGAGCGCATGCGCGCGGAGTTGCAGCGCGAGTTCGCCGACGCGCAGCTGCGCGTGCTCCGCACGCAACTCCAGCCGCACTTTCTCTTCAACACGCTGAACTCGATCTCGGAGCTGCTGCATGTCGACGCGGACGCCGCCGATCGGATGATCGTCGCGCTGTCGGATCTTCTGCGGCGCACGCTCGACGTCGGCGAAACGCACGAGCTCGCGCTGCGCGATGAGCTGCAACTCCTCGATCGCTATCTCTCCATTCAGCAGGTGCGCTTCAGCGACTCGATCACGATCGAGCGCGACATCGATCCGGCCACGCTCGACGCGCGCGTGCCGACGCTCTTCCTCCAGCCGCTCGTCGAAAATACGTTTCGGCATGGCTTCGCAAAACGGCGCAAAGAAGCGCGGCTGTCGATTCGCAGCGCGCGGGATGGCGACCGCGTCACGATCGAGATTCGCGATAACGGCAACGGACTCGCGGAGCCGTTCATCGAAGGCATCGGTCTGCGCAACACACGCGTGCGATTGCGCCAGCTGTACGGCGACGATCAGGAGTTGCGCATCGTGAATCGCGCGGAAGGCGGCGTCGAAGTGCGCATCACGATTCCGTTCCGGCAGGTGCAGCCGTGACGCTGCGCGCGATCGTCGCCGACGACGAACCGCTCGCCCGCGCCCGTCTCCGCCGCCTCCTCGGCAACGAGCCGGGCGTCGACGTGATCGCCGAATGCCGCGACGGCGCAGCGACCGTGAAAGCGATTCGCGAGCTGCGGCCCGACGTCGTGTTCCTCGACATCGAAATGCCGGAGCTCGGCGGTTTCGAAGTGCTCGCCGCACTCGACCAGGCGACGCTGCCCGCGATCGTTTTCGTCACCGCGTACGATGCGCATGCGATTCGCGCCTTCGACGAACAGGCGCTCGACTACATGCTGAAACCGGTCGACGCCGAGCGTTTGCATCGCAGCATCGAGCGCGTGCAACGCCAGCCGCCGCTTCGCACGTTCCTCGAGCGAATCGCCGTTCGCTCGCGCGGCCGCATCGCATTCATCGCAACGAGCGACGTGATCTGCATCGAAGCCGCGGGCAACTACGCTCGCATCCACACATCGACCGCACATCATCTGCTGCGCGACACGCTCGCGAATCTCGAAACGAAGCTCGATCCGAAACGCTTCGTGCGCATCCATCGATCGACGATCGTGAACGTCGGCGCGGTGCGCGAACTGCGCCCGTCGGTCGGCGGCGACGCGATCGTCATCCTCGCCGGCGGCAAAGAACTCGCGCTCAGTCGCACGTATCGCGAGCGCGCAGCCGCCGCGGGCCTCAGCGCTTAACTGCGCGGACGAGTGCGCGGCGGTACGGCCGGACCGGCATCGCTCCACGCTTTCAGCACGGCTTTGTCCGCGTCGGACAACTTCGCGGCGGGATGCAGCGGCAGATAAAACCACGGCGGCATTTCGCCGGACTTCACCTCTCGCCAGATTGCCTTGCGCCGTCGGTTTTGCCGAAGCTGCTGCATCTGCTGCCACTCGCTGAAGTTCAGCTCTTTGCGGCCTTCGGTGACGTCGCGCGCGAGCAGCCACGACGCCGGCGCGATGCGGCTGTACCAGGGATAGACGGTCTCGTTCGAATGACAGTCGTAGCAGCTTTGGCGGAGCACCGCTTTCACTTCCGGCGGCGCGGCGATTTCTCCGGTGACCGGCGGATTCGTGCGCGGCACCGGCACGAACTGAATCGCGACGAAGATCGCGAGCAGGATGAGAAGAGCGATGCGCACGCCGCGCCGTCCGTTATCGTTGTGCGCCATGACTCGTACGAAGATTCTAGCCGCAGCGCTGCTCCTCATCGCCACTGCTTCCGCACACGCGCAGACCGACGCGGTCGCCGCGCGCATCGATCGCATTCTTCGCGACGTGCCGCTGATCGACGGCCACAACGATCTGCCGTGGCAGTACCGCGAGCGCGCGAAGGACCACCTCGCGCAGATCGATCTTCGCGTCGATCAAACGGCGCTCACGCCGCCGCTGCACACCGATATCCCGAGGCTGCACAAAGGTCATCTCGGCGCGCAGTTCTGGTCCGTGTACGTGCCGACGGAACTGAAGGGAAGCGACGCCGTGCGCGCGGTGCTCGAGCAGATCGACGTCGTCGATCGCATCGACGATCAGTACTCCGATACGTTCGAGCTCGCGAAGACCGCGGACGACGTCGTGCGCATTCATCGCAGCGGAAAGATCGCGTCGCTGATCGGCATCGAAGGCGGACATTCGATCGCGAATTCGCTCGGCGTGCTGCGGCAACTTTACGCGCTCGGCGCGCGCTACATGACGATCACGCACAGCGACAACGACGACTGGGCCGATTCCGCGACGGCCGATCCGAAGCACAACGGCATCACTCCCTTCGGCAAGCTCGTCATCGCCGAAATGAATCGCCTCGGCATGCTCGTCGATCTCTCGCACGTCTCGCCGAAAACGATGCACGACGCGCTCGATGTCACCGCCGCGCCGGTGATCTTTTCGCATTCGTCGGCGCGCGCGATCACCGATCACGCGCGCAACGTTCCCGACGACGTGCTGCGCCGTCTGAAGGACAACGACGGCGTCGTGATGGTGACGTTCGTGCCGACGTTCATTTCTGACGCGGCGCGCGCGCGCGACGCTGCGCACGACGCGGAACAGGCGCGACTGAAGACGATGTATCGCGGCCAGCCGGACGTCGTGAAGGCGAAGCTCACGGCGTGGGAAGTTGCGAATCCGGCTCCGCACGCGACGGTGAAAGACGTCGCGGATCACATCGATCACATCGTGAAGATCGCCGGCGCGACGCACGTCGGAATTGGCGCCGATCTGGACGGCATCACGTCGACGCCGGAAGGTCTCGACAGCGTCGCCGCCTATCCGCTGGTGTTCGGGGAGCTGATTCGCCGCGGCTACACAGACGAGCAGCTCAAAGGCATCGCCGGAAACAACGTGCTGCGCGTCATGCGCAAAGCGGAATTGGTCGCGGCGCGGCTGCAGAAAGAACGGCGTCCGGCCGATGCGCTCATCGAAGAAGTCGACGTAACGCGCTAGCGGTCGAGCTCCATCGTCATCTCCAGCATCGTGTCGCGGAAGCCGAGACCGCGGAAAAGCCGCTGCGCGATTTCGTTCGGCGCCGCGGTCCAGAGCAGAACGCGCGGCGCACCCTGTTCGCGCAGCCAGTCGATGCCGGCGCTGAGCAGTTGTTTCGCGATGCCGGCCCCGCGCGATTCCTCGCGCACGAGGATGTCGTGAATGAATCCGGCGGGACCGCGCAATTCCTTCCACGACAGCGGTTCGAGCGCGACGTAGATGTAGCCGGCGACGTCGCCGTTTTCATCGGCGACGAAGACGCATGCGTCGCGCGACTTCATCACGCTGCCGAGAAAATGCGCGTAACCGCTTTCCGCTGATTCGCCGGGCGGAAGGAAGCGCTGCGGGTCGAACGCGTAGTGCGTTCGCATCAGCATTGCGCCGAGGCGGCCGACGGCGGCGAGGTCGCGCGATTCGGCTTTGCGGATCGTTACCGGCATTTCATTTCCTCCGCGCCGCATGATACGAGGACGCCGATGAAACGCTCGCTGTCGCTCGCCGCGCTCTGCTTTTTGCTTTCGATTTCTGCGTTCGCGCAACGGCGCGCGGATACGTACGAATCGCGGCTCGAGGTGCTCGCGCTGATGCAGACGCTCAACGGCGATTTGCTCGCCGCTTCGAGCGCGACGCGCACGCTGGAAACGTGGTGCGGCGAGCATCATCTGGCGGCGGAGCCGAAGATCGTCGCGACGAAAATCGACGGCGTCCGGAAGGAGCCGTCCGCCGAACAGTTGCAGCGGCTCGACGTGCGCGATGCGTCGCAGGTTCGGTATCGGCGCGTGGAGCTGCGATGCGGAGCGCACGTGCTTTCGGAAGCGGACAACTGGTACGTGCCGGCGCGGCTGACGCCGGAGATGAACGCGCTGCTGGAAACGACCGACACGCCGTTCGGCAAAGCGGTGCAGCCGCTGCGTCCGTATCGACGCACGATTTCCGCGACGATGTTGTGGACGCCGCTGCCGCGCGGCTGGGAACTGCAGCCGCGCTCGCGATTTCGTTCGCATTCGCGACGGACGCTCGCGATTCCGCGCGAGCTCTTTCAGCATCGCGCGGTGCTTTACACCGAGACGCATCTGCCGTTCTCCGAAGTCGTGGAGACGTATCAGTCCGAGCTGCTGGCATTTGGACCTTTGCAGTCCGTGCGGTGAAAATCTCGATTCTCGATCGCGCGGCGTAAAATCCGCCGCCTTATGCGTACGCGCTGGATCGTTTTCGCCGCTCTCTTCATCTCGCAAATCGCCGTCGCCGACACGAAGCGTCCGCTTTCGCTCGACGATCTGACGAAGGTTCGCAGCGTCGGCGATCCGCAGCTTTCGCCCGACGGAAAGTGGATCGCGTACACGGTCGGCATCGCCGACGCGGAGAAGGATCGCCGCGACACCGATCTCTGGATGATCGGCTCGAACGGCGACGATCGCGTGCGCCTGACTTCGCTGCCGGACAGCAGCGAAAGCAAGCCGCGCTGGAGTCCCGACGGCCGCTATCTCGCGTTCATCGCGAAACGCGGCGACGAGACGGAAAAGAAAAACGGTGGCCAGATTTGGCTCCTCGATCGTCGCGGCGGCGAAGCGCAGAAGCTCACCGACATCAAAGGCGGCATCTCGGATTACGCATGGTCGCCGGACGGCAAACAGCTCGTGCTCGTCGTCGACGACTTCGATCCGTCGTCCGATCCTGAAAAGCAGGAAGGCTGGAAGCGGAAGACCGCTCCGCCGATCGTCATCGACCGCTACCACTTCAAAGAAGATCGCGACGGCTACCTCGGCGCCCTCCGCTCCCACCTGCAGCTCTTCGACGTTGAAGCGCGGAAGGCGACGGTCCTCACGTCGGGAGCGTTCGCGGAAGCGACTCCGAGCTGGTCGCCGGACGGCCGCCTGATCGCATTCGTCAGCAATCGCGATAAAGATCCGGACCGCGGCAACAACGACGACGTTTTCGTCATCGAGCCGAAAGCGGGTGCGGAGCCGCGTCGCTTGACGACGTTCGTCGGCCGCGACGCCGGCCGTCCGGCGTGGAGTCCGGACAGCAAGTACATCGCGTTCCTCGAAGGCGACGAGCCGAAGTTCAGCGCGTACGTCATGAACAAGCTCGCGGTCGTTCCCGCCGCCGGCGGCGCGACGCGGCTGCTGACGGCGAGTCTCGATCGCGCGGTTCAGGAGCCGATTGTCTGGAGTGCGGACGGCAAATCGCTGACGTTCATCGTGCAGGACGATCGCATCACGTACGTTGCGCGGATGCCATTCGCGGGCGGTCCGGTCGAAAAATTAACGAGCGGACGGCGCGTCGTTTCCGCAATCTCGCGCGGCAAAGACGGCGCGCTCGCGCTGCTTTCCGCGACGGCGACTGAGCCTGATGAAGTGCACGTGCTGGATAACGGCCAGCTCCGGCGCGTCACGCATGAGAACGACGCGTGGCTCGCCGACGTGCAACTCGCGACGGTCGAAGATTTCTCCTGCCGCGCGAAAGACGGGACGGAGGTGCACGGGCTGATGTTCAAGCCGCCGTCTTATGTCGCCGGACAGAAATATCCGACGGTGCTGAATATTCACGGCGGTCCGAACGGGCAGGATCAGCATGCGTTCCAGTTCGAACGCCAGCTGCTCGCTGCAAATGGTTATGTCGTGCTCGCGGTGAATTATCGCGGCAGCGCCGGACGCGGCAGCGCGTACCAGAAAGCAATTTTCGCGGACTGGGGTAATAAGGAAGTGGTCGATCTGCTCGCGGGCGTCGATTACGCAATCAACTCCGGCATCGCCGACCCCAACCGCCTCGGCATCGGCGGCTGGAGCTACGGCGGCATTCTTACGGATTACACGATCGCAACCGACCAGCGTTTCAAAGCCGCAATTTCGGGCGCGGGCAGCGCGCTGCAATTGTCGATGTACGGCAGCGACGAATACATCACGCAATACGAGCTCGAGCTTGGCGCGCCATGGAAAAGTCTCGAGCCGTGGCTGAAGGTCTCTTATCCGTTTCTGCACGCCGACAGAATCAAAACGCCGACGCTGTACATGGGCGGCCAATCCGATTTCAACGTCCCGATCATCGGCAGCGAGCAAATGTACCAGGCGCTTCGCACCCTCGGCGTCGACACCCAGCTCGTCATTTATCCGGGCCAGTATCACAGCATTACGACGCCGAGTTATGTAAGAGACCGGCTGGAGCGGTATCTCGCCTGGTACGCGAAGTATTTGAAGCCGAGCTCGGGCGGATAATCGGCCGGATCAGGCAAGAACCTGGGGATTTCAGGCAAGGGTTCCGTGCA
>Ga0070701_10000254_pt1 | contig 17206 bp, 18 predicted proteins | sample KBSK5102metaG_FD_65451 | JGI IMG/M metagenome (GOLD analysis project Ga0070701, IMG submission 65451) | Corn, switchgrass and miscanthus rhizosphere microbial communities from Kellogg Biological Station, Michigan, USA - KBS K5-10-2 metaG | ecosystem: Host-associated > Plants > Roots >... | reverse complement strand
GACGACGAAGCTCGATTCTGTCGCGCGCCAGGCAAACGCAAACGGCGTGACGCTCTACATGCTCGACGCCGCCGATCCATCGAAGGACCTGATGCCCGATCCTTCGTCGACCATCGGCAGCGCCGACCCCGCCTCGGCATTCACGAACTACTCGGGAACGCTCGCGACGTTCAGCGCGATGGCGCAGATGACGGGCGGCGTCGCGCTCACCGGCACGAACAATTTCGACCTCGCCCTGCAAACCCTCTCACGCGATCTCAACTCCTACTACTCCCTCGGCTATCGCCCCGCGCCGCGCGCGAAAGAAAGCGATCGCTCCATCATCGTGAAGTGCAAACGTCCCGGACTGACCGTGCGCTCGCGGCGCTCGTATGTTTCAAAAACGGGCGAAGAAGTGATTTCGGACCAGGTGCTCGCGAACATCTTCCACACGTCGATGAAGAGCGAGTTGGCGGTCACGATCACGACCGGCGCGGGCGTGCGCGAATCGGGGAAAGTGAAGCTGCCGATTCAGGTGTCGATTCCGGCGTCGTCGCTGACGATGCTGCCGGAGGGAACAAACGTCGTCGGCGGCTTCGATGTGTACGTCGCCGTCGCGGATTCGTTCGGCGGAATGTCGAGCGTGACGAAACGCCAGCAGCTCGTGCGCGTTCCCGCGGTCGCTGAGGCGGGACTGCGAAAGCAGCCCCTGGTATTTACGGCTGAGCTGCTGCTGCGCAAAGGCGAGCACACGCTTTCCGTCGCCGTCGTCGATCGCCTTTCGAACGCCACCGGATTCGCGCGGCAGCACCTCACTGCTCGCTGATCGTCATCGGGAGTGTGACAGGCGCGTCACAGCGTTACCTCAACTGTCGAGTACGATCCGGAACGATCCGATGCGAAAACTCACTGCGACGCTTCTTCTTGCGCTGTACGCCGCGACCGCGAATGCTCAGTTCGAGCACCTCGTCGAGTCGATCGAAGTCCGCGTAACGAACCTCGACGTCGTCGTGCTCGATCGCGACGGCCATCCCGTCACCGGCCTCGCGAAGGAAGACTTCGAGATTTACGAAGACGGCAAGCTCAAGCCGCTCTCGAATTTCTACGAGGTCCGCGAAAGCGCGGAGACGCGCGGCAAGAGCGACACGGCACCGGAAGCCGCCGCGATGAAAGATCCGCGTCCGCGTCGCGTCATCTTCTTCATCGACAACTACTCGATGCATCCGGCGAAACGCGCCGAGGTGATTCGGTCGATTCAGAAGTTCTTCAATCGGCTGCTGGTGCCCGGCGACGAAGCGGCGATCGTCACGTGGAACCGCAACCTGAAGATGATCCGCTCGTTCACGAGCGATCTCGATCTGCTCGAGGCGTCGCTCGCGGAGCTTGCGAAGTCATCGAGCGGCGGCATGTCGATGGACAACGAAGTCGAGCGGATGAAGTCCCGCTGTCTCTCGATCCTCGACGACGCGATCATGATGGGAAGGAAAGGTCCCGGCATGGAGCGCGCGCACACCGAGTGTCTGGCGATGGTGACGGCGCAGTCGGAGGATTTGTTCAACGTCGAACGGTCGCTGACGCAGTCGATCGACACGATGCTCGCAACGCTCGCCGGCGTCGAAGGCAAGAAGGTGATGGTGTTCGCGGGCGCGCACTTCCCCGATCATCCCGGCCTCGAGCTTTTCCAGTGGGTCGACGACGCGTTCCAGCCGTACATCCGCGATTTGAATCCGTCGACGTTCACGCAGCGCGGGCGCCGCGTGCTGACGTCGTCGCTCGACAACGTCGCGCGGCACGCGAATGCGAACGGCATCACGATGTACATGATCGACGCGGCCGACAACATGAAGGGCTTCATCCCGAATGCCGAGTCGTCGGGACAGGCGGTCGACGTGTCGAGCTCGTTCACTTCGTATGCGAGCACCCTCACCGCGTTCGCGGCGGTTGCCGGATCCACCGGCGGCATGGCGCTGACGCGCGCGAACGGCTTCGATCTCGCGCTCGACACGCTCGCACGCGATCTCAACTCGTATTACTCGCTCGGCTTCAAGCCCGACGCGCGCCAGCAGGAAGGCGAGCGGAAGATTGAAGTGCGCTGCAAGCGGCCGGGCGTCACCGTCCGGACGCGGCATTCGTATCGCTCGAAATCACCGCAGGACCAGATGAACGATCGCGTCGTCGCGAACCTCTTTCATCGCTCGGGACAGAACGACGTGAACGTATCGCTGAAGCTCGGCGATCTCGTGCATCGCGGCTCGCAGCTCGTGCAGCCGATCGTCGTTTCGTTCCCGTATACCGACATCACGATGATCCCGGACGGCAAGGAAGTGTTCGGCGGCTTCGACGTCTATCTCGCCGTCGGAACGGAGAACGGTACGACCTCGCCGATCACAAAGAAGGGGCAGATCATCCGCATTCCGGTGAGCGCCGCGGATGCGCTGAAACGGCAGCCGCTGGTGTTCAACGCGGACCTGATCGTGAAGAAGGGCGAGCAGGTCGTGTCGGTCGGCGTGATCGATCGGATCACGAGCTCGAGCGGTTTCGCGCGCGCTAAACTCGTCGCGAAGTAACGCTCGAAAGGAGCCTCTCCCGAATGAAGCACCTCGTTACAGCTTTGCTCGCGCTGTCGCTTTGCGTCCCCGCGTTCGCGCAGGAAGACGAACCGCCTCCGCCGCCGCGTCCTGCGCCGCCGCCGGCCGAGAAGAAAGCCGACGCGCCCAAAGAGTCGACGAAAGATCAGATCGTCACGACGAATCACACGATCACGATCAACGGTCAGGTGATCGCGTACACCGCGCGCGCCGGCACGATGATCATGAAAGACGACGACGGCACGCCGCGCGCGAGCGTCTTCTTCGTCTCGTACACGAAAGACGGCGCCGATCCGGCGAAGCGTCCCGTCACCTACACGTTCAACGGCGGCCCCGGCTCGTCGTCGGTGTGGCTGCACATGGGCGCGTTCGGTCCGAAGCGCGTCGTGTACGCCGACGACGCAGGTCACGCCGCGCGTCCGCCGTATCACACCGTCGACAATGAGCACTCGCTGCTCGACGTCACCGATCTCGTTTTCATCGATCCGGTCACGACCGGCTTCAGCCGCGCCATCCCGTTCAAAGACGCGTCGAAATTTCACGGCGTCGATGCCGACGTGCGCTCGGTCGGCGATTTCATTCGCTTGTGGACGACGCGCTACAGCCGCTGGTCATCGCCGAAGTTTCTCTCCGGCGAAAGCTACGGCACGACGCGCGCGGCCGGACTCTCCGGCTATCTGCTGGAGCAGGGTTTCTACGTCAACGGCATCGCGCTGATCTCGTCGATCCTCAACTTCGGCACCGCGCGATTCGACAGCGGCAACGATCTGCCGTACATCGTCTTCCTGCCGACGTACAGCGCGATCGCCTGGTATCACCACAAGCTGCCGAGCGATCTGCAGTCGATGACGATCGAGCAGCTCACGAACGCCGCGGAACAATTCGCGCTCGGCGAATACACGACGGCGCTGATGCGCGGCGACACGCTGCCGGACGCCGATCGAAAAGCGATCGCGCAACGCGTCGCGCGATTCACGGGAGTCTCTGCTGATTATGTCGAGCGCGCGAACCTGCGCATCCACATCGACCGCTTCGACAAAGAGCTGCTGCGCGATCAGCGCCGCACCGTCGGGCGCCTCGACGGCCGCTTCACCGGCATCGAAAAAGACGCGGCCGGCGAAGGGACGGAGTTCGACCCGTCATACGCCGCGATCATGGGCGAATACACCGCGGTGCTGAACGATTACGTCCGCCGCGAGCTGAAGTACGAAACCGACCTGCCATACGAAATCCTGACCGGCAAAGTGCGTCCGTGGTCATACGACAAAGCGCAGAACCGCTACGTCGACGTCGGCGAAACGCTGCGCAGCGCCATGGCCCAGAACCCATACCTGAAAGTGTTCGTCGGCAACGGCTACTACGACCTCGCCACGCCGTTCGCCGCCACCCGCTACACGTTCAATCGCATGCAGCTCGATCCCGAGATCCGAAAGAACGTGTCGATGGATTACTTCGAAGCGGGACACATGATGTACATCGATGCTCGTCAACACGCGCGACTCTCGTCCGCGATTCGGGCGTTTATTCGGTCGGCGTACTAGTGACCAGTGCTGAGGACTGAGGACTGAGGACTGAGTCGCTTCGCGTCGGCGAACATCTTCGTGCTCGCGCAGCGTCACTCAGTCCTCAGTCCTCAGTCCTCAGCACTCAACACTCAGCCCTCAGCACTCGAAGTCGCCGTACAATCCCCGCCGCCATGCCCCGAGTATTAGTCACCAACGACGACGGCATCTACAGCGAAGGTCTGCGCAAGCTTGCGGCGGCGCTTCGCAGCGTTGGTGAAGTCATCATCGTGGCTCCCGATCGGGAGCAGAGTGCGGCTTCGCATGCGCTGACGCTCAATCGTCCGCTGCGGCTGCTGAAGCTCGAAGAGAACGAGTGGATCGTCGATGGAACGCCGACGGACTGCGTGAATCTCGCGGTGCTGAATCTGCTTCGCGAACATCGGCCCGACATCGTCGTCTCCGGCATCAACTTCGGTCCCAACCTCGGCGACGACGTCACGTACTCGGGCACGATCTCGGCCGCGTTCGAAGGCTCGCTGTTCGACATTCCGTCGATCGCGTTCTCCGCGCTCATCGGCGAGCACTTCTCGTTCGACCGCTGCGCGACGTTTGCCGCGGAACTGACCGCGCGCGTGCTCGAGCGGAAGCACGATCCGCGCATCATCCTGAACGTAAATTTTCCGGTCGCAGAATTCAAAGGCGTGCGCATCACGACCCTCGGCCGCCGCACGTACTTTGACGGCGTGCACGAACGCGTCGATCCGCGCGGCCGGAAGTACTACTGGATCGGCAGCGAGACGCCCGTGTGGCATCCCGGCGAAGGAACCGATTACGGCGCGGTGCAGGAAGGCTACGTCTCGATCACGCCGCTGCATCTCGACCTCACGCATCACGCATCGATCGCGCGTCTGAAAGACCTGGAGGAAATCCCTGGCGTCCCGGCAAACGGATGACAAGGCGCACCAGCGCGAGTTGATGGTCGAACGCTACGTCGCCGCGCGCGGCGTGGCCGATCCGCGCGTGCTGCAGGCGATGCGCGAAGTGCCGCGCCATCTCTTCGTGCCCACGCTCGTCGCGTCGAAAGCGTACGGTCCCGGCGCGCTGCCGATCGGCGGAAAACAGACAATCTCGCAGCCGTACATCGTCGGACGAATGATCGAGCTGCTCGAGCTCACCGGCAAAGAGAAGGTGCTCGAGATTGGCACGGGAACCGGATATCAGGCCGTCGTGCTCTCCAAACTCTGCGCGAAGGTTTTCTCGATCGAGCGGCTCAACGAGCTCGCCCTTCGCGCCGCCGAGCTCATTCGCGAACTGAAGATCTACAACGCGACGGTGAAAGTATTCGACGGCACCTACGGCTGGTCCGATCAGGCGCCGTTCGACCGCATCATCGTCGCGGCTGCCGCGCCGTCCGTGCCCGAGCCACTCGTGCAGCAACTCTCGCGCACGGGCAAGCTCGTCATTCCGATCGGCGCAGCCGGAAATCAGCGACTCGCTCGCGTGACGCGCGCCGGCACCGGCGTGAAGATCGAAGACTGCGGAAGCGCGGAGTTCGTGCCGCTCGTCGGCCGCTTCGGCTGGAAAGAATAGCGATGCGACTGCGCGCGATGGTGATCCTCACCGCCGTCGTGTCCTCCATCCTCGGCGCGATCGTCGTCTATCTCGTCCTCACGGTCCCGAACGATCTCCAGGCCGGCGCGATGCTGCGCGACGCGAAGAAATCACTCGCCGCGCACGACAACGACAAAGCCCGCGCGACGCTCTCGAAAATCGTCCAGCAGTATCCGCGTACCGATGCCGCCGCAGCCGCAACGGTCGCGCTCGTGGCGCTGTCGAATGAAGAACGGCAGCAACTCGCGAGTGAAGTGACGTCGCTCAAACGCGTTGCCGAGGCGCAGCAGAAAGCGCTCACCGCGCTCGGCGCGAAAGTGGATGCAGCAGCCGTAGTTCCCGCGCCCGCCCCGCCGCCGGTCGTCGTACAGGCGCCCGCTCCCGTGAAGAAAAAGGCGGCAGCGAAGAAGCCAGCGCGCAAACGCCGCCGCCGCTGAATCCCGCACCGCGGGATTTAGCGCATGTACAATCTGCCGCTATGTCGAAGGAACTGCGGGTGATCCGGATCCACGGGAAAGTGCAGGGTGTCGGCTACCGGTTCTTCGCCACGCGCGTGGCGCGCCGCCTCGGCCTCAAAGGCGCCATCGAAAACATGCGCGACGGCACGGTCGAAGCGATGGTCGAAGGCGAAAAGAAAGCCATCGACGACTGGCTCGAAGAGCTCAAAGAAGGTCCGCGGTATGCCGAGGTGACGCAGATCGAACAGGAGACGAAGGAGTTCACCGGAAGGCTTGGTGACTTCGACGTGAAATTCTGACGTGAGCGCAATCGCAGATCTCCGCAGCTACATCCGCGACGTTCCCGACTTTCCGAAGCCGGGCATCCTCTTCAAAGACATCACGCCGCTGCTCCTCTCGCCCGATGCGTTCGGCGCGTGCGTCGATCAGCTCGCGGCGCCGTTCAAAGACGAGCACATCAACTGCGTCGCGGCGATCGAGTCGCGGGGCTTCATCTTCGGCAGCTGCGTCGCGCGCATCCTCGGCGCCGGATTCGTTCCCATCCGCAAGCCGGGCAAACTGCCGTGGACGAAGCGCCGCAACGAATACATTCTCGAATACGGCAGCGACGCGCTCGAGATTCATGACGACGCAATCGTATCGAGCGATCGCGTGCTGCTCATCGACGACGTCCTCGCGACCGGCGGCACCGCCGCCGCGGCGTGCGCGCTGATCGGTGAGTTCGGTGCGACGCTCGTCGGCGCCGCGTTCCTCATCGAGCTCGGCTTCCTCGACGGACGCAAAAAACTCGGCAACGTAAACGTACATTCGCTGATTCAGTACTGAGGTCATGTTCGACCTGATCGTCATCGGCTCCGGGCCGGCAGGCGAAAAGGGCGCGGCACAGGCGGCGTTCTTCGGCAAACGCGTTGCCCTCATCGAACGCGAGCCCGTCCTCGGCGGCGCGTGCGTCAACACCGGAACGATCCCCTCGAAAACGCTGCGCGAATCGGCGCTGCATCTCTCCGGCTTCAGCCAGCGCGGCTACGAAGGCGCGATCGATCTGCACGTGAAGAGCGATATCTCCGTGCAGTACTTCATGTATCGCAAAGACGTCGTCGTCGAAAAAGAGTGGGAGCGGATCGACACGAATCTGCGCCGCCATCGCATCGAGCGATTCGCCGGCAAGGCGCATTTTCGCTCGCGGCACGAAGTCGTCGTCACGAACGGCGGCGGCGAAGAGCTCGTGCTCGAAGGCGACAAGATCCTGATCGCGACCGGCTCCTCGCCCTTCCGTCCGGCGACGATTCCGTTCGATGACGATGCGATCTGCGACAGCGACACGATCCTGAACATCGATCGCATCCCGCGCGTGCTCGCGGTCGTCGGCGCGGGCGTGATCGGCTGCGAGTACGCGTCGATCTTCGCGGCGCTCGGCGTCGAAGTGCATCTCATCGACGGACGCACGACTCTCCTCCCACACATCGACCGCGAAATCGTTCGCGTCCTCCTCGGCGAAATGCAGAACCGCCTCGGCGTAATCCTGCACCTCGGCGTCGACGTCGACTCGATCGTGAAGAGCGACGGTCAGGTGACGATGACGCTGAAGGACGGCTCGAAGATCGTCACCGACAAAGTGCTGTACGCGGCGGGACGCAGCAGCAACACCGCCGGACTCGCGCTCGACGTGGCGGGAGTCATCACCGGCAATCGCGGACTCGTCGTCGTGAACGAGCATTACCAGACGAACGTCGACAACATCTACGCAGCGGGCGACGTTATCGGCTTTCCGGCGCTTGCGTCGACGTCGATGGAACAGGGGCGCGTTGCGATGTGTCACGCGTTCGATCTGAAGTACAAAACGCACGTCGCCGCGCTGCTGCCGTACGCGATCTACACGATTCCCGAGCTCGCCATGGTTGGAATGACCGAGGAGGAGTGCAGGATGAAAGGGATCGAGTTCGGGGCGGGGCGAGCGTTCTATCGGCACAACGCGCGCGGGCAGATCAGCGGCGATACGAAAGGAATGCTCAAGCTCGTCTTCGAGCGCGTCACGCTGAAGCTGCTCGGCGTGCACATCGTCGGCGAGAACGCGTCCGAGTTACTGCACACCGGAATGATGGCGATGCAGTTCGGCGGTACGATCAACGCGTTCATCGATTCCGTCTTCAATTTCCCGACGCTCGGCGAGGCGTACAAATACGCGGCGTACGACGCGCTCGGCAGTCTGACGTTGAAACCGAAGACCCTTCCGGGACAGGAGCCTGCGCCATGAAGCAGATTGCGGAGCTGATCGAAGGACGTCCTCTCATTCACGCCGAAAGCAGCGACAACGTCCGGACGGTTGCGCAGAAGATGAGCGACCGGAACATCGGCGCGGTCGCGGTGCTCGAAGGTGGCAAGCTGGTCGGAGTTTTTTCGGAGCGCGATCTGATGACGCGTGTCGTCGCGCCCGGGCTGAATCCTGATGACACCTCGGTCTCGGCGGTGATGACGAAGAACCTCGTCGTCGCCGATCCGATCGAAGACGTCAGCGATGCCGTGAAGAAGATGCACTCGCTCGGCTGCCGGCATCTGCCGGTCGTCGATCACGGCAATCTGCTTGGGATGATCTCGCTGAGAGATTTGCTCGAGGTGGATGGCGACGCGAGCCGCGCGCGAGCGTCGTTTCTGCGCGAGCTGGTGACGTACAGCCCGGACTACGATTCGTAAGGAGCTAGCGCGCGCGCAGAATCAGCGCGGGCGAATCGGCAGTCACGTGCACGCCGGGCTGCAGATCGAAGTCATCGCCGCTTCCGCCGCCGAGCAACAGAAACAGGCGCGCGATTTCTTTGAGCGCGGCGGGCGAGCCTTCGATCACGACAGTCGAGCCTTCATGCGTCACAGTCAGCGGCGCTTTCGCCAGGCCTTCGAGCGCCATCATCGCCAGTTCGACGTTCATTCATCTTCTCCGCGATAGACGACGCTGTTCTTCTCGGTTTCCTGCAGCGCGATCTCGTACAGCGAACCCTCGTCGATCGCCGGCGCGAGCTCGCGCCAGAATGCGCGCGCGAGATTCTCGGCAGTCGGAATGATGCCGCGCAGAAAGTCGACGTCTTCGTTCAGGTTCGTGTGATCGACGCGCTCGGTGACGCGATCTTTGACGATCTGCTTCAGCTTCTTGAGGTCGATGACCATCCCGGTCTCGGGATCGATCTTTCCCTTCACGCTGACCGTGATCACGTAGTTGTGGCCGTGCCCTTTCGGGTTGTCGCATTTGTCGTAGATGCGGCGATTCCACTCCGCGTCGTACTTCGGATTGTTCAGCCGATGCGCCGCCGAAAACGTCAGTCGTGCGGTGACGATCACAGAGCCACCTTCGCAAGTGCCGCGCGAATTTCGTCCTGTTCCGCCTGCAGCGTCGCGCGCATCTTTTCGAATCGCGCGTCGTTGCGGAGGTAGCTGAAGAGCGGATGCGCGAGCACGTAGCTCGCCGTCGGCTCTTTCCGCGCGGCGGCCGTTTCGAGCGCGCTGAAGATTGCGTTGTCGTCCGCGAGCATCGCCGCAACTTCCGCAACGCTCGTCCAGTAGTCGTCGCCGGCAGTCGACGCCGCACGCGCAAGTTTCAGCTCGGCGTTGGCGTCGGCTTTCGCGCGCGCAATCGCGGCAGCGTCCTTCGACTCAGGCTGCGCGACCATGTACGCCTTCAGGATGTGATAGCCGTAATTCGGATCGAGCTCCTGCAGTTTCTGCAGCTCGATGTCGGCGATCGGCATCGCATGCCGCAGCACGGAGATGCGGCCGATCTTCAGCGCCAGTGCCGGATTGCGCGGCACGCTCAGCTCGATGTCGACGTACTTCTCATCCGCCTCGTCGATCTTCCCCGCGGCGACGAGCAAATCCGGCTCATGCGACAGCGTCTGTGTTCCCGGAACTTTGCGAAGACGCGCGAGCGCCGCGCGGAACTTGTCCACATCGCCCGCCGCCACCGCATACCGCGCAAACACATTCAGCGCCTCGGCATCATTGCGCTCGCGATGCTGAATCGCGTCGTACGCGGCGAACGAATCGGCGAGATTGCCTTCCATCAGCGACGCGCGCGCCAGTCGCCGCGCGGCCGGGATGTTCGTCGGATCGAGCGCGAAAACCTGTCGCGCCGCTTCGACCGCATCCTTCTCTTTCCCCTGCTCCGTGAAGAACTGCACTGCGAAGAGTTGAGCGGCGAGGAACTTCGGATCGGCCGTCATCGCCGCACGAATCGCAGCCTCGGTTTTCGCAGCGTCCTTCGTCGCGTTCGCCGAAACGGCCGCTGCGTACGACTCGTACGCGGCCGGTACTGCTGCTTCGCGCGCGGGCAACTTCAATCCCGTCGCGACTGACTGCAGCACTTTCGCGATCGCGCTCGTCGCGTCAGGCGCCGGCACCGGCGCATCTTTTCCGGTCACGATCTCAGGACCGGCCGCGCCGTTTCGCAGCACCGCTGCGAAAGGAGTCACGTCCGCGCCCGTGCTGTCGGTGACGCGCACTTCGGGCCATGAGCCGAGGATGCCGGCGGCGGCGAGCGAGAGCGTTTTCGCGCGTTCCTCGAGCGTCGGATCGCCGGGCGTGATCGTGACGTGCACTTTGCGCGGCGTCGCCGCGGTCGCTGGCGGCAGCGGAGCGGGACCTTTCGCGACGACCGGCGCGTTCTCCTGCGGCTTCGAACGGAAGATCATGAATCCGATCGCGAGCACGACGATGAGTCCGATCGCGATCGCGCCGAACATTCGATTGCGGCGCTGCCTCGCCTGCGCCGCGTAATACAGCGCATCGGCCGCCGCCGCTTCCGCTTCGAGCGCTTCGACTTCCGCGGTCGTTTCTTCAGGCGGCAACTCGACGACCGGATCGGGCTCCGGCTCGATGATGTTGTAGAGCTTCAGCCCGGCGCGCGCGCCGGCGTCGCGCATCCGGATCGCCCCGCGTCCGCGCTTCTCGAACTCCTCGGTGAGAAAGAGTTTGAGCGGCGGGAGTTCGTTGAGCACTTCCATCGCGCGATCGACCGTGTCGCCGCTGATGCCGGTATCGGTGACCGTGACATTGCCGGCGTGCAGCAGCATGCGCACCTGAAGCGGATCGCCTTCCTGCTGCGCGGGCGAAAAGTCGAACTCCCCTTTTCGCGCGGCTTCGACTGCGTTCTGCACGCTCGGCAGCTCGGCGATCATTCGTTTCCCGAACGGATCGACGACGGCGCCGTCGAAGAGATAAACGGATTCGCCGAGGATTTGCTGCATGCGTGCGGCGGCTTTCGTGGCGACGTTCGGATCGCCGTGCGCGAGCTCGTCGTAATTTGCGACGTCCGCAACGAACAGCAGCGCATCGCGCGTCGTCGACTGCGCGGCCGCCGTCACGACGCCGCTCTTCGCCAGCTCCTGCGCAAACTTCGCCGCGTCGGGATCGACTTTCGCGATCTCCTCCATCAGCGTCTTCGCGTCTTTGTGCCGGCGATACGGATCCTTGAAGAGACAGCGCCCCATCACCGAAAGCACCTGCGGATCGATGTCGGGACGCGCCGCTTTCGGCGAGGCGGGCTGGCCTTCGATGATTTTCTGCGCGAGCTCCGTCGCGTTCGCGCCGGTGAACGGCAGCTTGCCGGTGGCGAGCTCGTACAACACGACGCCGATCGACCAGATGTCGGCAGACGGCGTGACGGTCTCGCCGCCGATTTGCTCCGGCGACATGTACGCGACGGAACGCGCGTCGCCGGCGCGCTGCTGAAACACAGCCTGCGAATCGCGCTTCAGCAGGTTGTTGACGTTGAGACCGCCGAGGCGGACTTTGCCGGTTGACGACACCATGACGGAGTCGCCGTTGATGTTGAGATGCGTGAGCTCGCGAACGTGCAGCAGCTTGACGACGTCGGCGAGCTGCCACGCGATCCGGAAGAACTCCGTGCGATCGGCCGGCTTCGTTTTCGCGAGCCGCGAAAGCGGCTGGCCCTCGACGAGCTCCATCGCCATCAGCAACACGTCCCCGGCGTCTGCGATCTCGAGGATGTTGACGAGGAACGAGTGATAGAGCGCGGCGCCGAGGCGGACGTCGCGGATGAGAGATTCGCGGCGCGATGAATCTTTCGGCAGCTGGCGCGTCAGAATCTTGACGGCCACGAGCTTGCCGCTGGTACGCGTATCTTCCGCGGACCAGACCGTCGATCCGATGCGATCGATGAGACGGTAATGCAGCAGCGAAGCGCCTGGAGCGACCGGATCGATCGACGACATGGCGCGAATTATAGAGGTGCGACGTGCACGAGGTCCGCGCCGGCTTCGACCGTCTGGCCCGCGGTGACGAAGATCTCGTCGACCGTGCCGTCGGCGGGCGCGTGAATCTCGTTCTCCATCTTCATCGCTTCGAGGATCATCACGCCCTGACCTTTGCGCACGACGTCGCCCGCGTTCACGAGAATGCGGACGATACGGCCGGGCATCAGCGCTTTGATAACGCCGCCGGCGCCTGCTTCATCTTCGCGGCGTCCCCGTTTCAGCGACAGCGGATCGGTGATGTCGACGTAGAACGTGGAGTCGGCGAGCGTGACCTGATGCGTCGAGCCTTCGCGATGATGCGTGAGCGAGAACTGCGTGCCGTTCGCGAGCCGCAGCGAGCGGAGCGCGGGACCGGCGTCGGCGAGATCCGCTTCGATGGAACGATCGCCGAGCTGCACGCGATAGCCGGCGCCGTGACGTTCGACGACGACTTCGATGTCCTTCCCGTCGTAACGCGCGATCAGTCTCATCGCGCGCTCCGATCGACCGCTTCGACGCGGCCCGCGCGTTTCCAGAGCGAATCACTTTCGATCGGCAGCTTCACGCGCTGCGATTCCTCGAACGCAAGAATCGCCGCGGCGACGATCGCCGCTTCGACGTGATCGTCGCCGACGTCGCCATGCTCGAGATTCATCTCCGGCAGCAGGCGATCGATGAAGCCGGTGTCGAAGCGCGCGGCGCGAAAGTCGTCGTGCTCCATCAGGAAGTTGAAGAACGGGATCGTCGTCTGGATGCCGTCGACGCGATACTCCATCAGCGCGCGCTTCATCCGCGAGATCGCTTCATCGCGCGTCGCCGCGTGGCAGACGAGCTTCGACAGCATCGGGTCGTAATAAACGGGAACCGTGTAACCGGAGTACACGCCGTTCTCGTTGCGAACGCCCGGTCCCTGCGGCAGATTCAGATAGCGAATCAAGCCCGGCGACGGCGCAAAGTTTCGCGACGGATCCTCCGCGTAAATGCGGCACTCGATCGCGTGTCCGGACGGACGAACGTCAGCCTGCGTGATGCTGAGCCGCTCGCCGCGCGCGACGCGAAGTTGTTCTTTCACGAGATCGACGCCCCACACCATTTCGGTGACGGGGTGCTCGACCTGCAGCCGCGTGTTCATCTCGAGGAAGTAGAACTCGCGATCGGGTCCCATCAGACATTCGATCGTTCCGGCGGAGTAGTAGTTCACGGCGGCGCCGGCTTTGACTGCCATCGCGCCGAGCCGCGCGCGAAGCTCTTCATCGACGACCGGCGACGGGCACTCTTCGACGACTTTTTGATGGCGGCGCTGCAGCGTGCATTCGCGTTCGCCGAGGTGAATGAGATTGCCGTGCTGGTCGCCGAGGATTTGCACTTCGATGTGGCGCGGCGAGGGGATGAATTTTTCGGCGTAGACGGAGCCGTCGCCGAAGAACGATTGCGCTTCGCTGGTGACGCGGTCGAAGGACGAGCGGAGATCTTCCGCGCGCTCGACGAGGCGCATGCCTTTGCCGCCGCCGCCCGCGCTCGCTTTGATCATGATCGGGAAGCCGGCCGACTTCGCGAACTCTTCGATCTCGTCGAACGACTTCACGGCTTCGGTGAGGCCAGGCACGACAGGAACGCCCGCGGCCTGCATGCGCTGGCGCGATTCGGTCTTCGAGCCCATCGCGTCGATCGATTCCGGCGACGGACCGATGAAGATGATTCCGGCGTCGGCGCATGCGCGCGCGAACGTGGCGTTTTCGGCGAGGAAACCGTAGCCGGGATGAATCGCTTCGGCGCCGGTTTTCTTCGCGGCGTCGAGGATGTTGTCGATGCGCAGATAGCTTTCGCGCGACGGTGCGGGACCGATCGGCATCGCCTCATCGGCATAGAGCACGTGGAGCGCGGCGCGATCGGGTTCGGAGTAGACGGCGACCGTCGGATAGCCGAGCTCGCGACACGCGCGAATGACGCGCACGGCGATCTCTCCGCGGTTGGCGATGAGGACTTTCACGGCGCGGGATTGTACCGTCAGAACGCTGGTAGGATGCGCCGCATGACTGACGCAACGACGACGAGCAATCCGATCACGGAACAGCGGCTGAAACTCATCTCGGGCGTGATCGAAACGCTGCTCACCGATCTGAAGAGCGGCAGCGGAGACAAAGACCGGCGCCGTCAGGTCGAAGAGTGGCTGCGCACGCTCGCGGAAAAGTATCCCGAGTTCAAAATCGAAACGGGTTTGCGCGATTACTACCTGGCCGAGGCGGAGCGTCTGCGCGCGGAGTTCGATAAGGCGGCGGAGCTCGCGGAGAAGCTCGGGCTCGCGCGCTCGATCGAAGGCTTTCTCGATCGCGCCGCGGATTACGATCGGCGCATTACGGAGCGGTGATGTTCGGCGATCTGTTCGCGCACATGGAGTGGGCGGACGCGCTCGTGTGGCGCGCGGTGCTCGACGCGAACGCGGCGAGCGATCAGACGATTCGCGAGAAGCTGCATCACATTCATCTGACGCAGCGCGCGTTTCATGTCATCTGGACGGGCGGCGAGCTCGAGCTGCCGTGGACGCCGTTCGACGATCCTGCCGAAACGATTGCGTGGGCGCGCGGCACGCATGAGTTGCTGCGCGCGTTCGTCGCAAATCCTGACGCAGCGGCGAGCAATCGTGTGATCGTGTTTCCGTGGGCGGCGATGCTGACCGAACAGTTCGGCCGCGAGCCGGCGCCGGTGACGCTGCCGGACACGTTCCTCCAGCTGCCGAGTCACAGCACGTATCACCGCGGTCAGGTGAACATGCGGCTGCGCGAGCTTGGGAACGTGCCGCCGCTGGTGGATTACATCGCGTGGCTTTGGCTGGGACGGCCGGCGCCGGAGTGGCCGAGGAGGGCGGACTTATAGTCCGCCCACTCTCCGTTCATTCGTACGTCAAAAACAAAAGCGGCGGACTATAAGTCCGCCGTCCTTAATGGTGCCCAAGGCCGGACTCGAACCGGCACGGGTTTCCCCACACGCCCCTCAAACGTGCGCGTCTACCAATTCCGCCACTTGGGCTGATGCAAAGAGCATTGCTGCGATTACTTCTTCGGGGCTGTCGGAGCCGCCGCGGGATGACCGCTCATGACCGACGAACGCGGACGAGCCTGCACGATCGCGAGGGCAAGCGACGTGACGACGAACGCGATGAAGAAGCCGGTCGTGAGTTTGTGCAGAAGCGTCGTCGCGCCGCGCGCGCCGAATGCAGTCTGCGATCCGCCGCCACCGAACGCGCCGGCCAGATCCGCGCCCTTGCCCTGCTGAACGAGGACGACGAGGATCAGGAAGATGCTGATGATGACGTGCAGAATTACGAGTAAAACAGTCATGGGTTCTCCGATGCGATGGCAGCTAACCAGCCAGGAGCGCGGATTCTTCCCCGATTACCGGGTGAAGTCAAGACGCGCTCATCGCCTCGAAAAGTGCGAGGTACTTCGACGAAGACAAACTCGCGCCGCCGACGAGATAGCCGTCGATGCCGCCGTTCGCGTGCAGATCTGAAATGTTGTCCGGCGTGACGCTGCCGCCGTAAAGAATCGGCGCGTCATCGCGATAGCGCGCCGGCCAGAAACGCGCGAGCGCTTCACGGATCTCGGCCACCGTTTCCGCGCACATCGCGCCGCTCGCATTGCGTCCCGTTCCGATCGCCCAGATCGGCTCGTACGCAACGATCACTTCTTTCGCGGCGTCGAGCGCGGGTGACACGACCGCGCGAATCTGTTCCGCCAGATGGCGCGCGACGTGGCCCGCTTCGCGAACGCGAAGATCCTCGCCCACGCACAACACCGGCGTGACTCCCGCTTCGATCGCCGCCGACAACTTCCGCTGCAGCAGCGCGTCGGTCTCGCCATAAATCGAGCGTCGCTCCGAATGACCGACGATCGCATATTTGACGCCGAGCTCCGCGAGCATCCACGGCGACACTTCACCGGTGAACGCGCCCAACTTCTGATCCGCACAATTCTGCGCGGCAGCGGCGATGCCCGAATGCGCGCCCGCAACGTCGCGCAAATACGGGAACGGCGGCGCGACGACGATCGCGACATCGCTCTTCTTCGCGCGCGACAACTCGCCGAGGTATTCCGAAATCCCCTCGGGCGGCAAATTCATTTTCCAGTTGGCGATGAGATAACGGTTGCGCATGGGCGGCGAAGTTTACGTCGTCACCGTGCCGGTGTAGCGATTCTTCCCTTCGCGTTTCGCGGCGTACAGCCGCTCGTCGGCGCGGCGCAGCAGATCGGCCGATGATTCATCGCTCGGTGAATAGTCGGCAATGCCGATCGAGATCGAGCACTGGATCGCGCCTTCCTCGTCCGTCGGAATCGTCAGTCCGCGCACGCGCGACATGATGCGATCGGCGACGGCGCAGGCGCCGTGCATGTCGGTGTGCGGCAGGATGATCGCGAACTCGTCGCCGCCGAAGCGCGCGAAGAGATCGGGCGGCCGCAGCGTCTCGCGCACGGTGCCGCAAAGCTCGGACAGCACGACGTCGCCGACCGTGTGACCGAAGCCATCGTTGATCTGCTTGAAATCGTCGACGTCGAACATCAGGAGCGAGAGTGGAAGGCTGTAAACGCGCGCGCGCTCGAACTCCTGCGGAAAGTGGCGACGGAAGTAGCGCTTGTTCCAGATGCCGGTGAGGTCGTCGGTGTCGGCGAGCTCGAGGATCTGTTCGCGCGCGCGGATGTTGCCGAGAAGCATGGAGGTTTGCGCGGAGAAGATTTCGAGGACCTGGCGTTCGAACGCGTCGAACGGCGGCTGTGAGCGATAGAGCAGCAGGATTCCGGCGATGCGGTTCGCCTGCATGAGGATCGTGTGCG
>Ga0070701_10000253_pt1 | contig 17282 bp, 23 predicted proteins | sample KBSK5102metaG_FD_65451 | JGI IMG/M metagenome (GOLD analysis project Ga0070701, IMG submission 65451) | Corn, switchgrass and miscanthus rhizosphere microbial communities from Kellogg Biological Station, Michigan, USA - KBS K5-10-2 metaG | ecosystem: Host-associated > Plants > Roots >... | reverse complement strand
ACGACCAATCAGCTGCGCGCGGCCACCGCGCGCCACGAAGCGACGCGGCGCGGCCGTTGCCGCGCCTGACAAACGCCTTTGGAAGAAGTGATCTGCAACGGACGTGACGCCGTCGCACAAAGGCAGAATAGGAGCTTCAGCTCCGGTCCATCTAACGGCCGCGCGTCGGCTGCATTGGGCTGTTGGGCGGCGCGAATTGAGTTGGCGCTCGCGCGCCGACGAACGCAAGAACCTCAGCACTCCTTCGGGAGAACATTTCAGATCCCAACCGAGCGTGATCGTTCGCATGGTTCCGAAAGTATTCACGCGATGGTCGGCGAGTTGTGCGTCGATGAGGTGGTGAGTCCATCCCGTATCGCAGTTTCCAGTACGTGAAGGCTTATAGCGCGCAAGGTCTTGAATTTGATGCAGTATCCGCTCACGCTCGCCTTTCCGATCGCTTTCGCATACTTCTGCGCCAAATACTCCTTATCGTTAAGTCCGAGGATGTAGACAGAAATGCCAGCTTTATTCGCACTGAGCCCGACTCGATAGAACTCCCTGCTCTTTCCGTCGGCGTACCTGATCGTTTGGACTCCGTATCCAACATTCGGATTCGTCACGGTTTTACCGTTGTCGTCGGTCCCGTCCAAGAACCACAGCCTGCACGACGGAGCTGCTTGCCGAATAATGCGATGCAACGCATGAAGGTCGCTTCGCTTTGGTTCAAGCTGGCTCTCGATGTACCTCTCGATCTGATCTTCTACTGTCATATGCGGAATCTCGAGCGTGGCCAATGTACACCAAGCGGCTCGGAAGACAGGTGGCGACGCGCGTGAGTTGTATGTACTCTCGCTCTTTTTCATTTGCCCGCGGAAGCCGCGGCCCGCGGCGGACTTTCCGAGGAAGAGAGCTACCACTGGTACCATGAGCCGCAGGAGCCTCGCATGCTCAAGATTACGCTAGCGTTTTTTCTCGCAGTCACAGGATTCCTGACGCCACTCTTTGCAGAGGATAGAGAATCTGCCCTCACGGTGCTGAAAGTAGGAGATGTGGCGCCGGATTTCACGCTACTTGCGTACGACGGAACGGCTGTCAAGCCCGTCTCGTTGCACGATTACAAAGGGAAGAAGAAGGTGATCGTAGCGTTCTTCGTCTTCGCCTTCACCGGTGGCTGAACGCGCGAAATGAAGGCTTTCCAGGCGAAACTCGCGAAACTGGAAAGTTCAGACACCCAAGTTCTGGGTGTAAGCATCGACAGCCCATTCGCTAATCATGCCTTTGCGCTGGAAAACGGCATCTCGTTCCCACTTCTGGGAGACATGAACGCCATCGCGATCAAGGCTTACGGACTCGACAAGGAGTATGAGATCGGCGGAGCCAAAATCCTTTCTGCGCGAAGAGCGTCGTTCCTCGTTGATAAGGACGGAAAGATCGTTGAAATGCAGGTCGACAAGGAAGCGGTCGACCCGACGAAAATTATTGACGCCTGCGACATCTCGCAACACGTAAAGTAGCCCTGCGCTGGATAGCGATCGCATTCGCTGTGCCGAACTACGTAAGTTACGGTCCGCCCAACGGCACACTAGCTAAGCTGCAGGCCGCCTCGCATACCAGCAGCGACGCGGCGCGGCCGTTGCCGCGACTAAAGAAGAACTCTGAGGGAGTGACCTGCAACGGGCGTGACGCCGTCGCAAATGAGTCGGCCGAGGCGCCTGCGGCGCCGGGCCAAAGAATCGGCGGTTTGCCAGCTTCAGCTAGTAGTTAGGCCGCGCTTCGGGCTAGATGGACATTGCTTCGTGCCGCCTTTGCATAGTTCTGCAGTCGACCGAGCAGGCAGGAACGACGAGAAACTTATGCATCGATATTCTAAGAGGGTTCGGGAGCGGTAGACGCTAGCGTACCGGGAAGTTTTGCCTGACCTAATGAATACAGGCCTCACCCTCACTTTGCACCGTATATGTGCAAGAGTGGCCCGGCTCCCAGCCCCAGCCATACCACTCATTGTGACAACCGCTAACCCACTCACCCACCACGTCCGGCGGCGGGCTGATAATACAGTTGTAGTGCTGAGTATAAATAGTCTCGTGTGTGGGCATAGCCCGTAGTTGCGGTGACGGAAACAGCGAGATAATCATGGCAACGATTACGACAGGCGATACGCTCCGAGCCCTCATACTTTCCTCCTCTGCTCCCGTACGCTAGCAGGGCAATACTAGCCGCTCGGCGGCGTGATGTACAGCCGTCTGCTCGCTGGTTACGGATGTTAATGCCTTGAACACGATGAAGACACGGCTAGACTTGGCATCGCGACGAGTTCGAACGTCGGGCGAAGCTCGGCGCAGGGCGGCCGCTGCCACGATAGAAGTTGTCGGCAGCGGCACAATACCAAGCTGTCACTCGCTCCAGCTGGCCCAATTCGGAATAGAATTGTACCTCGCTTAAAACGCTGCGGGCGGTCGAGACGACGGTATCCTCGACTTCGACCGGCGCCTTGCGGGTAGGGAACTTTGCCATGACGTTCATGTCCACGGGTGGTGCCACGCCATAAGCGCGCAAGAGATACGAATCGCCTGGTGAGGTATTCGGCGCGCGATAAAGAGCATCTAGCTTTTCAAAGAGGTAACCGGATGGCGGATAGGCTCCGCGAAAGAGTCACGTAGCAGTGTCCGCTGAGCCCTTGCGACGCGCGTAAAAATCTTAGATCGTGTGAAAATTACCTACCAACGGCCGAGAGTTAAGACGTCGGCGAGTAAAACTGACGACGTTCGCACTCTTAGCTGGTAAGACACTTATAACGTCCACCCGGTACACGCGACTCTGATAGTCAAATCTGCCCATTATGTGCGCCTGAAAGGTATCGTCGTTGAGAGGCTTTTCGTTCGTCGGCCTAACGACTTTGCAGATAAGCTGCGAGCCGCCCCGCACGCCAACTGCGACGCGGCGCGACCGTTGCCGCGACTAAAGATGCATTCTGCACGAGCGACCTGCAACGGGCGTGACGCCGTCGCACACGCTGGTGCAGGAGCTTCAGCTCCGGACCAGCGTATCGGCGGTTCGTCAGCTTCAACTGCAAGTTCTGCGCGGCGGTCATTTGCGCGTTTCATTCGTGCCAACGAGCCGCGGAAAAGCTTCGCTGTGGCGATGCAGTTGTTGTTGGAGTTCGCAGCGTAAGCCGCGCCGACCGTGCCAACATAACACGCGCACAATGTTGGAAGGCGCTCTAGCGAGCCCGCGTCTGGACGCGCTAAGCAGTTGCACGATTCGGAATCTCTGTTCGTGTATACCGCAGGCAGTCAACGGACGCTTTGCGGGCGGCGCGAAGACGCCGCTTCGGACGAGGAAACCGACCGAATGTGGGTTCGGCCTACGCGCCTGCGCAGAACGGATCTACTAATCAGCTGCGCGCGGCCCCGCGCGCCACGAAGCGACGCGGCGCGGCCGTTGCCGCGCCTGACAAATGCCTTTGGAAGAAGTGATCTGCAACGGACGTGACGCCGTCGCACAAAGGTAGAATAGGAGCTTCAGCTCCGGTCCATCTTCAGCTCCGGTCCATCTTCAGCTCCGGTCCATCTAACGGCCGCGCGTCGGCTGCATTAGTGAGTTAGCCGTCACGGCGTTAAAGTCCTGTAATAGCACGCAGCTCCGGTTCGTCCCGAACAAAGGCGACTGCGACGGCTCTGCTAAAGAACTGCGAGTCTGGCGAGAACAACAGTACCGGCTCCGTTCCGTCGATGCCCACGCCCACGAAGCCACAGAGCGACTGTTGCGTGCCAATTGGAATCATGAGACGTGAGCGAAAACGATCGTAATATCCGCTCCCCGACTTGCGCGGAACGATCAAGCCGGCTCGCGATAGGACTTCAGCTGTGGCATGACCTTGAAGTTTCTTGACAATATAGTCCCAGTCATTCGGCGCATAGCCCAGACGTAAGCTTTCGCAACTCGACTCCGAAATTCCGATACGCGCCAAGAGCTCGCGGGCCGGACTCGATTCCACAGACAACGCGCGAATTCAAGAACTAAGTGCAACGGCGGGCTTCGGAGAAAAGAGGCGATCTGGGACACTGACGAATCTTCTACCAGGAAGGATCGTCAATGGGATATCACCAGATCACCCCCGCAGAGCGGTATACGCTCGTCACGCTGCTGAGGCAAGCGCCGAGGCTTTCCTGCGCGGCGATTGCGGCGCTCATGCAACGGCACCGCAGCACCATCATGCGCGAGATGCGACGCAATGGCTCCCGGCACGACGATTCCTATCGCTTCGGTCGTGCCCAGGAACAAGCCAACGGCCGCCGCTCTCGCTCGAGGCGCAAGAGCCACTTCACCGACGAAGACTGGCAACTGATTACGGCTCTATTGCGTGCCGACCTTAGTCCCGAACAGGTCAGCGGCCGACTCCGTCTGGAAGGCCGCCTCCTCGTGAGTCACGAAACGATCTACCAGTACATTCGGCAGGACAAGCACGACGGCGGTCACCTCCATCGGCGGCTACGCCAGCGGCGGAAACGCCGCAAGCGTTACGGCACTCACGAGTTTCGAGGCCGCGTCTCGGGAAAGCGCCACATCTCCGAGCGCCCGATCTCCGTGGAACGCCGCCGTCAGGTCGGTCACTGGGAAGTCGACACCGTCGTCGGCACCGGGACCAAACACTGCGTCATCTCGCTGGTCGAACGATCCACTGGTTTCGTTCTAATCGGCAAACTCCCGAATCGCACTGTCGCGTCGCTCAACCGCCGCGCGATTGAGCTCATTCGCAACTCGCCCGCCCCGTTTCGCACCATCACGGCTGACAACGGCACCGAGTTCCACGGCTACCGAGCCATCGAAGACGCTACGAACGTTTCGATCTACTTCGCGACGCCCTATCACTCCTGGGAACGTGGCACCAACGAAAACACCAACGGCCTCATTCGGCAGTACCTGCCGAAGGGAACCTCTATGCGATCGCTGACTCAGCTCCGTTGCGATGAAATCGCTCGCACTCTCAACAATCGCCCCAGAAAGCGCCACGGCTTCCACACTCCGCTCGAGAAGCTCAACGACGCACTTACGATTACACTGCCGTCGTCAGTGTTGCAGTTCTAACTTGAACTCAGGACGCCGTGCGAAACGCCTGCATAGAAATAATAAGCGCCTTGCGGACGTCGTCCGGCACGGGTCCGAGCTCTTCCGAGAGCGGTCCGATTAAACCCGACGCGTCCTCGAGTAGCGACCGCACGGCTCGCTTTTCTAGAACGAGATATTCTTCGTCGCCGACATTCACGACACGTTCTTCCTTAGCAAGCCGCTGCGACCCCTCTTTCAATTCTTCGACGATCGTTTCAATAGTTGGGGACTTGGCGGCCCAGCGTACAGTTACGGCAAACCACGCTATGCTCAAGACGAGTGCCGCGATCATTACTCCGCGCCATTCCTGACTACTGAGACCGCCGAAGTCGCGAAATTGCGCGGTTGTGAGCGTAAGCAGGAGCGTAAGAATCATGCCGCTTACTGTTGCCCACTGTTTGGATCTCGCGGCGCGGTGGAAGTTTTCGTTCAGGCAGAGCCGGACCTTATCTTCGGTAATCAGGATCACTTCCTGCTCAACGTTTGGATGAACACCTTTGACCTGTACTTTCTTGGTAATCAGATCGTCGATTACAATCTTCGCGTCGCCGCCAGAAGGTCCTCGATCTTTACCCCGAGTCATGTGCCAGCCCTCAGATCATCAGGCGACAATATGCCGAGCGCGTGAGGCGCAACGAACCCGCAGTTCGTACAAAACACCAACACCACCGGTATCGATGCGCCGCCGAAGACCATCGGGAGCGTGATTGATGGCTGGATGCCCCAGTTAGCAAAGCCGTCAGCGAGTCCGAAGTCGCGCTTCGCGCAACGTGGGCATGCGGTTACCGCTCCCGCGCGCGTCAGCGCGGCAAGGATTCGTCCCTTAAATTCGGGAGACCATTTTGTCTCAGTAGACACAAGCCATACCTACATCATACGTGTCGGCAATGCAAGCGGTACCAACGGTGGTCGATGTGCGACTCGCTATTGTGCACGGCTAACGACACACTCAATCAGTTGCGCGCGGCCACCGCGCGCCACGGAGCGACGCGGCGCGGCAGTTGCCGCGCCTAACAATTGCATTGGCAGAAGCGAACGGCAACTGCCGTGACGCCGTCGCACGAAGGTTGAAGAGGCGCTTCAGCGCCGGGCCAGCGAACGGCCGCACGTCGACTGCATTGAGTAGTTAGACGGCGGCCGAACGCGGACTGCTAGCGACACGACGCCGAATCAACTCACTTACATCATCAGGTGCGCGATTACGCAGATCTACGTACCCGTCGATTGAAAACAAACCAGGAACATCTGTATCGTCAAAGCGAAGGAGCATGACGGTGTCAGGCTGACGCGCTTTGATCAGATCTCGGACAGCCCGCCACTCCAAGCCACACCATTCTTTTGCGGCATACTCGCTACATAGAAACACAGCCACAACACGCGAGCGATCGTGGTAGATCGCTTGGAGCAAAACGTCCATGTCGGGACGCGCGAGTTCAGACTCGTAGAAATGATCATAGAAGACGTGCAGGCCCATGCCTCGAAGAGCCACTGCGACTTGCTCAACGAACCCACGCTTCTCACCAGGAAACGACAACGCTACGTCGAATTTTGCCATCGGCAATGGCTGTGTTGATTGCAAACCTTGCGCAACGGAAGTTGCAGCAGATTGAAATGGCAACCGATACCTGCGCATCACCACGCGATAACGAAAGGTATTCAGCAGGCCGACGGCGGTACCTGTAATACCTGTGATCAGGCTCGCAACGCGCGGAGACATTATGTCGAGCACGCCACCAGCGGCGAACCAGAACCCTGCGGCAACAAAAACTAGCGCGCCGTCAAGCACCACCCAATATCGATATTCGTACCAATGACGCACCGACGGCCGTGCCGCATCGATAGGCACGAAGCGGTGCCGCAACATGCCATGGCCGTTGCGGACCGCCACCATACCGAAGTATGCCGCACGGCCTTTCCACATCGTGTAAATCTCCCACACGAAGAGGATGAACAACACCGCGCAAAACCACAGAAACGATATTCGGACGTCTGATGAACTGCGGCTTGCCTGCAGAATGGCTACGAAGGCCATCGCGATCAGAAGCGTCTCAGCGGCGGGCGACTTAAGGCGGTGAAGTGCGCCGAACTTGAAATACTCGCAAAACATAATGTACCAGAGATACACGCCCAAGAACGCCGCATACAGCGCGATCACCCATTCATGGACATGCGAGCCGCCAATACTTAGGAACAGCGCGATCACCACCACTGCCGGAATCGCTACTGCCGATATGGCGGTGACGTCGAACTCTCGTGGCGATGACACCACATGAGAATACATCGGTAATGATCGGCGTACGAACGGCAAGTGGTGCGCTCTCGTGGCCCCCGCGTACACGTTCGTCCGTCTAACGGATCAGACGTTCACCTGCACGCCCGCTTCACACACCACAAAGCGACGCGGCGCGGCCGTTGCCGCGCCTGACAAACGCCTTTGGAAGAAGTGATCTGCAACGGACGTGACGCCGTCGCACAACAGTAGCATAGGAGCTTCAGCTCCGGTCCATCTAACGGCGGCGTGTCAGGTGCAACGGCGAGTTGGGCGGCGGTCGGCGACGTCGTCTCGACGATTGGACACGAATGCGGTTAAGGTATCAGCCGATGCCTCTCTCGGCACGCGACATCAGGTCAGCCTTCGACGGGCTCGCGGCGGAACTCCGGCGCGAAAACAGACGCGCAGAGATGTTCGTTGTAGGCGGCGCGGCGCTCGTACTCTTGTTTGGTGCTCGGGAGTCAACCAAAGATGTCGACGCGGTCTTTTTGGGCCCCGATGCGGCGCCCGTTCGCTCTGCCGCTGAACGCGTTGCCGAAGACCAAGGGCTTCCTCGCGACTGGCTTAACGATGCGGCGAAGGGCTACATTGTAGAGCTGAGCGACGGAGAGATTCTCTACGATACGCCGTCTCTTATGGTTCGCGCGGCGTCGACTGCGCACCTCCTGGCGATGAAGCTTGCAGCGTGGCGCGATGCGCTTGACCGAGGTGATGCTCGCCTACTGCTTGAAACCATGAGCGGCTCCGCCGAGTCTATTTGGGCTAGCGTGAAGCCTTTCGTACCGCAAATCGATCTCACGAAAGCGTCATATGCCTTCGACGATCTGTGGGAGGTTGTGCATGGAACTAAGTGACATTGTCCATTCGGTTCTGACCGGCGACCTGTTGGCAGCGCGACAGTGGGTGGCGGATGCGAAGCGCGCCGAAATCAATTGGGCACGCGTGGCGAAACCGACGGTGGAGGGCGTGGAACTGATAGTCGCCGCTGCGCTCGTCGAGCTCTTCGCCGAGCGCGCCGGAGCTACGGCGCCAGCGTGGACAGCAACAGTCGGCGCAGAGACAGAAATGCGTGTGCTTGATCCGGGTTTGGAGGAGATGCCACGCTCGTTCGCACACGCGAAGGCTCATGGGCCAGCTTCGCTTCGCCGGCGCAACTTGGTGGCGCTGCCCGATTTTCTTAAGGTAGCGTAGATTACGTTCTGCCCAGGTTGCGTCCGCGCGACAGTTTCGCGCTCAGCCGCGCCGACCGTACGAACAAAACGTCAAGGAAGAGATCTGTCACAGCGCGATTACTGTCACGCAAATAGGCAGCTCCATATTAGCCAGTGCGCCAACAACCCCCAACCAGAATGCTGCGCCGCCACGAAATTCACGCGTTGCGCCGACCAATCCTAAGGCGGCACCAATGACTGAGGCGCCTAGCACGAACAAGCCTGTAGCAAAGACTCGTTCCAAATGGTCGCCCACCCACTCGGTCGTGATCTCACGATGAGCCTCGGCGAATGCCGAAATGGCGATACCGATAGAACAAATCCCGAATAGCTTCGCTCCTCCGAACAAGTTCCAGGTGTCGCGTATCTCCTTACGCCAGTCTGTGGGCGAATTAATCACTCCAACGAAGGGTAGCACGAGCAAAAAGGAGCACGACGACATTCCCGTAAAACTAACTCACGTGCGCGACACGCAAACCGCAGATGCGCGCCACGCGCCGATGTAGCGGAAACGCTCGTTGCGTCGTCGTTGGCTTCGCGGATCTTCAGCAAGTCCGCCCAACGTACCTCCTAATCAGCTGCGCGCGGCCACGCGCGCCACGAAGCGACGCGGCGCGGCCGTTGCCGCGCCTGACAAACGCCTTTGGAAGAAGTGATTTGCAACGGACGTGACGCCGTCGCGCCACAGGTGGCAGAGGAGCTTCAGCTCCGGTCTATCTAACGGCCGCGTGACAGCTGCATTAGGAAGTTAGGCGCCCGTCTTATGCGTGTAACGTTCGACCCATTTTGAAAACTCGGCTCGTGATAAGTCACCGGATGCCAACTGAAGCATGATTCGTTCTTGCTCATCAATGGTCGCCCGGAGTTCAAAGCCGTTGAGAACGAGCGTTACTTCTAACGCGGCGTGCGCCACACGTTTGTTACCGTCTACGAAAGGGTGATTCGTAGCGAGAAAGAAACTCAGCGCCGCGGCTTTGCTGACGGCGCCGACATAGAGGTCTTCGCCGGCGAACGACTGAGAGGGCTGAGCAACCGAAGAAGCGAGTGCGCCTCGATCCCGCAGGCCGAGCAGGCCGCCGGACTGCTCTACGACTCGCTGATGGATCTCGAGGACTTCTGCTTCGGACAGATAGCGCACTAGGCTAGCCGTCTGTAGAGTTCTGCGTTCTTCGCCAGAACGGCTTCAGTCACGCGCGCGAACTCGGTGTCACGCGCGAGCTTTTCCTCGACACTCAGGCGGACGAGTTCTTCAACCGAAACGCCTCGCTCGGATGCCGCACGCTCAATCCGTAAGGCAACCTCTTCAGGCACGAGAAGCTCAAGCGTCTTCATGCGTGAACTTTACCAAAGCCCGGCAAGATCGGACAGTTGCGCTGTTTGTCAGCGGCGCAAGGTCGCTCGGTCACACGGGTGGGATGAAGGTGACTGGCGGTTATGTTCGTGAGCACATGCGCCTTCGTTCGAAACGGGTCGTTGCTGGATATACTGTCGTCACTCTTTTGATCGCCGCCTCGTTCGCGTGGCAGATGCTTCATGGAATCTGTCCCGTACCGTAGGGTTGCCACGGGCTAGCGGAACTTCCGACTCGATACCGCCCACGGTTCCGGAATCGCGGCTTGTTCGATGCTTTTTCTTCGCAAAGCGTTCATATGGCGCGGCGCTTCTTGTCCATCAGATTTTGGATCGACGGTGCGTTCGGCGCGCCTAACGACACACTAGCTAAGCTGCAAGCCGCCCCGCACACCAGCGGCGACGCGGCGCGACCGTTGCCGCGACTAAAGAAGTATTCTGAGGAAGTGACCTGCAACGGGCGTGACGCCGTCGCAAATGAGTCAGCCGAGGCGCTTCAGCGCCGGGCCAACGTATCGGCGGTTTGCCAGCTTCAGCTAGTAGTTGGGCTGCGGTGCGAGATTTCAGGGCGTACGGAGTCCCTTCAGTCTTTCGGCGAGGAAGGTCAAAATCGTTCGGAAACGCGTAACTGCGTCGTCACTGACGGCGGGAAACATGTCTCGCAAATAGAGTTCCTGTACAGCGCGATTGAAGTGGGTCTTAGAGAACTTCGTGTCATCCGGATATGCAGCCGTTTGCACGATACGCCGGTCGGCCTCCGTCAAGACTAATTCCAATCCACGACCTCGCCACTCCGCGGACACGTCAGCCAACGTGACAACGCGGCGTTCCAGCGCCGGGCCGAAAAGCGATTCATAGCGTTTCTTCTGTGACTCCCCTTCAACATCAGCGTCGAGTAAGACGAGAAAGTTGCGCCCCCATCCGAGGTACAGTCTGATCACGTGGTCCAGACCGCTCGCCCCCGCTCCGCCTGGCATCAGATTTATGTCGCTGAAGCGGAGGTTCTTATTGAAAAGCTTTAGCGTATAAAAGTCGTTCTTCCCCTCTACCATGACTACGTCTGGTATGTTCTCGAGGTTACCCGGTTTGTAGTCAAGAACGTCCAGAACAGGCTGAAAGTACGTGGTCTGATCCGGATGTGTCGCGGCGAATTTGCGGTAACGCTCGACGACGACGTTAGTGTTCCTCGCGACGTACCGGTCTTCCTCACCATACGTCAGGCCCTCGTTCTTCACCACGAATGCGTTATCGAGCCAGTTCGGATCGACGAGGTGATGACTGTGCGTTGTATAGATCACCTCGCAATTTGCGGGCAGTCTCGCAAAGCTTTGAAGAAGTTGCCCCTGCGCCGAAGGGTGAAGATTTGATGCCGGCTCGTCTAACAGAAAGAGCACCTCGCGCTCATCGTCAGCTCGAAGGCCGCGGTAGTACGTAAGTAGCAGGTAGGTAAAGAACCACCGAAAACCAAGTGATCTCTCGCTGATCGCGTACAGCTCATTGGCCTCTTTGATTCGGAACTGCAAATACCAGCGACCGGCCTCGTCTTGGTCATGTCCGATGACGAGCTCCTTCCCAGTCGTGCTCTTTCTGAATATCTTGCTCCATGCGCCGAAGATGTGTTCGGTGATGTGAGCACCCATCTTCAGCAAAACGCTTTCAAGAGCCTGCCTTTCAGCCTTTCCGCCTGACTTGGCTCTCGCGAGGATATGCGTTTCCCAGACAATGTTCCCACCAACGGCATCGAGAACGTCTTGCACGATCCGGCGGAAGAAGACGTGGCGATCCTTGTCCGCCGGCGGCTCGTCCAGATAGATCCTGTCCGGGAACTCAAAAAGGAAGTTTGGAAAATACAATATGCTCGGCAGGTGCTCGTCGGCGATATAGGTGGTTAACTTTTGCCAATCCGCTCCGTCCAAAAGCACGGGGCGGCGCTTACCCGCTCGCTTGACGTAAACCTTGATCGACCATACCTTCGGCGGCTGTTTTTCAGCGAGCTTCGAATTTACGAATAGGTACTTTTGATCGGTCGTGAAGTTCGCTACCGGCTCAGCCAGCCGCGCACCAAGCCGCTCCTTCAAAAAACGGTCGATCGCGTCTTGGTCCTTCTGAGCTAGCTCGACGCCTGCAGTAATTCGCACCTTGTCGTTGAAGTTCGCGCGCTTGCTTATCGGAATTACGTCATGTACATCACCAACGGAGTAGCCCGCGAGATCCAAAGGATCTAGAGTCTCTGACTTGTATCCGAGAAAGTTGATCGCCTCAAGCAGTGTAGTCTTGCCGCTCTCGTTTAGACCTATGAGCGTGTACACGCGGCCACGCGGCGGCTGCGCAAGGTCGAGGTGCGCGAGCTCGATACCTTTGAAGTTCTTGATCGTGAAGTAACCGTATCGCAAGAGAGGCTCCGCGGCTGATTATATACTTATCGCCCGATGTCGCCGCGAGGTGCCCCTGCGGCGGTTTCCCGTCAGCCCAACGGTTCTACTAATCAGCTGCGCGCGGCCCCGCGCGCCACGCCAGCGACGCGGCGCGGCCGTTGCCGCGCCTGACAAACGCGTTTAGAAGAAGCGAACTGCAACGGACGTGACGCCGTCGCACAAAGGCACAATAGGAGCTTCAGCTCCGGTCCATCTAACGGCCGAGCGTCGGCTGCATTAGTGAGTTAGGGCGCGCCCCGGACCGAAAAAGACCATGGAACGCGAAACGGCCGCCTGATTCAGGTACAAAGAAGTGGCTCGCGGTAACTGATCCTCGAGTCTCTCGTCGTTTTGTTCGCCCGTTCTTGCGCTTCGCCGTCGCCGACTCTGGCTCTGACGCTGAAAGTGCGAGTACGATAGTGTGCTTAGATCCGGGATCGGGGTCGACTCGGCGGCGTACCGAATCCAGTGCCACAACCAGCGCAAAGCGCTATGTCCGGCCGGGAGGTGACGCGATGGATTGGGCGTCCGTGTTCGCGACGGTGATTACAGCAGTACTATTTGGACTCATCATCGTCTTCGTTCGCTCCACGACGACTGGGACGATCGAGGTAATCGCGGAATCGGGAGGCGCGAACAACATTCGACGCACCGTAATCGGACCGACCGTGACCGGCGTCTGGCACGGACACAACGCCGAATGGAAGTTTCGCGGCGGATCCCTGGGCCATCGTTGCGTGGTTTCAATCGCCGTCGACGCGGAGGTCGACGTTGTCGTCCGACCGCGTGGCACGCTCAATAAACTTGATATTGCGGGCCCGCCTACTGTTCAGGTCGCTGGTTATCCGGATATTTCAATACGAAGCACGGATGCGGCGTTTGCCGAGCGAATTCTCGGCGCCGCTTCGGTGCGTGAATCGATCGGAGAGGCTCTCACCGACGGCAGAGACGTTCTGCGTATTGGGCGCACGAGTATTGAGGTAACGCGAACGGTTGGCGATATTGACGACCGACCCATGGCGCTCATGAAAGCTCAGGCGCTCGCGATGGCTGTCTGTGAAGAGCTTAGCGCGCTGCGCGAAAGAAGCCCATGAACGTCGTTAATAATAAGGGCGCGACTTCGGTGAGTGATCCGTCCGCATGATACAGATACGGCGACGCTAACCATTCCTCATGAAACTGGCCGAACAAATTCTCCTTCGATTTGTACGGACAGCGTCGCAAGTGCGTGTACTGGTTTCGTCGCCCTAACGGATCTCCTAATCAGCTGCGCGCGGCCACGCGCGCCACGAAGCGACGCGGCGCGGCCGTTGCCGCGCCTGACAAACGCCTTTGGAAGAAGTGATCTGCAACGGTCGTGACGCCGTCGCGCCGAAGGTGACAGAGGAGCTTTAGCTCCGGTCCATCTAACGGCCGCGTGTCAGCTGCATTAGGAAGTTAGGCGGCCGTCTTCACGTGAACAGTTTGTCGCGAGCATGCTGGTCACGTCACGCGTATAGTTTGGCCATACGCCGCATGCGAGCGAGCAAACGATCATACGTAACGATTCGAATGTATGGAGGAATGTCTTCCTCCAGTTCCTTGAGACCCTCGTCAGCCAGACTTTCCGGCCGACGGCCAATAATGACGGTTACGCGGGGACGATACGCTGTGAGGCCATATCGTTCGAGAGTGACGCGACGGTTGTATTCGTCATCGAAGTAGTGGCGGTACTCTCTAACCTGCGCGATCGCGGAGTGAACGGCAGCACCGAAACGGCTGCGGTTCGCCGTCCCTACGACTAGCTTCTCTTTAGGCAGCTTGAGTTCTACAAGGTCGGCGTATGGCGAATCGGTGGGTTGCAACATAAAATCTGGAATCAACGGTCCTGTTTCATCGCGTTGCAGAATGACGTGCGGCACGGCTCTCAGGTAGTCAAGCCCGGTTAAAAAGTGATCATTCGCTTCGAAGAAGTTCTGCAGATTGTGCTCCGACGTCTCAGCGTCATTCAGAAGCTGCTCGAAATCGGCAATCGCGCGCCGGTGGCGTGCTTTGATTGATGGAACAACCAGAAGTGGGATGGCCGTCAGCAGTGAGCCGTCGCTTCCCGGTAGGCCATGGATGTCTGCGGCAACAGTTGCATACGTTACAAGTCGCCCTTGTTCATCAGGTGCGACCGCGAACGTTAAACTGTCGCTAAACTCTGGCTCACTCGGCTGTCGACTGAACGGCAGCGCACTGGATACCGCCAAGCTTTCGATTGCAACCATCGCTTCATTCGGCGCAAGGCTGGTCAGGAGGCCATTCTCGCTTGCGGCTTCTAACAGCCCGTCAATGTCGCGAAGCAGGTAATTCGTCCCAGCTGCTCGTAACCGCGACAGAATTATGCTGCGGATTTCGTCAAGAGCAATTTTCGGAACTGGTACGACGCGATGTTCCGGCACCGCCGTGCCGAGCGGTAGCGCGTTCGTCGCCACAATGATGTCGAGTCGCCGCTGCCAAGGATTGATGTCATTCAAGGTCGCTAAGGCGGAGGGCACGGCAGGGTCGCCATCAAAAATGAGCAGCAATTTCTGATACAGCTGCGGCTTCCTTGAAACGAATGTTCCCGAACGAGAGCGATGACCCTTCCGAAACCGTGCTCCGCCGTCCCGCGTAATCGAGAAGATCAGCGGCCCGAGCATGTCCGGCGACGCGTGCTCGGCCCAATCCGAGCCGAAAAGAAAGCGACCACCATAGTCCCGGGCGTACGCGCGCGCAAACTCGTGAATCAATGCACTTTTGCCAGTACCGTCTGCGCCAACGAGATAAACTGGACGCCCAGCGGCGGTCCGAAGGGCGTTACGGAGCGTCGCGAGCACGTGACGGCGGTCAAAATGATCAGCCATGGCAGGCGGTCCGGACAGAATGCCACACGCATCGAGGAGATGGAAAATTAACTGCGGCGGCGTGCGCCGCACGGCTGGGCCACAGTCGCCTAAGGAGCTGCAGGTGCCAGCGACGGCTGCGCGCCGCTTGGGGTGAGCACAAGTACGCGGAGCTTCATGAGACGCGTGCTTGCCACGGGAAACGCGATTAGTCCGCCTAACGACACACTAGCTAAGCTGCAAGCCGCCCCGCATACCAGCGGCGACGCGGCGCGGCCGTTGCCGCGCCTAACAATTGCATTGGCAGAAGCGAACTGCAACGGACGTGACGCCGTCGCAAATGAGTCAGCCGAGGCGCTTCAGCGCCGGGCCAAAGTATCGGCGGTTTGCCAGCTTCAGCTAGTAGTTAGGCCGCGCCGAAGCTCCGAGGGTAGGGAAACGCGCGGACTCAAACCCTCCTTAAACTGGAGGGTCTGCTATGATCCCGGACGGCCAGCCGCCTGACGAGCTGAAATCGGCCCGGCTCATTGAGCTTTACGTCTGCACATGGGCCGATTTTTTATTACTGCGGCCAAAACGTTTCGCGCGACGTTGCGTTAGACGCGGCAGCACGTTTTATTTGTCGCCCGGCGTCTTCGCCGCGATATCTTTGACTCTTGCAGCGTTGGCAGTCGTGACCATCAGTGCTGGCGAGAGCCAAGAACATGAGCCGACGCCGGAGCAACTGGTTGCAACCTTCGCTATATCCATAGCAATCAGCAACTTGATCCTCGTTCCCACCGGCGCGCTTGCGGCACGCATCCTCGGAAAACGGTACAGCATCCGACGGGCTTTCGCGGGCTTCTGCTACGCGACGTGCGCAAACCATTTTTTTCCAGTTTTCGTGTTGATCTGGTCGGCGGGTCCCGGCAACAGCGAAAACGTCGAGAACTGGCCCGTGGCGCTCATGCTCGTCTACTTGGCGTTGACGATGGGATACAACATCGCGGCCATCGCTAGATTTAACCGACTGCCGCTCGTTCGTTTCGCGCCTCTTGCCGTGAGTTTAATGATTATTCTCCAAGCAGGGCTGGCACTTGCGACGACGATCGGCGAGGACCTTCTGCCCTCTTCGCTGAGCGTTTCCGCCAAGACACGACAGTTAAAAATCGCGCGAGCACGGACACTGCTAAACGAATTGGACAATGTGAGTTTGGCGACGATCAATACATCAATGGAAGATCAACCGACACTGAGGGTCTCGAGCCGTTCGCGCTATCCAAGCGCGCGCGCCGAGTGGCGTACGGAGCTCCTCGAAGCGACGAACGACGAAGAGATAGCTTTCGACATCTATTATCACAACACCGCATGGCTGCTCGAACGACCGGCGCGGAATGTTCGCATACACCTCACGCAATATGCCGGAGACGCATTCACGATCGCTGTCGCGACTGTAGCGGGCGAAAACGTCGCTCCGGTTCACGGCGTGGCGACCATAAGGTTGCGCGATAACTTTACCTTCCGCGGATTGGTGCCGATTGGTGTCACGTGGTACCCAAATCCAACGGCTGGCGCGATGCCGCTGCCGTATGAGCAGACGATAACGACTTTGGATAGCGCGTGGCTACAAATTGGCGACGTCATGCCTGGGTGGGATCATCAGGGCCATATCATCGCGTCGTTTAGAATAGCTGCTACGCAAAAATCTCCCAGATCCCTTGACTACCCGTGACTGCGACGGCCTAACGACACAGTCGTTCACCTGCGCGCCCGCTCCAGATACCACGGAGCGACGCGGCGCGGCCGTTGCCGCGCCCGACAAACGCCTTTGGAGGAAGTGAACTGCAACGGACGTGACGCCGTCGCACAAAGGCCCGGCAGGCGCGCGAGCGCCGTTGCCAGCGAACGGCGGCGCGTCAGGTGCAACGACTAGTTAGCCGGTGCAGCCCCGGTCCCTCCCCGCATACGCTGCGTGATGGCTTCCCGCCGCTTGGTGGAACTGCCATATTCCGTAGTGGAGATAGTCGGCGAGCGGGGCCGAGAGACCAACGTGAGCCTTTGCGTACCGTTGCGTTAGCCCACAAAGCGCTACAACAGTTGCGATAAAAGAACGAGAACC
>Ga0070701_10000246_pt1 | contig 17413 bp, 11 predicted proteins | sample KBSK5102metaG_FD_65451 | JGI IMG/M metagenome (GOLD analysis project Ga0070701, IMG submission 65451) | Corn, switchgrass and miscanthus rhizosphere microbial communities from Kellogg Biological Station, Michigan, USA - KBS K5-10-2 metaG | ecosystem: Host-associated > Plants > Roots >... | reverse complement strand
GTCTTGCCCGCGCCGTTTCGCCCGAGCAGCGCGACAACTCCCGACTCGATCGAGAAGGTCACGTTGTTGACGATCGTCCGTTCGCCGAGCAGTTTCGTGACGCCGTTCGCCGCGATCATGCTGCTTCCATCCTGATGACGCGGAGATCGCTGCGCGCGTCGGCGACCAGCGCCATGCGCCACGCGAACGGCAGCGCGACAATTGCGATGACGAGCGCAACACGCGCGTCGAGTGCGCCCGCAACCGCGGCGATCAGCGCAACGGCCATCGCCCGCGTGTTGCCCGCACCGCCGCGCAGCGAGACGTTTTCACCGAACAACAACACGAGCGCGAACACGACGACGCCGTACACGAGCGCGCCCGCAGAAAAACGAAGCAACGCGATCGCGGCCAGCGGCACGAGCATCAGCGGCATCGCAGTTACGAGCAGCGTTTGCAATCGCGCGCGTGCAGAAATCGGCAGCACCGACTCACTAACGCGAAAGGGCCGCGCAAGATCGCGCGACGCAAGCACCGCCGACGCCAGCACGCCCGCCGCAAACGCGACAAACAGCGCCTCGATGCGCAAAATCGCAAACGCCGACACGACCCGATTGTTCTCGATCGCGAGCACCGAAGCGGCCGCCGTCAGCGTCGCCGAAACCACCGCCCACGGCACCCGCCCCGCCGCCACCCGCATCCACCACGCCCATTCATATGGCAACAGAAAAGGAGGGCGGGCTTCCAGCCCGCCCACCCCCGTCCGCCGCCGAATCCCGCCCGAACCGGAATCCGAATACGCAATCGCCCCAACCGCCGAAGCAATCCCCACCGAAAGCACCGGCTCAAAACTCGAACAACAAACCACCATCCCAATCAACGGCGGCGTCAGATACAAGGCGACACTCACGTAATCGATCGCAAACCGCTGCGCCCCGCTCAGCGGCAACACACGCATCTGCTCCGCGCCCCACGCTCCAACCGACGCGACAAACGCTCCGCGCGCAAACACACCGAACGCCACGCCCACCGCAAGATCGGCGAACAGCCGCCGCGGCATCGGCATCGCCATCCACGCATGTCCCCACGCGACGAACGGCAGCGACGCCCGCAAACCGACCGCGATCACGCACGCCACGAGCAGCGCGCCCCACACGCCCATCGCGGCGCGCAGCCCGTTCGCGAAGCGATATCGCACTCCCGCCGCCAGCATTGCGCGCGAAGAGTAACCGTGCGGTATCCCTTCCGCAACGGAACGGGCCGCATGTTGTAACGAGGAGGACCTCATGCGCATCGCACGCTTCGCAGTCGTTGTCGCGTTCCTCATCCTGCCGACGCTCCTCGCCGCCTCCGACTCCACCGTCACGCTCCCGCTCACCGACTTCGAAAAAATCCGCGAAGGCGAAGCCGCCGTCTCCGCCGTCGTCATCGATACGCTGGAACTCGGCGGCAGTTTCCGCGATGCGAAACTCTCCATCGCGTTCACCGGCCGCTCGATCGGCGCGCGCAACGCCGTGCGCGTTCTCGACGGTGCCGCCGCGCTCACGATCTCCGGCTGCAGCGGCGACGCGCTCATCACGCGCGCCGCGCAGGGCGCGTTCGATCTGATCCCGCTCGCGCCTTCGTTCCGCGCGCGCTGCGATCTCCGCGTCAGCGGCAGCGACCGGCTGCAGCTTCACGCGCCGCCATCGATCCTCTCCGTTCGCTCCAGCGTCTCCGACGGCGAGCTGCTCGCCGGCGATGAAGACGAGCACGGCGGACGCGCATGGACGCTCGTCCGCCAAGCCTCCACATCTTCCGAGACGCTCGCCGTCACCGCGACCGGCCGCTATCTCGTCACATTCCTTCCCGACGCCACGCGCTTCCGCTATCTCATCGACGTCCACAATCCGAATCGCTCGACCGCTTCGCTGCCGCTGCGGCTCTCGTCGGGCGAGCACGTGCAGGAAATCAAATCGCCGTCCGCGTACGACGTGCGCGACGGCAGCTATCTCTTCTCCATCGCACCTGGCGATTCCGCGATCGTCCTCACCGGCGAGCTGCGCGGCGATTCGTTCGCCGTGCCGCTGGACGCGACGCTGCAATATCTCGTCATCGAGAATCACCCGCTGCTGCGTCCGACCGCAACCGGCGCCGCGAAACGCGTCAGCGTCGCCGAGACCGGCGTGACCGCAACCTATCGCGGCGCGCAGGCGTTCGAGCTGACCGGTCGCGAGCGAGTCACCTGGAAAATCGCGCGACTGGAAGCGCTGCACACGATCAGCTACGCGGTAGACGGCGCCCACCACTCCTTCTTCCTCGGCCCCGACGGCGACATCCTCGGCGAATCGACTTTCGCCATCAACAACCAGGGCGCCGCGAACATCCTCCTGCCGCAGAAACCGAAGCCGACCTACGCCGCGCTCGGCTCGGAACCGCTGCTGATGACCGCCGCGAAAGACGGCCGCGTGAGCGTGCCGCTGTCCGCCGGCGAACAGAAGCTGTTCATCCAGCACATGCAGTCGTTCCGTTCGTTCGCCGGCATCGGCGTCGCCGCGTTTACTGTGCCGCGGCTGCCGATCGCGGCGAGCGGAACGTATGTAGAAGTCGGCTACCCACGGCAGTGGACGCCGCTCGTCGAAACGTTCGCGTCGCGCACGAAGATCGCCTCGCCCCGCGTCGTGACGATGCTGTTCATGATCGTCCTCTTCGCGTGGGTCGAGCGCCTGCTCGTGCGACTCGGCGTCGGCGCGAAACAGCGCTTCGCGCTCGCAGTGCTCATCGCAATCGCGGGCGTATCGGCGGACGTGCTGTTCTACGCAGTCGCGCTCGCATCGGCCGTGATGACGTTCGTCTTTCTCTCGCCGATGCCGCCGCATCGCTGGGATCGCGCACGCATGACGTTCGCCACGCTCGTCGTCGTGGTGACGGTCGGGTTGATCGCGTGGCCGACGCTCCAGGCGCGCCGGCAATTCGAAGAAGAGATGGCGATGTACAGCACCGGCAGCGGCGGACTCGCGTCCGTGACGCCGGAGCCATCCGAGTCGATCCGCGCGCTTTTCGATGAGCACAAACAGGCGGGACAGAATGCGTTCGTCGTACCCGACGCGCCCGCAAAAACGGACGCGTATCAGGGACTGCCGGCGCGTTTTGCGATGCCGCAGGCCGATCGGCAGACAGCGTTCGGTGTGGCGCTGCTCAGCGCAAAACATCCGCAGCGAGTCGTGAGCGTGATGATTTCCGCCGCGCTCGCGTGGTGGCTGCGCGTCGCACTCGTGGCGTCGATCGCGTGGATGTTGTGGCGCGAGCGCACGACGATCGCGGCGTCGATTCGCGAGCGGATGACGACGACCGCGGTCCCGGTGTTTACCCCGTCATCCTGAGCGTAAGCGAAGGATCTCAGGATGCGCTGCCGTCGCGCATTTTGAGATCCTTCGCAAGCTCAGGATGACGGTGTGGCATCCTGCCGCCCTCATGGACGACGCCCTGCGCGAACGGCTGCAAGCGTTCCTTCGCCCGCATTACCAGGACCTCGACGGCGCATCGCGTTCCGACGACGCGGAGCGCATTGGCGCAATCGCGCGTCAGCTCACCGCGCCATCGCGCGAGCTCGAGCTGCTCATTCTTTTTCACCCGCTCGGCAGCTGGCTCGAAAAGCTCGGCAATCTCTCGCGCGTGTTGCTCGCCGTCGGCGGCGTAAACGAAAACGAATTACGTCGCACCGCTGCATCGATCCGCCGGCTCGACGCGCCTGAATCCGAAGCAGAACGCGCCATCGCATCGGCGATCCTCATCGACGGCGCCGGTGTCCGCGGACTCGCCGAACGCCTCTCTCGCTCGCGCCGCGAAGGTCAGTCGATCATCGACGTGATCACCGCCGATCCGCCAACTGCACCGGAATGGATGAACGACGTCGCGCGTGAATGGCTGGCGCGACGAACCGCCGTACGCGCGGAGTTCAGCCGCGCGATTCTCGACGAGCTAAACGAGCCCGCTTGTCGCCTGGCGTGATCGACCGGAGGCGCTCCGGTGGTCTCAGTTTGTGCATGGCCCGCAGAGCGGCAGCCGATCGCACGCCGCCGGCTGGCCGAGGGGATTGGCCTCGAAGAGATTGTGCGGATTCAGCTCGAATCCGATGAAGTGCGCGAGCGTCACGCCCCACTGCCCGTTCGATTGGCGGTCCTCATCTGCCGGATCGTGATGAGCGGTTGCGCTGTACCAAAGCACAACGTCACGGTTGTCGATCGACTCCGCGTTGGCGGCGTAGCCGGGCAGGTATTTGTCCGGGTACTGCTGCGTCTCCGCCCAGGTGGTGCTCTCGGACGGATGCCATTGAGTGATCCAGATGTCGTGCAGCGCCCACGACTTTTCCTCCGCAGTCGCGGCGTGCCGGCCATTCCCGAACCGCAGCGGGTGCAGCGAGTAGCCGGGGTGATTGCCAAAAGCGTTCAGTCTCGAGACGTCCTCGATGACGACCGAGCGGTACTCATCGGGATCCCAGTCGATGCCGCCTTCATGACCGAAGTTGAACATTTGATCGTCATCGTGCGGCGCTGTCAGATTCGCCGGCAGATGGTCTTCCTCGCGGACGGAATCGTGCAGGCCGCCCCTGAGGTCGAGGTCGACCCGCCACATGACGTCATGGACGTGAGGCACGTTGCCGCACGCTTCGAAGTCTTTGCCCGGACACGGCTTGTTGGGATCAGTCTGCGTGCGCTGAAAATCTCTGTTGTTGTATCCCGTGGCACCGGCACGAAACGCGATCGTGCCGTCATCGCGGAACCCGTACTCGATGATGTAGTCGTAATTTCCGGCGTCGTACACGCCCCACAGGACCATCTCCTCGCCTCGCCGCAGTTCCGTCACCTCCGTCGTTGTTCCAATGTAGCGGCCGTGACAGAGCCAGGCGAGGCCGCGATCGCGGCACTCGGCAGCAGCCCGGTAGCCCCACTTTTCAACCGCGTCCTGCGAGAGCGTGACGAGAACTCCATTCGGCCCGACATGAGCGGGAGTGAGGCGATTGTTCGACCAGTTGTAGTTTGTCTTCGCCGACGATCCTGAGCCTGAGATCGACCAGTTCGCGTAGAACGTGTCGTAGAGACGAGTCTTGTTGTTCAGCGGGTCGAGGTAGTCGTATCCGGTGAAGATCTCCGCCGTTCCTGCCGTGTAGATGACGCGCTGCCACGGAGCGGTGGCCGTGGTGCGGAAATCGACCGGCCCGATCGCCAGTCCTTTCGACGGGCCGCTGGTTCCCGCGCCGTATTGCGTCGCGTAGATGCAGGCGCGCCAGGCCTGTCCGTCCTGAAAACCCGCCTGAAGGCACGCGCTGTTGGTGCCGGGGAAACAGTAATTGATGCTGCAGGTGTGCAGTGTCTGCGCGCACGTGTTTCCGGCAACCGCGGTTTCCGGCAGAACGATGACGTCGGAGAACGGCTTCTGCCGCGTGTCAGGCGGAGGCGGCGGTTTGGCGACGATTCTCTTTCTCGCCGCGAGGAGGGGGAAGCTCGAAAGCGCGCACAGGACGAGCAAGGTGGCAGGGAGGTATCGTTGCATTGGAGCTCCTTAAAGCAGGAGGGTCTCCATTGCCGTCATTCCCTACCAACAGACTTGTGCACTCCCCTGAAGCGGAGCTAAACGATCACGTGCGCAGCACACCGGCGCGCTCGTAAACCTTCGCTTCCATGAAGACGTCGACGAGCGACGGATCGAGGAACCCGTCCGCCACTTCCATCTTCAGGATGTCGAGTGCGCGCTCGGTCGAGATCGCGCGCTTGTACGGGCGATCGTTCGCCGTCAGCGCGTCGTAGATATCCGAGATCGTCATCATCCGTGACTGCAGCGGAATGTCGTCCGCCGTCAGCTTCCGCGGGTAACCGCGGCCGTTCAGCTTCTCGTGATGCGCGTACGCGATGTTCGGTACGCCGATCAGATCCTTCGTCCACGGAATCTTCTGCAGGAAGTTGTACGTGTGCGTAACGTGGCTCTCGATCTCGCCGCGCTCCAGCGCATCGAGGTTGCCCTTCCGGATCGAAAGGATCTTCGCCTCTTCCGGCTTCAGCAGCAGACTGCGCGAGCCGCGAATGTCGTCGTACTCGCGCTGCGCGAGCTGCTGCAGATACTGGAAGTCGCCTTCCGGCAGCACCGTCGGCTCGTTCGACTGCGCGATGAACGCGAAGTCTTTCTGCAGCCGCTCGATCTCCGCGCGCGTCTCTTCATCCACCTGCTTCGCGAACGCTTCGTAACCGTCGCGGCCGTGCTCGAGCAGATGTTGCACCTTCCGCTCGTTCGCGCGGTTCTCGACAGCCTTCATCACGAAATCGAATCGCGCGCGCACCGTCTCCAGTTGCAGCGGATAAAGCTTCTTCTCTTTGACGAGCACCTGCTCGCGCACGCCGACTTTTCCGAAGTCGTGCAGCAGCGACGCGTACCGCATCTCGCGCACCTGATCGCTCGTGAAGCGCACCGACGCGTATTTGCCCGTATCGCGATCGAGCACTCGCGCCAGCTCGACCGTCAGATCCGCGACGCGGAACGAGTGACCCGACGTCGTCGGATCTCGCTGTTCGATCGCGGTAACGGCAGCCGTCACGAATCCTTCGAACAGCCGCTCGATCGATTCGTACAGCAGGTTGTTCTCGACTGCGACGGCCGCCTGTCCGGCCAGCGACCGCATCACTTCGACGATCTCTTTATCGAACGAGATCACCTCGTCCGGCACCGTCGCCGCCGTCAGCTTCGTTCCCTTCGCCGACGTCCGTTTGCGGTTGATGAGCTGCAGCACGCCGATCACTTCACCGACGTGATTCGTCATCGGGAAGACGAGGATCGAGCGCGTCAGATATCCGTTCTCTTCATCGAACGAACGATTGATCGAATACTCAGCGTTGCGCGGCAGATCGTAAGCGTCGTCGATCACGAGCGTCTCGCCGGTCATCGCGACGTAGCCGGCGAGACTCTTCTTCGTGATCGGCAGCAGCCGCTCTTCGAAGTCGACGTCGACCGAATCGTTCTGCGCCAGTTTCCAGCGCAGCACGCGCCCTTCATCCGCATCGTCGAGCAGATACAGCGAACCCGCATCCGCGCGCGAAAGCTCGCGCGCCTTCGACAGGATCTTCGTCAACAGCACCGAGTGATCGCGCTCGGTCGAAAGCGCGATGCCGACCTGACTCACTTCGCGCAGCTCGCGCGTACGATCGCTCAGCTGGCGATCGAGCTGATCACCGCGGATCTTCTGATAGAGAAACTGATACGCGCGCTTGACCGCGTTGAGCAGCACCGGCGACGACGGATTCTCGGGCAGATCGAAGTAAACGCTGTCCTCGGACAGCCACTTCGGCTGCTCGGAAAGTCCGATGCCGACGACGGCCGTTCGGCCATCGATCGAGCCGGGCGCGTGACCATTCGAGCCGATGCTGGAATCGACCAGCAGCACGCGAAGCGAGTTTCCATCAGCCGCGAGATTGGCGAGCGTCGAGACCTGCCGCGGAGCAATTTCTTCCCTCCCAAGCGCGTCCGCATAACGCGCGATCGGGAAAGCGTCGGAGTGAATCAGCGTCAACGTCTGCATTTTTGGGTCGTTCGGATTCCGCAACCAGGGCTGCTCCGCCGATCTTCCATGCGAAGATCGAACCCGCCGCCGGTTATCCGTCCGGGGCCGTCCGGCATTATGGCACCGCTCGCCGGCCGGAGAATCCCACAAGTCAATTTCGTGACTTCCCATTCTCGGGTAGTCTTCTCTCTCCCGGAGAGGAACGCACAATTGAACGCCCGCCAGTTTCTGGAGGACAACCTTGCGCTCGTCGAGCGGGTGGTCGCGTACACCTCTCGCACGCAGCGGCTCGACGAGAACGATGCCGAGGAGTTTGCGGCGGTCGTAAAGTTGCGGCTGGTTGAGAACGATTACGCGATCGTCAGGAAGTTCGCCGGACGCAGCAGTTTCTCCACGTACCTCGCCGTCGTCGTACAGCGGATGCTCCTCGACTATCGCATCCATCACTGGGGCAAATGGCACACCTCCAACGAAGCAAAGCGCCTCGGCGACACCGCCGCGACGCTCGAGCGTCTCGTGCATCGCGATGGCCGCACGCTCGATGAAGCCCTGACGATTCTTCGGCAGCGCGATCCGTCGATCGAGCGCGCCGATCTCGAAGCGCTGCTCGCGCGACTGCCCGCGCGTCCGCCGAAAAAACGGCTCGTCGATCTCGAAGAAGCGGAGAGCGTCGGATACGAGCCCGCGAAATCGGAGCGCGACCCGCAGCGCGTCTCCGATCGGCTCTCGCCGATCATCAGAACGTTCATCGATGGTCTGCCGCCGGAAGATCGTCTGATCGTGCAGCTTCGTTTCGATTCCGGGATGTCGATCGCCGAGATCGCGCGCTCGCTGCGACTCGATGCGAAGCAGCTTTATCGCCGCATGCAGCGGCACCTCGACGCGCTGCGCGCGGAGCTCGAGCGCGCGGGCATCGGAGCGTCCGACGTCGACGAGCTCATCGGCGCGCGCGGCGTGATGCTCGAATTCGATCTGCGAAAGCGGAACGGTCGTCCGTCTACGGCTGATGGAAACAATGCCGCGGGCGAACAGGAGGAACTCTCGCGATGAGCACATCAGCATCGCGCCGCCATCCTGATGCCGAGGCGCTGGCGGCCTTCGTCGAGGGAGGCCTCGAAGGGACTGAATTGATGTCGGTGACCGAGCACCTGAGCGACTGCCTCGAATGCCGTGAGCTGCTCGGCAACGCGGCCGCGTTCTCGCGCGAGCACGCTCATACAGCGGCGCCGCGCCGGAAGCTCGCGCCCTGGTGGCTGGTGGCCGCGGCGACGGTCGCGATCGTTGCGGGTGCAGTCTGGGCAATTCGATTCTCGGATTTGCGGCGCGATCCGCTGCAGCGACTCGCTGCCGCCGCGCCGCTCGATCGCCGCGAGCTCGAGCCGCGGCTGAGTGGATTCGAGTGGGCGCCGATGCGCGTGATGCGCGGCGGCGACGAGCCTGCCGATCCCGCGCGCATGCGATTGATCGGCGCGGCTGGTGATGTGTTGCAGGAAACGCAGGGATCGACTTCGGCGACGTCGCGTCATGCGGCGGGCGTCGCGCAACTGCTGACGGAACATCGCGACGATGCGATTCGCGAGCTCGAAGCGGCGGCGAAAACGTCGAACGATGCGCACATCCGAAACGATCTCGCCGCCGCGCTTTATGCAGCGGCGATGCGCGACGACGATCCGTCGCTGCTCCCGCGCGCGCTGGCCGCGGCCGACAAAGCGCTCGAGGTGCAGCGCGATCTCCCGGAGGCGCTTTTCAATCGCGCGCTGATTCTGGAGCGGATGGGACTTCGCGATCCGGCGCAGGACGCGTGGAAGCGTTACCTCGCGATCGACGGCAGCTCGAAATGGGCTGATGAGGCGCGCCAGCATCTGAACGCGCTGTCGCAACCGCGAGCGAATTTTCGCGAGCAGCTCGAACGCCGTTATGCGCAGCTCGCCGCGGGCGACGCCGATGTCGCGCGCGAGCTCGTCGTCCGCTACCCGCAGGAATCGCGGACCTGGGGCGAAGCCGAAATCCTCGGCCGCTGGGGCAACGACGGTTCGGCGCAGCATCTCAATGTGGCGCGCGCACTCGGAGCGGCGCTTGCGCAGCGCACCGGCGAGACGATGCTCGCGGATGCGGTCGCGGCAATCGATCGCAGCGCAGCGAAGTTGCACGATGCACATCGCATCTATCGCGAAGGCCGCATCGCGTACAGCAAGCAGCAGTTGACGCAGGCTGAGCCGCTGCTGCGACAGGCGGCTGAGTTGTTCGCGAGCGGCGGCAGTCCGATGGCCAACACGGCGCGCTATTACGCGGCGTGCGCGGCGTTCGATCAGAACCGCCGCGACGAAGCGAAGTCGCAGCTCGAGGCGTTGCTCGCGTCGAATGCGGCGTCGCATCGAGCGCTGCGCGCGCACATCCAGTGGGAGCTCGCGCTTTGCTACACCGCCGATGCGCGCTGGACGCGCGCGCTCGGCGCGCTTCGCGACAGTCACGAGCTCTTCACGACGCTCGGCGAAACGATGAACGCGGCGTTCGTCGACGTCATCGTTGCCGATGCGCACGAGGCTCTCGGCGACACGGCCGATGCGTGGCGGCATCGCATCGCCGGCATGCAGGTCGTGATGACTGAACAGAACACGCGCAGCCAGACGACGCTCGCGGCCGCGACGCGCAACGCGATCCGCGATCGCGAATGGGACGCTGCCGATTCGCTGCTCCGGATCGAGATTGCGTCCGCGCGCGGGGTCGGTCACAAGCAGTTGCTGGCGGATGCCCTGGAGCGCCGCGCGCTCGTCGACTTCCGTCGCGGCGACGCGAATGCGGCGCTGACTTCGCTGAAAGAAGCCGACGGCGTCACGGCATCGATCGGCGATGCGGCGACGCGCGAACGCGAGCGTGTCGATCGCGCCGCGGCGGCCGCGATGATCGCGCCGCATGCTTCGGACGGCATCGACGCTGCGATTGATTTTCATCGCACGCGCGGCCGCCGCGATCTGCTGCCGTCGCTGCTGCTGACTCGTGCGCGACTGCATCGCGCGCGTCGCGAAAACGACGCTGCATCACGCGATCTGGCAGAGGCATTTGCGGAGATCGAACAGCAGCGCGCAGCTGCGCCGTCGGGCGATTTGCGCTGGTCGATCTTCGATGCATCGGATGAAGTGATCGCCGAATCGGTCGATCTGCTGCTGGCTCGCGGCGATCCGGCCGGCGCGCTCGCGCTTGCCGATCGAGCGCGTTCCCGCGTGCTGCTCGACGCGCTCTCCGCCGCTCCCGCGCCTCACCTTCCCGCCTCGCTCGCTCCCGATACCGCGCTCATTGAATACATGTGGCTCGGAGACCGCCTCATCGCGTTTGCGGCGGAGCGGAACGGCGTCACGGCGGCGACCGTGGGCGCGTCGCGTTCGACGATCGCCGAGCTCGTCGCGCAGTTCCGCGATGCGCTCGCGCACGGCGACAACGCCGCAGGCGCGAAGTTGTACGCGCTGCTCGTCGCGCCGCTCGCGCCGCGAATCGCTCGACATGAGTCGGTCGTCGTCGTGCCCGACGGCCCGCTGCACGGTCTGCCGTTCGGCGCGCTGTTCGACGCGCGCAGCAGTCGTTATCTGATCGAGGATCACGCGATCGTCATCGCGCCGAGCGCCGCGGTTTACGACGCATCGCTGCGCCGCGCGCAATCACGCGCGAACGCGAGCGCGGGCCTGCTGCTCGTTGCGCAACCGAAGCGTGGCGACGCGGCGTTGAATACCGCGGAGGCGAATGCGATCGCGCCGCTGTACGCGAATGTCGAGCGACTGTCGGGCGCCGACGCGACGCGCGACGCGCTGGCCCGCGCATGCGCGAACGCCGCCGTGCTGCATTTCGCCGGACACGGCGTCACCGATACACGAACGCGTTCGGCGCTGCTGTTAGCCGCGAGCGCGAACGACTCCGGCGTCGTCGACACGCACGACATCGCGTCGCTGTCGCTGCCGGCTGCACGAGCCGTCGTCCTCGCCGCGTGCAGCACGGCGAGCGGCGGACGCGAAGGACGCGAAGGCGTCGACAGCGTCGCACGCGCGTTCCTCGCCGCCGGCGCGCCGTCAGTGATCGCGACGCTGTGGCCGATCGACGACCAGCTCGCCGCGCCAATGTTCATCCGAATTCACAAACGACTCGCGAAGGGCGCGAGTCCCGCCTCGGCCGTACGCGAAGCACAACTCGACGCCATCCGCGGCGCCGAGAGATTGCCCGCGTCGATCTGGGCGGCCGTGCAAACGACAGGAAGTTGAGAGAAGAGAGAGGAGAGGGTATGACGAAGCTCATCATCATCAAGTTCATCGGAGTCGTGCTCCTGTTTCACACCCCCGGACCGAACCCGGTGAAATTCACCGCACTGCTGCCCGATGGACGCAAACCGGTCATCAAATGCGGGAAACAGATCAGCGAACACCGCGCCTATGTTCGAATCATCGGCGATGTCGACACGAGCGCGACCACCTGGCCTGTTGACGCCAAGCCCTGTGTCCCGGCCGCGAAGTGCAAGCTATACGAGATCACTAATGACGAGATTGAGATCACACCGATTACGCAGTCAACCGTTGGCGTTACTCAGCTGCCGAATCTCGACAAAATCGTTCCGAAGCTGACCGACTACTTCATCACTCTTCACAATGACTTCGACCTGAGTGCGGCCAAAGCCAAGTCCGTTGGCAGCATCGAGCTGAACGCCGGCGAAATGGGCGGCGATGCTTTGGCGAATGACATGCGTATTGGTGTGCTCCAGGCTCAACCGGGCCCGCTGGTAACGGCAGTGACGATTCATTCGAAGAATCACAACAAAACGATCGTCGTTCCGTTCGACTCCGAGATTGCGATTCTCAACCTTCCTCCCGACATCGCACATGCGGTACCGGGAGCGCCCCATAGCGGCCACGTGGACACGCACCCGGAGCACTGGTTCCTGCATTACGAGCTGGGCGGTCATGATCCGCGGCCGAACGACTGCACGACACCGACGTCGTTCGCCAGCGCGTACCGAATGCTCGACGAAACAATCGTCACGCTTTCCAAGGAATGCTCCGCCACCACCTACCCATAAGCCGAGGAGAACGCGATGGACTTCGTCACGATCAAATTCATCGGCATCATCCTGCTCTTCAACACCACGCCGAACAGCTTTCAGAACTTCTACACCGCGCTGATCCCGGACGGCAGAAACGTCGTCGAGAAATGCGAGGGACACGTCGATCCGCACGTCGCCGTCATCAAAATCGATCAGGAACCGCAAAGCGGCACGGACTGGCCTTGTGCCGACGCGTCAAACCCATGCAAGACCTTTTCGATCAACCAGGACAATGTCGAGATCACCGGCGTCTCGAACTCCACGGTCGGCGTTACCAAAAACCATATGCGCCGCTTACTGCGACTGCGGGATTACTTTAAGAGTCTCCCGGACGACATCGACATCTCGGGCCCGAAGTCGAAGAGTCTCGGCAGCGTGAAGCTGTCGGCAGGCGTACTGACAGGCGTGGAAAAGCACGATGAGCGGTCGGCCATGCTTACATTCACGCCGACCGGATCGCAGCCAGCCGAAATTGTCATTCAGTCGTACGACGACCAGCACAAAGCAAAATACAAAATCGTCCTCAAGCCCGGCGCGACGATCACTTTTGAAGACGAGCCTGTGGTCACCGGAACCGGCGGACCGATCGTGATCTCGAGCTCGGTAAGCCATTGGTTCCTGCATTACGCGCTCTTCGATCAGAAGCCGCTGCCGACCGACTGCATCCCGCCAAGGTCCCGAGACTTCGTCGCCAACAAAGAATGCTCCGCCACCACCTACCCCTGATGTGAAGAATCGCGCCTCGTCCGTCTCCTCTCGCGTCAGGTTCCCAACAACTTAACGCGAGAGGAAACAGCGATGATGGCAATCCAGTCAGACCCGTCGTTCGGAGCGGCGTCCCCCGTCGAAGACGAGCTGCATGTTCTTCGTTCACTCGTCGAATCATTCGTATCACTCGAAGGCGAAACCGCGGGACCGCAGGAGCTTTACCACCGCGTGCTCGCCGTCGTGCATCAACTCTGTGCCTCAATCGTCGCCGCCGAGCAGGCAGGCTACACGCGCGCAGACATCGTCGAAGTGCTCGATCCCGTTCGCCGCATACACGCACGTTCTCCATTCGTGAAGCGCCTGCAGGAATGGCCGCGCGCGTATCCCGGCGATTTCGAAACGGTCGAGCATCTCTGCAGCGCGCGCAATCGCGCGGAAGAAGGAACGCTGCAGTGGTTCTGCGAGTCGTACGCGCTGAGCCGCTCCATCGCGCAGCAGCATCGCAACAAAGTGCAGCATCAGTCCGCGCGGATCATGCGCACGCTGCTCGAACATCCCGGCACCGCGCGCGTCCTCAGCATCGCGTGCGGCAGCTGTCCCGATCTCCGCAACATCTCCGCCCACCTCCCCACCCTCCTCGGCGAGCTCTGGCTCAACGACAACGATGCCGACGCCCTCGCCTTCTCCGCACGCTCGCTCGCCGCGATCCGCGACCGCTCGCACTACCGTCCCGGCAACGCGCTGAAAGTCGTCCGCAAGATCGCGCAGCTCGGTCCGATCTTCGATCTCGTCCTCGCCGGCGGGCTCTTTGATTACCTGCCGGAAAAACACGCGATCTATCTCATCGAGCATTCGTACTCGCTGCTCAAACGCGGCGGCACGTTCTTCTTCACGAACATCGCAACGGGCAATCCCTACCGCCCGCTCATCGAATACTTCGGCGACTGGTTCCTGCTCGAGCGCAGCGAGACCGACATCCGCCACTACTGCCAGGCGGCCGGCATTCCGGCGCACGAAGTGTCGATCACGCGCGAAGAGACGGGGCTGACGCTGCTGATCGAAGTTACACGGTCGTAAAACAACCGCAAGGAAATTCAGCCATCGCGTCCCTCCTCACATAAAACTGCAAAGGAGTCCGTAATGAAGAACGTACTGTGGCGCTTCTGGAGAAAAATCAAACTGCTGTACGTTCTGCTGCTGCCGATCCGCTTCAGCATCCTGGCGCTGGCGCTGGCGACGTTTGCGTTCGCGATCGCCGATCAGGGGCGTGACATCGTCCGGGCGCTCGCAGAGGTGGATCCGGCCACGGGGTCCGCGCGGTGGGTACCGCTGTCGATCTTTCTCGCGCTGATGAACGTCCTCGCCTATCAGATCTGGTTCTGGGGCCGGCAGATGTTGCGCGTTCACGCGCCGGCGAGCGCCGAGGATGTTTATTACGGCGTACGGCCGGATCCGGACAGTCCCGAGTTCCGCGGCTGGGCGCTCTGGCTGCCGCGCCTCCTCGGCGCGTTCCTCTTCGTCGCGATTCTTTACTCCTTCTACAGCGTCCGCTGCAGTTACGCCGCGAACGTGAAGAGCGTGAACGGAATCGTCTTGACGATCATCGCGATTTCGCTCGTCGTTTTCCTCGCGCTCGTCGTCTGGCGACGCAAATGGCTCGACAGCCGCGGCGAGGCCACCTCGATCCAACACGTCCACCCGCGAGATCTGGCGAATTCGACACGAAGACTCTTCTTCGCTTTTCTTCTCTTCGAGCTCGTCTTCTTCGTCGTCGCGACGTTCAAACCGAATTTGCTGATGGGATTCGGCGCCGGTCCGCTCGTCATGCTCACGCTGTCGCTGTGGGTTCCGTTCGGAAGTGCGATCGTTTACGCGGGCATACGCATGCGCATGCCGATCCTCACGCTCCTCCTCGTCGTCGCGTTCCTCGTCAGCCCGCTCGCCGATCACAATCACGTCATTCGCACGATTGCGACGACACCGCAGGCCATCGACTCCCGGCCGACCGTCGATCAGCAGTTACAGCGGTGGTATGACCGCGTCAGTCCGGCGTATGCGGCTGACCAGCCGATTCCCGTCTTCATCGTCGCGACTGAAGGCGGCGGAATCCGCGCCGCGTACTGGACGGCGACGGTCCTCGATTCGCTCCAGGACAACGTTCCGTCCTTCAAACGCAACCTGTTCGCTATCAGCGGCGTGTCCGGCGGATCACTCGGCACCATGGTTTTCTCGGCGCTGCTCACCGAGCCGAAACAACTCGGCACGCCGCCGGCGCTTCACTACAGCGGCGCGCGTGTTCTCGGCCGTGACTTCCTCACGCCCACGCTCGCTTCGATGACGCAGGGCGATTTTGTGCAGCGCTTCGTGCCGCTCCAGTTTCCCGATCGCGAGCGAGCGCTCGAAGAGGCCTGGGAACACGGCTACGAGAAAGAAATGGGGACGAATACCTTCGCGCAGGGCACGCTCGATCTCTTCGCCAAACATCCCGACCTGCCTTCGATCTTCATCAACGGCACGATGGTCGAAACCGGCGACCGCATCATCACGAGCAACTGTCGCATTCGTCCGACGGCGGTGCAGCAGGCGCCGGGCAATCCGGCGTCGCCGCTGCTCGTCTTCCGCAACGCATTCGACGGCTTCGATCTGCTCCGTCACGATCTCCCGCTGAGCGCGGCCGCCGGAATGAGCGCGCGCTTCACGTACGTCTCGCCAGCTGGCCGCGTCGCGGCCGGCGATGGCAACACGATCGGGCATGTCGTCGATGGCGGCTACTTCGAAAACTCGGGCGCGGTCACTGCCGCGGAGCTCGTGCTGCTCATCAACACGTTCAACGCGCGTAATCCGCAACTGAAGAAGCTGCAGCCGGTCGTCATCCTCATCGACTACGAGAACTGCAGCGCGGGGGGTGCGAAATGCGATGAAGATGAGATGTCGACGCTGCGCACCAGGTGCCCCGACGTCTTCGCGGCGTTTCCGTATCCGGGAACCGAAGGTCCGGCGAAACCTGCCGCGCCGGAGGCGTTCGGCAACGAAGTGCTCTCACCGCTGCGCGCGCTGCTCGCGACGCGCGGAGCGCGCGGCAACCAGGCCGTCGGCGACATTCGCACGGCCATCGATCTCGCCGCCGATCCGAAGAACACGGCTGCCGGCGTGCTGGAGTTCCGTCTCGTGCAACGCCGTGTCCCGATTCCGCTCGGCTGGGTGCTTTCAGAACAGGCTCGCTACGAGATTCGCGCGGCTGTCGAATCACAGGGCAATCGGTGGGCTCGTCATGAGATTGCCACTCGTCTCGGAACGATCGACACGACCGACTTTTACGCAGTACAGGCGAGCAGGCTCATCAGAAACGTAGACATTCACTAACGAAAAAATCATTACGGCAGCGGCGTTACACCGTACGGTTGGCGCCGCTGCCGATCGATTTCACGACCTTCGAAAATCGTGATTCTCGTCACACCGCCGCGTGCGGAGCGAGCGTATCCGTCGTTCTATGGCCACTGCCGTCGCGACCGATACACGCGCCCTCCGACTCCTGATCGTTGAAGATGACGACTCCTCCGCGTCGCTGCTTCGCGAGTTGCTCGAAAGCAGTGACGGTCCTTCGTTCGCGATTCGTCATGTAACTAGCGCTGCGGACGCATGCGACGCCGTCGACACCGGCAACATCGACGTCGTCATCCTCGACCTCGGTCTACCCGACGCGAACGATCTCGAAGCGCTGAACCGTCTCGAACAATGCGTCAATGAAATCCCCGTCATCGTCCTCACCGGCCGCAATGACGATCGCCTCGTCACCGATGCGCTGCATCACGGTGCCGAAGACTATTTGCTCAAGGGAACCGTCGATCACCATTCGCTTTTGCGATCGATTCGTTACGCCGTCGAGCGCCATCGCGGAATCCGCGATCTCGCGCGCGTGAAGAAAGAGCTCGAAAGCGCGAACCGCAGTCTCGAGCGACTCACGCTCATCGAGCCGCTCACGGAACTGCTCAATCGCCGCGGGCTGCAGCAGGCGCTTTCGCGCGAAGTGCAGAACGTGGGTCGCGGCGCGACGGCCGCGGCGGTCGTCATCGATCTCGATGACTTCAAGCAGATCAACGATTCGCTCGGCCACGCCG
>Ga0070701_10000244_pt1 | contig 17456 bp, 4 predicted proteins | sample KBSK5102metaG_FD_65451 | JGI IMG/M metagenome (GOLD analysis project Ga0070701, IMG submission 65451) | Corn, switchgrass and miscanthus rhizosphere microbial communities from Kellogg Biological Station, Michigan, USA - KBS K5-10-2 metaG | ecosystem: Host-associated > Plants > Roots >... | reverse complement strand
CCGCCGTATACGAGCGGCACCCGGATCGCGGGAAACTCCATCTACTACACGCTGATCGGCATCGATCTCACCGACCAGACGGAGAGCGATGGCCGCACTGCGAATGACGCGGGCGATGGCGATAACGGCCCGAATCTGCATATGAATTATCCGGTGCTGACGTCGGCGAAAGCGACGGCGTCCGGCATCACGGTGACGGGCACGCTGAACAGTCTTGCCAGTCAGTCGTACAAAATTGATTTCTACGCGCGGTCGACCAGCTGCGGTGCCGCCGGCACGGACGGAAAAACGTTTCTCGGTGAGATTACGGTCGGCACAGACAGTTCGGGCAACGCGGCGTTCAGCGCGGACTTCGGCGCGTTTCCGCCCGGCACGTCGATTACGGCGACGGCCACCGATCCGCTCAACGACACGTCTGAATTTTCTTCATGCGCGCTCGTCGAAGGACCGGGAGCGTTCAGCGCGTCAGCGCCGAGCGTAACGGAAGGCGGCACTGCGAACGTCACTGTGACGCGCACCGGCGGCACAGTCGGCAGCGTCACGGTTTCTTATGCGACTGCAAATGACAGCGCGGTCGCCGGCAGCGATTACACCGCCGCAACCGGAACGCTGACATTCGCCGACGGCGAGGCGTCGAAGACGTTCACGGTTTCGACGATCGACGACACGCTGTTTGAAAACAACGAGCAGTTCAAAGTGCAGCTCTCCAATGCAACGGGCGGCGCGACGATCGGCCAGCAATCCGCGCTCGTCACCATTCGCGACAACGATCCGATGCCGACGCTTTCGATCGCGAAGGTCTCCGTTACCGAAGGAAACAGCGGGCTGACTCCGGTGTTGTTCACAGCGAAATTGAGCAATGTCAGCGGCGCGCCGGCGCTCGTGAGCTTCACAACCGTACCCGGCACCGCACAATCGCCGGCCGATTACCTCCACACGACCGGTTACTTCAGCTTTGACCCGGGCCAGACTGAGAAAACGATCGAGGTCCTCGTGAACGGCGATGTCGCGTACGAGCCGGACGAACAGTTCACGCTCCAGCTCACCGGGCAGTCGGGCGCGCAGGGCAGCGCGTCCAACACGTGCACGATCCTCAACGACGATGTGAAACCGGAACTGCGCATCGACGACGTGAGCATCGTCGAAGGGAACAGCGGAACGAAGAACGTAGTCGTGACGGTACGCGCGAACGCTGCGGTGAGCGGCTACGTCAACCTCTCCACGTCGGACGGCACGGCGCGCGCCGGCAGCGATTACGTCGCCGCGACCCCGACACTGACGTTCGCGAACGAGACCAGCAAAACATTCACGATTGCGATCGCGGGCGACACTGACGTCGAAACGGACGAGACGTTCGACGTAACGATCGCCGCGACCGGCACCGGCGCGACGATCGCGGACGCGACAGGCGTCGTCACGATCGTCAACGACGACATCGGCATCGGCCCGAAGAATCAGGCCATCGCAGTCGGCAAAAAAGGAACGGTTGCAATCACTTTCGGTCAGCCGATCGCGGCTGAGGAAACGATTGCGGTCGTGTCATCGAATCCGTCGGCGATCAGCGTGCCGGCAACCGTTCGCGTACCGGCCGGCTCGCGCAGCGTCACCTTCGCCGTGAATGCGCTCGACGGACCTGCGACCGCTCGTATCGAGGCGACGCTGCCCGCGTCGCTCGGCGGCAGCGTGCTGTCGGTCACCGCTTCGTCGTATCCGGCGCTGTCGCTCGAGCTGCGGCCGTCGCCGCTGGCGATGTTCGCGGGGCAAAACGCGAACGTTACGGCGACGCTGACGCCTGCGCCTCAGGACGCACTGCTCATCGCGCTCGAGTCGAGCAACCCGTCAGTCATCGACATCCCGTCGTCGATCAGCGTTCCTCCGTCCGGCAGCGTCACGTTCGTCGTCAAAGCGATCACACGCGGCGGCGCCGCCATTCGCGCAACGCTGCCGTCGCAGTTCGGTTCCGAAACGACCTCGCTGTTCGTCGATGTCGCCGATGCGCCTGTGACGCCGGTGCTCTTCTCCGTCTCCCCCGCCACCGGCTCGGCGGCGGGCGGTACGCCGGTGACGCTCATCGGCGCGCGACTGCGGAGCGACTGCATCGTCACGTTCGCAGGTGTGCCGGCGGCCACGACGTTCGCAGGCGAATCGCAGCTCACAGCGATCACGCCGCCGGGCGCGCCCGGCTCCGCTGATGTACGGCTCTCGTGCGGAGCTGATTCGTTCGACCTGCCGAATGCGTTCACATACCTCGCTGCAAGTCCGACGCTCACCGCCGCATCGCCGCTGAGCGGCAACGTCGCCGGCTCGACGATCGTGAAGCTCACCGGCACGAATCTGAGCAGCGCGTGCGGCGTCTTCTTCGGCGGTGTTGCGGCACGCGGTGTCGAGTCGCACGCGACGACGTCGGTTACGGCCGTTGCGCCGCCGCACGGCGCCGGAATCGTCGACCTCTCCGTCCGCTGTGGAACGTCCACGGCGACGCTCACGGGCGCGTTCAGCTACACGACGGCTGAAGAGCCGGCGGCAATCATCGCCAGCGTCGAACCGCTCGCCGGTTCGCCGGGACAACCGATCACGATCACAGGTCTCCGGTTCCGCACTCGCGACCGCGTGAGTTTCGGCGGTGAGACCGCGACCGTGCTCTCGACGACGAACGATACGCACGTCGCGGTCGTCCCCGAGCTGTCACCGGGCAAAACGGAAATCACGATCACCGATCCGAACGGCCACGTCACGACGACGGGACCGACGTTCACGATCCTCGCGACCGCAACGCCGAGCATCAGCGGCGCCGCGCCGTCCATCGTGATCGGCGGCAACGAAATCGTCGTCGACGGGAACGGATTCCGCGCCGGCTATGACTTCACGATCGGCGGCCGCATCGCGGCGATCGTGTCAATGACGTACACGCGCGCAATCATTCGCGTGCCCGCACTCGACGCCGGTTTGTATCCGCTCGCAATCACCGCAGGCGGAACGATCGTGGCAACCGGACCGACGATTAATATCGCGTCGCACGGAGTTGCGGTGACGAGCGTTTCGATCTCGTGCGCAACGACCGACGGCGGCGAGAGCATCACGATTCGCGGCATCGGCTTCGCGAGCGGCGCCGCGGTGACGTTCGCGAATGTGTCCGCGACGAACGTCGTCGTGCTCGATGCGCAGACGATCACCGCGAAAGTGCCCGCGAGCAGCAGCGCAGGTTCCGCGACGATCGTTGTCAGAAACACGAACGGCGATTCCGGCTCGCTCACGAAAGCGTTCCGCTACACGTCGCCGTTCGATCCCGATGGCTGCACGTCGATGCGCCGCAGAGTCGGAACGCACTGACGATTTCGAAAACTGCCTGGACTGTTTTCGACAGAACGACGTACCAAGGGGCGGCTTCGGCCGTCCCTTTTTCATTCCGGGCAGAAGGAAGGTCCACAGATGAAGTTGCACCGATTGATGCTGGCGTCTGCGATTGCATTCGCGTCGTTTGCTGCGAATGCGGCGACCTTCACCGTCACGAACAACGGCGACAGTGGCGCGGGCTCGCTGCGGCAGGCGATCCTCGACGCGAACGCGCTCGCCGGAACGGATCGCATCGAGTTCAACATCAGCGGCTCGTCGCTGATCTCGTTGTCGACGCTGCTGCCCGCAATCACGGACACCGTAACAATCGACGGCAGAACGCAGCCCGGATACACGAATGCACCGCTCGTTGCGATCGACGGCGCGGCGCTGACGGACGCCGATTTCAATCACGCCGGACTGCGCCTGCTGGCGGCCAACTCCGCGGTGTATGCGCTCTCGATCACGTCATTCAACGTCGCCAATTTTCATGGCAGCACGGAGCATGAAAACGCGGCGATCATCATCGGCGCACCGTTCTGCATCGTGAAGCGCTGCTACCTCGGCGTCCTGCGCGACGGAACCACGCGCGGACAGAACGAAGCGGGCATCCGCATCGACTCCGCGAACGCCATCATCGGCGGGCCCGGCGAAGGAAACGTGATCTCCGGAAATCGCTACGGCATCGTCCACTGGCGCGTGTCATCGGCGAGCACGATTCAAAACAACATCGTCGGCCTCAGCGCCGGCGGTAATGCAGAAATCCCGAACACGACCGGCATCGCGGTCGCAGGCGACCAGATCCTGAACAATCGCGTCGCCTCGAACACGTTCGGCGACATTCAGATGACCGGCGACGGCGGCATCATTCGCGGCAACATCGTCGGCATTCTCGGGAACGGCACGCCGGCGACTTTCAAAACGAACTACGCCGGCATCCAGGTAGCGGCAAACGGGCTCACCGGACACGCGAACAACGTCATCGTCGGCGGCACGGATCCCGGCAACGCAAATGAAGTTGCGAACGCGCGCGTGGGAATCGATCTCTCGAACGCGCAGGGCACGCAGGTTTACGGCAACGACGTTCACGACAACACGATCGGCATCAACGTCGGCGGCGGCGTGTACACGCACATCTCCGGTCACAACGTCATCCACGGCAACGGCACCGGAGTTCGCATTCAGGGTTACGTCGGCATCAACGTCGTCGACAACTCCATCTACTCGAACAACGGAAAAGGCATTCAGCTCGGAACGAATTTTCCGCTCGCAAATGACGCGGGCGATCCTGACGCGGGCCTGTACGGCAACGCCGGCCAGAACTATCCCGTTCTTACGAGCGCTGTCTCCGTCGACGGCGCGACGACGACGATTCACGGAACGCTGAACAGCACTCCGTCATCGACGTTTCGCATCGAGTTCTACGCGTCGCCGGCGTGCGGTGTGTATGGCTATGGCGAAGGAAAGACGTACATCGGAACGGGAAGCGTCACGACCGACGCGAACGGTAACGGCTCGTTCAGCGCGACGTGCAATCCCGGGCTGCCGAGTGGCTCTGTCGTCACCGCGACCGCCGCGGCCGCCGACAACAGCACGTCCGAATTCTCGGCGTGTGCGGTCGTGCAGGGAGCGGGCTCGTTCACCGCGTTTGCCGCGGGCGTGACCGAGGGCGGCGTGGCGCAGGTGATGGTGAACCGCGTGAATGGCAGCGCCGGAAGCGTCACCGTGAATTACGCGTCCGCGAACGACACCGCGACGGCGGGCTCCGACTACACGGCCGTTGCCGGCGTGCTCACGTTCGCCGACGGTGAGACGCAGAAGACCGTCCTGATTCCGACGACCGACGATGCGTTCTACGAAGGCAGCGAACAGTTCCGCTTTCTGCTGTCGAATGCGAGCGGCACCGCGGGCGTCAACACTCCGTCGACCAACGTCACGATCAACGACAACGATCCGGCGCCGTCGCTCACCGTGTCGAATGCCTCAGTCACGGAAGGCAACAGCGGTACGACGCCGGCTGTTTTCAGGCTGACGCTGAGCAGCGCGGCGACCGTGCCGATCAGCGTGAACTATTTCACCGTCGACGAGCTCGCGACGACGGCCGATTACGAGCCGGTCAATGGCAACGTAACCTTCGCTCCGGGTGAAACCGTCAGGGAGGTCAGCGTCCCGGTAATTGGTGAGACGCTGTACGAGGCCAATGAGACGTTCACCCTGTACGCGTTCCTCAACGGTGTGCTGAGCACCGGCAAAGGCGTGATTCTCAACGATGACACCCAGCCGACGCTCGAAGTCCTGGACGCGAGCGTGACGGAAGGCAACAGCGGCACGAAGACGGTTGCGGTGACGATCGTCGCGAGTGCGCCGATCAACGGAAGCGTGCAGATGGGAAGCGTCGAGGGAACGGCGCGCATCCCGAGCGACTTCATCCCGCTCTTCGCCTCGGCGACGTTCAACAACGAGACGCAGAAGACGGTGAACGTCTCGATTCAGGGCGACACGGAGGTCGAAGGTGATGAGCTCTTCGGCGTGCGCATCACGTACAACGGCACGCTCGCAAAAGTGACGAAGGGAACCGGCAACGTCACGATCGTCAACGACGATGCGGGCATCGGTCCGCGCACGCAATCGATCCTGGTCGGACGCAAAGGCGTCGTAGCCATCAGCCTCGGTGCGCCGGCAACGACCGACCAGACGATCGTGCTGACGTCGACGAATCCGACGCGCCTTTCAGTCCCGCCCTCGCTCGTCGTACCCGCTGGCGCACGAACGGTTACGTTCGACATCACCGCGCTCGACGCGCCCGGTACGGCGCGCATCGACGCGACGCTTCCCGCTGCTCTCGGCGGCGTCGTGCTGTCCGTGACGGCGACGGCGCGCACGCCCGTCGTGCTCGAACTCAACCCGTCAGCAATCACGATCACCGCCGGCACTGCGGCGACGATCACGGCGAAGATCACTCCCGCGCAGGCGGACCCGCAATTGATCGCGCTGCACTCGAGCGACACGTCAGCGGTCGACGTGCCGCCGTCGGTGCTCATCGACGCGAGCGGTATCGCGACGTTCACGATTCACGGGCTGCGCAAGGGCGGCGCGGGCGTTTCCGCCACGCTGCCGCCGGCGCTCGGCGGCGAAAGCAGTTTGCTGTTCGTCGACGTGACTGACGGAACCGGCCCGACGCTGACGGCCGTCTCCCCCGCCGCCGGTCCTGCCTTCGGCGGCACGGTCGTGACGATCAGCGGCGCGCATCTCCGAAGCGATTGCGTCGTGGCGTTCGGCGCGGCGCCGGCGGCGACGACGTTCGGGAACGCGTTACTGATCACGGCGATCACGCCCGCCTATGTCGATGGTCCGGTCACCGTTCATCTCACGTGCGGAAGCGAATCGTTCGATCTCGCCAACGGCTTCACGTACACGACGGGCGATCCTTCGATCGGCAACGTCTCGCCGTCATTCGGAAACGTCAGCGGCTCGACGTCCGTGAAGATCACCGGCTCGAATCTCACGAGCGCGTGCGGCGTCTTCTTCGGCGATGTCGCGGCACACATCATCGACGCGGCGGGCTCGACATCGCTGACCGCGATCGCGCCGCCGCACGCCGCGGGCAACGTCGACATCACCGTGAAATGCGGGCAGCGATCGGCGTCGCGCAGCGGAGCGTTCAGCTTCACGACATCCGCCGAACCTGCTGCGACGATCGCAACCGTTGCGCCGCAGACCGGTGCGATCGGACAGACCGTCACGATCGGCGGCCTGCGCTTCCGCAGCGGCGATCTCATCACGTTCGGCGTGACGCGCGCGACGGTCCTCACGACGACGAATGACACGCACACCGTCACCATCCCGAATGAAGCGCCCGGCATCGTTGCTGTGACCCTCACCGATCCCGACGGTCACGTCTCGACGACGGGACCGATCTTCACGATCGTCGCCCCGATTACGCCGAAGATCACGCGCGCAACTCCCGCGACCGTCGTGCGCGGCAACGAGATCGCGATCGACGGTGAAGGATTCCGCAGCGGCTTCGAATTCGCGCTCGGCGGCGTTCGGGCGAGAACGATCGCCATGTCGTACACGCACGCGGTCGTTCGCGTTCCCGCGCTCGATGCAGGGACGTATGAACTGAAGATCGTCGACCCGCTCGGGAACATCGTTGCGACCGGACCGTCGATCATCGTCGCGCCGACCGGCGTCATCGTCACCGATGTCTCCACGTCATGCGGTTCCACGGACGGTGGCGAGCCGATCACGATTCGCGGCAGCGGCTTCGCGTCCGGCGCGACGGTCACGATCGGCGGCGTCGCCGCGACGAACGTCGTCGTCATGAATTCGCTGACGATCAGCGCGACGATTCCTCCGAGCACCAGCGCAGGCAACGCAACGATCGTCGTGACGAACGACACAGGCGAGCGTGGCTCACTCACCGGCGCGTTCCGGTACACCTCGCCGTACGATCCGGACGGGTGCAGTACGATGCGAAGGAGAGTGGGCGCGCGCGGATGACGGCCTCGACGGCAGCGGCCTTGCACGGCGGCCCCTCAGTTCAACGAAGGAGCCGCCGTTTGCATCGTCAACTACTTGTCTTCATCACAGCACTGTCGATCTCTGTCAGCGCGTCCGCGCAGTGGACCACGTCTTTCCGCGGAGCCGCGTTCGGCATTCACAATACCGAGGCGGGACCGGAGGAGCCGCGGACCGCGAACTTTTCGACGAACTGGCTCGAGCTGCGCGGCCGCTACGACACCGCGAGCGGATTCTTTTTCGGCGTTCGCGGCCGCGGCTCGCTCGAGCCGTACACGATCGAGGAAGAAGGCTACCCGCAGCTGCTCCAGTACATCTCGCCGTACGCCGGCGGTCCGGTCGAAGATCGGATGCGCGCGCGCGATCTCATCGAAGAAGCGGCGGTCGAAGTCGGATGGAAATCGCTGCGGCTTTATGTCGCGCCGATCGGCGAGCCCGCGCTCGGACCGCGTCCTTACGGGCTTCGCGAATCATCGATGGATCTCGCCGTCTCCCCTTTCGCGTATGACATCCAGGAATCGTTTCACGTGAAGACGAAAGTCGTGAACGCCGCGGTCGATACGAAATACGTTCGGCTGGAAGGCGGCGTGTTTCACGACGCGGTCAGCCACGGCAAACACACGTCGCTCGACAATGGCGACGTCGATTCGTGGGCCGGCCGCATCACTGTGATGCCGGCCGAGCACGTCAGCTTCCAGCTGTCGCGCGGCGAGCTCGGCGATGACGTCGTGCGCAAGATCAGCAGCGCGTCGATCGGCTATGAAGGACCGGTCGTCGCGGCGACGGCATTGTGGACGCGCCGTGAAGAGCTCGCGACCGGCTCGCTCGATGCGTTCGGAATCGAGGTCGCGATCCGCGCGACGCGCAGCACAATCACGGGACGATTCGAAAACGTCGATCGCCCGGCATTCGGTACCGCGCCGGCGCGCCGAACCGGTCACGGCACGTTTGGCTATGTCTTCGACGTGCTTGCGAGACCCCAGTGGCGCGCAGGACTCGGCGTCAACGTCGACTATCACACCAACAGCCGCGCGCTCACCGGCGGCGTGTACGGTCACAAGCCACAGACGATTTATTTTTTCGCGAGGATCCGATCGGTCTGAACGGCAGACGCTTTTTTGTCTGCCGATATAATTCGTCACGAGAGTACGGCCGGCTTTGACGCCGGCCGTAAGACGTTCCACAGCGGTTCGACCAGGTTCGGGGGTTCCCAATGCGCGTATTGCGCGCAGTACTGCTGTTTGCCGTCATCTGCTGCACGACTACCGCATCATTTGCGGCAACGCTCGAGTGGATCAGCACGTCTGACAATCACTGGAACAACGCCGCGAACTGGAATCCGGCGCAGCTGCCGCAAACCGGCGACACGCTGCGATTCACGACAAACGGCACGGTCACGAACATGATCAACGACCTGCCGGCCGGCACCTCGCTCAATACGCTGACGTTCTTCGTCTTCCCCGCCGTGTCATGGACCGTCGGCGGTTCGACCGTGGAAGTGTCGACGAGAATCTCCGCCGGCAACGTGTTGACGTTCAATGCGCCGTTGCGCGCCACCGGGGCGCTGGCGATCTCCGGGGACGGAACCTATACCTCGACGTTCGACGTGAACGGTCAGACGGTGGAGTTCGGTGGCGCCGTGTTCACCGGTCCCGTGGTCGGAACAGGCAAGCTCTACAACCAGAATGGCACCGTCTTTTTCAAAGCCGCTTCAACGTTCAGCGGCACGATCACGGATGCCGGCTTCGACGGCTGCTCTTCCCTTACGAGAGTGCAGGCAAGCTTTCCGTCGGCCACGATCGACGTGAGATGCAATGCCACCGCAAGCGGCACGTTCGGAACGCTGATCACATCGGCGCAGTTCTCTCCCGGCTCCGACTTCAGCGTGTTCGGCCGCGCCACGGCCGGCAGCGTTTCGTTCCTGAGCAGCCGCCGCACGAACATGGATGGCGTGCTGCCATACCGTGTCGAAATCGGCGGCACGACGGCCGGCAGCAGCTACGACCAGGTGACTGCGAACGGCCCCGTCAGCATCCAGGCCGCGTTCATCAGCGTCGTCCTTCTGAACGGCTTCACGCCGGCGCCGGGTCAGACGTTCGTCATCATCGACAACGACGGCACCGATCCGGTCTCGGGCACCTTCAACACTCCCTGCTTCGGCTGCGCCGGAATCCCGTACGCAGAGGGAAGCACGATCACCTCCGGGAACTATTCGTTCCGAATCAGCTATGTGGGCGGCACCGGCAACGACGTCGTGCTGACGGCGATCGGTACGTCGACGACCACCGTCACGACGTCGCCGAATCCGAGCAAGTACGGACAGCCGGTCACGATCACCGCAACAGTGACCGGCTCGGGTTCGGCAACGCCGACGGGCACGGTCAACATCGCCATCAATGGCGGATCGATCGGCACGTTCCCGCTCGTGAACGGACAGGCGTCGACGACGATCAGCACGATCGGAGGCGGCGGGGGCAACGTAAACGCCGCGTACAGCGGCGACGCCAACTACGGCACCAGCATCAGCCCGCTGGTCTTTCAATCCGTACAGGCGACGCAGACGACGACCACCCTGACGGCGACACCGAATCCGTCGGCTGCGGGACAGACCGTCACGTTCACGTCGACGTCGACGCGCGAACAGAATCTCGGTCCCGTCACGGACAACTCCCCGGTCACATTCCTCGACGGCGGGGTGATACTCGGCACAGCTTTGACCGCGAATGGCGTCGCGACGTTCGCGACCTCTTCTCTTTCGCCGGGCAGCCACAACGTCACGGCGCGATTCGAACGGACGTACTTCAGCCAGCAAACGAACGAGGTTTCGAGCACGTCCGGCGTCGTCGTGCAGGTCGTCCGCAGCGGAACCGCGATTTCCGCGACCGTGCAGCCGGCGCAGGCCGGCGCGTCCGCCACCGTTTCGGCCACGGTTACGTCGAGTCCGGCGGGCGGCGGCACGCCGGCCGTAACCGTGACTGTCTCGAACGGTGACGCCGTGCTCGGCTCCGCAACGCTCGACGCGAACGGCAGCGCGAACGTCACGCTCACCGCGCTTCCCGCGGGCACCTATCCGCTGACCGTCAGCTACTCCGGTGGCGGCAACTTCGCGGCGAGCTCGACGACGATCACGCTGACAGTCAACTCATTGACCATCGCCGGCGACGACGAAACGATCGTCGAAGGGAGCTCCGGCCAGAGCACCGTTCGCGTTTCGGTGCGGCTGTCATTCCCCGCGACGCAGACCGTCACGGTCAATTACACGACTGCTGACGGGACCGCGACTGCCGGCAGCGATTACGTCGCGAGCTCCGGCACCGTGACGTTCGCGCCGGGCGAAACACGCGCGACGATCTCGATTCCCGTCAACGGCGACGTCACGCCCGAAGCCGATGAACGCTTCGTCGTCCGTCTCTCGAATCCGCAGAACGCACAGTTGCAGCGTTCGCAGCTCAACGTCACGATCCTCAATGACGACGAATCGTTCACGGTCGTCCGCGATCTCGAATACGCGAACGTCGGCGGCACGTCGCTGATGCTCGATCTCTTCCTGCCGGTCGACGGCAAGCTCCATCCGGTCATCGTCGGCATCGACGCAGCGGACTGGAACTCGCCGATCCGCCAGACGTCCGTCATCACGCGCGAAGCCGGCCGCGGTTACGCCGTCGCGATGATCTCGTTCCGTCCTGCCACAACCGCACAGATGCCGGCGCAGATCAACGACGTGAAAGCGGCGATCCGCTGGCTCCGCGCGAACTCCTCGCGCTTCGGTCTCGATCCGAGCCGCTTCGGCGTATGGGGCATCGGAGCCGGCGGACATCTCGCCGCGCTGCTCGGCACCACGAACGGCGAAGTCGCGTTCGAAGATCCGTCGCTCGGCAATCCCGCGTATCCGAGCACCGTCAGCGTTGTCGTCGACTGGTACGGCGCCACGAATCTCACGGCGCTCGCAACGGATGCATCCGTCTGCGGCGACACCGTCGCGCAGATCACACAGCTCCTCGGCTGCAGCGCAACGTCGTGTCCCGACAAAGCGCGCGCGGCGAGCGCGACTACGTTCGTCACCCGCAACGACGCGACGTTCCTGATCATGCACGGCTCGGCCGACTGCAACGTGCCGATCTCGCAGAGCCGCTCGCTCAACGATGCGCTGCGTGCGGCAGGAGTCGATTCAACACTGGTCGTCAACGAAGGCGCCGGTCACGGCGGCGCCGCATGGAACAGCGAGGGACTTCTGCAACAGGTCGACGCGTTCTTTGACAGTGAGCTGATGCCGCTGCTTCCGCGCGTTCGCCGCTCACAACACTAAGTACACGTCTCGCCCGCCGGGTTTCGCACGAAGCCCGGCGGCATCACGCAGTTACGCAAATCACGGGAGCCTCATGTACATGCGTGTCATTCGTGCGGTAACGCTGTTTGCCGTCATCTGCATCACGACCACGGCATCGTTCGCAGCAACACTCGACTGGACCGGCGCGTCGGATAACCGCTGGAACAACGCGGCGAACTGGAATCCGGCGCAGCTGCCGCAAACCGGCGACACGCTGCGTTTCAATACGGCGCCGAACATGAACACGGTCAACGATCTGCCCGCCGGCACAGTGCTGGATACGCTGTTGTTCAACGGCGGCACGTACACCGTCAGCGGGTCGACCGTCGAGGTGTCGACGCGCATCTTCGGCAACACGAGCGTCTCTTTCTCTGCATCGATCCGTGCGATGGGCACGCTGGAGCTGTCAGGCATTACAGACGCGACCGGCACCCTTGATGTCAATGGCCGCACGGTGTTGCTGTCCATCGGCAACACCTTTCACGGGCCGGTCACGGGTACCGGCACGCTCTACAACACCAACTCGGTTTCGAGGTTCTACTCCGACTCCCCGTTCAGCGGAACGTTGCGCGATTTCCAGTCGACGGCGTGCGGCTCACAGACGTTTCTGCTTGCGAACTTTCCGTCGACGACGCTCGACGTCAATTGCCGCCTGTGGGCCACCGGCACGCTCGGCGCAGTCACTTCGTCCGCGCAGTTCGTGCCCCACGGCCTGTCGACGGCCACGGGAATCGTCACGACCGGAAATCTCGTCATGTCGAATCGCGGACAGAGCCAGGATGCGGCCGGGCCGTACCGCGTGAACATTCAGGGTACGACTCCGGGATCGGGCTATGACCAGATAAAGGTCAACGGCACCGTTACTCTTCAGAATGGATTTCTGACGCTCGAGCCCATCAACGGCTTTACGCCCTCGGCCGGTCAGTCCTTCGTCATCATCGACAACGACGGCAGCGACGCCGTCTCCGGCATCTTCACGCAGACGTGCTTCGGAACGTTTTGCCCGCCGTATCCGGAAGGAAGCACGATCACGGCGGGCGGTTCCGTGTTCCGTATCAGCTATCACGGCGGAACCGGCAATGACGTAGTCGTCTCCGTCGTCGCGCCTTCCACGACGACCGTCGTCACGTCACCGAATCCGAGCCAGTACAGCCGGCCCGTGACGATGACCGCAACGGTGACCGGATCGGGTCCCACGCCGACCGGAACCGTCACGTTCACGGTAAACGGCGGAGCGGTCGGTACGGCTCCGCTGGTAAACGGACAGGCTTCGTTCTCGATCAGCACGATCGGCGGCGGTACGCACGTGGTCCGAGCGACGTACAACGGTGATTCGACGTACGGAACGAGCACGAGCGCAGCGGTCCTGCAGACGGTGCAGGCGATTCAGACGACGACGACGCTGACCTCCTCGACGAATCCGTCGATCCTCGGACAAAACGTGACGTTCACCTCGACGACCATGCGCGAGCAGAATTTCGGTCCGGTCGCCGACGGAACGCCGATCCAGTTTCGCGAGGGAAACGCACAAATCGGTACCGCGCTGACGACCAACGGCGTAGCTGTCTTCACTACATCTGAGCTCACGGCCGGCAGTCACAACATCAACGCGTATTTCGAAGGGACCTACTTTTTCCAGAGCATCAGCGAGGCGTCGAGCACGTCGAACAATGTCGTGCAGGTCGTGCAGACGGCGCCGAAAGCAACGACGACGTCGGCAACGGCAGCCGCGGTTCCGGTCGGAACAGGCGGAAGCGTCGCCATCACCGTCGCATCGAGTGGCGGCACACCGACGGGTTCCGTCACCGTTTCGAACGGCAACACCGTACTCGGCTCAGCGACTCTCGACGGCAGCGGCAAAGCGACCGTCTCGCTCGCTCCGCTTCCGGCCGGAACGTATACGCTCACGGTCAGCTACGGAGGCGGCAGCGGTTTCTCGCCCAGCTCGACGACCGTCACGCTGACCGTCAACTCATTGACCATCTCCGGCGACGACGAGTCGATCGTCGAAGGGAACTCAGGCCAGAGCACCGTTCGAGTTTCAGTGCGGCTGGCGTTCGCCGCGACGCAAACCGTGACCGTCAACTACGCGACGGCTGACGGGACCGCGACTGCCGGCAGCGATTACGTCGCGAGCTCCGGCACCGTGACGTTCGCACCGGGAGAAACGCGCGCCACGATCTCGATTCCGGTCAACGGCGATGTCGCGCCCGAAGCCGATGAACGTTTCGTCGTTCGTTTCTCGAATGCACAGAACGCGCAGCTGCAGCGCTCGCAGCTCAACGTCACGATTCTCAACGACGACGATTCATTCACGGTCGCTCGCGATCTCGAATACGCAAACGTCGCGGGCACCTCGTTCATGCTCGATCTCTTCCTGCCGGTGGACGGCAAGCTCCATCCGGTGATCGTCGGCATCGACGCAGCGGACTGGAACTCACCGATCCGGCAGACGTCGATCATCACGCGCGAAGCCGGTCGCGGTTACGCGGTTGCGATGCTGTCGTTCCGTCCCGCCGCAACGGCACAGATGCCCGCGCAGATCAACGATGTGAAAGCCGCGATTCGCTGGCTGCGCGCGAATGCCGCGCGCTTCGGTCTCGATCCGAGCCGCATCGGCGCGTGGGGAATCGGCGCCGGCGGACATCTCGCCGCGCTCCTCGGCACGACGAACGGCGAAGTCTCGTTCGACGATCCATCTCTCGGCAATGCCGCGTATCCGAGCACCGTTACTGCGGTCGTCGACTGGTACGGCGCCACGAATCTCACATCGCTCGCCACCGATCCAACGGTCTGCGGCGACACCGTCGCGCAAATCACCCAACTCCTCGGCTGCAGCGCAACGTCGTGTCCCGATAAAGCGCGCGCGGCGAGCGCATCGACGTTCGTCACCGCCAACGACGCGACGTTCCTGATCATGCACGGCTCAGCCGATTGCAATGTGCCGATCGCGCAGAGCCGCTCGCTCAATGATGCGTTGCATGCGGCAGGCGTCGATTCAACCCTGGTCGTCAACGAAAGCGCCGGTCACGGCGGCGCCGCATGGAACAACGAAGCGCTGCTTCAGCAGGTCGACGCGTTCTTTGACAGCGAGCTGATGCCGCTGCTGCCTCGCGTTCGCCGCTCACAGCATTAGCCAATCTCACCCGCCGGGTTTCGCGCGACGGACGCGCGAAGCCCGGCGGAAATCGTGCAAGCTGCAGAATCACGGGAGCCCCACATGAAACGCGTACTGCTGCTGTCCGTTGCACTGATTGTTTCGACTGCTCCTGCGTTCTCTGCTTCTCTGACGTGGACGGGCGGCGGCGGCGATCAACTGTGGGCCACGGCTGCGAACTGGAGTCCGGTGGCCGTACCGCAGAGCGGCGACGATCTCACGCTCGGCGCCGGCGCCACGACGACGACGAACAACCTGCCATCGACGGTCGTCCTTTACTCCGTCACCGTCGCTGCCGGCGATACCGTCAATGGATCCGCGATCCGATTCACGGAGAAAGTGCGCGGCGAAACGACGACGACGTTCAACGCGCCGATCGACGCCACGAACGGTTTCATGGTCGGCGGCGGCGTGTTCAACGGCGTCGTCGATTTCGGCTCGCAGAACGGGACGATCAACGATCCGATTCAGAACCAGACATCGACGTTCAACAGCTCGATCGCGGGCAGCGGTCTGATTCGAGTACACGGCACGACGCGTTTCAACGCAGACTCGCCGGGCTTTACCGGCTCTTTCCTCATCGAGCGCGGCTCGCTGGGTTGTCAGGGAGATACGGCTTTCTACGGCAACTTCCCGTCGGCGGGCGTCTCGAATTACTGCTTCATGACCGGCCACGCGACCGTCGGCCCGCTGCTTTCGAATGGCTTGCTCAGTCCTTCCACGCCCGCGTCCGCGACCTCAACGCTCGCAGGCGCCAATTTTCGCTTGATCAACCAGCCCATCCTCAGCGGCGGCCGGTTCACGGTCGACATCAACGGCGCTTCGCCGGGCTCCGGCTATGACCAGCTGCAGATCACCGGAACGGTCTGGATGGACGCGCGCGTCAGCATCCGGACCGGTTCCTTCGCGCCCGCGGCCGGTCAGTCGTTCATCATCATCACGAACGACGGAATCGACCCGGTCGACGTGAACAAGCACAACCCGGACGGCAACGGGAGCGCGTATCCGGAGGGAGCGTCCGTCCAGGCGATCGACAGCAGCCGCTCCTTCCGTATCAGCTATGTCGGCGGCGATGGCAACGACGTCGTGCTCACCGCGCTCGACACTGCGACAGCGTCCGCGACGTCATCGCCGAATCCATCCATCAGCGGCGAACCGGTCACGATTGACGTCACCGTCAGCGGCAGCGGACCGACACCGACCGGAACGGTGACGTTCAACGGACCGAGCGTCGTCACGGTTCCCGTCGTGAACGGACACGCGATCTACACCACGAAGCTTTACGCGGGCGATCCCGGCATCGGCTATGTCTACAACGGTGATTCGTTGTACGCAGCGACGCCGGTGCAGAGCGTCTTTCAGACCGTCAACAAAGCGAACACGACGACGACCGTCGCGCAGACTTCCTTCGATCAGTACCTGCTGGAAGCGCGCGTCACGCCCGTGTCGCCTTCACAAGGCGTCGTGCAGAACGGCCGCGTCGAGTTCGTCATCAACGGCACGAGCCGTCAGTTCGCCGATGTCGCAAACGGCGTCGCGCAAACGAACGTCCTCGGCGCGACTCCCGGCGACTACACCGTCGTCGCGAACTTCCAGGGAACGACGGCATACAACAGCAGCAGCTCCGCGCCGGTGACGATTCACATCCGCGCCGGATCGACGCTCAACGTCACACCCGCTCCCGCAATCGCAGGTGACCCGTTCATCGTCGGCGTGCAGGTCACCGGCAACTCGACGGCGCCACCCACGGGCACGATCTCAATCCGCAACGGAAGCACACTGCTCGGCACCGCAACACTCGACGGTACCGGCCACGCAAACGTCACCGTTTCACCGCTGCCGGCCGGCACGTACACGCTCACCGCGCAATACGCGGGAGACGGCACCTACGCCGCCGCGAGCACGAGCTTCACGCAGACGGTCAGCGATCTGCGCATCAGCACGAGTGACGCATTCGTTGCCGAGGGGAACAGCGGCGTGAAGACGGTGAACGTCGTCGTGACACTCAGCGCAGCAGGTTTCTCGAACGTGCTCGTGGACTACGCGACCGACGATGGAACTGCCACGGCGGGTGTCGATTATCAGCCGGCCTCCGGCACGCTCACGTTCGGACCGGGC
>Ga0070701_10000235_pt1 | contig 17675 bp, 18 predicted proteins | sample KBSK5102metaG_FD_65451 | JGI IMG/M metagenome (GOLD analysis project Ga0070701, IMG submission 65451) | Corn, switchgrass and miscanthus rhizosphere microbial communities from Kellogg Biological Station, Michigan, USA - KBS K5-10-2 metaG | ecosystem: Host-associated > Plants > Roots >... | reverse complement strand
TGATGCTCGACAACGAGATTTACGGATTGACGAAAGGTCAGGCCGGGCCGACGACGCCGACCGGCGACAAGACGAAGTCGACGACGTACGGCAATCCCGATCCGTCGATCGATCCGTGCGCGCTGGCGCTGGCCGTCGGCGCGTCGTGGGTCGGACGCGGATTTTCGGGTGATGTGAAAGGGACGACGGAGCTGATGGCGCAGGCGATCAAACATCACGGCTTCGCGTTCCTGAACATCATTTCGCCGTGCGTGACGTGGCGCGGCGAAGAGCAGCACAAAGAGCTGCGCGCGAAGATGCGCGCGGTGCCGGCCGGTCACGATGTGACGTCGGTCGAAGCGGCGCGGCAGTATTGCGATGAGGGAGAGAACCTGACCGTCGGCGTGCTGTATGACGTCGCGCGGCCGTCGCTGCTCGATGAGCTGGCGGAGATCGAGCGTCGCGCGCGTGCAACGGGTCCGGTCGATTTTCTGAAAGCGTTCCGCCCCGCGGCGGCGTGATGAACGTAACGATCTTCGCAGGCGACATTGCGGATGCGGAGGCCGATGCCGTTTGCACGTCGACGAATCCGCGCCTGTCTCTGATGATGGGGACGGGCGCGTCGATCCGCGGCCGCGGCGGTTTTTCGATTCTGCGCGAATGCGAAGCGCTCGGCGGTCCGCATCCGGCCGGCTCGGTGCATGCGACGTCGGCCGGCGTGCTGCGGTTCCGGCTCGCGATTCACTGCGTTGCCAGCGACTCGTCGCATCGCTCCTCGCCAAACATCATCACGGCGTGTGTGAAGAACGCGATTGCGTGCGCGCGTGCGGCGGGATGCCGGAGCATCGCGATGCCGGTGTTCGGGAGCGGCCACGCGAGCGTGAGGTTCGAGGTCGCGCTGCGGACGATGCTCGACGCGCTGCACGATATTGATGTGGTGATCGCCGTGAACGATCCCGAGCGCGCGGATGAGGCGCACCGCATTCTCGGTAAAGTCAAAGTCCTGGGGTCAGGTCTTGAAAGTTGACTTTGGTCAACTGTTCCGTCCATTCGAGCTGCACACCAAAGTCAACTTTCAAGACCTGACCCCAGGACTTTGACTTTACAGCGCGAGCAGCGCGACCGTCAGCGCTCCGTAGCCAACCTCCCGCATGCCGATATCCCGCGCGCGCAAACCCTCCGCCGGCACCGACGCGCGCACCAGCAGCACTGCCATTGCAACCGCGGCCGGAATTGCGAGGAGCGCAGCGACGAGCACCGCGACCACATGCGCGCTGAGCATCACCGCTCGCGAGCCGCCGCGAAGTACCGAGCGCACGTACAGAATCGACGGCACCGCGCGCAACGCGAGCAGCGCCCACAGCGTCAGTCCGAGCACGAGCGGCTGTGAAGCCGCGAGCACGATCGACGTCGCCGCGGCACCTGCCGCGAGCGCGCCGCACAACTCAGCGGTGAGAGTTTTGCCGCGATTGCGATAGTCGAGCGTGAACTGAATCGCGGCGAGCGGCAGCACCGCTACCAGCGGCAGCAACGGCGCGAATCCCGCGAACGCGAACGCAATCGCCGCGATGACGGAGTACCCAAGCGCGAACGCTTCACACGCACGCGTCCGCGGATAACGTTTCCGCTGCATTCGATCGCGCATCGCCAGCCGCAGCGGCTGACGGATGAGAAACGCCGCCACGATTCCGATCGCCACGCAGACGCCGGAAACCGACGGCGCGACGAGCAGCGCCAGCACGATCGGCTCGAACAGAAAGCCCCAGGCTCCATGCTCGTACGGCAACGCAAGCGGACGCAGGGCGAGCTCCATGCGCCGCATTACACGCGCGCACGCGAACGTCATCCGGTGACGATCGCTACATCGAGCCGTGCGCGTCATCGCGGCTGCGCATTTTTCTCGACCCGACATTCATTCGATGCTCGACCTCTTCGCTCGCCTCCTCCGCCGCCCGGCGCGCATCGTTACCTGTCCCGAAACCGCGCAGCCGGTCGCCGTCACCTCCACGCCGCGCTTCGTCATAAGCAGCTGTTCGCGCTGGCCGGAACGCGCCGGCTGCGACGAAGCGTGCGCACCGCAAATCGCAGCCGAGCCGCGCGGCACATTAGTCACGAGCATCGTCACGCGCTGGTATCGCGACAAACCGTGCGCGTACTGCGGCCGGCGCATCGGCGACATCGAAGGCACCGTCGTTCCCGGTCTGCGCGGCTTCGACGGCGAGCTGCGCGAGTGGCGTGAAGTCGCGCCGGAGCAGCTGCCGCACATGCTCTCCGAATCGCTCGCCGTCTGCGCGCGCTGCGAGCTGACGGAGAGTTTTCGGCGCGAGCATCCCGAGCTCGTCACGGATCGTGTCGAGACTCCGCTGCGCAACCGCGCCATCTACTGAAGCGGTCACGTGATCGTCGTCACGTCGGTACGTGAGCGCCGGTCCCGCGATCGCTGCGGCCGAGACACAAGATGACGTTCGTGATGAAAACGCGCCGCTTTGCCTTCATTGCCATCGCCGTTGCCGCCGTCGCCTTCGCAGTCATCGCAGGCAGCGGCATCAACAACAACCTCGTCTACTACTGGACGCCGACCGACCTTCAGGCCGCCGGCAACAAAGCCTACGGCGCCACCATCCGCCTCGGCGGCATGGTCGCTCCCGGTTCGATCCATCGCATCGGCACGACGAGCGTCGAGTTCGACGTGAAGGACGCAACCTCGATCGTCCACGTGAAGTCGTCCGGCGTTCCGCCGCAGATGTTCCGCGAGCAGATCGGCGTCGTCGTCGAAGGGACGATGACCCGCGGCGGCTCATTCGAAAGCAGTCGCCTCATGGTCTCGCACAACAACAAATACCAGGCTCCCAAAGCCGGACATCCCGTCGAGAAAAAACAGATGGAGCAATACATCAGGGAAGCGCAATGACAGCCCAGCTCGGACGTCTTCTGATCCTCGCCTCACTCCTCGTCGCCACCGCCGGCGTGGTCACCGGCTTCGCGAACAACCTCCGCTGGACGCGCCGCTTCGCATACGCGTTCTCCGCCCTCATGGCGATGGCAACGCTGGTCATGGAGCACGCGCTGCTGACGCACGACTTCAGCGTCGGCTACGTCGCGCAGGTCGGCTCGCGCGCCGTGCCGATGTGGGTGACGATCGTCAGTCTCTGGTCATCGCTCGAAGGCTCGATCCTCTTCTGGGGATTCGTGCTCGCGATCTACATCGCGGCGGCGACGTGGCTCACGCGCGATCAGGCGCAGTCGATGCCGTACGCAATCGCGACCTGGCTCGCGTGCGGCTCATTCTTCAGCTTCCTCATCGCCGGTCCCGCCAATCCGTTCGGCAGCGTGTCGCCGGTTCCGCTCGACGGACCCGGACCGAATCCGCTGCTGCAGAACCACATCCTGATGGTCGCCCATCCGCCGCTCCTCTACCTCGGCTACGTCGGCATGGCGATTCCGTTCGGATTCGCGACCGCTGCGTTGCTGCGCGGCAAGCTCGAAGCGCCACTGCTCGGCGCGACGCGCAAATCGCTGATGCTGTCGTGGATCTTCCTCACGCTCGCCATCATGCTCGGCGGCTGGTGGGCCTACGAAGTGCTCGGCTGGGGCGGCTATTGGGCGTGGGATCCGGTCGAGAACGCGTCGCTGCTGCCGTGGCTCACCGCGACCGCCGCGCTGCACAGCGTGGTCATGATGGAACGCCGCGGGGTGCTGAAAGGGTGGACGGTGACGCTCATCCAGGCATCGTTCCTCCTCACGATTCTCGGCACGTTCATGACGCGCTCCGGCGTGTTCAACTCCGTCCACTCGTTCACACAAAGCGCGATCGGTCCGACGATTCTCGTCTTCCTCGCCGCCGTGCTGATCGGCTCCGTCACGCTGCTGGCGCTGCGCATTGACAAGCTCGGAAACGACGGCGCGATCGAAGGCGCAGTGAGCCGCGAAGGGACGTTCCTCCTCAACAATCTGCTGCTCGTGCTCTTCACGTTCACCGTGTTGATCGGGACTGTCTTTCCGCTCGTCGTCGAAGCGGTCAACGGTCGGCAGATGAGCGTCGGCCGTCCGTACTTTGACGCGATGGTCGTCCCGCTCGGCGTCGCACTCCTGTTCCTGCTCGGCGTCGGACCCGCGCTGCCGTGGGGCCGCGTTTCACACGAGCAAATCAAACGCGCGCTGCTGCCGCCGCTCGTCGGCGGTGCTGCACTCGTCGTCATCGGACTCATCGCCGGCGTGCGAAATCCGTGGGCGGTCGTGACGCTGCTCTTCGGCGGTTACGCGCTGCAGGTCATGTTCGCGTCATTGCTGCGCGGCGCGGCGTTCACGCGCGAAGCCGGTCGCCGGCGTACGGGCGCGCAACTCATTCACGTCGGCGTCGCCGTCGTGATGATCGCCATCGGCGTGTCGAGCACGATGCGGACGCAGAGCGAAGTCGTGCTGACGCCGGGCCAGTCGGCGACGATCGGCAAATACAAACTGACGTTCACCGGAACCGAAATGCGCGATGAGCCGCATCGCGTGTCGCAGGTCGCGAGGCTGGAAGTGATGAAGGGCGCGAAGAAAGTCGCGCTGCTCGAGCCGCGCATGAATCAGTACGACGCGATGCGCGAGCCGATCGGCAGTCCTGATGTTTACTCGACGCTCGGCGGCGATCTCTACGTTTCGATCTCCAGCCTCGAGTCCGATCGCGCGGCGCTGCTCCTAATCACGACGCCGCTCGTGTCGTGGATCTGGGGCGGCGTCGTGCTGATGGCGTTCGGCGGACTGGTCGCACTCATTCCGACGCGGAAGCCCGCGACCGTTGAAGTCGCGGTGACGGAACCGCGCCTGAGGTTGATGACGCCATGAACAGGACCGTGCTCATCTCCGGCTTTCTCGTCACCGCCGCACTCGTCGGCGCCCTCTTCGCCGGCCTCGGCCGCGACCCGCGCAACATCGACTCGCCGCTCATCGGAAAGAGCGCGCCGTCGTTCGCACTGAAGACCGTCGGGTCGCACGAAGTCCTCGACGTCACCGACTTTCGCGGCACGCCGGTGGTCGTGAATTTCTGGGCGACGTGGTGCCGCCCGTGCTGGGAAGAACAGCCGCTGCTCACCGCCGGCGCGAGCGCGCTGAAAGGCCGAGTGCAATTCGTCGGCGTCGTCTTTCAGGACGACGAAACGAAGATCCAGGACTTTCTCAATCAGCGCGGCTCGGCGTATCCGACGCTCATCGACGAAGGCGGAAAGACCGCGATCGCGTACGGCGTCGGCGGCGTGCCCGAGACGTTCTTCCTCGACAAAACGGGACGCATCGTTGCGAAGTATTCGGGCGCGCTGACGCCGGAGCTGCTCGAGAAATACGTCGCAGAGGTGACAGGCAAATGATCAGACGCATGTTGGTGCTGCTTCTCCTCTTCGTTGCGGTGACGCTCGCCGCGCAGCAGCAGGTCAGCGTTCCCGACGCCGAGCAGCTCGTCGGCGCGCCGGGCGGCAAGCCGCTCGAAGGCGCGGCGCTCGCGGAACGAACGCAGCGCGTTGCGGCGGAGATTCGCTGTCCGGTTTGTCAGGGTTTGTCGGTGGCCGACTCGCCGTCGGAGATGGCCGTCAACATGAAGGCGCAGGTGCGCGCGCTGTCGGCGCGCGGCTACACGCAAACGCAGATCGAAAAATACTTCGAGCGCTCGTACGGCCAGTTCGTGCTGCTGCGGCCGAAATTCGAAGGCGTCAATTCACTCGTCTGGATTTTTCCGTTCGCCGCGCTGGCGCTCGGAGTCCTGATCGTATTCGTCACGATGCGGCGCCTTCAGGCCGCACCGAAGAACCTGAAAGAGGTGCAGCAATGAACAACGCAACGGACTGGACGCCCGCACTGACCGTGCTCGGCGTGGGACTTGTCATCGGCGTGATCGTCGTTCTCGTGATGAAGTTCAAAAAAAACGCAGAGCCGTCGACGCCTTTCTTCGCGCGCCATCCGGTCGCGAAGGGCTATCTCTGGGGAATCATCTCCGCCGCCGCGATCGGCATGATCGTCTACTACGGCAGCATCTACTCGACGCCGAAAGTCACGACGGCGACTCCCGTTGCGATGACATCGCCGCACGCGGGCGCCGGTACCGAAGCGCAGGTGAGCAAAGAGCTCGCGCAGCTGCAGCAGGCGGTGAAAGACGATCCCGACAACATGGAGCATCACATCGCGCTGGCGAAGGCGAACTTCAGCCGCGACGATCTGATGGGCGTGTACGAACAGACGAACCTCGTCCTCGCGAAGCAGCCCGACGAGCCGCGCGCGCTGACGTACAACGCGGTCGTCCGGATGGCGATGGGGAAGAACGACGAAGCGCGCACGATGCTCGAGCGCGCGACGAAAAACGATCCGAAGCTGATCGACGCCTGGGTCGCACTCGCATCCGTCCGTTCGCAGGCGGGCGACAAAGCCGGCGCAACCGCGGCGATCGAATCGGCGATCAAACAACATCCGGAAGATGAAGCGCGCCTGCGCGAAGTCTTCGCGAAAATGCAGCTCCCGCCGGAAGTGCGTACCGGGAAAGTCGCAGCCGCCGGCGCGCCGGCCGCACCGATTCGCATCACACTCGCCGTCGACAACGCCGCAAGCGTGAAGAGCGGCGTCGTCTACATCATCGCGCGCGCCGACGGACAGGCGAGCGGACATCCCGTTGCCGTCAAACGGATTCGCACCGACTCGTTCCCGGTGGACATCGAGATCGGCGCCGAAGACGCGATGATGGGACAGCCGTTCCCGTCGCTGCTTCACGTCGAAGCGCGACTCGACGCCGACGGCGATGCAGGGACGAAAGACGCGTCCGACCCGAAAGCCGCCGCCGATCGCGTAGCCGCCGGCGCCGCCCTGACGCTCACGCTGAAGTAAGTTAGGAACGGGGTCAGGTCTGTACCTTTTACTTTGGTCAACTGCACCGATGATGGCAGCCGCACACCAAAGTTAAAGGTACAGACCTGACCCCGTTCAAACGCCCCGCACGCCGAGATGTGCGCCACCGCACACCCACCCGTACCACCGCACACGCCTCCCTCACAGCACAGCGCCTAGTTTGCTTTCATGCGCGAACAACTAACGATCGCTCAACAGCTCGAGCGCTCCGGCGTGAGCCGTCGCCACTTCATGACGTTCTGCGGAAAGCTGATGGTCGCCGCGCCGTTCGGCCTCGCCATCACCAGTTCACTCAGTCCGGCAGCGGTCGCCGCAACCGTTGGACGCGCACGACGACCTTCCGTCATCTGGCTGCACATGCAGGACTGCACCGGCTGCACGGAAACGCTGCTCCGCACCTCGCAGCCCGATCTCGCATCGCTGCTCTTCGACGTCATCTCACTCGACTATCACGAGACGGTGATGGCGGCGTCGGGCACCGACGCCGAAGCCGCGCTGCACGACGCGATGGATCAGAACGACGGCAAGTTCATCCTCGTCGTCGAAGGCTCGATTCCGACGAAAGAGAACGGCGCGTATCTGAAGATCGCCGGACGTAACGGCATCGACATGCTGCGCGACGTCGCGAGCCGCAGCGCCGCCGTCATCTCGATGGGCTCGTGCGCGTCGTGGGGCGGACTGCCATCGACGACGATCAATCCGACCGGCGCAACCGGCGTCGACTCGATCGTCAAAGGCAAACCGATCGTCAATCTCCCGGGCTGTCCGCCGAATCCGTACGTCTTCTTCGCGACGGTCCTCGAATACGCGAGCACCGGCAAGCCGCCGAAAGTCGACGCGCTCGGCCGCCCGAAATTCGCGTACGACCGCACCATCCACGACCACTGCCCGCGCCGCGCGCACTTTGATGCCGGACGTTTCGCCGGCCAGTTCGGCGACTCCGGCCACCGCAGCGGCTGGTGTCTCTACAAGCTCGGCTGCAAAGGGCCGGTGACGCACGCGCCGTGCTCGACGCGACACTTCAACGAAGTCGTCGATGCGTGGCCGATCGGCATCGGACACCCGTGCGTCGGCTGCACTGAAAAAGACATCGCCTTCACGATTCCGGTTCACACGACCGTGAACATCGAGCGGCCGATGCCGCCCGACACGTATCCCGCGATCAACGCCGAGCACGCGGGCATCAGCCCGCTCGCGACCGGAGTCGCCGGCATCGTCGGCGGCGCGCTCATCGGCGCGGGACTGCTCGCGTCGCGCAATCTCAGCAACGAGCCGAAGGAGTGAGCGATGGACACCTCTCGCCGATCGCTCTTCAAAGGACTCGCGGCGGCCGCAACGCTGTCGGTCATTCCGGCCACCGCCGCCGCGCGCGAAAAACGGCTCGCGCCATCCGACGCCGTCGGCATGCTCTACGACACCACGCGCTGCATCGGCTGTCGCGCGTGCACGGTCGCGTGCAAAGAAGCGAACAAACTCAAAGCTGACGTCGACGGTTACGGCGCCGGTCTCTACGACGCGCCCGAAGGTCTGAACGAGTACACGAAGACCGTCATTCAGCTGCATCGCGATGACACCACGTCATCATTCGTGAAGAAGCAGTGCATGCACTGCATTGACCCCGCATGCGTCGGCGCGTGCATGCTCAGCGCGCTGAAAAAAGGTCCGTTCGGCGTCGTCTCTTACGACCCCGACAAGTGCGTCGGCTGCCGCTACTGCGAAGTGGCGTGCCCGTTCAACGTGCCGAAGTTCCAGTGGTCGAACACGACGCCGAAGATCGTGAAGTGCGAGCTGTGCCGCGATCGCCTCGCCGAAGGAAAAGAGCCCGCCTGCACGGAAGTCTGTCCGCGCCAGGCCGTGATCTACGGTAACTACGCCGACCTGCTGAATGAAGCGCGCGGCCGCCTCGCCGCGTCGCCCAACAAATACATCCCGAAGATCTACGGCGAGCACGAGCTCGGCGGCACGCAGGTCCTCTACCTCTCCCACGTTCCGTTCGAAGAGCTCGGCTTCCGTTTCAGCGACACGCAGGCCGTGCCGCACACGCAGCAGACGATTCAGCACGGCGTTTACAAAGGCTTCGCCGCGCCGGTCGCGCTCTACGCGCTGCTCGGCGCGGTGATGTTCCGCAACCGCGGGGCAAAGGGGGAGCGCGATGAGTGAGCGCGACGACGCAAAACCCGCCGGCGGTCCGCTCCTCACTCGCGGCTATCTGATTCTCCTCGCGCTGAGCGCGCTCGGCGTGGTGCTGATTCTCTGGCGTTTCATCGTCGGACTCGGCGTCGCCACCGCGATGAACGACGGCTATCCGCTTGGCCTCTGGATCACGCTCGACGTCGTCACCGGCACCGCGCTCGCGTGCGGCGGTTACGCGCTCGCGCTGCTCGTCTACATCTTCAATCGCGGCAAATATCACCCGCTCGTTCGTCCCGCGATTCTCACCTCGGCGCTCGGCTACACGATGGCCGGCCTCTCCGTCGCCATCGACCTCGGCCGCCCCTGGAACATGTGGAAGATTCCGCTCTTCTTCCGCGACTGGAATCTGAACTCCGCGCTGCTCGAAGTGGCGCTCTGCATCATGGCGTACGTCTTCGTGCTGTGGGTCGAGCTCTCGCCCGCGCTCATCGCGAAGACGCGTTACGCCGAACGCGTCACACCCTTCCTCGACAAAGCGCTGCTCTGGGTCATCGCCCTCGGCATGCTGCTCCCGACGATGCATCAGTCGTCGCTCGGCGCGCTGATGCTCCTCGCCGGTCCGCGCCTGCATCCGCTCTGGAACACGCCGCTCCTGCCGCTGCTCTTTCTGATGACGTGCGTTGCGATGGGCTACGCGATGGTCGTGTTCGAAGCGATCTTCTCGTCGCGCTTTTTCCGCCGCCCGTCGCACACGGCGATGCTGTACACGCTGCAGAAATTTGCGGCGTGGGGCGGCATGGTTTTCGTCGTCGTTCGCTTCGTCGATCTCGCAGTTCGCGGCAGGCTCGCACTCGTCGGGCAGCTCGATCTGTACGGCGTGATGTTCGGGATCGAAACGCTGCTGTGGGTGCTGCCCGCCGTGCTCGCGTCGCGCACGCACGCGAACGATCCGGGACGCCTTTTCCGCGGCGCGATGTGCACCGCCATCGCCGGCGGCCTCTATCGCTTCGACACCTTCCTCGTCGCCTTTCAGCCCGGTCCGGGCTGGCATTACTTCCCGTCCGTGCCGGAGCTGTTCATCAGCGCCGGCCTCATCTCGATCGAGCTCGCTGCGTTCATCGCGCTCGTGAAGTGGTTCCCGATTCTCGGCGGCATCAGGAGTGAGACATGAGCAGGATCGTCATCGACCCGATCACCCGCATTGAAGGGCATCTCCGCATCGACGTCGAAGTCGACGGCGGCAGCGTGCAGAAGGCGTGGGCGTCTTCAACGATGTTCCGCGGCATCGAGCGCATTCTCGTCGGCCGCGATCCGCGCGAAGCGTGGCTCTTCACGCAGCGCTTCTGCGGCGTCTGCACGACCGTGCACGCGCTCGCGTCGGTGCGCGCCGTCGAAGACGCGCTCTCGCTCGAGATTCCGATGAACGCGCAGTACATCCGCAATCTGATTCTCATCGCGCACGCGCTGCACGATCACATCGTCCACTTCTACCATCTGTCCGCGCTCGACTGGGTCGACGTGACGCAGGTGCTGAGCGCCGATCCGGTCAAAGCATCGCAGATCGCGGAGAGCCTTTCCGACTGGCCGAACAATTCGGCGAAAGAAATGGCCGCGGTGAAGAACCGCGTGAAGGGTCTCGTCGACAGCGGCCAGCTCGGTCCGTTCGCGCACGGGTATTGGGGACATCCGGCGATGAAACTGCCGCCGGAAGTGAACCTGATCGCGGTCGCGCATTACCTGCAGGCGCTCGAATACCAGCGCTACGCAAACCAGGTCGTCGCAATCCTCGGCGGCAAAACGCCGCACATCCAGAATGTCGCCGTCGGCGGCGTCGCAAACGCGATCAACCTCGCGAGCGAAGCGACGCTGAACGTCGATCGCCTCTATCAGATGAAATCGCTGCTCGATAAGGTGATCTCGTTCGTGCAGAACGTGTATGTCCCCGACGTCTGTACCGTCGCCGGTTTCTATCCCGACTGGTTCAGCTACGGCTCGGGCGTGACGAACTATCTCTCCGTTCCCGATCTCCCGCTCGATACGAAATCGACGACCTACGATCTGCCCGGCGGCTTCATCCGCGGCGGCGATCTCGCTACGTACAAACCGATCACCGGCCAGAAGGATGAGTACTGGCGCAAAGCGGTGACGGAAGACAGCGCGCACGCCTGGTACAACGGCTCCGGCGCGCTGCATCCGTGGAAAGGCGAGACCGAGCCGAATCCGTCGGAGTGGGATGCGGACGGGAAGTATTCGTGGGTGAAAGCGCCGCGCTTCGAAGGTCAGGTCGCGCAGGTCGGTCCGCTGGCAAACGTCCTCGTCGGATACGCGGCGGGCAATCCGCTGATGAAGAAGTGGACCGACGCGGCGCTCGCGAAAATCTCGTCGATCGCGAAAGTGAGCGCGACGCCGGCGATGCTCCATTCGACGCTCGGCCGTCACGGCGCGCGTGCCGTGCGAACCGCGGTGCTCTCCGAGCTGGCGACGAAACACTGGCAGCTGCTGACCGACAACATCGTCAAAGGCGACTCCGCGATCTTCAATCCGCCAACGTTCCCGAAGGGCGAGATCGAAGGCGTCGGCTTCCACGAAGCGCCGCGCGGCACGCTCTCGCACTGGGTCGTCATCGACGACGGCAAAATCAAAAACTACCAGGCCGTCGTGCCGACGACGTGGAACGCGAGTCCGCGCGACAGCGACGGCTCGCCCGGTCCGTACGAAGCGTCGCTGCTGCACAATCCGATCGCCGACGCGAAGCATCCGCTCGAAGTGCTGCGCACCGTGCACTCGTTCGATCCGTGCATGGCGTGCGCGGTTCACATGTTCGATCCGACCGGCAACAACGTCGCGCGGGTGAAAGTGCTCTGATGACCTGCGCGGTCTACGGCATCGGAAACATTCTGCTCGGCGACGACGGCGTCGGACCGGCCGTCGTTCGCTTTCTCGAGAGTCGCGGCGCACTTCCGCCCGACGTCATTCTCGAAGACCTCGGCACCCCGTCGCTCGATCTGCCGACGTATCTCACCGGACACGATCTCGTCGTCTTCATCGATGCGGTCGCGTGCGACGACGCGCCCGGAACGCTGCGCAATTTTTCACGCGCGGAGCTGATCGCGGCGTCGCCGGGCATTCGCATCAGTCCGCACGAACCGTCGGTGAGCGACGCGCTGATCGTGCTCGATTTCGCCGGCGGCGCGCCGCGCGACGTCGTCATGGTCGGCGTCGTGCCGCAGACGCTCGATGGCGGAATGAACCTGTCGCCGGACGTCGCGCGCGCGGTGCCGTTCGCCGCCGACGCGGTAATCGCCGAGCTCGCAAAACGAGGAGTGATATGGCAGTGACGACGAAGATCGAGAGGAAGAGCTTCACGTATCGCACCGGATCCGAATGGATCGGCCGCCGCACGGCCGGACTGGAGTCGCGCGGCAAACCGTCGCTGCGCATTTCCAGCCCGCCCGAGTTCCGCGGCGAAGCGAATGTCTGGACGCCCGAAGACCTTTTCGTCGCGTCGCTCGAAACGTGTTTCCTGATGACGTTCGCCGGCCTGATCGAGCGCCGCCATCTCGCCGTCGAGGCGTACTACAGCATGTCGGAAGGTCTGCTCGAATACTCGGACGACGGCGGTTATCGCTTCACGAAAGTGACGATCCGCCCGACGATCATCGTGACCGACATGACGGTCGTGACGCCGGTGATGGAAGCGCTGGACGATGCGAAGCGCACGTGTTTGATCGCGCGGTCGGTGAACACGGAGATTGTGCTCGAGCCGGACGTGGAGGTTTCGGTTACGGAGTAACCGCTACAATCCGGTGCCGCGTGCGTCTCTGGTCCCTCCATCCGCAACACCTCGATCCCGCCGGCCTCGTCGCGTTGTGGCGCGAAGCGCTCCTCGCGCAGGCCGTGCTCAACGAGCTCACGCGCGGCTACAAACAGCATCCGCAACTGCAGCGGTTTCGCGAGCACGCAACTCCGCAAGCCGCGATCGCTGCATACCTGCACGCCGTCGCCGACGAAGCCGACGCGCGCGGCTACAAGTTCGATCGCGCGAAAGTGCTCCATCCGCGCGGCGCGATCACGATCGTCGTCACCAGCGGTCAGCTGCGATTCGAGTGGGAGCATCTCCGCGCGAAGCTGCGCGAGCGCAATCCGCAATGGCTCTCGACCGACGAGCCGCGCGCGCACGCGATCTTCACGATCGTGCCGGGTGATGTCGCCAGCTGGGAGCGAACAACAAACGCAAAATCCCGCTGAGCCGGAAGTTGCGCAGGAACGCGCCCGGCGCGAAAAGCTCTGCCTTGTCGTTCACGGTTCCGGCGGAGAACGCGCGAATCTGTCCCGCCAACGCTTTCTCCGTCCCGGCGTCGAGTGGTCGCGCGCCGGCGAGTTTCGTTCGCAGCGTTCGCGCCGCGAGCAGTCGTCGCCGCACGCCCGCCGCGCGACGCTCACTGATGCGTCCATGCGCGCGCTTCAGCTCATTCAGCCGCTCCGCCGCGTCGTAGGTCGCGTCGACGATCTCCGCGCGAGTCATCCATCGCGTCTCGTAGTTCAGCATCGACTCCCAGTCGCGCTGCTCGAGCAGCGCGCGATGTTCGGCGAGCGTCCGCGCGTGCATGACGTAGCCGATGCGCTCCGAGTGTTCGAAGCCGTCGCTGCCCGGATCGATGAACGGTCCCATCGGAGTGATGAACGCTGACAGGCGTCGATCGAAACGCGCGAACAGCTCGCCGATCGAAGCCACCGTTTCGAGCACGTTCGCGTACGTCTGGCCCGGCAGTCCGATCATGTAAAAGAGATCGAGCTCCTCGCAGCGCGTCGCGAGCATCGCCTCGATCGACGCGATCATCTTCGCGTTCGTGAACTTCGCTTTGCCGAGCCGCGCGCGAACCGATTCATCGTGCGATTCGGGCGAGAGCTCCGCGCCCCAGCAACGCACCGAGCGATCGATTCGCGCGATGAACGCCGCGTCCGGAGGCTCGAAAAATTCGAACACGATCCGATTCGACACTCGCGATTTCGCCAGCGCGTCGAGAACCGCGTTCGCGTACTCCGCGCCGCCGTCGCGAAGATCGCCGACGAGAAAGATCGGGGCGCGCGTCATCTGCGCGAGCTCGCGGACCTGTTCGGCAATCGCATCCGCGCTGCGCGTCATCGGAAACGAGCCCGGCATGAAGCGGCGAAATGCAGAATGCGATGCGCCGCACGTCACGCAGGCATGCAAGCAGCCGCGGGCCGTGAAAACTGCAGTAATCGGATGACGCCACCAGCTGTGAAACGGCACGCTCGACCAGAAGTCGAGACCGCTCACAACCGACCGAACCATCATGCCGAGGTCGATGGTGCAGGTGTCGAGGGGCGGGGGTGGGGCGTCGCGGTTGATGTGAACCGAGCCGCTCGATTTCCACGTCAGGCCGGGGACAGATCCGAAGTCGCGACGACATTCGAGCTCGCGCACGAGCGCCAGCAAAGAGGGCTCCGCGACGCTGCCGCGAATCACGAAATCGACCGCCGGATTTTCGATCAGCTCGCGATGAAAGTACGTCGCGGAGATGCCGCCGAACACGATCGGAATGTCGGGATGCAGCCGCTTCAGCAGCGCCGCGACTTCCGGTCCGCCCTGCGCGTGCGGCAGCCAGTGCAGATCGATTCCGAACAGCATCGGCCGCAGCTTCTTCAGGAGACGCTCCGCTTTGAATCGCCGGCTGCGCATCATCAGCAACGCGAGATTGACGATGCGCACGTCGTAGCCGTTGCGGCGGAGATGCGCGGCCAGCGTGAGGAAGCCGATCGGGTACATCTCGAAGACCGGCGACGACGGAATCACGTCGCTCAGCGGTCCATGAAACGCCGTGCGTTCGCGAAAATCGTAAACGCTCGGCGGATGGATGAGAACGACGTCCGGGCTCACGACTTCAATGTTGGTTCACGCCGTTGCTCCCGGTATGCCGCACGTCACGCGCGTCGGTGGCAAACGCCACGAGTGACATTCATCACCACCGCCCGTGTTCCACCGCATCACCGCGCGTTCGCCCCGCGCCTACCTTGATCGCACGGGAATCGAAACATGGTGCGTGACGGCATTCGTATCGACATCCGCGGGACGATTCAGGGCGTTGGATATCGACCGTGGGTTTATCAGCTCGCAACGCGGCTCGGCATTACCGGCAGCGTCCGGAACGATTCGATCGGAGTCACGATCGACGCGTTCGGATCGCCGGACGCGCTGGACCGCTTCGTAACGGCACTGCAGGACGGCGCTCCTCCCGCCGCCCGTGTTCGCTCCGTGCAGTGGACGCACGTGCCGGCCGAGGATCGTGGGGCGTTCACGATTGAGGCGAGCGCGGTTTCGCCGGACAGCCGCGTTTCGATTCCCGCAGATCTCGCCACCTGTCCCGACTGTCTCCGCGAGCTGCTCGATCCCGCTGACCGTCGCTATCGATATCCGTTCATCAACTGCACGAACTGCGGCCCGCGCTATTCGATCGTCACCGGCGCGCCGTACGACCGCGCGAAAACTTCCATGGCGCCGTTCGTCATGTGCGCCGCGTGCTCCGCGGAATACGACTCGCCGTTCAATCGACGGTTTCACGCGCAGCCGAATGCGTGTCGCGTATGCGGTCCGCAGCTCTTCGCGATGACGCCGCGACGCGAGCCGATCGAGACCGCGAATGCGATCCTCTTCGCGTCGCGCGCGCTGCGCGCCGGACTCACCGTCGCGGTCAAAGGGCTCGGCGGATTTCATCTCGCATGCGATGCGACGCAGCGCTCCGCCGTTCGACGTTTACGCGAGCGCAAAGCGCGCGAAGCGAAACCGCTCGCGGTGATGGTCGCCGATCTCGCGCAGGCCGAACTGCTCGCGGACCTCACCGACGCCGAGCGAAAACTGCTGACGTCCGTCGAGCGGCCGATTGTCCTCGCACGGCGGCGCGACGACGCGAAGATTGCCGAAGCCGTCTGCGGCGAAACGCCGCTCATCGGCATCATGCTTCCGTACACGCCGCTCCATCACCTGCTGCTGCGCGACGCGCGCGTGCCGCTCGTGATGACGTCGGGGAACCTCGCCGACGAGCCGATGGTGACGTCGAACGACGCCGCGCTCGACCAGCTGCGCAACGTCGCCGATCTCTTTCTCCTCCACGATCGTGACATCGTCACGCGCGTCGACGATTCAATCGTGCGCGTCATCGCCGATGCGCCCGTCGTCCTTCGCCGCGCGCGCGGTTTCGTGCCGCGCAGCATCGAGCGCGAGCGAGCATTCATGGAGCCGATCCTCGCGTGCGGCGCGCATCTCAAGAACACCTTCTGCATCGCCAGTCGCACGAGCGCATTCGTCGGGCCGCACATTGGCGATCTCGAAAGCGTCGACGCGATGCGCGCGTACGAAATGGCGATCGCGCGGATGAAAGAGTTCATCGGCGTGCAGCCGTCCGTCGTCGCGCACGATCTCCATCCCGACTATTTCTCGACGCGTTACGCGATGTCGCGCGAGCGCGTTCGCACGATCGGCGTGCAGCATCATCACGCGCACGTTGCGAGCGTGATGGCCGAGCACGGACTGGAAGGTCCGGTCATCGGCATCGCGTATGACGGCGCCGGATTCGGCACCGACGGCACTTCGTGGGGCGGCGAGATTCTCATCGCCGACTACGAAGACTTCGAGCGCTTCGCGACGTTCCGTCCGATTCCGCTCGCCGGCGGCGATCAGGCCATCCGCGAACCGTGGCGCATCGCACTCGCGCTGCTCGACGAGTCTTTCGACGGCGAGCCGCCGCTGCACGCGATTCCGCTCTTCGGCGATTTGCCGCCGCAGGTCATCGAAGCGATTCGACGGATGATCGAGCGCAACCTGCACACGACTCCGGCGCGCGGCGCGGGGCGTTACTTCGACGCATTCGGCTCGCTCGTGCTCGCGTTGCCGGGCGCGCGTTACGAAGGTGACGTCGCCATTCGATGGAACAACGTCGCGGCCGCGGACGAGTACGGGCGATATCCGATCGTCATTCGCGACGGCACCTCGCCGTGGGAGCTCGACGCGCGGCCGATGGTGCGCGCCGTCGTCGACGATCTGCTCGCGCATCGCTCGCCCTCGACGATCTCCGCGCGGTTTCACAACACCATCGCCGCCGCGACGATCGAGCTCGCGCGTGCCGCGCTGCTCACGCATGGACAGATGCCGGTCGTGCTGAGCGGCGGCTGCTTTCAGAACGCGCGGCTCGCCGAAGCGATCATCAAAGAGCTGCGTCCGATCGCGCGCGTTTACATGAATCGTGACGTCTCGCCGGGCGACGGCGGCATCGCGCTCGGCCAGGCATTCGTCGCCGCCGCGCGGATTCGCGCGGGCCGTTTCGCATCAACGATCGAGGAGGTCGCCGCATGTGTCTAGGAGTTCCGGGTCGCATCGTGGAGCTCGGCGATTGCGTCGCGCTCGTCGATTTCTGGGGCGCGCGAAAAGAAGTGCGGCTCGACATCATCGATGAGCCGGTCGCGGTCGGCGACTACATCCTCAATCACGTCGGCTTCGCCATCCGGCGCATTCCGCCGGAGTCGGTCGCCGAGACGATGGCGCTGTACGACACGCTGCTCGCCGGCGACGGCGACGATCTGATGACGAGCGACGTGCGAGGCGAGATCGCGGGGCTCACGTGAGTGCCGCAATTGGCGAACCGCTGCAGTTTCGCGATCCGCAGCTCGCCCGCGCG
>Ga0070701_10000232_pt1 | contig 17679 bp, 7 predicted proteins | sample KBSK5102metaG_FD_65451 | JGI IMG/M metagenome (GOLD analysis project Ga0070701, IMG submission 65451) | Corn, switchgrass and miscanthus rhizosphere microbial communities from Kellogg Biological Station, Michigan, USA - KBS K5-10-2 metaG | ecosystem: Host-associated > Plants > Roots >... | reverse complement strand
GTCTTCGAAGGAAAGACGCCGTTCGGCCCGGACTCGCTGCGCGCGATCGCCGATCTTCGCAAGGTCTACGGTCTCGATCTCGTTGCATCCGACAGCCACAAGCTCGTCGAGACCGCGGCGCCGGCGAAACGTCCCGCGCGCGGCAAAACAGCGAAGCGCTGAGCGAATGCTCTTCGGCTGGCTGCATCTTCTTTTCTTCGGCATAGTCGTGCCGATCGTCGCGCTGCGCACGCGCGACGTAATCCTCCGCCTCCCCTCCCCGCCCAACCGCATCCCCTTCTACCTCGGCGCACTCGCGCAGCTCGTCATCTTCACTGCGATCTCCGTCTTCGTTGCGTGGCGCGAAAAGATCGAGCTGTTCCCACGACGAATGCCGACCGGGTCACAGGCGCTGATCGGGCTCGCGATTCTCATCACGCTCGTCGCGTTGCTGCATCGCCAGTGGAAACGCTCGGTGCTGAACGGCGAGCGCGTCATCGCGCTCTTCATGCCGTCGACGCGCGATGAACGATTGCTCTGGCTCCTCGTATCGCTCTTCGCGGGCATTAGCGAGGAGATCACGTGGCGCGGCGTGCAAAGCGCGATCGTCCATCGCCTCACCGGTGTTCTCGCAATCGCCATCATCGCTTCAACGATCACGTTCGCGGTCGCGCACGCGGTCCAGGGTTTCGAAGCGATTCCGCTCATCGCCGCGATCGCGCTCGTCTTTCACGGACTGGTGCTGCTCACCGGATCGCTCTACGTCGCGATGGCCGTCCACTTTCTCTACGACGCAATCTGCGGCTTCACGTACGCGAAGCTGGCGGCGCGATACGGCTATCGGTTCGGCTCGCCTGCCGAAAAGTACGAACATCTTCGTTGACCATACGAAAAACTTCGTATAACCTCCTTCGTATTACGCCGAGGAGGCTGACGATGGCTGAACGAACGACGCCGCGACCTACCGATTCCGAACTGGGCATTCTGCGCGTGCTCTGGCAGCGCGGACCCTCGACGGTACGCGATGTTTACGACGAGCTGAATCAGCGCAGCGCCACCGGTTACACGACGGTCCTGAAGCTCCTGCAGATCATGACCGAGAAGGGACTGGTGACGCGCGACGAGTCGGAGCGCGCACACGTCTACTCGGCGCGCCACAGCGAACAGAAAACGCAGCGCCAGCTCCTGACCGACCTCGTCGACCGCGCATTCGGCGGCTCCTCGGCGAAGCTCGTCATGCAGGCGCTCGCGGGCAAGAAGACGTCGACCGATGAGCTGAACGCGATCCGCGAAATCCTCAATCGGATCGAAGAGGAGGCGAAATGAACGCGCTGTTGGGCAGTCCCGTCGCGCAGGCCATCGGCTGGGCGCTTCTTCATCTGTTGTGGCAGGGCGCGCTCGTCGCCGGAATCCTCGCCGCGTCACTCGCGCTGCTGAAGAATCGCGGCGCGAACGTTCGTTACATCGTTTCGTGTGCGGCGCTCGCGCTGCTCATCGCGCTGCCGATTGCGACAGCGTGGAGCGCGTACGAAACGCCGCTGCCGGTCGAGCCGGAAACGGCCGCGCCGATGTTCTCGCGCGTCGTTGGTGAGCTGCTCGTGGCGCCGGCGACGGCATCGCAGGCTGCAGCCGATGCGACGTTCGTCGAGCGCGCGCAGCAGTTTCTGCGCGGCGCGAAAACGTACATTCCGCAGATCGTGCTCGTGTGGCTGATCGGCGTCGCGTTTCTCTCGCTGCGCCTGATGTACGGCTGGCTCGAAGCGCAGCGCCTCGCACGCGACGGCGCGACGACCGCGTCGCCGGACTGGCAGCGCGCACTCGCGCGGATCGCCGACGCAATGCAGCTTCATCGCGCGGTGACGCTGCTCGAATCGGCGAAGGTCGAAGTGCCGACCGTCATCGGCTGGCTGCGTCCGATCGTTCTTCTTCCGGCCGCAACGCTCGCGGGACTTTCGCGCGAACAGCTCGAGATGGTGCTCGCGCACGAGCTCGCACACATCCGCCGCCACGACTTCTTCGTGAACCTGCTGCAGGCCGTCGTCGAAACGCTGCTCTTCTACCATCCGGCCGTTTGGTGGATCTCGCGTCAGGTGCGCATGGAGCGCGAGAACTGCTGCGACGATCTCGCGATTCAGGTTTGCGGCAATCCGCTGCAGTACGCGCGTGCGCTCACTCGCCTCGAAGAGCTGCGCGCGGAACCGCCGGTCACCGTGCTCGCCGCCAACGGCGGCTCGCTGCTGATGCGCATTCGGCGACTCGTCGCCGCGCGTGCCGAAGCAACGAACGGTGCGTCGCGCTGGGCTGCCGGTGCGGCGCTCGTGACGGTGATCGTTGCGCTGCTGGCGATGCCGTCGCTGCCGCTGTTCGCGAAACCGGATGCGCCGAAACCCGAACCGAAAGCCGCGCCGGCGCCGAAGCCCGAAGCAACGCCGGCCGCGAAAGCGAACTGCAACACCGAAGCGCGCAGCGAAATCGACGTGCGCGCTGATGCGGATGATGACGACGACGAGCTCGACGTCGACATCGATTCGCCCGAAACGCCGGAGCCGCCGGAAGCTCCCGAGCCGCCGGAGCCGCCCGACTTCATCGTGCCGGCGCTCGCGCCTCCCGCACCGCCGGCACCGCCTGCGCCGCCGCGCATTCGCGTTCGCACGCCGGAAGTCGACATCACCGAAATGGTTGCTCCCGCAATCGCCGAGGCAGTTTCGCCGGCCGTCGCGGAAGTGATGCGCGACGTCAGAATCGTGGCGCCCGCGATCGCGATCGCCGCGCCGAATCCGAATCCGACTCCGGGCGTGCGTTACAAACGCCGCAGCCACACGTTCAGCAGCGGCGACAAGCTCACCGTCGACGAGCTCATCGCGCTTCGCAGCTCCGGCATGACGCCGGAGTACATCAACGAAATGCGCGCGAGCTCCGGCTTCGCCGATCTCAGCCTCGACGATCTCTTCGCGATGCGCGTGCAGGGCGTGACCGTTCCGTACATCAGGTCGCTGCGCGATGCGGGGATGACGATCACGTCGCCGGCGGAAGTCGTCGGCATGCGCGTCCAGGGCGTCACCGGCGATTACATTCGCTCGCTGCGCGCCGCGGGCGTGTCGATCAAATCCGTCGATGACGTCATCGGCATGCGCGTGCAGGGCATTTCCGCCGAGTACGTGAAAGAGCTCGCCGACGCCGGATATCGCAATCTCTCGCCGCACGATCTCATCGCGCTGCGCGTGCAGGGCGTGACCGGCGCGTTCGTGAAACAGCTCGCCGATGCCGGCTACACGAATCTCAGCGCGCACGAGCTGGCGCGTCTCGCCGCGAGCGGCGTGAACGCGGACTTCATCCGCGATCTGTCGAAGTACCGCAAAGACAAATCGAAGGACAAAGACAAGTGAGCACGACGATGAAACGCACGCTGATTGCATTCATCGCTCTCGCCGGCGCGCTCGTCGCGGCGATCGCACTCGCCGATCTTCGCGGCACGTGGACGATCGAGCAGAGCTCGCGTCATCCCGATCGCATCCAGCTGAATCTTTCGCGCCAGCACAACCACTTCGGTTCGTCGTTCCCGATCTCGTCGTTCACAGGTCTCTCGCTCGCCGACGGCGCATCGAATTTCGAGCTGCGCTCCGAAGCCGGCACGATCCGTTTCGACGGCACGTTCCGCGACGGTGACGGCGCCGGTCACTTCACCTTCGCGCCGAACGCGAACGTCGTCACGACGCTGCGCTCGATGAACGTCGCGGGCCTCGACGACGTCGACGACGAGAAGCTGCTCTCGCTCGCGCTGCACGGCGTCTCGACCGATTTCATTCGCGCGATGCGTGCCGAGGGGTATGACGTCTCGCTCGACAAGTACATCGGGATGCGCGTCTTCAACGTCACGCCGGAGCTGCTTCAGGAACTGCGCACGCTCGGCTTCGACAAACTGAAGTACGACGATCTGATCGCATCGCGCGTGCACGGCGTGACGCCCGATTACATCCGCTCGATGCGCGACGCCGGCTTCACGAAGCTGTCGATGGACAAACTCGTGGCGACGCGCATTCACGGCGCCACCCCCGACTTCATCCGCAAAATGGCCGACCTCGGCTACCGCAATCTCGACCTCGACGATCTCGTCGCGTTCCGCATCCACGGCGTCACGCCCGAGTTCGTGAAAGAGCTCGCGGAGCTCGGCTATCACGACGTCGACAGCGACGATCTCGTCGCGATGCGCATTCACGGCGTGACGCCGAAGTACATTCGCGAGCTGAAAGACGCGGGCTACGAAGGCGTGCCGGTCGACAAGCTCGTGTCGATGCGCATCCACGGCGTCGACGCCGCGTTCATCAAAAAGGTGAAGTAGCCGCGCGGCTACTTCACCGTCAGCGCCGCGATGTAACGCATGTCTTTGCCGCCCTCCGCGAGCCGGAACGGGACGATCTCAACGCCCGGCTCGCGGTCGTCGCCGCGATCGCGAAGGATCACGACGATGCCGCGGCTGACGCCCATCGGTCCCGCCGCGAAGTACTTCACGCCGACGTGATACGTGCCGGGAATCACGCTCTTCGCGCGAATCACTTCCGGCCCGAGTCCCTGCGTGATGTCCTGATAGAGCTCGAGTCCCGCCGCCGTTTTCGTGTGCGCGTAGTAGCACTCCTCGCCTCTCGGATCGACGACGTGCAGATCGACGTCGTTCGCGTCGGTCTCCCACGCGATCGACGCGCGGATCGCGTCGCGGCGCTCGAGCGAAACGTTGTACTCGCGCGCACGTTCCGCGATCTCCGCGCTGCGTGACGGCTCTTTCACGCGCCACGCGCGGTAGACGTAGCCAAGCTCTTCGCGCACGACGCGCTGCGCGTCGCCGTACCAGTTGGGGAACGTCTGTTTCGTCGCCTGTTCGAGAATGCGCGCCGCTTCTTCGTGGCGTCCCTGCTGCCAAAGCATCAGCGCGAGATGGCGATAGCTGTTGACGCGATCCGGACGCAGTGCGAGCGCGCGGCGCAGCGGCGTCTCCGCGATGCGCGAACGATTGACGCGAAGAAGAAGGAGACCGGCGCGCTGCAGCAGTTCCGGTTTCGCGGCGGCGACTTCGATGAGCGATGCGATCGCGCGCGCGCCTTCCGCTTCGAGGTCGAGGTGTTCGTCGGCGAGGCCGAGGAGCTCGTAGACCTGCGGGTTTTCGGGATCGTACGGCTGCCAGCGCAGCGCGAGGTCGCGCAGCGCGCGCCATTCACTGAGCGCGGCGAGCGCTTCGCCGAGCGAGTTGTACGTGGCGCGATCGCGCGGATCGTCTTTCAGTTTTTTCTGCAGCGCTGCGACTTCCTCGGCGGTCGGTTTGCGAAGGCGCGTCCAGGAAGTGTCGGAGGAGTCGTCATCGCGACGCTGCGGCGCTGGCCGCGGAGGCGGAGGCGGCGCCACTTCTCGTGATGGCGCAACGGTGATGCGTTCCGCGACGGCTGCCGGGGCTGCGCCGCCTTCGGCGCGGCCGAGCCACGCCTGGTCGAAGTCAGCCGACACGCGTCCTTCGGCGTTCATCGTGACGACCTGCCAGTCCTGCGACGGCGCAATCGCCGGCGCATTGGCAGTCGCTGTCACCGCGCCCGTTTGCCTCGTATCGTCAGGACGCGCGCTCGACTTCGTGATCATCTGTACGCGCGGCACGTTGTCCTTCCGATCGAGCCGCGCGATTCCGCCTGCATCAATCGTAAGAATCGCGGCGAGCGCACGGCGATCGATGCCGAACCGCTGATAGTCCCACTCCGTTTCGAGCACGAGCATCGTCGTGCGCGGAATCACGACGCGCTGCTCGGTGCTGATGCGAACCTGTTCTGTCGCCAGCGCGCGGCGCACGGCCTCGGACGGCTCGGCGGCTTCGCGTTCGGCGAGATATTCGAGGTAGGCGCGATAAGCCTCGCGCTCGAGCAGCGGCGCGAACGTGCCGCTCGAAAGTCGCGTCGTCGCCTCCGCCGCGACGTTGCGATTGCCGCCGGTGATGAGATGCACGGCCGGCTCCGCGCTGGCGTTGCGTTTGCCGAGGACGATGATCTCGTCGCCGGATGAGACGTCGTCGACGTGGCGCGGATAAACCCATTCGGCATTCGAGTCATCGACGTCGAACGATGCGCCTGGCGCGCGTCGCAGCGACTGTGCCGCTTCACGCGCGCGCATTTTGAGCTGATCGGAGAACGGGACGTCGATGATGCGTCCGCGTCCGGCGGTGAGCGCCTTCGCGATCGGCGCGTCTTCGCGCGGGCCGAGGATGAGCGCGTGGACGACGGCGCGTGGCGGAAAGGCTTTGATCGCGTCGATCAGTTCCTTCGGCTCCGTCTTGCCGACGGTCGCGACGAGATCGGAAGCGATCACGATCGCGCGATCGGGTTGCTGCTGCGCGCGTGTGGCGACGTCGCGGAAGAGTTGCTCGATGTCGGAGCCGCCGAGGAAGAGACGTTTGCGGAGAAGGTCGGCGATGCGCGCGGACATTTCGGATGCAGTGCCGCTGCCGAGCGAGACCAGCTCCTGATCGAATGCGATCAGCTCGACGCGATCGGAGTCAGGCAGCGCGGCGAGCACGGATTCGAGTGCGGCGATGCGATGCGCGGAACCTTCTGCCGACGACGCGGACGTATCGATGTAGAAAAGCCACGAGCGCGGCGCGAACGCCTGCGCGGTTGCGACCTGCGGCCGGAATGCGGCGAGATAGAAATCGCCCGCGGTGACGATTTGCGCTTTCGCGGCGTCGGCCGACGGTTTCCATGAAAGCTCGACGTCCTGCTGCGCGACGAAATCGCGCTCGTCCATCGAGATCACGTCCGTCGTCGAATGACGGAGTCCGCCGCCAACCTGCTCTTCGCCGGCGAGCGGAACCACGAACGCGCGAAAGGTAAACTTGTTGACCTTCGCCGTTCCGCGCAGGGGCAGCGTGTAAGTGCGCACACCGTCGCGCAGTGGAAGGAGCGTTGAATACGAAAGCACGATGCGCACGCTCGCATTCGCTTCGATCGGAAAGATGCGCGCGGAGAAACGATTGCCCTGATCCTGCTCGAGCAGCGCGGGATCGCGCATCTGGTGGAGGAACTGTTCGTACACCTGATTCGCGCGCAGCCGTTCGACGACCTCGCCTTCCATCAGCTGGCCGTTCACTTCCTTCGCGAAGCGGCTGATCGCCGCGTCGCGCGGCAGCGTGCACGAGAAGCGACCTTCGATGCGACGCGGCTGCGGATTGCGAAAGCGCAGTTCCAGTTCTGTCAACGACAGCATTCCGTGAATCGCCGCACGAACGGACAGGTCTTCGAGGATCAGCTCCTGCCCGTCAGGATCGGAGAGCGAGATCGGCGCGTCGTCCGCGTGAGCGGTGACGGCGAAGGCGAGGAGGAGCAGCGGCAAAAATCGTTTCATGGGGGGTTGGACGCGCGGCGGATGAAGAAAGAAACAACGCGTTAGTGTTTCGCAACCCGCCCCCGACCCCGCGTTACCGGCTGCCACCCCAACTGCACCACCTCGAAATCACTCCCGTGCAGCGCGCGGAACGCGTCGAACACTTCGTCGGGCCAGCGCGTGTCGTACGTTCCGGTCACGAACAGATCGCTGCCGTTGTCGGCGACGATCAGGCCGTACGTCTTCATCGCCTGAAAGATCTTTCGTGCGGACGCGGGAAAGCGCGACAGGTCCGTCGACGCTTTGAGGCGCAGGCGTGCGCCCATCGGCAGGGCGCCGCTCGTCGAGCCGGCGCGATGCGACGCCGGCCACACATATCCATTCGTGCTCCGCACCGTTACGCGGAACGCATGGCGGATCGGATCGGGTCCGAACACTTCGTCGTAGCGCACGAGTCCCGGCAGCACCGCGAGGCCGGCGGCGTCGGCGCTCGTCCAGCCATCCGGCCGGCGCGCGTTTGAATCGAGCGGAAAGATCGCGCCCGATCCTGCTTCCCATCGCGAGCCGGTCCAGCGCAGCGCGTACAACTCGTAAAGAATTCGATTGTCGCGATCGACGATCAGCATGTGGCGATCGCCGTCCGCGCGCGCGTCGCCGCCGGCCAGACCGCCTTCGATCCAGCGCTGCTGCGTCTTCGCTTCTTCAGGAATCGGATAGCCGCCGAGGTCGCTCTCGTCGTCGTAATCGAACGTTACCGGCACTTTCGGCTGCGTGCCGGAAACGACGACGTACGGGATGCCGTAGATCGGCGCGGACGGATCGCCGCTCTCGCCGCCGAAATCCGCGTGGCCGCTGCGCGACACGCCGATGAACGAGATGAAGCTCGCGCTCTTCGGATCGAGCGGCGCCGCGGAGATGTCCGTGTTCCACCAGTTCGTCGGCGGGAAAAGCGGCAGCGGCTGCGGAAGCTCGCCTCCGACGGTCGCAAGCAGCGCGGCGACGGCTAAGAAGATCGGCATCCGGACATTCTTTACGCTCCCGCCGTACCGCTTGTGCGCCGGATCACGGCGTCACTTTCACTTTGAGCGCAATGTGCCGGAATCCATTGAATGAAAAATGTGGTTCCGCGTACAATCCCACTCCAAATAACTCGGTCCACAATCGAAACGAGGGTCCATCCATGAACAGCTGGCCGTTCCGGACGCCGGAAGAGCGTCCTCGCCCGTCTGATACAAATTCGTCGCGCGAGACCGCGCCGATCAACTTCCGCCGCGTGCGCGTGGCGTTTGTTTCCACGATCGTCGCGTTGGCCGGCTTCAGCCTGCTGCTCGCGCCTCAGGCGATGAGCGTCGGCGGCGGTACGTTCACAGTGACGAACGTCTCCGACAACACCAGCGGCAACACGACCGCCGGCTCGTTGCGCGACGGCATCGCCGCGGCGAACGCCGGCACGTGCGCCGCGCCCTGCACGATTCAGTTCGGCGTCAGCGGCAACATCAATCTGTTCAGCCCTCTGCCGACGATCGGCACCAACGCGACAGGATTGACGATCGACGGCTTCACCGCGCCGAGCGCCGCGAAAAACACGAACGCATTCGGCAGCGCGATCAACGCGAACCTCACCGTCGCGGTCACGTCGACGTCCAACGCGGCGACGGCTTTCGACGTCGCCGTCAGCGGCGTCACCATTCAGGGTCTGATCGTCAGCGGCTTCAGTGGCCGCGGCATTCGTCTCGGCTCGACGAACGGCACCGTCAAAGGCTGCTTCCTCGGCACGAACTCGAGCGGCGGCGGTCCCTTCTCGCCTGCCGGAGTAACCGGCATTGAAGTGAGCGCCGGAACCGCCAACGCCATCGGCGGGACGCTGCCCGAGGATCGGAACCTGATCAGCGGAAACAGCCAGTACGGAATCTGGATCAGCGGCGGCTCGGCGACGATCCAGGGCAACTACATCGGAACGAATGCGGCCGGCACGGCGGCGGTCGCGAATCAAATCGACGGCGTTCGCGTCGACGGCGGCGGCACGGTCGTCGGCACGTCGGCGATGGGCAACGTCATCAGCGGTAATGGTGCCGAGGGAGTTTTGATCGGGTCGGGGACCGGGAGTGTGGTGCGGAACAATCGCATCGGCACGAATGCGGCGGGAACCGCGGCGATCCCGAACGTCACCGGCGTCTACGTCGGCGGCGCCGGCCTGCCGTCGGGCACGACGGTCGGCGGCGTTTCCGGTGAAGGAAATCTCGTCAGCGGCAACACCGGCACCGGCATTCAGTTCAACAACACCGGCAACGCGAACTTCATCACCAACAACAACATCGGCGTGAATCTCGCCGGCACTTCCGCGATCGCGAACCTCAACGGCATCTCCGTCCTTTCCTCGAGCACGTCGCTCACGATCAACAACAACCGCGTCTGCGGCAGCATCGGCGACGGCATCAAGCTCGGCGGCGGCACCAGCACGACGGTGAATTTGAATGACGTCGGCGTTTACGGCACGACGCCCATCGGCAACGGCGGAAACGGCATCTACGTCAACGGCGTGTCCGGCACGACTTCCATCACGAACAACAACGTCAAAAACAACACCGGCAACGGCGTCGACGTCGACGGCTCGACCGGCGTGAAGATCATCGGCAACGCGATCGGCAACAACGGCACGGTCGGTATCGATCTGCACGCGTCCGCGCTCAACTCCGGTGCGACCGCGAACGACGCCGGCGACGCCGATACAGGCGGCGGCAATCGCTATCAGAACTTCCCGTCGATCTCGACGGCGTATCTCAGCGCCAATTCAACGTCGGCCACGCTCACCGCGCAGTTCACGCTCGATTCGATGGCGGTGACCGGCTCGCAGAGTTTCTTCGTCGAGCTTTTCGAAGCCGACACGAGCGTCACGAATCCGGAAGGACTCCGGCTGCTCGGCAGTCAGTGTTATCCCGGCAACACCGCCACGCTGCAGACGATGACGGTGCCGACCGCCGGACTCACGGTCGGCAGCAAGATCGTCGGCACCGCGACGAGTTACGCGGACACGAGCTGCACCAACATCAACGACGGTACTTCCGAGTTTTCACCGGCGGCGCTCGCGGCGACCTCGCCGGGTCTCGTCGTGAACACGAACGACAGCGGCGCCGGCTCGCTGCGTCAGGCAATTCTCGACGCGAACAGTGGCGCATGCGCGCAGCCGTGCACGATCAGCTTCAACATTCCGCTCACCGACGCGAACTACAACCCCGGCAACGGCACGTTCACGATCTCCCCGCTCTCGGCGTTCTCCGCGATCGCCATGTCAGGCACGAAGATCGACGGCTCGACGCAGACGACGAACGTCGGCAACACGAACACGAGCGGACCGGAGATCGTCATCAACGGTTCATCCGCCGGCGTAGCTTCGGGACTCGTGATCGGCACCTCCGTGGCCGGCACCGGCTCCGGCATCGTCATCAAAGATCTCGTCGTTCAGAACTTCGGCAACTTCGGAATCCTCATCGCCGGCAGCGCATCCGTGCAGGTGACGGGCGGCGGCGTGAGCGGCTGCTACATCGGCACGAACGCGACGGGCAACGCCGCTGCGGCGAACGTCCTCGGCGGCATCGACATTCAGGACGCGTCGAACGTGCAGATCGGCCTCGGCGGCGCGATCTCCGGCGCGACCGGCAACGTGATCAGCGGCAACGCCGGTCCCGGCGTTTACATCCTGAACTCGGTCGCTTCGACGTCGGGAATCACCGTCTCCGGCAACACGATCGGCATGAACGTCTCGAAGAGCGCGGGCCTGCCGAACGCTGGCGCCGGCGTGCTGATCGCGGCTGGTGCCTCGTCGAACACGATCGGCGGCGGTTCCGCGTCGACCGGAAACACGATCGCGTTCAACACGCAGGCCGGCGTCGCCGTCACCGGCGCGTCGGCAGCGAATCCGATTCGGCGCAACTCGATCTACTCGAACGGAAATCTCGGCATCGATCTGAACAACGACGGCGTCACGTCGAACGACTCGAACGATTCCGATACCGGTCCGAACAGCCTGCAGAACGCGCCCGTTCTGTCGAACCTCGTCTACAACTGCGGCTCGACTAACACCGCTGTTTCCGGCACGCTGAACAGCACGCCTCTCACGACGTTTGAGATCGACTGGTTCTCGAACACCGCGATCGACGGCTCGGGACACGGCGAAGGTCAGGTCTACCTCGGCACCTCCAACTTCACGACCGATTCGCTCGGCAACGCGAACGTCAGCATCTCCGTCGCCGGCGATTTGCGAGGCTTGTTCGTCACGGCCACGGCCACGAATCAGTCGACCGGCAATACGTCCGAGTTCAGCCCTTCGGCGACGACTCTCGACGGCTCGCCGAACGCGCAGCCGGACGCGCTCACGACGAACGAAGACACGCCGGGCTCGATCGATCCGCGAGCGAATGACACCGATCCGGAGTGCGACGGGCTCACGATCTCCGCCAGCACGAATGGTGCGAACGGAAACGTCGCGTGCTCGGCAACGAACTGCGTCTACACGCCGAATGCGAACTTCAGCGGCAGCGACTCCTTCTCGTACACCGTGTCCGACGGAACGCAGTCGACTGTCGGCACGGTGAACGTCAGCGTCATCGCGGTCAACGATCCGCCGACCGCGGTCAACGATGCGGCGACGACGCTCGAAGACAATCCGATCTCGATCAACGTGCTGTCGAATGACACGGACGTCGACGGTCCGACGCCGACGGTCGCGAGCAACACCGCTCCGTCGTTCGGAACGGCAACGTGCTCGCCAAGCGGCAACTGCACGTACACGCCGAACACGAACTTCAACGGTACGGACTCGTTCAACTACACGATGACCGACGGCACCACGCCGTCGACGGCGACCGTCACGATCAACATCACGGCCGTCAACGATGCGCCTGCGTTCGCCGCCGGCGGACCCCTGAATGTCCTCGAGGATTCGGGAGCGTATTCGGCTGCGTGGGCGACGGCGATCTCGCCGGGTGCCGCGAATGAATCCGGCCAGACGCTCGCATTCATCATCACGGGCAACGACAACTCACCGCTCTTCTCCGTGCAGCCGGCGATCTCGCCCGCAGGGACGCTGACGTTCACTCCGGCCGCGAATGCGAGCGGAATCGCGAACGTCACCGTGCTGCTGAAGGACAACGGCGGCGTAGCCAACGGCGGCACCGACGCGAGCGCCGCGGTCACGTTCGCGATCACCGTCACCGCGGTCAACGATCCGCCGGTTGCGGCGAATGATTCCGCGTCGACGAGCGAAGACACGCCGGTCACGATCAACGTGCTGGCGAACGACAGCGATCCCGAGCTCAACACGCTGACGATCACCGGCAGCACGAACGGCACGCTCGGTTCGGTCAGCTGTACGACCGTCTGCACGTACACGCCGAACGCGAACGCATTCGGTCCGGACTCGTTCACGTACACGATCAGCGACGGCAACTCGACCGCGACGGCAACCGTCAGCGTCACGATCAGTCCGATCAACGATCCGCCGGTTGCGAACGGCGACAGCTACAGCGTCGCCGGCAACTCCACGCTCACCATCGCCGCACCGGGCGTGCTGGGCAACGACAGCGATGTCGACAACGCGCCGCCGTTCACCGCGACGCAGACCAGCGCTCCGACGCACGGCACGCTCACGCTGAACGCCGACGGCTCGTTCACGTACACGCCGGCGGCGAATTACACCGGACCCGATTCCTTCACCTACACGGCGACGGACGCCGGCGGCGCGATCTCCGCTCCGGCGACCGTTTCAATCAACGTCGTAACGGCTGTCAACGCCGCCGATCTCTCACTCGTCATCACCGACTCGCCCGATCCGGTGCTCGCGACGAACAACGTCACGTACACGGTCACCGTCGGCAACGGCGGACCGAACACGAACACCGCGTATTCGCTCTCGCTCAACGCCGTCGGCGGCACGATTCAGTCGGCGACCGGCGCGGCAACGTGCACCGGCGCACCGGGAACGAGCCTCAGTTGCACCGGCACGGCGATCGCGCCGAGCGGCAGCGGCACGATCACCGTCGTCGTCACCGCGGGTAGCGGAGCGACGGTTTCGCTGAGCGGCGCGATTTCGTACGCGGTCGATCCGAACACCGCGAACAACACGGCATCGCAGTCGACGACGATCACGCCGAGCGCGAACCTCGCGATTCAGAAGACGCTCACCGGCAGCCTCGTCGCGGGACAGAACGCGACGTACACGCTCACCGTGAAGAACTTCGGACCGAGCGACGCGACAGGCGTCACGGTCAACGACACGCCGGGCGCGGGTCTCTCGTTCGTCTCCAACAGCGGCGCCTGCACGACGGCGTTCCCCTGCAGCCTCGGCACACTCACGGCGGGCCAGATCGTCACGATCAGCTCGACGTTCGCAGTTGCATCGAACGCGACCGGTTCCATCTCGAACACCGCGACGGTTGCGTCGCCGGCGAATGATTCGGTGCCGGGCGACAACACGTCGACCGCGACTGCATCCGTCGCCGTCGGCGCAGATCTCTCGATCACGAAGAGCGGTCCGGCGACAGGACAGCCGGGCGGCAACATCACTTACACGATCACCGTCTTCAACGGCGGACCGGCCGACGCATCCGGTGTCGTCGTCAACGACACGCCGCCGTCGCGCCTGACGTTCGTCTCCGCGACCGGCGCGTGCTCGTCGTTCCCGTGCAGCATGGGCACGATCCCGGCGGGCTCGAACAAGACCGTCAGTGCGACGTACAGCGTCTCCGCCGGTCCGAACGCGACGATCACGAATACCGCGACCGTTACTTCAACGACGACCGATTCGAACTCCGCGAACAACAGCTCGTCTGCTTCGACCGCGGTCGGATGTCCGTCGACTCCGGGCTCGCTCCTCCCCGCCGACGGCTCTCTGAACGTTTCGACGAATGGCACGCTGCACTGGAACAACTCCGGCGCAACGTCGTACCGCGTCTACCTCGGACCGGCCGGCAGCGGCTGTTCGACTCTGCTCGGCACGACGTCGTCGACGTCGATGTCGTACAGCGGTCTCACCGCCGGCGCCTCATACGAATGGCGCGTCGAAGCGGTGTCGACCGGATGCCCGACGCTTTCCTCGAGCTGCCTCAAGTTCACGACGGCGATTAATTGCAACGCAGCTGCGCCGCAGCTCATCGCACCGATCTCCGGCACGCAGTCGTCGCCGATCACGTTCAGCTGGACGTCGGTTCCGAGCGCGACGCTGTATCACGTGTTCGCGTCCGTCGGCGGAGCCAGCTCCGTCGAAGTCGGCAGCACCAGCGACACGACGCTCACCGTTTCAATCGGCAACGGTCCGACGACGTGGTTCGTCGTCGCAGACGTTCCGGGCTGCGGCACGATCCAGTCAGCGACCGGCAGCTTCTCGGTTTGCAGCGATGCCGCGCCGGTTGCCGGTGTGGTTGCCGAGGCGAGCTCGGGGCAGACGTATGACGTGAGCTGGGAGGCGGTGGCGGGCGCGACGAAGTACGAAATCGACGAAGCAACGAACGCCGATTTCACAAACGCGCAGACGCAAACCGTCACCACGACCACCGTTACCTACACGCACAACGCGACCACGAGCGCGCAGCCGTTCTTCTATCGCGTTCGCGCATTCGCGCCGTGCAAACAGCAGTTCGGCACGTACTCGAAGACGATCCGCATCGTCATCGCGCCGGTCGCCGCCGCGAACACGCCGAATCACAACGCGAACGTTCCGGCCGGCAGCAAGCGCATCGTCGTGCAGCAGGTCTTCATCCCCGGCTTCCCCGACGGCTCGTTCCCCTTCACCGCGAGCGTCGACAAGCCGTGGCTCGCCGTGAATCCGTCGTCCGGCACGCTGACGCCGTCGGGCATCACGCTCAACGTCACGGCCGATCCTGCGACGCTTCCGAACGGCACGTTCACCGGCACCGTGCTCGTGAACGTCATCACGCCGAACAGCGCGTCGCACATTGGCAGCCAGGCGAGCCGCGGACTCAGCGTTCCGGTCTCGGTCAGCCTGGTCACTCCGGTGACGCCGCAGCCGAAGAGCGAGCCGCTGCCGTCGTCGCTCATCATTCCTTCGGTCGGTCATCTCGACGGCATCGGGTCGCGCTGGCAGTCGGACATTCGCGTCGCGAACACGAGCACGCAGAAAGTTCATTACGCGCTGACGTTCACGCCGCAGGGCGATGACGCGTCGAAAGGCGTGAAGCAGACGACGATCGAGATCGACGCGAACGCGACCACCGCGCTCGACGACATCGTGCGCAACTGGTACGGCGTCGGCTCGCTCGGCGAAACGGCGAACGGCGTGCTCGAGATTCGTCCGCTCGACGCGCCGAACAACGCAATCACCGGCAACGCCACGAGCTCCTTCACCGTCTCCACAGTCGCGTCGAGTCGCACGTACAACACGACGTCGACCGGAACGCTCGGCCAGTTCATTCCTGCCGTGCCGTTCGGCAGCTTCATCGGCAAAGCGCCGGCCGGCTCGAATCAGTTCGCGCAGGTACTCAGCCTTCAGCAGGTCGCGCAGTCTGATGCGTATCGTACGAACATCGGCGTCGTCGAAGCGTCGGGCAAACCGGCGAGCGTCATGCTCAGCGTCTTCTCGACGTCGGGCGCGAAGCTCCTCGACTACCCGCTCGACCTGCGCGCCGGCGAGCAGAAGCAGCTCAACGGCTTCCTCGCCGAGAACGGCATTTCGCTCACCGACGGCCGCGTCGAAGTGAAGGTCACGAGCGGCGAAGGACGCGTCACCGCGTACGCGTCGGTCGTCGACAATCACACGAACGATCCGCTGCTCGTCAGCGGCGTGCCGCTCGCCGGCACTCCCGCGAACCGCTACGTCCTCCCGGGCGTCGCGGATCTCAACAACGGTTTCGCGGCGTGGCGCACCGATGCGCGCATCTTCAACCCGGGTACTTCGCCGCAGGGCGCGACGCTGACGTTCTATCCGCAGAACAACAGCGGCTCGCCGGTCGCGAACGCAATCACGATCAATCCCGGCGAAGTGCGCACGCTCGACAACATCCTGCAGTCGTTCTTCGGACTCTCGACGAACGGCACGACCTCTAACCTCGGCGGCGCGGTCCACGTCGCGACGGCCGGCGAATCGAACCTCATCGTCACCGGACGCACTTACAACAGCACGAGCAACGGCACGTTCGGTCAGTACATCCCGGCGGTGACCGAGGCGGAGGCGGTTGGGGCGAGCTCGCGGGCGCTGAACATCCTGCAGGTCGAGGAATCGCCGCGCTATCGCACGAACCTCGGCCTCGCCGAAGTTTCCGGCAAGACGGCGCACGTCGAGATCACGGTGAATCTGCCGGACTCGAAGGTGTCGCCGCGCATCGAATTCGAGATGCAGCCGAACGAGTTCCGTCAGTTCGGCATCATCAACGAGCTCGGACTCGGCAACACCTACAATGCGCGCATCACCGTAAAAGTGCTCGACGGCGACGGCAAAATCACCGCTTACGGCTCTGTCATCGACCGCCAGACACAGGACCCGACATATGTACCTGCACAATAAAACCAGGGAGACCGCGTGCGCCTGATCCGCCTTCAACTCGCCGTTCTGCTGTTCGTCACAGCGTCGATTGCTTCGGCAACGACGCTCGTCATCCCGAGCGACCGTGACCTCGCGGGCCGGGCTGATGCGATCGTGACCGGAACCATTTCCGGCGCGACCGCGCGGCAACACGCCGACGGATATGTCTTCACCGATTACCGGCTAACGATTGACGGCGTTCTGAAAGGCGGCGTCGCCGCCGGCGAGACCGTCGTCATCTCCGAGCTCGGCGGCGCGGTCGACGGACGGATGACGATCGTCGAAGGCTCCGCGCATTTCGATTCCGGCGAGCGCGTGCTCGTGTTTCTCCGCTCGCGCGGCGACGGCACCTGGTACACGGCGTCGATGACGCTCGGAAAGTTTCGTTTCTCGCGCGCGACGCACGGCGAATCGGTGCTCGTTCGCGATGAAGCGCCGGCGGAGCGTCCGCGTCTCGCGCAGCCGTTTCTCGATTTCCTTCGCGACGGCGCGCGCGGTACGAACGTGCCGACGGCGAGCGGCTACGGAATCACGACGAACAGCGTGACTGCGTTGGCGACGAATCCGGGCGCGTACTGCGTGACGGTCGGACCGCCGACGCAGCCGGTTCGCTGGCAGGGTTGCGACACCGGCTGCAACAAATCGTTTCGCTTCAACGGGACGATCTCCGGACTCGACGTAACCGGCGGCATGACGCGCGCCGCGGCCGCGTGGACGAACGATCCGATCTCGCCGATGACGCTCAGCATCGGCGGCACGTCGAACGCGACGTCACCGAGCGGCGGCGACGGCGAGAACAGCATCATCTACAACTTCAG
>Ga0070701_10000229_pt1 | contig 17736 bp, 23 predicted proteins | sample KBSK5102metaG_FD_65451 | JGI IMG/M metagenome (GOLD analysis project Ga0070701, IMG submission 65451) | Corn, switchgrass and miscanthus rhizosphere microbial communities from Kellogg Biological Station, Michigan, USA - KBS K5-10-2 metaG | ecosystem: Host-associated > Plants > Roots >... | reverse complement strand
TTGCGACGGCGTCACGTCCGTTGCAGGTCGCTTCTTCCAAAGGCGTTTGTTAGGCGCGGCAACGGCCGCGCCGCGTCGCCGCTGGTATGCGAGGCGGCTTGCAGCTTAGCTAGTGTGTCGTTGGGCAGACGAGGCGGTCATGTCTCGGACGAACTGGTCTCCGCATGAAGGAGGTCTTCGCTCAATTTGTGACCATACTCACGCAGGACCCGCTCGGTCGCTGTCGAATATAGGTGCGCGCGCCAGCAACACAGCACGAGTGGCGACCAACACGCAAAGAAGATCAACATTGAGTACCAGAAGAACGGCTCGATTTTTGGCGGCGCGAAATGTTCATCGAATAGATCGCAAACGAAGTACGACCGGCGATCCACGGCAAACGTTGCTAAGCAGGCGATGGCCGGAAAAAGAAAAAAGAAAGATCTTGCTACTCTGAAGCTTGCGCGACCCAGACGCGCGAGAAGCGGGTTGCTCGGCCCGTCGGAGAGCGGACCATCGAGGGAAGTCACTTGCGCCAGGGAAGGGTCGCACGTAGCGAACATGCTGTTCGACAATATCGTGTGAAAGATCAGCCAGCGCTGACCCGCGGCGAATGAAGCACTCTGCACGCCAGCCGCATCATGGCGCCATCGACGCGGCGTGTCCGTATTCCTGAGTAGAAAGCCAATCGTGTGATTCTCGCGGCGCGCCAGAAGGAAGAGCCATATGGACAAGATCGACAGAATCGACGAACCCAGAACGGGCGTGTCGTCGACGGATACGCGAATTCCCAGTAGTGACACCTGTACGGTGCGTGAGGACGCCCAGTCCTTAAGCGCCTGCTCCATTAGAATGTAAGGAGCTGATTTATGTGAAAGGTCTTTGGCGTAGCCCACGTCGTCGCGAATCCAAGAGTAGTCGTACGACAGGTAGGCGTTATACGATGCTATGAGCATCATGATGGACACGAGCGCCATTGTTCCCAGCGTGAGTCGCGTTTGGGCTTGAGAACTCTTGGCGCCCTCGAGTCTCGCGCTTATTGACTCCGATGTCTCTGCTGCCCAGTCATTTACGCTGTCAAGCGAACGAAGCGATGACATCCGTACTCTCCTCGAGAGCAAACGTGCTTCGCGGCCATCGCGAGCATCAGGTGCGTAGAGGGACACGGGCGCCGTTTTTCTTCTTCGCTGCCCAACTAGTAGCTGAAGCTGTCAAACCGCCGATCCGCTGGTCCGGAGCTGAAGCTCCTGCACCAGCGTGTGCGACGGCGTCACGACAGTTGCAAATCGCTCCCGCCACGCGAGTGTTTGTCGCGGCAACTGCCGCGCCGCGTCGCCTTGGCACGCGAGGCGGCTTGCAGCTTAGCTACTGATCCGTTAGGCGCACGTAAATAACGGTCGCGACGTCTGCACGAGCAGACAGCCGAGGCGAACGGCGAGCCAAACGTTATCAAGTTTTTATACCCAAAAGTCTGCGAAAATCATTCGCGCCCTGACGTCTACCGATCGTAGATTCTACTGTTCTGCCTGCGGACGATTTTCCACATAGGCACGCTACTCGTAGGTGCGCTGATGCGAGCGATTTACCGACCCTCAGACCCTGCCGGTACAGTGTCGGAATGAGTATTTTGTCATGCGGGTGCTTCCGGCCGCGCGTGAGAAAATCCCCTAGGTAGCAGGAGGATCGAAAGGTGGAATTAGAAATCCATAGCGTCAGCGGCAAGGGCGATCTACAGAACGAACGCCTTTGGCTCCAAGTAACTGCTGATGTCGCAAACCTTATGTACTTCGCCGTCTGCGATACGACGTATGTCGATAGCGGCGCCGTATCGAACGCGCTCCGCCATATTTATTGGCTCCCGCCGAATTGGTCAGCGAAGAACGGAGACTGGATCTGCCTCTACACCAAGAACGGAACAAATAGTAAGGCTGGGAACGACAAGGGCACTACCACGCATACGTTCTACTGGAAGCTTGATCGTACGGTTTGGAACAAAGGTAAGGATCAAGGAGTCGTGTTCAAGCTTGCCACTTGGATGACGAAGGCTGTGTAGCACTAGCCGATGATGGTGACAGAATTTCTGGAGCCGCTCAGAAAAACTGCGCTCGCTAAGCTACGAGTTGAATCCTGACGCTCATTTGCATTCGTCTCTCGCGAACGTGAACCCATGTCGGCCGACTCGACGCTGAGCGCGAACTCGCGCCTACGCGCCAGCGTATAGGTCTGCCGCGTGGCGGCGATGTCTGGCAGAACGCGTTCCGCCGCGGCGTCAAGGCATACGGGCGGCAAGCGGCCGAACACGTAGCGCCGCGCAGTCGGTTACGGAAAGTGGTACGGAGCGGCCTCGCTCCGTCGGGCGCCTAACCGCTCGCCGGTTGCTGGCGCGCGTTGGCATGTTCCTCTGCTGTAGAGGTAGGTTACGGGGATGGATGAGCTTCGCGGTATTCTGATGCCACTGAAACTGGCGTGCTGCACCCGCGCTTTAACTGACCGAGGAGCCGGCACGCCGCAATACTGAGGCATCATTTCAATGGAACTTGATCCCGCGAAGGTGTCTGTCGTGAAGGACCTTGTTGATATCGCGCAAGGGATCACGATAATCCTTGCGACCATCTTCACCGCGCGCTGGACTTACAGAACCTTCGCTCAAAAGGAGAAAGTTCAGGAGCTGCGAGACTTCAAGCTTCTGATCGAGGAGTACCACCGGGCGTTCCAGCTCTTTTGTGCTGAAGTCCGACCAACGGATGAGCCTGACGATCGCGAGATCTCCGAGCGTGTAGCTTTGGCGCAGCTCCACAACCGGTTGGTAGCAATGGCCAGTTTGAATCTCTACACGAAACGTCAGCTCCGCGAACGAATGCGTTTCCTGGTTGGATCGTGGCTCGTCGACGGACGCATCGCGAACATGCAACGTCGGCCAAACTGGCGTGAAACCGAGGAAGAGCGAGTAAAGGAATGGCCGCGATTCGAGACGGAGTACATAGAGGCTGTTCGGTTGGTCGATAATGAGGCGGATCGCATTCTGTAAGCGCCGGCGCCTAACTACTAGCTGAAGCTGGCAAACCGCCGACGCTTTGGCCCGGCGCTGAAGCGCCTCGGCAGACTCATTTGCGACGGCGTCACGTCAGTTGCAGATCGCTTCTTCCGAGTGCATCGTCAGGCGCGGCAACTGCCGCGCCGCGTCGCCGCTGGAATGCGGGGCGGCTTGCAGCTTAGCTAGTGTGTCGTTAGGCCGATGTGCAACGTTCGTGTGATGTCGCAATGCCTGGATGATCGCTTACGCGTCGGTTGTGTGCGGCGAAGCATTGTTCACCGCGCACTACGGTGAATTTTCCACAATCCGTACTTCACTCGAATGGCGTCCTTCCGCAGCCGTGTTGGACGCTCTTGGTTCGTCGAGCGCCGCGTCGGCGGGAATTGCGACGCTCACGTTGGAGCGACTCAAAGCGGCTGCCATCGCGGTGCGGAGCGCGAGTGGTAGACATCAAAGAGTGAGATCGCGCCGTGACTCGTTCGCGACGCACGGGCTGTGTCGGCGACACGGGTGAAGCGGTACCAGCCTGGACGTCGCGTCGGAGCGGGTGAGAGGAGACACCATTATCATCCGAGGGTTTCGGTCTCCCGAGGACTGAACCGAACGTTCCAGGAACACCGGGACATCCTTCGCGGACACGCCAGTGCAGGAACTTGGCTCGTTCCTCCCGTTGCGCGAAGCTACAGGCCTCGCGTATTCTCGATCAACGATGGACCTCAACTCGATCATTCACTCTGATCCGGACATTCACAGCGGCGACCCAGTCTTCGTCGGCACACGCGTACCTGTGCGAACCTTGCTTGATTACATCGAAGGCGGTGACAGCCTTGAAGTGTTTCTGGAGAACTTCCCCAGCGTCACACGTGATCAGGCAGTTGCGTTCCTGGAGGCCGCTGCTCGTGCGGCGCTGGCGCAGATAGCGTGAGGCGAGTTCTCTTCGACGAAGACGTTCCCAGGCAGTTGCGGCGCGACTTGCCCGGCTACGAAATTCGAACGGTTCAGGAGCAGGGCTGGTCGTCGGTGAAGAATGGCGAGTTGTTGCGAAAAGCCTCGGCAACGTTTGACGTCTTCGTCACTGCAGACAAGCGCCTTCAATTTCAGCAGACCATCTCACAGTTCAGTATCGGCGTCGTCGTGCTCGCGACCGGTGATACTCGCTTACCGCAACTTCGAGCCGTTCTCAAACACATAGATCAGGCCATCCAGAACGTTGCAGGCGGTTCGGTCATCGTTGTGAGTACGGCCTAACTACTAGCTGAAGCTGGCAAACCGCCGATACTTTGGCCCGGCGCTGAAGCGCCTCGGCTGACTCGTTTGCGACGGCGTCACGCCCGTTGCAGGGCACTCCCTCAGAATATATCTTTAGTCGCGGCAACCGCCGCGCCGCGTCGCCGCTGGTATGCGGGGCGGCTTGCAGCTTAGCTAGTGTGTCGTTAGCCCGACGCTGTCTTAGTTCACGCTGAGGAGCGAAGCGACGGTCTTCTTTGACGCGGCGAGCCTTCCGGGACACACTGTACGCGAATCGTCGGGACGACCCGGCGCTTGCGACCTCGTGCTTGGCGCGTGCCGGTGTCAGGGCCAAGGCAACCGGAACTGGGCGTCCGGTTGAACGCGTGGTACGTTAGGCCGCGAACGACGTCTATCGCATGCCAGCAATTAGGAATGATGCCGATGCCTCAGACATGTCCCGACTGCGACGCTTCAATGGAAGAGGGTGTGACCCTCGACCTCGAAAGCCGTCGGACGCAGACGTGGGTTCGGGGTCCCGTAGAAAAGAAGTGGTTTACCGGAATCAAGACGCGTGGGAAGGAACTCCTGCGGGTGGTCACCTATCGCTGTCCGAAGTGCGGGTACCTCAAGACTTTCGCACCGCCCGGCTAACGCGAGGCTCGAGGTGACGAAACGTTTGCCGTGGCTCCCGGACCACACGCGAGACTAGCTACACGCGAAACCTCGATCTTGGTGTTGTCGTCGCTGTGTTTCCTGAAAAAGAGTGCCGGCTGCCCAACGAAGGTGGAGGTCACACCAGGATGCTCGTATCTTTCGATCTACGCGGAGCCGCGCTTTCGAAGCTCTTCGCGAATCACGCGTCGAAGCGTCTTCTCAAGCGGAACCGTTCTGTTTGCAATGTACTCGTGAAGGGCCGTATTAATCATCGTTTGGTAATTTCCGCCCCCCGCAGCGTTCACCTGCTCGCGAAACCAGTCAAGGATTTCGTCATCAATCCGAATCGTGATGCGAGATTTGCCTCGCGGAACCGAAACAACCGGGCCTCGTTTTCCTGCTGAGAAGTCATCGGCTTTCTTCATCGCTTTTTCCTGTCGTAACTCTTGCGCTGCACCGTAGTCGCTTTGCGGGCCGATATCACGCGAATGGTGTCGCCGCGGTAGGTATAAGCCACGACGAGAAGCCTTCCCATGAAGTCGATGCCGAGTGTCTTGAATCGTTCTTCGCTGGTACTCGTATCGGGAATCGTGATCGCGTTGTCATCTTCGAAAACACCTACGGCGTCGGCAAAATGAACAAGATGCTTGCGAAAGTTCGCGACCGCCTTCGCCGGATCCCACTCGTACTCCGTCACGCCACAAGTGTATGCACAGGCGTACGCACGCGCAAGGGCGGGCTAACTACTAGCTGAAGCTGGCAAACCGCCGATACTTTGGCCCGGCGCTGAAGCGCCTTGGCTGACTCATTTGCGACGGCGTCACGCCCGTTGCAGGTCACTTCTTCCAAAGGCGTTTGTCAGGCGCGGCAACGGCCGCGCCGCGTCGCCGCTGGCATGCGAGGCGGCTTGCAGCTTAGCTAGTGTCTCGTTGGGCGGACTCGCCGGCGTTATTTCAATTGCCACAGAGTTCGCGGATCTTTGCAGGATCACGCTTCAGGACGTCGACGTAATACTCGAGCACGGACTTACTGAATGCGGGGTCATCGTCGGTGAGCATCGGCTGCAACGTCTGAACCCAGGCGTCGACGCATCGAGACTTCGAAGCATTGCTCGTTCCGCACGCGAGGAAATCGGCGAACGCAGCGCGGTAGGTTGCGAACTGCGTCCGCGTCATGGGCGCGCCGTGTCCCGGAACGAGAATATCGAACTTCGTCTCCTGCAGGCGTTCTAAGGTGTCTTTCCAACGCGCTGGGCAAGCGGTATCCAGAAAAGGCGCTGGGAGCGTCACTAAATCGCCGGCAATCAACACTCCGGTCTTTTCATCACGTACCCAGAGATCGCCAGCGGTCACGGCGTTGCGTTCAAAGCCGAAGTAGAGCTTGCGTTCGGAGATCGTGGTCGCGCCGGGCTTCGTGATCACAACATCCGGTCCGAGCTTCTTCCCTGCGCGAATCAGGTCGAGCTCATTCTCAAAGTTCTTCCTCGCGGCAGCGTCCGTCGCTGGGTTCGCCAACATTTCTTCCAGCTGCTTTTTGTAACCGGCGAGGAAGCCAGTCATCGCACCCGTCAGTGCATCGGTCGCATACACCTTGGCGTCAGGGAACTTCTCTTTGATCAGCAGATTGCCACCTACGTGATCGAGGTGCCAGTGCGTGTTGATTACGGCTGTGATCGGGCGACCGGAATCGTGTGCGAAATCCAACAACTGCTGCGTGTGCGCAGCGTGCCGCCCTGTGTCAACGACAATCAGGCCATCGGGTGCGTCAAGGATTACGCTATTGCCGTCGGGCTGAGATCCCGGAGCGAAGATTCCTCGAACAAGATGAACTTCGCTCACAACCAACAACGGCGCCGCGTAGCAAACGCAAGTAAACGTTGCCGTCAGGAACGTCATAACGGAGAGCCGGAGCGAACGCGGAATCATCGCTAAAGGATAAGCTGGTCGCGTCACGGGCAGTTCGCCGCATCGAAACCGTCACGGAGTGTTTGCTGAGAACGAAGCAAAGCGTATAGGCCGCCCAACTAGTCGTTGCACCTGACACGCCGCCGTTAGGTGGTCCGGGGCTGAAGCCCCTGCACCACGCTTTGCGACGGCGTCACGTCAGTTGCAGGCACCTTCGTTAGAAGCAATGGTTGGCGCGGCAACTGCCGCGCCGCGTCGCTCCGTGGTATCTGGAGCGGCCGTGCAGGTGAACGACTGTGTCGTTAGGTGGACCGAGCCAGCAGCGCGATACCAAGCGATGCTAAGATCTCGGCCGTGCAGGTTCCTGCGGTGATTGGTAAAATTTGGCAGCGCGTCGGAAAATACGTCGCAGCGTTGGCTACTGCGGCAGGCCTGGTCGCGACCTACGTCGGTGTCTGGTATCCGTACCAGATACGCAAACAAGACACGAGAATAGCTGTTCGCAAGCTTCTTGCCGAAGCTATCGACGCTTTCGCTGGTCAAGAAGGCGCTACCGCCGTGATGTTTCCTAGCCTTCGTACGTCGGCTGACGACCAGCGACTCGAACTCGCGCGACGCAAGATCTCAGAGGCGCTCGCCTTGGATCGTGAGTTCGGGCCAACCTACGAAGCTCTCGGAATGTACTGGCAGGCCAAGGGCAATACTGCGAAGGCTGTCGCCGCATTCACGCGTGCCATGGAACTCGATCCTTCGTCACCAACCGCGCATATCGGGCTTGGCAATTTGCTCCAACGCGACAAGAGCTATGCCGCGGCGCTCGCCGAGTTCGAGAAAGCTGTTGAATGCGCGCCGGGTTACTACGAAGCATATGTGACACGAGGTGCGGCCTACTTACTCCGTTTCGATCACGGGCGCGATCCTAATGACATCAATGCGGCGGAGGCGGATTTCCGCATCGCAATTCGACTTGATCCCGCACGCTCAGAGGCATATGTGCATCTGGCTGAGCGATACGTCATGAGTGAAGATGTTGAGCAAGTTCAGAAAAACGCACGCGCTGCGATCGACCGCAATCCTGCCGATGGGCGGCCGTACCTTTTCCTTGCGATAGCGCTTGCGTCGCAACGCCGTCTGGCTGAGGTGGAGACCGCCGTCCGCCATAGCATCGAGCTCGCTCCCGCGTCGGGCGCCACGTTTTTTACGTTGTCAAGGATCTTCGAGCGGCAAGGCAAGTTCCGGCAATCTGTCGCAGCTTCTCTCGAAGCTTTGAAGTACGGGCCAACGAATGCGCGCTGGCAAGCCGCCTATGTTGCACTTTGCGCTGAAGATCCCATTGTTGCGCAGCAGGTCTCGGAGGCGTACCGTACTGCGCCCGACCCACGTCAGTTAGTTTTAGGGCCGGCATTGCCGTCGCCAGCACCGTAGGCCACCTAACTACTAGCTGAAGCTGGCAAACCGCCGATTCTTTGGCCCGGCGCCGCAGGCGCCTCGGCTGACTCATTTGCGACGGCGTCACGCCCGTTGCAGGTCGCTCCCGCCGAGTGCATCGTTAGTCGCGGCAACGGCCGCGCCGCGTCGCCGCTGGTATGCGGGGCGGCTTGCAGCTTAGCTAGTGTGCCGTTGGGCAGACGTGAGAACGCTGGTGCTCACCCAGGTTGGCTGGACCGAGGTCGTCGTCGAGTACGTGGCCGTGCGAGTGGCCATTGAACGCCGCACATCGTTGCGCAGGTACTGCGGCGACGGCATCGCAGTCGCGTCGAAGGGTCTTTCGCGCGAGATGCCCAGTCGCGAGGAAAATCACTTGGGTCGCCTCCAGCCGTTAAGCCGCATACCGTGCGGGCGCGTCCCGCGCCTATTCACTGCCGATCAGCTGTATCTCCAACGGCTCGGCCGAGAACGAGCGTTCTATCGGAAGAGATGGCGTCGCCGGATGGTTGCTGCGGGTGCGCCGCTGGCGTAGGATGCATCGGTGAGATTCATCGAGACGCCGGTGTTCACGCGTCGAATCACGGCTTTCACATCAGACGAAGACTACCGAGGCCTTCAACAGGCACTGCTGCGGCGTCCGACTCAAGGCGCTCTGATTGAGGGCACGGGTGGAGTGAGAAAGCTTAGGTGGGGCGAGGCCGGTCGTGGCAAGCGCGGGTCTCTGCGAATCATCTACTACTGGCATGAGGCGCGTATGTTGTTTCTAATGCTGTTTGTCTATCGGAAAAGCGAGCAAAAAGATCTTTCAACTGATCAGCGAAGAGCGCTCGCAAATGCCGTGCGCCAGGAGTTCAAATGAAGAAGAAGGACTTTGACGAGTTGCTCCAAAGCGTACGGGAAGCGGGCCAAATCTTGCGAGGCGAAGCGAAACCAAGCCGCGAGTTCGTGTTCCGCCCGGATGACGTTCAGGCGATCCGAAAGAAGCTGAAGAAGTCACAAGACGAATTCGCGCTCATGATAGGCGTTAGCGTTGCGACGTTGCGGAATTGGGAACAAGGTCGACGACAGCCTCTCGGACCGGCGCGAGCATTGCTCAAGATTGCCGCCGAAAATCCTAAGGCCGTGGAAAAAGCACTCGGTCGCCACTAGCGCTGCCCAACTCTCTAATGCAGCTGGCAAACCGCCGATATGTTGGCCCGGCGCTGAGGCGCCTGCTCCTGCGCGTGCGACGGTGTCACGGCCGTTGCAGGTCGCTTCTGCCGAACACGTTCGTTAGGCGCGGCAACGGCCGCGCCACGTCGCTGTGGCATGTGGGGCGGCTTGCAGCTGATTAGAAGATCCGTTAGGCCGACGAATGACAGCTGGCGCAGCGGCACGCTCCATGAGGTTTCGCGCACGCTGCACGTTCAGCCGTCGTAAGGGCGACACCTCGAGGGAACGCTCGGTCTTACAGCGCAACGTTCCACCGACTTCAGTCGACGGTCCCGACAACTGCGACCTCCACGGAACTGGCGGGTATGGAAAACTCCACCAGAGTCACTCCTTCGTTAGGTTGTCTCACACCGAACCTAGATTCCCAACGGCGCTGGTTGCGATAACCTAGGGAGGCGAGTTATGACGAATTCAACGGGTGACATGAGCCGCGTGATCGGCGACGCCGAAAAGGCAAGATTGCTGGATCACGGAATGCATGAGGAGGGCATCTTCTACGGACGCCTAAATTTCTTCTTGTTGTTCCAATCCTTACTTCTAGGTGCGGTTGTTCAAACAGCTACCGCAACCGACGTGCGAATCCGAAACCTGCAGGTTCTCGCGCTAGCATTAGGCGTTGCCGTTCTAGTCGTGTGGGTTTACGCGCAACTCAAAAAGCTTAAGTATTTGAAACTCCTCGAAGCGAGGCTCGCACAATATCTACCGGAATTTTCGGAGATCGACAAGCGTGAAGGTGTATTTGCTGAGGCGAGGCGACGGTCGATCAGCGCGAATAAACTCATTACTTTCGCTGCACCGGTCTTTATTTTTCTTGCGTGGTTGGGTCTCGCCCTTACGTTGTGGCTATGAGTCTCCGGTAGGTCGTGCGCACGTCCGCGGCCTAACTAATCGTTGCACCCTGTCACGCCGCCGTTAGGTGGCGCGGCGCTGAAGCGCCTATTTTACCTCTGTGCGACGGCGTCACGTCAGTTGCAGTTCGCTTCTGCCAAATGCATTGTTAGGCGCGGCAACTGCCGCGCCGCGTCGCTTATGGTACGTGAGGCTGGCGTGCAGGTGAACGATTGGTCCGTTAGGCGGCCGGGAACCTCGGTCGTATTTCCCGCGTCTGCGGGAACGCGGTCGGGTGAACTGCGCCGTTGCCGATCGACACGTTTCTCGTGGCGGAAATACGTTTCCTGCGCAGCTTTTCGCGGTTGCGTCGGCGATCAGACTCGCGAAGCGCCGACTAGTCGCCTGCTGCCTCAATCCCGCCGCTCCACCTCGTCCTAATTGAGTCTGTGCCGCTTCCGTCGGCAAGGGGTAACATCAGTGTGTGCCATTTCTTCGTAGGCTGAATCAGCTGCCGACTTACGATCCCGGGCTTCCACGGCCACTTGCGGGTCTGACTTACGTGATCATGTTTATGGGGCCGCTCGGAGCAGCCGGTATCGGTTTGGCTCGCCCCGGAAGCATCAGAGGTTTTTCTGTGGGTTTTCTCGCGGCGTCGCGACGATCACCGGCAACGGCCTGTTGATCGACCACTTGTTTGATCCGGCACTGTCGAGACTTCAGTTAGTTGCTTATCGCAACGCAGCGATTCGGGTCATCATCAACGGCGTCGGTTTTGCCTGGTCGGTCTTTCTGTGTGCCCTTCCAATGTTCGTCACCATCTATCTACTGGACCGGCTTGGGATTATCGCTCCATAGTAATTCGTCGTCGCGCTGTTAGTCTCATCGCGGTAACTTTGCTGAGCCTCGGACACTGAACAGATGCTTGTCAACCTTCTCATCGTCGATCACTGGGTTGGCATATCGAATGATCTGCAATACGCGTATGCCGCAACGTGGGACGTGATCGAGGCGGCCATTCGCCGACTTGACGGTCGTGAGCACACCGAAGTCTCCATCGAAAAGATCGAGGAGGACTCAGATGAAAATGAAGGAGAAATCTCGCTGTCTGTCGGTGGCGGTCCTGGCTGGTTCCTGGTGATCTTCCGGTCTAAAGACGGCTCGGAATTCGTTCCAGACACTGGAAATCATGGCGGCGGCACGTGTGAACTTGTTATCGGAGGCCAAGGCGTGGATTTCCCGAAGAACATGACGATGCACCTCGAATCTGCACTTAAAGTCGCTCGCGATTTCGCTGTTCAATCGGCGCCTGTCGTGCCCGCAGGTTGGGTGATATGTCGTGGCTAGCAACTCCCTGAACCCGCCGCCTAACTACTAACTGAAGCTGGCAAACCGCCGATTCTTTGGTCCGGCGCTGAAGCGCCTCGGTTGACTCATTTGCGACGGCGTCACGTCCGTTGCAGTTCGCTCCCGCCGAAGCGATCGTTAGGCGCGGCAACGGCCGCGCCGCGTCGCCGTTGGCATGCGGGGCGGCTTGCAGCTTAGCTAGTGGGTCGTTGGGCGGACTGAACAAGCTCGCTCAGGAACCAAGTCCCGAGTTGCTCGTCGACGGTACGCCGCATTCCATAATTACGTGAGCTCTGATACGCTGCAAGCGATCAGATCCATGGCACGGGCACAGCGGCAAGCAGCGCCAGAAGGCGACGGGTTACGCCCCATCTTGAAGTGGCCGGGAGGGAAACGACTCCTCGCGGACAAGATCGTGGCGTTGATGCCGACGCGCTACGACAGGTACATCGAACCGTTTCTTGGCGGCGGCGCCGTATTTTTTCGCCTTCAACCATCGCGCGCCGTGCTCGCCGACGCAGATCCCGCGCTGATCAATTGTTATACGCAGATCCGCGACCACCCCGACCAAGTCCTTCGCGCCTTAGCGCGCATGAAGAACTCGGAGACCGAGTACTACCGTATACGCGCCTCGCGGCCTCGTACAAATGTCTCGCGCGCGGCAAAGCTGGTCTACCTTGCTAACCTCGGTTTCAACGGCGTCTACCGCCTCAATTTCAGAGGTGAGTACAACGTGCCGTACGGTCACCGGCCGGATCGGCGCCCTGTCGACCCTGCGCACGTGCGCAGTGCGAGTGTGATGTTACGCCGTGCCAGTTTGCGCGACGGTGATTTCGAGACGACGTTGCGAACTGCCGGCTCCGGCGATGTTGTCTATCTCGACCCGCCGTACACCGTAGCCCACGCGAACAATGGTTTCATCAGGTACAACGCTCGCCTTTTCTCGTGGTCCGATCAGCAGAGGCTGGCGATTGCCGCACGCGAAGCGGCTAGTCGTGGCGCATTCGTTGTTGTAACTAACGCCGATCATATTTCGGTGCGAAACCTCTATCCGAACTTTCAGGAGATTCTCGTGGAACGTGCGTCGACAATCGCGGCGACATCGAGCAAACGGAAGCTGGTCACTGAAAGCATCTTTTACACGGCGCAATGAGCATGCTCACCAACGTCGAGCCGGTCGAAACGCTAAGAGCACTTGCCCGCCACCGCGCGCGCATTACCGAGACTAAAACGGTTCAGCGTTCGGCTATCGATCGGTGGGTAGAGAACGGCTGGGAGGTCGAGAAAAAGAATCGCAAGTCGGTCCGGCTACGAAAGGTGAAGCCGCCGCTCGACGTATTTCAGCAACGTGTATGGTCACTTCTGTATCGCCTATCCTTTCAATATTTGACATCCACCATCCCCTCTGAACTCTCGCGAAAGAACTCGGATCCCCATCCAATACCAGTCGTTGCAATCGGCGACGAGATCGCACTGGCCGTCCGATGCATCAGGAACGATACTCCCGCGCGCGTGTCCCGCGCTTTGCGGATCAAATTCGCGCATTTGCCGATCTACGTGAGGGTCTCGCACGAGCCAGTAATGCCGATTTCGGCGCTACTGTGAAGATCGCTTATGTTTCGCATCGCTCCAAGGGCAAAGCCTCCGATGTTCATACTTACCAACGAATGTTGAATCGTAATCGTCTCAATCGGATTCGCGAGTACATCGACAACGATGGCATCTTCCCTACCAACATTGTTGTGAATCTCGACGGAAGGCGTATCCAGTTCGAGCGCGCCAAGCAACAAACTGGAAACGAGGAGGGCCTTCTGGGTTGGCTCGATATCCGGCCGACGTATAAGTCTGCTTGGATCATCGATGGCCAACACCGCCTGTACTCCTATTCAGGGCACGCGCGCGCAGCGAGTAGCCGTTTGGCTGTGCTCGCGTTCGAGGGGTTGGCGCCAAGCAAGCAAGCGGCATTGTTTATTGATATCAACGCGAAGCAGAAAAGTGTGAAGCAATCCCTCCTGCAGGAGCTATATGCCGAACTTCATTGGGATGCCGACGCCCCTCAGACCCGCGTTCGAGCGATCGCCTCTAAGGCGATTCAGAGCCTCGATGCGAGTCCCGAATCACCTCTTGCTGCGCGCATTCAGACCTCTGATGTGGGACGCGATGAAATTCGTTGTATCAGCTTTACAAGCATCTTTGGTGCAGTCGAGCGCTCAAACCTTTTTATTGCGAAGGAGCGAAAGGGAGAAGTAATCGAATACGGTCCGTTGTGGGGCGGTACTAACGTCGCAACGCTTCGACGTACGACTGGGGTTCTCACCGCATGGTTTGCCTCAATCCGCGATGTCGCTGCTGACTGGTGGGAGAAGGGTGCTGGCGAGGGCGGAGGACTGGCAATGAACGATGGAGTCGTCACCTGTATCAATGTCCTGAAGAACGTTGTGCAGCACATCGAGTCCTCGCAGAGGCGTCGTCTGTTGCAGGAGACGGAGGACGATATCGTAAGCCTGATCATGCCTTTTGGCGCGGCGCTAGGAGAGTATTTCAATCGGATGAACGACACCGAACGAAAAGCGTTTCGAGACCTACGCGGGAATCAGGGCCTCGCGAAACGCCTTCGTCGCGCCCAGGACGCACTTAGACAGCAGTTTCCTGACTTTGAGGCGGAGGGACTCGACCAGTTTTTAGAAGAAGAGCGCGCGCAAACGAATGTCCGTGCTAAGGCCGCACTCGACCGGATTGAACGCACCTTGCAATGCGTTCTCGTGGAGGAGCTGAGGCGCGAATATGACGAACAGTGGTGGACGCTCGGTGTTCCGAAGAAAGTTCGCAAAAAAGTAGGCGATCTCTACGAAGAGGATGACGGTCGACGTGGAGGTCGTGAATACTATTTTGACTTTATTGACTATCGCGATATTGCACACCACAACTGGAGCATGTGGGAGCCACTGCTGGGGTTTGGCTCTGCCGCGGGAAAAGACAAGCGGACCGCGTGGCTCGTCTTTGCGAATGATAAACGGCGCATCGTCGCTCATGCATCGTCAGGCGCATCCGTGTCTTTAGACGATCTGGCGGCTATCGAACAGTACGAGCGTTCACTCACCGAGCGCGTCGGCGGCCAAGATGCTCGCCGAGCTAGCGAAAGTTAAACTCCCCAGCCGTCTTGCACACCTGAGGGTCGGCTGGCGGCGAGGCGGCCGCCCAACTTCCTAATGCAGCTGTCACGCGGCCGTTAGATGGACCGGAGCTGAAGCTCCTATGTTACTCCTGCGCGACGGCGTCACGTCCGTTGCGGTTCGCTTCTTCCGAATGCGTCGTCAGGCGCGGCAACGGCCGCGCCGCGTCGCTCCGTGGCGCGCGGGGCCGCGCGCAGCTGATTAGGAGATCCGTTAGGTGGATTACGGTTTTTCAGATTTCCAACGCGACCGGCGATTATTGTTCAGCAGCGCCGTAAGCCGTGATTCGCGGTTTGAACGCGTCGGATCGCGCCTTGTACTCGTGGCGTGGCCGCGGCGCCGGTGGCGCCGCTAGCTTGCCCTCCGTGTCGATTGCAACCTTACGTTATGCGACGCTCGCCGAGCGCACGGCCGAAACAAAAGGTGTGACCATGCCGCGCCTCGAATGAAATCCTGTCGGCTTCGCCGTACCGGCCGTGCGCCCGCGATCCTGGTGTGCGCGGGGGCAAGCTGCTGCTGGCTACCACCTAACTCGCCGTTGCACCTGACACGCCGCCGTTAGATGGACCGGAGCTGAAGCTCCTATGTCACCTTCGGAGCGACGGCGTCACGTCCGTTGCAGATCACTTCTTCCAAAGGCGTTTGTCAGGCGCGGCAACGGCCGCGCCGCGTCGCTCATGGTATGTGCCGCTGGCGTGCAGGTGAACGTCTGATCCGTTAGGCCGTCGAATAAAGAGTGCGGCGATTTCTCGCAACTCAGACGCGCATAATGGACAACATTGCCTGTCGTAGCGCATGGGTCGAACTGACCGCTTTAGGTGTCTTCCGGCGTCGGCGAGCACGAGGAGGTAACTAATGACGCCGCGCTGGCTAGGCCGACGCTTCACCGTTGGAGGGACACATCCCCCGACCATGGGATAGCACGCGTGCGTATATATCCCGTGGCCTGACTCGCTGCTGGCCCAAGATCCGTGGTCGCGCACATCCATGCTGCATATCAACGTGGAAAGGTGCATGCCCAGCCTTCATCAAATTCGTAATTGACTTTCATGACCACACCGCAGCGCCGTCAGAATCGTGGGCATCGACGTCGTCGCCCCGGAACCGAGGAAGCATGCATCAGCGGCTCTCTCTCGTACGACAGTTCCTCGCGTCTCGTCGTTGCGTAGTGTCACCGTGCCGCGCAGCTCAGATATACTCACGCTGGGATGCCAGTCGTTGGGCGAATCAGTGGGTATCGTTTCTTCTTTTACAGCAACGAGAACGACGAACCACCTCACGTGCATGTTCAACGGGAGCGAAAGCTGGCAAAGTTCTGGCTCGGAACAGTCTCACTTGCGGAGTCGAAGAGGTTCGCCGCTCATGAATTGCGAGAGATCGAGCGAATCGTTGTTAGCCGAAACGTCCAGTTTCTGGAGGCGTGGCATGGGTTCTTCGGTAGTTGAAGTGACGCCACTCGCTCAAGCCGTCAACGTTACAGAGGACGAGCTGATCGTTCCGTTAGTCGACGGCCGGACAATCATGGTGCCACTGGCGTGGTTCCCTCGGCTGTTGCACGCGACTCCTGAGCAGCGTAGTCACTTCGAGATGATTGGTGACGGCGAAGGCATTCACTGGCCGGAGATCGATGAAGACATTAGCGTCGCGGGCCTACTCCGCGGTGTGCGCGCCCCAAAGCAAAAAACGCATCCCGCGGCCTAACTACTAGCTGAAGCTGGCAAACCGCCGATACCTTGGCCCGGCGCTGAAGCGCCTCGGCTGATTCATTTGCGACGGCGTCACGTCCGTTGCAGATCACTTCTTCCAATGCAATTGTTAGGCGCGGCAACGGCCGAGCCGCGTCGCCGCTGGTATGCGAGGCGGCTTGCAGCTTAGCTAGTGTCTCGTTAGCCGGACGAGTGGGATCTCTGCGCACATACGCTACGAGCGAAGAGAACTCTTGGTATTATTTCCAGATGAACTCACTGTCGTGCCATACGTTGTCAATCGGTATCGTTCTTTTGTGCGCATTGAGTTCGCCAGCCGCATCCGCTCAATTGCGCAAACCAGACGCGGCGAAGCCGTCCAAATCGGCAGCGAAGGCTCACGTCACCGCCTCGAAACCCGAAACGTCGTTCGACGATACGGTCGCCAGGCTTCCGCCCGCGTTCACCGGCAATACGGTGGAGTGGGTTCTCAAGAATAGGACCATTCCTCCAAAGGGTGAGTTCGAAACGAGCGCCGAGTACAATCAGCGGCTCGAGACGTTTCAGTCCGAACTTTACGCGTTCGTGCCTACCGAACTGCCTAATTTCGAATATAACGCCGATACAGAGACCTTCACCGCAAAGATATATCCCGGAGTCACCGAGGTGCAAAGCAGGATTGGCTGGTATTTTCGTCCGTTCGGTGTCCATCGAACGAAACTTTCCGAATCTACCTACGTGGGCTCGAACGCGTATGGAGCTAAGGCGCTCGTGACGAAGGCGAAGTGGAAGTTGACGCAAGTTGTCGTCGAAGAGACTGAGGACATTCTTCAACATAGCTTCGACTCGATCGACATCTCCTTCAAAATCGCGCGCGATCGTGCGCGTTTAGCGAAGTCAGATTTACGCATTCTGCTGCTTTGCTCGCCGAAGCCGGAGCAGTTTGAGCCGGCCGCACCAGTTGACGTCACAGGTGCCACCGGTTACGACATCTCCAAGGCGACGATCGACTCTCCCACGGAACAATGGATATATTATGTGGCGCTTCGGGCAGACCTTCGCCAAATTTGGGTATTCGATCGGTCGAGTGGGCAGGTTTATGGTCGTTTCTTCCCGAGTGGCGCGCAGATCGATGCGCCAATTCCGCTTATTAAATGAGCGCGCCGGCTAACTAATCGTTGCACCCGACACGCCGCCGTTAGATGGACCGGAGCTGAAGCTCCTGTTTCATCTCCGGCGCGACGGCGTCACGTCCGTTGCAG